>Ga0247827_10000032_pt1 | contig 74746 bp, 64 predicted proteins | sample 12C_Control_Day2_FD_194414 | JGI IMG/M metagenome (GOLD analysis project Ga0247827, IMG submission 194414) | Soil microbial communities from agricultural site in Penn Yan, New York, United States - 12C_Control_Day2 | ecosystem: Environmental > Terrestrial > Soil > Agricultural land | place... | reverse complement strand
GCCCAGGCCAGGTCACCGATACGCTGGAAGCCGAACATCGAGTAGAAGATGTAGAACGGCAGCATCGGCTGGTTGTGGTTCGAGTACGAAGTACCGGCAGCGATGAAGGAGGACATGGCGCCCGCTTCGTTGATGCCTTCTTCGAGAATCTGGCCTTTCTTGTCTTCGCGGTAGAACATCACCTGGTCTTTATCGACTGGCTCGTAGAGCTGGCCGACGGACGAGTAGATGCCCAGCTGGCGGAACATGCCTTCCATACCGAAGGTACGGGCTTCGTCCGGGATGATCGGCACGATGCGCTGGCCGATTTCCTTGTCCTTGACCAGCTGCGCGAGGATCCGCACGAAGGCCATGGTGGTGGAGATTTCGCGGTCGCCCGAGCCGTCGAGGATAGCCTTGAGGGTTTCCAGTGGCGGAGTCGGGATGCTGAAGCTCTTGGCGCGGCGCTGCGGCACGAAACCGCCCAGGGCTGCACGGCGCTCGGCCAGGTAACGGGCTTCGGCGCTGCCTTCTTCCGGTTTGAAGAACGGCAGGTTTTCCAGCTCTTCGTCCTTGACCGGGATGTCGAAGCGGTCACGGAACTGACGCAGGCTGTCGACGTCGACCTTCTTGGTGTTGTGCGCGGTGTTCTTGGCTTCGCCGGCACCGGTACCGTAACCCTTGATGGTCTTGGCCAGGATGACGGTCGGCTGCTCTTTGTGGTTCACCGCCTGGTGATAGGCCGCGTAGACCTTGTACGGGTCGTGGCCGCCACGGTTGAGCTTCCAGATCTCTTCGTCGGACAGGTCTTCGACCATGGCCTTGAGTTCCGGGGTGTTGAAGAAGTGCTCACGGACGAACGCGCCGTCCTTGGCCTTGTAGTTCTGGTACTCGCCGTCGATGACTTCGTCCATGCGACGCTGCAGGATACCGTCGACGTCTTTGGCCAGCAGTGGGTCCCAGAAACGGCCCCAGACCACTTTGTTGACGTTCCAGCCACCGCCACGGAACACGCCTTCGAGTTCCTGGATGATCTTGCCGTTGCCGCGAACCGGGCCGTCGAGGCGCTGCAGGTTGCAGTTGATGACGAAGATCAGGTTGTCCAGCTTCTCGCGGCCAGCCAGCGAGATCGCACCCAGCGATTCCGGCTCGTCGCACTCGCCGTCGCCCATGAAGCACCAGACTTTCTGCTTGCCAGCCGGGATGTAGCCGCGCGCTTCCAGGTACTTCATGAAACGTGCCTGGTAGATCGCCTGGATCGGACCCAGACCCATGGAAACGGTCGGGAACTGCCAGAAGTCAGGCATCAGCCAAGGGTGTGGGTAGGACGACAGGCCCTGGCCATCGACTTCCTGACGGAAGTTGTTCATCTGGTCTTCGCTGATCCGGCCTTCCATGAAGGCGCGGGCGTAGACGCCAGGCGAGGCGTGGCCCTGGAAGAAGATCAGGTCGCCGCCGTGCTCGTCGGTCGGAGCCTGGAAGAAGTAGTTGAAGCCGATGTCATACAGGGTGGCACTGGAGGCGAAGCTCGAAATGTGGCCGCCCAGGTCCGAGTCTTTCAGGTTGGTGCGCATCACCATGGCCAGCGCGTTCCAACGCACCAACGAGCGAATGCGGCGTTCCATGAACAGGTCGCCAGGCATGCGTGCTTCGTGGGTGACAGGGATGGTGTTGCGGTATGGCGTGGTGATGGCATATGGCAGCTGGGAGCCACTACGGGTGGCCAGCTCGCCCATACGGGTCATCAGATAGTGAGCGCGGTCTTCGCCTTCTTTGTCGAGAACCGACTCCAGGGCGTCCAGCCATTCCTGGGTTTCGACGGGATCGAGGTCTTGCATGGCTTGCTCCAGGGCGGAAAGGCTTCCAGAATCGGTTGCCTGAGTTTGCGACTGGCCTTTTGGGCAGACGACATGAAATTCTTGGATTACCGGAGAGTGTACCGGCGTTGTGTAGTTTTACTACAAATGAATCACCATTTCATGCTTTTGAAGTGAAGAAGCAGTAGTAAAACTACAGAAAAATGGCTCGTGGCCTCTGTTCGGGTTGTGAGAAAAATCGATACCGGTAGTTAAAAACAAGTTAAGAAAAGGTTTGCTGCGATGGTTTCTGCCAGAGAATCAGATTTTTCAGCTATTTCTAACTTTTGTATGACAGTCCAACCGTGGTCAGGCTTCCCTCGTCCGCTCGCTGCCAATCTTTTCTCGCCGATCAAGGATAGACCATGAGCCTGCCATTGCTGGCCGATGTGCCCGCCACCCTTGCGCCGTTTGTCAGCCGCAGCGAGCAATCGTTGCGTGACGCGGTTGCCCAGACGCCTTCTTTATCGCTCGAGAGCTGGACGGACCAGCGTTGGGCGCAGTTCGCCCGCGTTACCGCGGCCAGCGACTTTGTCTTCGAACAAGCACTGCGTGATCCGGCCATGCTCCTCGATCTGGCCGCCAGCGGCGAGCTTGATCGCAGCTTCGCGCCGGGCGAGCTGTGCGCGCAGATTGCCGCTGCCACCCAGGCTGCCACGAGCGAAGACGAGCTGGCGCGCAACCTGCGGCGTCAGCGCAGCCGCCAGCAGGTGCGGATCATCTGGCGTGACCTGAACCGCCAGGCCGACCTAGTGCAGACCTGTCGTGACCTGTCGGACCTGGCCGACGCCTGCATCGATCAGGCCTACCAATGGCTGTACCCACGCCATTGCCAGCAGTTCGGTACCCCGATCGGGCATCGCAGTGGCCTGCCGCAACATATGGTGGTGCTGGGCATGGGCAAGCTTGGCGCGGTCGAGCTGAACCTGTCGTCGGACATCGACCTGATCTTCGCCTTCCCCGAAGGCGGCGAGACCGAGGGGGTCAAGCGCTCGCTGGACAACCAGGAGTTCTTCACCCGCCTGGGCCAGCGCCTGATCAAGGCCCTGGACCCGATCACCGTCGACGGCTTCGTGTTCCGCGTCGACATGCGCCTGCGTCCTTACGGCTCGTCCGGTGCGCTGGCACTCAGCTTCAATGCCCTGGAGCAGTACTACCAGGACCAGGGCCGCGACTGGGAACGCTACGCGATGATCAAGGCGCGGGTAGTGGCCGGCGACCAAGTGGCCGGCGCGCAATTGCTGGATGTGCTGCGACCCTTTGTTTACCGGCGTTACCTGGACTTTTCCGCGATCGAAGCGCTGCGCACCATGAAGCAGCTGATCCAGCAGGAAGTGCGGCGCAAGGGCATGGCCGACAACATCAAGCTGGGGGCCGGCGGCATTCGCGAGGTCGAGTTCATCGCCCAGGCGTTCCAGCTGATCCACGGCGGCCGCGACCTGAGCCTGCAGCAACGGCCTTTGCTGAAAGTCCTTGCGACCCTTGAGGGCCAGGGTTACCTGCCGCCTGCAGTGGTTGCCGAACTGCGTGAGGGCTATGAGTTCCTGCGTTACACCGAGCATGCGATCCAGGCGATTGCCGACCGTCAGACGCAGATGTTGCCGGATGATGAACTGGACCGTGTGCGTATTGCCTTTATGCTCGGTTTCAGCAACTGGGCGAGCTTCCGAGACCAATTGATGCACTGGCGCGGACGGATCGACTGGCACTTCCGTCAGGTCATCGCCGATCCGGATGAGGACGAAAACGAAGAGGGCGAAGTGATTGTCGGTGGCGAATGGCTGCCGCTGTGGGAAGAAGCCCAGAATGAAGAAGCCGCTTGCCGTCAGCTGCAAGACGCCGGCTTTGCCGATCCGGGCAAGGCACTCAAGCAGCTCGCCGGGCTGCGTTCCAGCCCGCAGCTGCGCGCCATGCAGCGCTTGGGGCGCGAACGTCTGGACGCCTTCATTCCGCGTTTGCTGGCCCAGGCGGTGGAGCACGCCGACCCGGACCTGGTACTGGAACGTGTGCTGCCGCTGGTAGAGGCGGTGGCCCGGCGCTCGGCGTATCTGGTGTTGCTGACCGAGAACCCGGGGGCGCTGCGGCGTTTGCTGACCCTGTGCGCCGCCAGCCCGTGGATTGCCGAACAGATCACCCGTTTCCCGCTGTTGCTCGACGAGCTGCTTAACGAAGGCCGTTTGTTCAGCCCGCCCAAGGCGCCGGAGCTGGCGGCTGAATTGCGCGAGCGGCTGACGCGGATTCCCGAGGACGATCTTGAACAGCAGATGGAAGCGCTGCGGCACTTCAAGCTGGCCCACAGCCTGCGGGTAGCGGCGTCGGAAATCGCCGGCAATCTGCCGCTGATGAAGGTCAGCGATTACCTGACCTGGCTGGCCGAAGCCATCCTCAACCAGGTGCTGGCCCTGGCCTGGCGCCAGACCGTGGCGCGCCATGGGCAGCCCAAACGCAGCGACGGCAGCCTGTGTGACCCCGGTTTCATCATTATTGGCTATGGCAAGGTCGGTGGTATCGAGTTTGGCCATGGTTCGGACCTTGACCTGGTGTTCATCCATGATGGCGACCCCCAGGCTGAAACCGATGGCGCCAAACCGATCGACAGTGCCCAGTTCTTTACCCGCCTGGGTCAGCGGATCATCCACCTGCTGGCCACCCAGACCAACTCCGGGCAGCTCTACGACGTGGACATGCGCCTGCGTCCTTCCGGCGCTTCCGGCCTGCTGGTCAGTTCGCTGGGCGCCTTCGAGCGCTATCAGCAGAACGAGGCCTGGACCTGGGAGCACCAGGCGCTGGTGCGGGCGCGGGTGCTGGCGGGTTGCGCGCAGCTGGGCAGCGCGTTCGAGGCGGTACGTGCGCAGATTCTGGGCCAGGCCCGCGACTTGCCCAAGCTGCAGGCCGAAGTCAGCGAGATGCGCGCCAAGATGCGCGACAACCTGGGGACCAAGGTCAGCGCCGCCGGTACCGGTGCCAACGCGTTCGAGGCCGGTGTGCCCTTCGATATCAAGCAGGATGCCGGTGGTATCGTCGATATCGAATTTATGGTGCAATACGCCGCTTTGGCCTGGTCTCACGACCATCCGGAACTGCTGCGCTGGACCGACAACATCCGCATCCTCGAAGAGCTCGAGCAGGCCGGACTGATGCCCGCCAGCGACGCCATACTGCTGCGTGAGGTGTACAAAGCGTTCCGCTCGGCGGCGCACCGCCAGGCCTTGCAGAAGCAGGCCGGGGTGATCGATGCCTCGCAGTTTGTCCAGGAACGCCAGGAAGTGCGGCGTATCTGGGCTGAGCTGGGGCTGACATGAGCGGTTGAACCAGGCGAATCAGGCGGCAGGAAGCCTGCCACGACCACACTACAGCCCGAGTGGCGTACACTGGTCCACATATAGCCTGAATATAAAGAGGGGAGGCCAGGCTGTTCGCGGACAGGCTGCAGCCTCCCTGATCGTTTCTGGATAAAGCATGAGAATTTTGATCATTGGCCCCAGCTGGGTGGGCGACATGGTAATGGCGCAAACCTTGTTCCATTGCCTGAAGCAGCAACATCCGGCGTGTGTGATCGACGTGCTGGCCCCCGAGTGGAGCCGGCCGATCCTCGAACGCATGCCTGAAGTGCGCCAGGCCTTGAGCTTTCCGCTCGGCCACGGCGCACTGGAACTGGCGACCCGGCGGCGTATCGGCAAGTCCCTGGCCGGTCAGTACGACCAGGCGATCCTGCTGCCCAACTCGCTGAAGTCGGCGTTGGTGCCGTTCTTTGCCGGTATCCCCAAGCGTACCGGCTGGCGCGGCGAGCTGCGTTTCGGCCTGCTCAACGATGTGCGCAAGCTGGACAAGGCGCGCTATCCGCTGATGATCGAGCGCTTCATGGCCCTGGCCTACCCGGCGGGTACCGAGCTGCCCAAGCCGTACCCGCGCCCGAGCCTGCAGATCGAGGCTGCCAGCCGCGATGCCGCCCTGGCCAAGTTCGGCCTGAGCCTGGATCGTCCGGTACTGGCCTTGTGTCCGGGCGCCGAGTTCGGCGAAGCCAAGCGCTGGCCGTCGGAGCATTACGCCAAAGTGGCCGAGACCAAGATCCGCGAAGGCTGGCAGGTCTGGCTGTTCGGCTCGAAAAACGATCACGCGGTGGGCGAGTCGATTCGCGACCGGCTGATTCCTGGCCTGCGTGAGGAAGCCAGCAACCTCAGTGGCGAAACCTCGCTGGCCGAAGCCATCGACCTGCTGTCGTGCAGTGATGCCGTGGTGTCCAACGATTCCGGGCTGATGCATGTCGCCGCTGCCCTCAACCGGCCGCTGGTGGCTGTTTACGGCTCGACCTCGCCGGGCTTCACTCCGCCGCTGGCCGATCAGGTCGAAGTGGTGCGCCTGGGCCTGGAATGCAGCCCCTGCTTCGACCGTACCTGCCGTTTCGGCCATTACAACTGCTTGCGTCAGCTTGAGCCGGAGGCGGTGGTGGCTGCGTTGCAGCGCCTCAACGGTCCGAACCTGATCGATGTTCTGGCCGAGGTCGACTAAGTGCGGGTATTGCTGATCAAGACCTCTTCCCTGGGCGACGTGATTCACGCATTGCCGGCACTCACCGACGCGGCCCGGGCGATTCCCGGTATTCGCTTCGATTGGGTGGTCGAGGAAGGCTTTGCCGAGATCCCCAGCTGGCACCCGGCGGTGGACAAGGTGATTCCGGTGGCGATCCGCCGCTGGCGCAAGAACCTCTGGCAGACCTTCAAGAATGGCGAATGGCGCCAGTTCAAGCAGCGTTTGCGCGAGACCAAATATGACCTGGTGATCGATGCCCAAGGCCTGGTCAAATCCGCGTGGCTGACCCGCTACGTCAAGGCTCCGGTGGCCGGGCTCGATCGCTATTCGGCGCGCGAAGGCTTGGCCAGCCGCTTCTATGACCGGCGTTTTTCGGTGCAGCGTGGGCAACATGCGGTGGAACGGGTGCGTCAGCTGTTCGCCCTGGCCCTGGGTTACGACCTGCCGGCCGGTCTGGGCGACTACGGCCTGGACCTCAATCGCCTGCAGTTGCCACCGGCCGCGCCGTTCGTGGTGTTTCTGCACGGTACGACCTGGGCGACCAAGCACTGGCCCGAGGCCTACTGGCGTCAGCTGGCCGAGCGCCTCGGCCAGCAGGGTCTGGAGGTGCGTCTGCCGTGGGGCAACCCGGCCGAGCAGGCGCGCGCCGAGCGCATCGCCAAGGGCTTGAATAACTGCCAGGTACTGCCCAAATTGAACCTGGCCGGTGTGGCTCGCGTATTGGCGGCTGCCAAAGCCTGTGTGGCGGTGGATACCGGTCTTGGCCATCTGGCGGCAGCGCTGGATGTGCCGACCCTGTCGCTGTTCGGCCCGACCAACCCGGGGTTGACCGGCGCCTACGGCAAGTCTCAGGTCCACCTGGCCAGCGATCTTGCCTGCGCACCCTGCCTGCAGAAGAAATGTACCTATAAACCGAGCGCTGAAGACCAGCGCCGGTTCGATCTCAAACGCGAGTGGCCGCTGTGCTTCACTCGCCTGAATCCCGAGCGTGTGGCGAGCCAATTGCGCGCGTTGCTGCTGGCTGAGGATGTTCGTTAATGCAACTGGCTTTTGTGCTGTACAAATATTTCCCCTTCGGTGGCCTGCAGCGCGACTTCATGCGTATTGCTCTGGAGTGCCAGCGCCGTGGCCATCAGATCCGCGTCTACACGCTGATCTGGGAAGGCGATGTGCCGGAAGGCTTCGAAGTGCTGGTGGCGCCGGTCAAGGCGCTGTTCAACCATCGGCGCAACGAAAAACTCAGCGCCTGGATGGAAGCGGACCTGGCCAAGCGTCCGGTCGACCGCCTGATCGGCTTCAACAAGATGCCGGGGCTGGATGTCTACTACGCCGCCGATGGCTGTTTCGAAGACAAGGCGCAGAACCTGCGTAACTCGTTGTACCGGCGCTGGGGCCGCTACCGGCACTTTGCCGAGTACGAGCGTGCGGTGTTTGCCAAGGACGCCAAGACTGAGGTCCTGATGATCTCGGAAGTCCAGCAACCGCTGTTCATCAAGCATTACGGCACCCCGCTGGAGCGTTTCCATCTGCTGCCACCGGGTATTTCCCAGGACCGCCGGGCACCGGCCAATGCCGCCGAGATCCGCGCCGAATTTCGTCGCGAGTTCGACCTCAAGGACGACCAGCTGCTGATGGTGCAAATCGGCTCCGGGTTCAAGACCAAGGGCGTCGATCGCAGCCTCAAGGCCCTGGCGGCCTTGCCGTCGGCACTGCGCAAACGCACGCGGCTGATGGTCATCGGTCAGGATGATCCCAAGGTGTTCCAGCTGCAAAGTGCGACCCTTGGCTTGACCGATCAGGTGCAGTTCCTCAAGGGCCGCAGTGATATCCCGCGTTTCCTGCTCGGTGCCGACCTGTTGATTCACCCGGCCTATAACGAAAACACCGGCACGGTGCTGCTCGAAGCGCTGGTTGCCGGCTTGCCGGTGCTGGTGTCAAAGGTCTGTGGCTATGCCCATTACATTGCCGAGGCCGACAGTGGCCTGGTGCTTGACGAGCCGTTCGAACAGGAGCAGCTCAACCAGTACCTGCAACGCATGCTCGAAGACGATGCGGCCCGCGCCAGCTGGGCGCGCAACGGGCTGGCCTTCGCCGACAGCGCTGATCTCTACAGCATGCCCGAGCATGCCGCCGATGTGATCCTGGCCCCGGAGCGTAAATGAAACTGATACTGGCCGAGCCGTTCAAACGCCTGTGGGCCGGGCGCGATGCCTTCGATGCCGTGGAGGGCCTGCAGGGCCAGGTGTACCGCGAGCTGGAAGGCCGTCGCACCCTGCGTACTGAAGTCGAAGGGCGTGGCTACTTCGTCAAGATCCACCGCGGCATTGGCTGGGGCGAGATCTTCAAGAACCTGTTCACTGCCAAGCTGCCGGTGCTCGGCGCCGGCCAGGAATGGCGGGCGATCCAGCGCCTGCATGAAGTCGGGGTGCCGACCATGACCGCCGTCGCTTACGGCGAGCGTGGCAGCAATCCGGCCGGGCAGCATTCGTTCATCGTCACCGAAGAACTGGCACCGACCATCAGCCTGGAAGACTTCAGTATCGACTGGGTCAAGCAGCCGCCGCTGCCGCGTCTCAAACATGCGCTGATTGCCGAAGTGGCGCGCATGACCGGGATGATGCACCGCGCCGGGGTCAATCACCGTGACTGCTACATCTGCCATTTCCTGCTGCACACCGATCGTGAAGTGACGGCTGATGATTTCAGGCTGTCGGTGATCGATCTGCACCGTGCACAGACCCGCACCACCATCTCCCGACGCTGGCGTAACAAGGACCTGGCCGCGCTGTATTTTTCGGCGCTGGACATCGGCCTGACCTCGCGCGACAAGCTGCGCTTCCTGCGAGGTTATTTCCAGCAACCGCTGCGTCAGATCCTTGCTGAAGAAGCCGCGTTGCTGCGCTGGCTGGAAGGCAAGGCCCAGAAGCTCTACGAGCGTAAACAACGATACGGGGATGCGCTCTGATGGCGGGATGGACACTGGCGCCTGATTGCCAGGCACTGGCGGCAGATTTTGGCAGCATCGAGGCGGTCTTCGCCTTGCAGGGCGAGCGCCTGACGCACGACCCGTTGAGTGAGGTGATCCGCGTTCAGCGTGACGGCGTCAACTATTACGTCAAACGCTACACCGGTGCCGGCAAAGGCCTGCGCCGCTACCTGGGGCGCCCGCGGATCAAGGCCGAGTGGCAGAACCTCAAGCAGTTCGCCAAGTGGGACATTCCCACCGCCGAAGTCGTGGCCTGGGGCCTGGAGCGCAACGGCCTGGCCTTTGGCCGCGGGGCGATGATCACCCGTGAGCTGCCGCGCACCGAAGACCTGTCGGCGCTGGCCGAGCGCAAGGATCAACGCCTGGCCGATCGCGGCTGGGTAGATCATGTCAGCCGTCAACTGGCCCGGCATACGCGGATCATGCATGACCACCATTTCACCCATAACGACCTGAAGTGGCGCAACCTGCTGGTCGATGACCAGGCCCGGCTATTCTTCATCGATTGCCCGACCGGCGACTTCTGGTGGGGCTTCATGCTGCGCTACCGGATCACCAAAGACCTGGCCTGCCTGGACAAAGTGGCCAAGTATCACCTGTCGGCCACCCAGCGTTTGCGCTTTTACCTGCAGTATCGTGGACGCGAGCGCCTGAATGCGGCGGACAAGCGCCGGATCCGGCATGTCGTGACGTTTTTCGAGGGACGCGAATGAATGACTTTCTCGCCAGTGCCGAGACGGCACTGCTTGAGCGCCATGGCCTGAACGGTTTCGACCAGCTCTGGGCACTGCAACTCGATGCGGTGGATGAGCCCAATACCGGTCGCGGCGGCTGGAGCAGCGTCTTTCGCCTGGAGCTGGAGGGTAAGGGCTACTACCTCAAGCGCCAGAGCGATTACTTGACCCGTACTTTGCACCGGCCTTTCGGCGAGCCGACCTTCGCCCGTGAGTTTCGCAATATCAGCCGCTATCAGAAGCTGGGGATTCCCGCGCTGCAGGCGGTCTACTATGGCGAGCGCACAGTCGACGGCGAACGCCGGGCGATCCTGATGACCCGTGCCCTCGACGACTGGGACGATCTGGATGGCTTGCTCGGGCAGTGGCCGATGCTGGAGATCGGCCAGCGCCAGGACATCCTGCGCGCCTGCGGCCTGCTGGCGCGTACCCTGCACGCCGCCGGTCAGGTGCATGGCTGTTTCTATCCCAAGCACATCTTCCTGCGCGAGCGCAGCGAAGGCTGGCTGGCGCAACTGATCGACCTGGAGAAAACCCGGCCGCTGTTGCTGGGCATGCGTGACCGGCTCAAGGACCTTGAACCGCTGTTGCGCCGAGCCCCGGTCTGGAGCGAAGCTGAAGTGCGGGTGATGCTGTCATCCTACCTGGAACAGCCTGCCGACAGCATGCTGGTCGATACCTGGCTGCAGCGCCTGACGCGCCGCCGCCGTGCGAAAGAGGCTCGTTGATGCGTTTGTCCGAACTCAAGGATGCCGGGCGACACCCGGACCTGCCCCTGAACATCAGCCTGGCCGACGCCGCTGGCAATGCCGAGCTGCAACTGCTGAGCCTGCTGCGGGTGTTGCCCGGGCAGCGCTATGTCGGCGCCGGCGTCTGGCGTGGCAAGCCGGTGCTGGCAAAGTTGCTGGTGGGCAGCAGTGCTTCGCGGCATTTCCAGCGTGAGCTTGAAGGTGCTCGCCTGCTGGCGGCACAAGGCCTGACCACGCCGCTGTTGCTTGCCGATGGCTTGCGCGAAGGTGAGGGTGGCTGGTTACTGTTCGAATTCCTCGAAGACGCGCAGAGCCTGGCCGATGCCTGGGCCGCAGTCGAAGCCTTGCCGCCGCTGGCCGATGAGCAGCAGCTGGTGCTCGCTGAAGCGCTGGCGGCAGTCGGGCAGATGCATGCCAAAGGCTTGTGGCAGGAAGACCTGCACCTGGACAACCTGTTGCGCCATGGCGGCCAGCTGTACCTGATCGATGGTGCTGGGATCAAAGCCGAAACCCTCGGCAAACCTCTGTCTCGCCCGCAAGTGTTGCAGAACCTTGGTGTCCTCTTCGCGCAACTGCCCAAGCGCCTGGAGCCGTTCATCGAAGAACTGCTGGTGCATTATCTGCTGGCCAACGCCGAGCATGCGCTGCCGCTGGAAGCCCTGCAGAAGCAGATCGACAAGGTACGCAACTGGCGCCTGAAGGATTACCTGGAGAAGGCCGGGCGCGAGTGCACGTTGTTCAGCGTCGAGCGCGGTCTCTCCGGCTTGCGTTCGATCCGCCGCAACGAGCTGGCGGCCATGCTGCCGGTGCTGGAGCAGGCCGATGCGCTGATCGACCAGGGTCACCTGTACAAGACCGGTGGTGCCGCCAGTGTCGCGCGCATTGACGTGAACGGCCGGCCATTGGTCCTCAAGCGCTACAACATCAAGAACACCGCGCATTGGTTCAAGCGCTTCTGGCGCCCGAGCCGGGCCTGGCACTCGTGGATCGAAGGGCATCGCCTGGAGTTTCTCGGCATTGCCACGCCACGGCCGCTGGCGGTGCTGGAGCAGCGGGTCATTGGCCTGCGCAGTCGCGCCTACCTGGTGACCGAGTATGCCGACGGGCCGGACCTGATCGAATGTTTTGCGCCTTATGTCGACAGTGGCGAGGTGCCCGAGGCGCAGCTGCAGGCCTTGCAGGCGCTGTTGAAACAGTTGATCCATGAGCGCATCAGCCATGGCGACATGAAGGGCCACAACCTGTTCTGGCAGGACGGCCAGTGGTCGCTGATCGACCTGGACGCCATGTGCCAGCACGCCACCCAGCTCAGTTTCGCCCCGGCCTTCGCCCGTGACCGGGCGCGGCTGTTGCGTAACTGGCCGAGTGGCAGTGCTTTGCATCAACGCCTGGATCAGTTGCTGCCACGTATCTCCGAGTAGTCCGTAGGCAACGCCAGCCAGTCGCTGCTGCGGCCGGTCTGGCGGACCCTGATGCGCCAATTGCCCTGGTGCCAGCGCAGCACCGCCCAGGCAACAATCGCGGCGCGCTGAGCGTCGGGAATAATCAGGTGGTAGTGCTTGTCCAGCAGGTGCCGACGCAGAGGCAGCTGCCTGGGGCCGGCCTGCAGGTACAGCTGGCCGTCGTCCTCATACACTCCATGGCCGCCGTCGACAGCTTGGCCATCAAGCGGGTCTGCCAGGCGACAGTCATCCAGCAAGCGTTTCAGGTCCGGCAGTCCTTCGTTCCAGATCACCGGTGAATCGATAACCCAGTCACCATTCTCGCGACGTTTGAGCGGGAGTTGAAGGTAGGCGTCCGGTTCCTCGGGATCGAGTACATGCCAACGCTGGCCATCGAAGCTGACCTTGTAATAGTGCCCCTGGTTATCCTTCACGTAGTACTGGGAGAGCCCTTCAAACGCAGAAGCTTTTTCGTACACTCCTTCGCCATAGATGCCATCGATACGGTAGCGCAACGTGCTGGTTTCGGGGCTGACCTGAAAGCGGCCTGGCACCGGCAACGGTGGTCGCTTGGGTATGCCGCGGATGGCCCGGCGCATGAAGCCTGTACCAACGTAGCTGGTGGCCGCGTCATTGGCGTGACTAAGGGCGTTGTAGAGGTGCCTGAGAACGCCTTCCCGGTCCTCTTGTCTATAGGCTTCGAAACCATCCCAGACCTCAAGCGCCAGGCGACCTGTGGACAGTGCCAGCATGGCGCGATTGGGGAGTACCAGACTGATCAAATCGACGATCAGCCAGGCTGCATCGATGACCGACTGCACGTTGACCTCGGCGGTCGTTCGACTGCTGGTGCTGACCGCCGCGAGCAGGCCGCGTACTTCTGCCATGTAGTAAGCGAAGAACAGATCACCGGAGATGGCTGGCTGGGTGAAATAAGGGCCCAGTCGACCTTTGGTCAGCAGTCGCTCGGTAATGACCGGATCGAGTTGCGGCAGACGTTGGGTAATGTACTGGCGTAGTGGCGGGCTGGCGCGTACCGCTCGTAACAAGTCACGCACGCTGCCGTATTCGCGCCAGGATCGCCTGTCCGGTGCGTCCGGGGTGTACAGGACAAAGGAGGGAATGCTCTGCTCCTGAGCATTGATCAACAGTACGCCTTGCAGGGTGTGTCCCTTGATCAGCAATTGCCGAACCTGAATCGAGTGGCCTTCCACTTGGCGGCGGTTGCCATTGTCAGGGGCGTCGAGTACGGCAGTCACCCAACGGTACCCACGTTCCAGCCGATCTTCGGCGAAGTGCCCGGCATAGCGGGCTTTGGCCGCTTCGGCGCGCATCCGGGCACGGTTGATCCGGGCGTGCGCCTGCGTGCGCCAACGCCCGGCGCGTGAATCGATCAATTGAGTATAGAGAAACTCGGCGTAGCTCCCGCCGACGTTCAGATCGCGGATCAGCGTCTTCACATAGGCGGGGGAGAGCTCGGCGGGAAGCTCCGCTCCTTGCGCATGAGAAATCCTCGCCGTCAGCCAGTAGTCGAAATCGAACCAGGGCAGATTGTTCAACGCCAATAGGTCTAACGGAAAGGTTTGGGTGATCATCTCCACGAGTTCGTCGCCGACGCGGACTACGCCTTGCCAGGTGACATGACTCGATGGGTTCAGCGGGTTCAGATGTGGCCCGGTCTGGCGCCCGCGGGTGATGCTGACCTTGATCTGCTCAGGCGCAAGCGTTACGCCCAGATCGTGTCGAATGCGTGTCTGCAGGCGCTCGCGGGTCCATGCCAGCAAGCTGTGTTGCTGTTGAAACCGGGCGAGGGTGAGGATGCCGGGTGCGGCCGCTTCTTCTGTGGCCAGCACCAGTTCTTGTAAGGTCTGCATGATGTGGCTAAGCCCCTGGGCGCTGGTCTTGCGCAGCCATGCAGGCAAGTGTTTCTCCAGCAGCAATGAGTAGCGGGTTTGCAGTGCAGCCTGAGCGCCACAGTCTTCCTTCAGGCTCATTGCCTTGTCGAGCCGGGCCAGGAGGTTGCCCTGTTGTTCTTGCCGCCAGGCGTTGCTCAGGCGTTGTCGCTGGGTATCGAGCAGACGCTCGATCTGTTCTTCGAGCAGATCATCGGCGTACCAGTCATAGCGCAGCCGTTCGGCATGACGCGCGCGTTCGGCATCCTCCTGGTTGCTGAAGAGATGGAGCAGGGGTTTGCTTTGCTGTGGATCGTCCAGGCGCTCGCACAGTTCGGCGTGTAGCTCGGCAAGCGTGGCATAGGCTTCGATGCCATGGGACAAGCTGCATAGCAACGCCCGGCCACTGGTCTCTCCCGGGTTGAGCAGGGTGCCTTCCGGGGTGCCTGCAATGATCACCAGGGTGCCATGCAGGTAGCTGCGCCAGTTCGGTTGGCTGCTCTCCAGCAGCGGCCGATAGACCTGTGGGCGCTGCTGCTGTGGCAGATGCCGGCGTTGCCAGGGCTGAGGAAGCTCCAGGCAGGTACGCATCTGCCTGGCCTGGTCGGCGCTCAGGGTCTGGTCGGCCACGCGCAGGTCGATTTCAGCGAGCAACTGCTCGCGGCGCAGGGTGATAAGTTGCTGCTTGCGCGTGACACCTTCTGGATTGGCGCTCGACCAGAAACTCGCCAATGCGCCATGCAGACGCTGACGCGCACCCTGGTTGTCATTCGGGGGTTGCTCAGGGGGTGGAAGGTCTTTGAGCAGCTCAGCAATTTGCTGATCGACAGCTTCGATGCGTTCAAGGGGGGTCATGGTCCAGCTCCTGCAGAAAAGGAGCTGGCCATGCTAGGAGCGCGCTGTCGGGCGCAGTCGGTACACTGTTATGACACTGAGGTGCGGGGGTGCCAGAGCCCACGCAGGCCCAACACAGCGGGAATGCCCAGGCCGACCCAGGCCAGAGCATCCCACCAGCCATCGCCAAGCAGCGCGGCAAACAGTCCGGCTGCACCTGACAGGCCAATGACCAGCGGCCAGGCAAAGACCCTGCGGGTTGATTGCGATCGGTGGCTCATGCTGCCACCTCCTGCACCCGCGGGCGCCGTTGCTTGCCCCACCACAGGTACAGCCCGCTGCCCAGCACGATAATGGTCAGCACATCGAGCAGCGCCCAGAGGATCTGCATCGGCCGGCCGCCGTAGTCACCGAAGTGCAGTGGCTGCGACAGTCCCATCGCGTCCATGTACCAGGGGCGATCGCCAACCGCGGTCACCGCCAGGCTCGATGCATCGATCAGTACTGGGGTCAGCAGGTGTGCAGTCAGGTGCGTAGCGCCTTTCATGAACACCGCGTAATGATGCTCGCTGGAGAAACGCGTGCCCGGAAACGCGATAAAGTCCGGCACCATCCCCGGCGCGGCTTCGGCGGCGATGTCCAGCACCCGGCTGACCGGTGCCAGTTGCGTCAACGGCGGGGCATCACGGTAAGGCGCCACCATCGCGCTCAAACTGTCGTTGCGCCACGCCGCGATGACCAGGTCCGACAGGGCGCTGATCACCCCGGTCACGCCAACCACCAGGGCCCAGGTCAGGGTGACGATGCCGATCAGGTTGTGCAGGTCGAGCCAGCGCAAGCGCGATGACTTTTCATGGCGCACTGTGGCGAACTTCAGACGGCGCATGAACGGCGCATAGAGCACCGTGCCGGAGATGATCGCGACGACGAACAGCACGCCCATGAACGCCAGCAGCAGCTTGCCAGGCAGGCCGGCAAACATGTCTACATGCAGGCGCAGCATGGTCATCATGAAGCCGCCATTGGCCGACGGCATTTCCACCGCTTCACCGCTGCGGGCATCGAGCATGAAGGTATGCGATGAGTTCGGCTCGGTACCGGCGGTGGCCGCCATGATCGCGATCACACCATTACTGTCGTCCTCATCCCAGCCGAAGTACTGCATGACCTCGCCCGGGCGATGCGCCTGGGCTTTGAGTACCAGTTGCTGCAGGTCCAGTTTCGGCGTGTCGGCGGGCATCTCCTGCAGTTGCGGAGCATCGCCCAGCAAGTGGTCGATCTCGTGGTGAAAGATCAGCGGCAGGCCGGTCACTGCCAGCATCAGCAGGAACAGGGTGCAGATCAGGCTGGTCCAGGTGTGGACAAAGGACCAGCGGCGTATGGTCTGGCTTTTCATTAACGCCCTTAGAACTTGTAATTCACGCTGGCAACCACGTTGCGCTCGTCACCGTAGTAGCACCAGTAGCCGTCGCAGTTGGCCAGGTAGTCCTTGTCGAACAGGTTCTTGGCTTCGACCGCTACGGTCATGCCTTTGAGGGTGTTGATCTTGCGGCCCAGGTCGTAATGGACCGAGGCATCGTAGACGGTGTAGGAGCCAACGTGGGCCAGATCGGTGTTGGCGGTGTTGCCATAGTTGTCGCCGACGTAGCGCACGCCACCGCCGATGCCAAAGCCGTCAAGCGGGCCGTTGTACCAGGTGTAGTCAGCCCACAGGGTCGCCTGGTTACGCGGGATCAGGGCCATGCGATTGCCTTGCTCGGTGGCCGCGCCCTTGAGGATTTCGGTGTCGGTGTAGCTGTAGGAACCGATCAGCTTGAGGTTGTCGGTTACCTGGGTAGTCGCTTCCAGTTCAAGACCGCGAACCTGCAGCTCGCCAACCTGACTGGTAATATTGCCTTCGGTAACCTTCACATTTTCCTGGCGCAGGTCGTACACGGCGGCGGTGTACAGGTTCTTGCTGCCTACCGGTTGATACTTCACGCCCACTTCATACTGGCGCCCTTCGGTCGGCTTGAACGACTCAGTGGCCGAGACCGCTGCGCCGGTGGTCGGCTGGAACGACTCGGTGTAGGAAATGTACGGGGTCACGCCATTGTCGAAGACATAGCTCAGGCCGACGTTGCCGGTGAAGGCCGTGTCACGCTCGGTGCTGGTGGCATCGTTCTGATTGTGGAAGGTGGTGCCGGTGTGTACCCAGTCTTCACGACCACCCAAAGTCAGGCGCCAGTTGTCCAGGGCAATCTGGTCCTGGACGTAGAGGCCGGTCTGGCGGGTCTTCTGGTTGTAGTCGTACATGGTGAAGTACTGGACGTTGGAGAAGTCCTGGCCATACGGCGGCTTGATCACGTTGCCTGGCGGCACGCTGAAGCTCAGGCCGTAGTCCCATTGGTAGTTGGTGTTCGAGCGCTGGTGGTCGAGGCCGATCAACAGGGTGTGGCTCAAGGCACCGGTCTGGAAGTCGGCCTGGAAGTTGTTGTCCACGGCGAACTGGCTGATGTCTTCATCGACGATGCCGGTTTCCCGCGGAACCGTGCCGTCTGCCTCGACAAAGCCGTTGTTCATGGTCGCGACGTTGATGCCCTGGAACGACAGATCGCTCTTGGTGTAGCGCAGGTTCTGGCGGAACTGCCAGACATCGTTCAAGCGATGTTCGAAGGCGTAACCGAGCGCGTAGTAGGTGCGGTCGTAGAATTCCCAGTCCGGATCGCCGAGGTTCTTGTGGTGGGAGATATCGCCGGCCGGCGAGTCCAGCTTGGTGCCTTGTATCGGCAGGAACTGTCCGGAGATGCCGGTATCGTCGCGGGTGAACTGGGTGATGAAGGTCAGGCTGGTGTCTTCATCCATATTCCAGGTCAGGCTGGGCGCAAGGTTGTAGCGCTTGTCCGGAACATGGTCGGTTGGCGAGCCACTGTCGCGCACCACGCCGCTGACGCGGTAGAGGAACTGGCCCTCGTCGTCGATCCTGCCGGTGCTGTCGAAGTTGATCTGGCGATGGTTGTTGCTGCCAGTCTGCGCCTCGACCTCGTGGGCGCTTTCGGCCTGCGGGCGACGGCTGACCATGTCGAGCATGCCGCCTGGCGGGGTCTGGCCGTAGACGGACGAAGCCGGACCACGCAGCACCGCGATACGCTCAAGGTTCCATGGTTCGACCTTGGGGTTGGCGAACGAGCCTTTTGGCAGCGGCAAGCCATCAAGGAACTGGGTCGGATCGAAGCCGCGGACCCGCAGCCAGTCGGCGCGGGGGTCGGAGGCGTAGCCGCTGCTCTGCACGCCTGCGGTGTAACGCAGGGCGTCGTTGAGGTTGAGGACCTGGCGATCATCCAGTTGCTCGCGGGTGATGACCGTCATCGAGCGCGGGATTTCGACGATCGGGGTGTCGGTCTTGGTGCCCGCAGCGCTGCGGGTAGCGGTGAATCCTGTAGCCGGGCCCCAGGCGCTTTCATAATCGCCGGTGGCGTTGATGCTGGTTTCCGGCAGCGCCAGGCTACCTTCGGGCGTCGCGACCAGGCTGTAGGTGCCCGCGCTGCTTTGCTGCAGTTGCAGACCGGTGCCCCGCAATGCCGCCTGCAAGGCGCCCACGCCGCTGTACTCGCCGCTGACCGGTGCCGAGGTGCGACCGCTGGCCAGGCTCGGGTCCAGGGTCAGGGCGATGCCGGCCTGGCTGGCGATCTGGTTCAGGGTGCTCGACAGCGGTGCGGCAGGCAGGTTGTAACTGTGCAGGCCGGATTGCTCGGCGGCCACCAGCGAGCTGCTCACCACGGGGGCGGACAGGGCAATGGCGATGGCCAGCAAGCTGGGGCGCAGGAAGGTTTGGAAAACGCGGGACATGCAGCAACTCCTCGACGAATAAGTGCTAACTAGCTTCCTTGCCGAGCGAGAGAGAAAAAGTGATAGGGGTTAGTGAAAATTATTTTGATTTATATTCCAGAAGGGGCTGCTGGCGCAGCCCATCGCCGGCAAGGCCGGCTCCCACAGGGTTTACTGAGCACCCCAATCCTCTGTGGGAGCCGGCTTTGCCGGCGATGAGGCCCTTAAGGCGAATTAGGTTTAGCCACCACCGTCACCCACCACGGGGTGTGCTGCTCGATCTGTACCGGCAAGGTCGGCAGCAAAGAGGTCAGCGCCAGGTTGGTGTCGTTCAGCGGGAAGCTACCGGTGATGCGCAGGTTGGCCACCTCCGGCGCAACCCCCAGGTAGCCGCTGCGGTAACGGCCAAGCTCGTCGATCAACTCGCTCAGAGGCACGTTGTCGACCACCAGCATGCCGCGGGTCCAGGCGTCGGCACCGACGTTGAGGCCGGCAATCTGCCCAAGCCGGTCATGACTCATCAGCACCTGCTGGCCTTCATGCAGAATCTGTTCGTCGCCACTGTCCTGCGGCCTGGCCGCCACGGCCGACTGCAACACGCTCAGGCGGGTACCCTGATCTTCCACTTTGACCAGGAAGCGTGTGCCCAGCGCACGCATGCGCCCGTCTTCGGTGGCGACGATGAAGGGACGATCATCCTTGTGTCCGGTCTCGATGGAAACCTCGCCCTCATGCAGGACAATCAGGCGTTCCTTTTCATCGAAGCGGATGTCCACCGCCGAATGGGTATTGAGGCTGATCAGGGTGCCGTCGGTCAGGCGCAGGCTGCGTTGCTCGCCGGTGCCGGTGCGCTGATCGGCGAGCCAGTAACCGACTGACTGATAGGCGCTGACCCAGCTCAGCAAGCCAACCACCAGCACCAGGCTGGCGACGCCACTGCCAATTTTGCGTACACGCTGACGCAGGCTGGCGCGCGACTGCAGCAAAGCCTGGCGCGCGGGCCCGGCTGCGGCACTGAAGCGCTGGTCGAGCATGCCCAGTTGCATCCAGGCGCGGGCGTGCTCTTCATTGGCGGCATGCCAGCGGGCGAATTCGGCGCGCTCGTCAGCAGTGCCGCTGCCTGAATCCAGGCACAGCTGCCAGGCGATGGCGGCATCAAGAACGCGGGCGCTGACCGGCTTGTTGTTCATGTCGGCTCGCCATACAGGGCGATGTAGCACTGGCGCATGCCCTGGGCCAGGTACTGGCGCACACGGGATACGGAAACACCCAGGCGTTCGGCAATCTGCGCATGGTTCAGGCCGTCCAGACGGTTGTAGAGAAACGCCGCGCGGGCTTTGCTCGACAACTTGCCCAGCAGGCGATCAATGGCCTTGAGGTCTTCGAGAATCAGGTGTTGTTCTTCCGGGGAAGGTTGTTCGGCTTCGGGGATCAGCATCAGCTCGGCCAGATAGGCCTGCTCCAGTGCCGCGCGGCGAAAATGATCGAACAACAGGCCCCTGGCGATGGCCAGGAGAAAGGCTCGGGGTTCACGCGGTGGCGGCAACTGGTCGCGACCCAGCAGGCGCACGAAGGTGTCCTGGCTGAGGTCTTCGGCACGCTCGGCGCAGGCGATATTACGCCGTAGCCAGCCGAGTAGCCAACTGCGATGGTCGCGGTAGAGCGTACCGACCAGCTCACTGTGTGGGCTTTGCACGGACGACAAGGCGTTCCCCGAAAAAGATGCGTTAACTAACGAGAATTATTCGCGATTGTTGCAGAATCTTCTTGTGGAACGCAATTGACGCTCATCGGATGGCGCTAGAAGCCGTGACTTTGTTGCTTTCGCCGCCGCCAGCGCTGCAGGTGCTGGTCCAGTTGCGCCGGGCTGTCCAGGTGCTGGCGCCGGGCCTGGCTGAAGAGGATCAGGGCCAGTTCGGCCGTGACCATGGCATCGGCACTGGCGTTGTGCCGTTCGATCGCCTCAAGGCCGAAACAGGCCGTCCAGTCGTCCAGCCCGGCTTCGCGCAGGGTGATCTGCGGGTTCAGCAGCGGCGCCAGTTCGGCCACGTCGAAGAACGGGTGCTGCAGGCGATAGCCCAGGTGGTCTTTCAGGGCGCGGCTGAGCATGCGCTGGTCGAAGGGCGCATGAAAGGCCAGCACCGGGCTGTTGCCAATGAAGGTCATCAGGTCGAGCAACGCCTCGGCCGGATCGCAGCCAGCAGCGATGGCGCTGGGCCCCAGGCCATGGATCAGGACGCTGGAGGTCAGCTTGTGATCGCGTTGGTACAGGGTGCGCTCGAACTGCTGGCTGAAGTCGATGGCGCCGTCTTCGATGACCACTGCGCCAATCGACAGGACCTGGTCGCGCTGGGTATTCAGGCCGCTGGTTTCCAGGTCCAGTACCACCCAGCGCTGGCTGCGCAGCGAATCTTCACTGAGGGTGGCGGCGGGTGCCAGCTGTGCTGCCCGTTGGCGTATGTGCTCGTTGATCTGCCGGGGCCGCAGCCAGGTGAACAGGCTCACAGCTGATACCTCAGGGCCAGGCTGCTCTGCAGGCGCTGGGCCTGGCGCAGGGACTCGCGCAGGATGCGCCTGTCGAGGTGGTTGAGGCTGTCCGGATCGACGCGGTTGGAGTACGGCAGGTGCTGGCGGCTCTGTAACTGGTGTTGTTGCATGCGGGTTTGCTGGATGAAGTGGTAGGCCTCTTCATAGGCGGCGCCGTCGAGCGGGTCGATGACCTCGCGGGTCACCAGCTCGCGCAGGCGTTCCAGGGTGTTGTTGGCGCTGATGCCATTGGCCAGGGCCAGCAACCGCGCGCCGTCGACGAACGGCGTCAGGCCCTGGACCTTGAGGTCCAGTGTGGCGGCCTTGTCATTGCCCTGACGGGTCAACACGAACTCGCGGAAGCGCCCGACCGGTGGCCGCTGGCGCAAGGCATTGTCGGCCATCATGCGCTGGAACAGGCGGTTATCGGCAACCTGTTCAAGAATGCTCTGGCGCAGTTGTTCGCAGGCGCTTTCGTCGCCCCAGACCACCCGCAGGTCGAAATAGATGCTCGAGGCCAGCAGGTTTTCCGGGGTGGCTTCGCGGATAAAGGCGGCGAAGCGTCGCGCCCATTCGGCACGGGACAGGCACAGCTCGGGGTTACCGGCCATGATGTTGCCCTTGCACAGGGTAAAGCCGCATTGCGCCAGACCCTGGTTGATGTGTTGCGCCAGCGCCAGCAGGCGGCCACGGATCTCGGCGGCGTGGGCGGCATCGCGGGCCTCGAACAGAATGCCGTTGTCCTGGTCGGTGTGCAGGGTCTGTTCTCGCCGGCCCTCACTGCCAAAGCACAGCCAGCTGAACGGCACGCCCGGATCGCCTTTTTCTTCGATGGCCAACTCGATCACCCGGCACACGGTGTGATCGTTGAGCAGGGTAATGATCTGGGTTATCTGGGTTGAAGACGCACCATGGGCCAGCATGCGTTCGACCAGTTGGCCGATCTCGCCGCGCAGCGACACCAGGCTTTCGATCCGCGTGGCATGGCGGATGGTCCGCGCCAGGTGGACCAGGTCGACACGTTGCAGGGAGAACAGGTCGCGCTCGGAGACCACCCCGCACAAGCGCTGGTCCTCGACCAGACAGACGTGGGCGATGTGCCGTTCGGTCATGGCAATGGCGGCGTCGAAAGCGCTGGCCTGGGGGCTCAGGTAGAACGGATTGTGGGTCATATGGCCGGCGATCGGCTGGGCAAAATCGGCGCTGGCGTCGGCCACCACCTGGCGCAGGTCGCGCAGGGTGAAGATCCCTAACGGAAAGCGCTGCTCATCGACGATCACGATGCTGCCGACCTGTTGCTCGTGCATCAGCGCCACGGCCTCACGCAGCGGCGTGTGGCGTTCGCAGACCACCGGGTGACGCATGGCCAGCTCACCCAGACGGGTATTGAGTGAGTATTGGGTGCCGAGGGTTTCTACCGCGCGCCGCTGGACCTGTTGATTGACCTGGTCGAGCAGGCTGCTGACGCCGCGCAGGGCAAAGTCGCGAAACACGTCGGAGAGGGCGAACAGGCGAATGAATGCCGCCTTGTTCAACTGCAGGCAGAAGGTGTCTTCACCGGCCAGATGTTCAGTGCGGGTTGCGCGCTCGCCGAGCAGGGCGGCCAGGGGAAAGCATTCTCCGCTGGTGATCTCGAACGTGGTTTCGGTGCCGGGGCGGGTGACGTGCTGGCGTTCGCCGATCACCCGGCCCTGTTTGACGATGTAGAAGTGCTCGACCGGCCCGTCAGCGGGCTTGATGATGCTGTCATTGGCCGCATAGAAACGCAGCTGACACTGCTCGACGAGAAACGCCAGGTGAGCGTTCTCCATCTGGTTGAAGGGGGGAAAGCGTTGCAGGAACTGCAGGGTCCCCTGGATGTTCTGCAGTACTGCAGTTTTTCCGGCCTGGGAGAAGGCGTCCATTTTGCTCATGAGCATTACCGCGTCTTTGTGTCGACCTTGAAGATATCGACCTTGTTGTTTTCGACCCTCATGGTCGGCTGCAGGGTGCCCAGTGCCCATTGGACGTAAGTCTAAATGGGGCGACGGCCAGGGTGAGAAACGCGACGGGTGTCAAATTGTCGACGAGAGGCGGGTTGCAAGGTGATCAAAAGCGGTCTGAACTTGATTCGAGGGACATTTTGCGAGTCATTGATGATGAGACAGCCATGCCCGACCAAGAAGACATACTGAGTGATGCCGAACGTGAAGCACTGGCAACGGTTACGGCGCCGCGGGCTGTGCCACAGAAAGTATTGATCGTCGATGACAATAAGCTGGCTCGCGAAGCGTTGGCCAGTTACCTGAAAACCAAGGGTATCAAGTGCGTGATGGCGGAAAATGCCGAACAGGCCCTGGAGCGCCTGGAAGGTAAGCAGGATATCGGTTTGTTGATTACCGATCTGCGTATGGGGCCGTTCGATGGCCTGGAGCTGATCCGGCAGATTCGCGAATCGGACAAAGCGGCGTTGCCGATCATCATTGTGTCCGGTGATGCCGACGTGCCAGACGCCATAGCGGCGATGCATTTGAGTGTCGTCGACTTTTTGCTCAAGCCGATCGATCCGGACAAGTTGATGGAGTTGGTGCGCAGGGAGTTGGGAATCGCTTGAAGCTGATCGCGGGTCAAGCCCGCTCCCACAAAACATGTGGGAGCGGGCTTGACCCGCGACGGGCTATTTACAGACCGTTCTTGGCCTTGAACTCACGACGACGGCGATGCAGCACCGGCTCGGTGTAGCCGTTCGGCTGCTTGGTGCCTTCTACCACCAGTTCGACCGCCGCCTGGAAGGCGATGTTGTTGTCGAAGTCCGGTGCCAGTGGGCGGTACAGCGGGTCGTTGGCGTTCTGCTTGTCGACCACCGGCGCCATGCGCTTGAGGCTTTCCAGTACCTGAGCCTCGGTGACGATACCGTGGCGCAGCCAGTTGGCCAGCAACTGCGCAGAAATACGCAGAGTGGCGCGGTCTTCCATCAGGCCGACATCATTGATGTCCGGTACTTTCGAACAACCCACGCCCTGGTCGATCCAGCGTACAACGTAGCCGAGGATGCCCTGAGCGTTGTTGTCCAGCTCGTTGCGGATCTCTTCGTCCGACCAGTTGGTGTCAGCTGCCAGCGGGATGGTCAGGATGTCATCTACCGATGCCGGTGCGCGCTTGGCCAGTTCCGCCTGACGGGCGAACACGTCGACCTTGTGGTAGTGCAGCGCGTGCAGCGCAGCGGCGGTCGGTGACGGTACCCAGGCGGTGTTGGCACCGGCCAGCGGGTGAGCGATTTTCTGCTCGAGCATATCGGCCATCAGGTCCGGCATGGCCCACATGCCTTTACCGATCTGGGCACGGCCTTGCAGACCGGTGGCCAGGCCGATATCGACGTTGGAGTTCTCGTAGGCGCCGATCCACTTCTGGGTCTTCATCGCGCCCTTGCGCACTACTGCGCCGGCTTCCATGGAGGTGTGGATTTCGTCGCCGGTACGGTCGAGGAAGCCGGTGTTGATGAACACCACGCGTTCCTTGGCTGCTTCGATACAGGCCTTGAGGTTGACCGTGGTACGGCGCTCCTCGTCCATGATGCCGACCTTCAGCGTATTACGCTTCATGCCCAGCACATCTTCGATGCGGCCGAACAGCTCGTTGGTGAACGCTGCTTCTTCCGGGCCGTGCATCTTCGGTTTGACGATGTACACGGAGCCGGTGCGGCTGTTCTTGCGGCTGGTGTTGCCATTGAGGTTGTGGATCGCGGCAAGGTTGGTGACCAGACCGTCGAGGATGCCCTCGGGCACTTCGTTGCCGTCCTTGTCGAGGATGGCGTCGATGGTCATCAGGTGACCGACGTTACGCACGAACAGCAGCGAACGACCGTGCAGGGTGACAGTGCCACCGTTCGGCGCGCTGTATTCGCGGTCCGGGTTCATGGTCCGGGTGAAGGTCTGGCCGCCTTTGCTGACGCTTTCCGAGAGGTCGCCCTTCATCAGACCGAGCCAGTTGCGGTAGATCACTACCTTGTCATCGGCATCAACTGCGGCAACCGAGTCTTCGCAGTCCATGATGGTGGTCAGGGCGGCTTCCATCAGCACGTCCTTGACCCCGGCAGCGTCGGTCTGGCCGACCGGCGTGCTGGCATCGATCTGGATTTCGAAATGCAGGCCGTTGTGTTTGAGCAGAATCGCGGTCGGCGCCGAGGCGTCGCCGTGGTAGCCGATCAGCTGGGCGTCATCGCGCAGGCCGCTGTTGCTGCCACCTTTGAGGGCAACCACGAGCTTGCCGCCTTCGATGCGGTAAGCGGTGGAGTCGACATGCGAGCCGGCGGCCAGCGGCGCGGACTCGTCGAGGAAGGCGCGGGCGAAGGCAATCACCTTGTCGCCGCGAACCTTGTTGTAGCCTTTGCCTTTTTCCGCGCCACCGGCTTCGCTGATCGCGTCGGTGCCGTACAGGGCATCGTACAACGAGCCCCAGCGGGCGTTGGAGGCGTTCAGGGCGAAGCGCGCATTCATCACTGGTACAACCAGTTGCGGGCCGGCCATGCGGGCGATTTCGTCGTCGACGTTCTGGGTCGAGGCCTGGAAGTCTGCAGCTTCTGGCAGCAGATAACCGATGTCCTGGAGGAAGGCTTTGTAAGCCACGGCATCGTGAGCCTGGCCTTTGCGCGCCTGGTGCCAGGCATCGATCTGTGCCTGCAGTGCGTCACGTTTGGCCAGCAGTGCTTTGTTCTTTGGAGCGAGGTCGTTGATGATCTTTTCTGCCCCCACCCAGAACTGCTCGGCGTTGACGCCAGTTCCGGGAATGGCTTCGTTGTTCACGAAGTCGAACAGGACTTTGGCGACCTGAAGGCCACCGACTTGAACGTGTTCAGTCATTGCTTGCCTCACTCTGCTCAGCTATTGCTCTTCTATTTAGGCCTTGCGCGCTTCTCTAAACACGGCACCAGAACATGCCCGATGGGCGGCTGGGTGCTGCCTGCCAGACGGGCTGGCGAGCGGTTGCGTATTTTCACAGGCGCCTTGGCAGACATCGATTCGACGTTTTGTAGTCCGCGCTGCGGCATACTACATGATGCGCTGCGGTTGTGAAAATCAGACTAAATACGTCGTTCTGCGACCATTTGGTCGCAGAGGGTCACGCTGGGAATCAGTATGTTCTCAAAAAAGTGGCAGATTGTTCCAGATAAATCTTGAAACGGTACACGATTTGTCTTCAAAGGCTGCTGCGGCAGGTTGCCGCGCCTTGCCTATACTTTCTCCGCGCCCTTTGAATTCAGGGGCCTAACCTTTAAAAGCAGAGGGTTACCGCGTGGATCATCTCGTACTGACAGTGATCGCCCCCGACAAAGCCGGCCAGGTCGAACGTATCGCTGAATGCATTGCCGAGCATAACGGTAACTGGTTGGAGAGCCGCATGTCGCGGATGGCCGGGCAGTTTGCCGGGATCCTCAAGGTAGCGGTGCCGGCCGAGTCCTACGAAGAGCTGGTCCGGGCCCTGGAAGCCTTGGGCAAACATGATATTCGCGTGCTGATTGCCAAAAGCGGTATCGATCCGTCCTGTACCTGGAAGCCGATTGCCATGGAGCTGGTGGGCAATGATCGCCCGGGTATTGTCCGTGACATCACCCGCTTACTGGCCGAACAGGGGGTCAATGTCGAGCGCCTCAGCACCGACGTGCGTCCGGCGCCGATGAGCAGCGAGCCGCTGTTTCACGCCGATGCGTTGCTGGCGATGCCTTTGACCCTTTCTCTGGATGTGCTGCAGGCCAAGCTTGAGGAACTGGCGGATGACCTGATGGTGGAACTCAAGCTGCGGCCGGAAGAATAGTTATCCCGGTTTGCCGGGGACCGGCCTGTGGATAAGCTGGGGGAAGCCTGCGCCAGCCCAGACGGGCCGCGGCTTTGCGGGAATTGAGCAAAAAACCACCAATAATCAGTGGCTTGTGCACAAAGCACGGGGATGAGGGTGTGGATAACCTTGGGAGAGGTTGCTGCAGGCCACGAATCACGTGGCCTGTAGGTGTTTGTACGTTTTTTGATCAGCTGCGCCGGCGCAAGCTCAGCCAGGCATCGACGCTGTAGAGGGCAAGACCGGCCCAGATGAACATGAAGGCCACCAGTGTGCTGCTCGACAGGTGCTCGCCAAACAGCAGCACCGCCTGCAGCAGCACCAGCGTCGGCGCCAGGTACTGCAGAAAGCCCAATGTGGTGTAAGGCAGGTGCCGAGCGGCAGCGTTGAAACATACCAGCGGCACCAGGGTCACCGGGCCGGCGGCGATCAGCCAGAGCGCTTCGCTGCTGGTATAGAAGCTCGCTTGAGCGCTATGGGCCATGGGGTTGAGCAGCAGCCAGCCGATGGCCAGCGGTATCAGCATCCAGGTTTCCACCACCAAGCCCGGCAAGGCCGCGACCGGTGCCTGCTTGCGAATCAAACCGTAGAAGCCGAAGCTCAGTGCCAGTACCAGTGAAACCCAGGGCAGGCTGCCGACTTGCCAGACTTGCTGAGCCACACCGAGTGCCGCCAGGCCTACGGCAACCCACTGCAGGCGGCGCAGGCGCTCACCCAGCAGCAACATGCCCAGCAGCACGTTGACCAGCGGGTTGATGTAGTAGCCCAGGCTGGCTTCCAGCATGCGTCCGTTGTTCACCGACCAGACATAGGTCAGCCAGTTGCCGGCAATCAATGAGCCACTGAGGGCCAGGATCGCCAGACGCTTGGGGTTCTCACGCAGCTCGCGCCACCAGCCCGGATGCTTCCAGACCAGCAACAGCAACGAGCCGAACAATGCCGACCAGAGCACGCGGTGGACGATGATTTCCACCGCTGGCACGCTTTGCAGCGCTTTGAAGTAGAGTGGGAACAAGCCCCAGATGATGTAGGCGGTCAAGCCCAGGATGTACCCGCGGCGCGGGTTGGCGGCGTGCATGCAAATTCCTTGCTTAGGCAGCTATCTAAAAGCACCGCTATTGTAGACAGACTTGGGCGTGCTTCAGAACAATTTCAGCGGTTCTTCATCCAGCGCCGCCATCTGCTCGCGCAGGGCGAGAATCTGGTCGCCCCAGTAACGCTCCTGGCCGAACCAGGGGAAGCTGCGCGGAAACGCCGGATCGTCCCAACGCCGTGCCAGCCAGGCGCTGTAGTGCAGCAGGCGCAGGGCGCGCAGCGGCTCGATCAGGGCCAGCTCGCGCGGGTCGAAATCGTGGAACTCGTTGTAGCCATCCATCAGTTCGGCCAGTTGGCCCAGGCGTTCATGACGGTCGCCGGCAAGCATCATCCACAGGTCCTGGACAGCGGGGCCCATGCGGCAGTCATCGAGGTCGACAATGTGGAAGACTTCGTCGCGGCACATCATGTTGCCTGGGTGGCAGTCGCCGTGCAGACGGATGGTTTTGTGCGGGGTGCTGGCATAGATGGCTTCGACCCGTTTGAGCAGGTCGCGGGCGACTGACTCAAAGGCCGGCAGCAGGCTTTTCGGCACGAAATTGCCTTCAAGCAGAGTGGCCAGCGAGGCGTGGCCAAAGTTATCCACTGCCAGGGCTTCACGGTGCTCGAACGGGCGGGTAGCGCCGACCGCATGCAGGCGTCCTAGCAGCTGGCCGAGGCGATAGAGCTGGTCGAGATTGCCGGGTTCCGGGGCGCGGCCGCCACGGCGGGGGAACAGGGTGAAGCGAAAACCGCTGTGTTCGAACAGGGTTTTGCCGTTGTGGATAAGTGGCGCTACGACAGGGACTTCGCACTCGGCCAGTTCGGCGGTGAAGCTGTGTTCCTCGAGAATCGCCGCGTCGGTCCAGCGGTCCGGGCGGTAGAACTTGGCGATTAGTGGTTCAGACTCTTCGATACCTACCTGGTAGACGCGGTTCTCATAGCTGTTGAGTGCCAGAACGCGGGCATCGCTGAGAAAGCCGATGCTCTCCACAGCGTCGAGGACCAGGTCGGGGGTAAGGGTTTCGAAGGGGTGCGACATGTCAGCTCCTGCTGTGCGGCAGGTGGCCGCATCATGTGGGCATGGTACCCCACAGCGGGGCCGCTGGCGCGGCCCATCGCCGGCAAGGCCGGCTCCCACAAGATCGGTTGTGCATGCAGCCCTGTGGGAGCCGGCCTTGCCGGCGATGGCTGCGTAGCAGCCCCTGCTGATCTCAGGTCCCGACGATGCCGCCATCCTCCCGGCTGATCGCCATTACCGACGAGCGCGGCTTGCCATTGGGCAAGTGCTCGGGAAAGGTCGAGCCGCCGGTTTCACCTGGATGCTGAATGCCGACGAACAGGGTGCGCTGGTCTGGCGCAAAAGCAATGCCCGTCACCTCACAGGCCACCGGCCCGACCATGAAGCGCCGGATCTCGCCGCTGACCGGATCGGCACAGAGCATTTGGTTATTGCCCATGCCGGCGAAATCACCGCTATTGCTGTAGTCACCATCGGTGAGGATCCACAGCCGGCCATCCGGATCGAAGCCCAGCCCGTCCGGGCTGTTGAACATGTTCTGCGGGGTAATGTTGCTTGAGCCGCCCTTGGCATCATCAGCGTGCACCGAAGGGTTGCCGGCGACCACGAACAGGTCCCAGTCGAAGTTCATGGCGCCGTGGTCATTATCAGTTTCACGCCAGCGCAGGATCTGCCCGTAGAGATTTTTCTCCCGTGGGTTGGGGCCGCCTGCCGGCTGGCCTTCTTCCCCGCGTTTGACGTTGTTGGTCAGGGTGCAATAGACCTGGCCGTCCTTGGGGCTGACCACAATCCATTCCGGGCGGTCCATGCGCGTGGCCTTGAGCTGGCTGGCAGCCAGGCGCGCATGGATCAGGACCTGGGCCTGGCTGGCAAAACCGTTGGCGGCAATCAGGCCGTTCTTGCCATGGCTCAGCTCCAGCCACTGGCCTTTGCCTCGCGGATGGTCGGTGTTCTGGTCGCCATCGTCGAACCGCGCGACATACAGGGTGCCGTGGTCGAGCAGGCTGCGGTTGGCGCTGGGGTTCTTGTGGTCGATGCGGTCGCGGCTGATGAATTTGTAGATGAACTCACCGCGCTCATCGTCGCCCATGTAGACCACCGCCCGGCCATCGCGGGTTTCGCCAAGGGCCGCGTTTTCGTGCTTGAAACGGCCCAGCGCCGTACGCTTGACCGGGGTCGAGTCCGGATCGAACGGATCGATCTCCACCACCCAGCCATGACGGTTCAGTTCGTTGGGGTTCTTCGCCAGGTCGAAGCGCGGGTCGTGCGGGTGCCAGCCGATTTCCTTGCTGTCGATTGTGGCTCCGTAGCGTTTCTGCCCGGCATCAAACACATGGGCCGGATCGCTGCTGCCGAAGCAGTCGGTGAAGTTCTCTTCGCAGGTCAAGTAGGTGCCCCACGGCGTCTTGCCGTTGGCGCAGTTCTGGAACGTGCCGAGCACCTTGCGGCCGCTGTTGTCGGCCGCGGTCTTCATCCAGGCATCGCCCGCCGCCGGGCCGCTGACACGGATCGGTGAGTTGCCGTGGATGCGCCGGTTGTAGGGTGAGCCCTGGACGAACTGCCATTGGCCATTGCTGCGTTTGACCTCAATCACCGAGACGCCTTCGGCAGCCTGTGCCTTGTGCACGTCTTCGGCGGAGGCCGGTTGCCCGCCGTGAGCGAACAGATAGCGGTAGTTGGTGTATTCGTTGTTGATGGCCATCAACGCCCGATTGTCATCATCGGGGAAGGGGAACAGGCTCATGCCGTCATTGTTGTCACCGAACTGCAGTTCCTGGGCCTTGGCTGTGCCCTGGCCGGATGCATCGAAGGCCGGGGCGTCGGCATGCAGCGGCTGGCCCCAGCTGATCAGTACCGAGGCCTTGTAACCAGGGGGCAGGCTGATGCTGTCGGCGGTGGCACTGGGGATGCTGGCAAAGCCGAGCAGGCTGCTGTTGGCGGCGCTGACACTGGCGGCCATGACGCTGCGGCTGAGCAGATTGCCACTCAGAAACAGGGCGGCGCCGCACAGGGCGCCCGCTCCGATGAAACGACGGCGACTCAGGCTGACCAGCTGTTCGAGGTCGGTGGACTGGTGTTCTTCTAATAGGTTCATGACAGGCTTCCTGCGGGTTTGGCAGTCACCTTAGTCAGCGCTTATGACGGTTTTGTGTCGGTTTTACAAAGGCGTTCCGATAAGGACGTAGGACGGTTGAAACTGAACGCGTAGGTTGCTACCTGCAGCCACTGCATGGGCGTTGAGCCAGGCAGGTTCAGCGAAGGTGCACAGGGTTTGCCCGTTGCTCAATGTCAGGCGCACCTCAGTCGGCCCCTGAGGCTCGTCGAGCAGTTCCTCGACCTTGGCCTGCAGGCAGTTGTAGCCCGCCAGTGGGCGCTCTTGAGGGCTGAGCAGGGTCAGCCAGCCCGCCTTGATCAAGGCCACCACGGTAGTGCCCGGAGTCAGTTCCAGGCGCTGGGTGCTATCGCGGGTAATCAGTGCGTCGATGCTCAGGTCGCCGGCCAGGGCCAGGCTGATGCGGTCGTAATGTCCTTGTGTCTCGATGGCACTGACCCGGCCGTGCAGCTGATTGCGCGCGCTGGTGCGCAGCATCAGGCGACCGAGCAGGTCGAGGTCGCTGGCGTCTTCGGCGGCTTCCAGAATCTGTGCCTGCAACGCTTGCAGGCGCTGGTACAGGCGCAGCACCCGTTGGCCTTCTTGCGACAGCTTGGCGCCACCACCGCCGCGGCCACCGACACTGCGCTCTACCAGTGGGCTGGCCGCCAGGTTATTGAGTTCGTCGATGGCATCCCACGCCGCTTTGTAACTCATGCCGGCGCTCTTGGCCGCACGGGTGATCGAGCCTTGTTCGGCAATGTGCTGCAGCAAGGCGATCCGCTGTGGGCGGCGAACAATGTGTTGGGTGAGCAGGGCTGGCAAGGACATGTGCGGGCACGAGTATGTAGGAAATATCAGTCACGAAAGTGCCCGCAGCCTGACGGCAAGTCAAGCGCTGCCAGGCTTGGCGGTGCGTGCCAGACAATAGACATCGACGCGGCGGGCGCCGGCCTTGAGCAGCAGGCTGGCCAGGGCCTGGGCGGTGGCGCCGGTGGTCAGCACATCGTCGATCAGGGCCAGGTGCCGACCTTCCAGCCGGTCGACGTTTTCCACAGCAAAAGCCTGGCGTAGATTGCGTTTGCGCTGCCGGGCGTTGAGGCCCTGCTGCGCCGGTGTGTCGACCAGGCGCCTGAGTATCCGTTCGTCGCAGGCGATGCCGGTGTGCACGGCCAGCCAGCGGGCCAGCATGGCGGCCTGGTTGTAGCCACGCTGGCGCAAGCGGCGACGGCTCAGGGGTACCGGCAGGAGCAGCGCCGGACGCGGCAGGTCGTCGCTGAAACGGTGTGTCAGCCAGCGGCCCAGCAACTGTGCCAACAGGTGCCCGAGCGGCCACTGGCTGTGGTACTTGAACCGGCTGATCAGCGCATCCAGCGGAAAGCCGTAGTGCCACGGCGCCTCAACCCGGTAGAAAGCCGGGGCGCGGCGGCTGCACTGGCCGCAGGTCAAACCGTGCATCGGCAGCGGCAAGGCGCACACCTGGCAGCCATCTTCCAGCCAGGGCAGGTCGGCTTCGCAGGCGACGCAAAGCGGGTAGGGTTGGTCGGCGGTTTCATTGCACAGTAGACAGTCATGGTTATTATTTAACCACTTGTAAACCATGCTTTTGAGTTGTGGTTGACAGTGCATCGAGCTTCCTTAACTATGCGAGCTATCCGTGATGCGCTGGCGGGCAATCCTGTTCCGGCGCCAGAACAAGCCTAAACAAGGAACCGCCGATGAGCGCCAGCACAACTGCAACAACACGTCACGACTGGACCCTGGCCGAGGTCAAGGCGCTGTTCCAGCAACCGTTCAATGACTTGCTGTTCCAGGCGCAGACCGTGCACCGTGCGCACTTCGACGCCAACCGCGTTCAGGTCTCGACCCTGCTGTCGATCAAGACCGGCGCCTGCCCGGAAGATTGCAAATATTGTCCACAGTCCGGTCACTACAACACCGGGCTGGAAAAACAGAAGCTGATGGAAGTGCAGAAGGTCCTCGAAGAGGCCGCTCGCGCCAAAGCCATCGGCTCTACCCGGTTCTGCATGGGCGCGGCCTGGAAGCACCCGTCGGCCAAAGACATGCCCTACGTGCTGCAGATGGTCAAAGGGGTCAAGGCCATGGGCCTGGAAACCTGCATGACCCTGGGCAAGCTCGACCAGGAGCAGACCCAGGCGCTGGCCGAAGCCGGACTCGATTACTACAACCACAACCTCGACACCTCGCCGGAGTTCTACGGCAGCATCATCACCACCCGTACCTACAGCGAGCGCCTGCAGACCCTGTCCTACGTGCGTGACGCCGGGATGAAGATCTGTTCGGGCGGGATCCTCGGCATGGGCGAGTCGCTGGACGACCGCGCCGGCCTGCTGATCCAGCTGGCCAACCTGCCGGAGCATCCGGAGTCGGTACCGATCAACATGCTGGTGAAGGTCGCTGGTACGCCGCTGGAAAACGCCGAAGAGGTCGATCCGTTCGACTTTATCCGCATGCTCGCCGTAGCGCGGATCCTGATGCCGAAATCCCATGTGCGGCTGTCGGCCGGACGCGAGGCGATGAACGAGCAGATGCAGGCCCTGGCGTTCTTTGCCGGCGCCAACTCGATTTTCTACGGCGAGAAACTGCTGACCACCGCCAACCCGCAGGCTGACAAGGACATGCAGCTGTTCGCCCGCCTCGGCATCCAGCCTGAAGCCCGTGAAGAGCATGCCGACGAAGTCCATCAGGCGGCCATCGAGCAGGCGCTGATCGAACAGAAGAGCAGCGAGCTGTTCTACAACGCCGCCTCGGCCTGAGGCGCTCATGGCTTTTGATCTTCGTGCGCGGCTGGAACAACGCCGCGCTGCCGACCTGTACCGTCAGCGGCCATTACTGCAGAGCCCGCAAGGGCCGCAAGTGGTGGTCGATGGCCAGCCGTTGCTGGCTTTTTGCAGCAACGACTACCTGGGCCTGGCCAATCATCCCGAAGTGATCGCCGCCTGGCGCGCCGGTGCTGAACGCTGGGGCGTAGGCGGAGGCGCTTCGCACCTGGTGATCGGCCACAGCACCCCGCACCATGAAGTGGAGGAGGCGCTGGCCGAACTCACCGGCCGGCCGCGCGCGTTGCTGTTTACCACCGGCTACATGGCCAATCTCGGTGCCTTGACGGCGCTGGTGGGGCAGGGTGATACGGTGCTGCAAGACCGCCTCAATCATGCCTCGCTGCTTGATGCCGGCCTGCTCAGTGGCGCGCGCTTCAACCGTTACCTGCACAACGACGCGGGCAGCCTGGCCAGTCGTCTGGACAAGGCGGTGGGCAATACCCTGGTGGTCACTGACGGGGTGTTCAGCATGGATGGCGACATTGCCGACCTGCCGGCCCTGGCCGCCACGGCGAAAACCCGCGACGCCTGGCTGATGGTCGATGATGCCCATGGTTTCGGTACGCTGGGGCGCAACGGCGGCGGGATTGTCGAGCATTTCGGCTTGGGTACCGAGCAGGTGCCGGTACTCATCGGCACGCTGGGCAAGGCGTGCGGTACTGCCGGTGCTTTTGTCGCCGGCAGCGAGGAACTGATCGAGTGCCTGATCCAGTTCGCCCGCCCCTACATCTATACCACCAGCCAGCCACCGGCTTTGGCGTGTGCCACCTTGCGCAGCCTGCAACTGCTGCGCAGCGAGCACTGGCGCCGAGAGCATCTGGCGGCGCTGATCCAGCAGTTTCGTAGCGGCGCCGAGCAGATCGGCCTGCAGTTGATGGACAGCTTCACCCCGATTCAGCCGATCCTGATCGGCGACAGTGCGCGGGCCTTGCGTCTTTCGCAGATGCTGCGCGAACGCGGTTTGCTGGTCACTGCGATCCGTCCACCGACGGTGCCCGCTGGCAGCGCGCGCCTGCGGGTAACCTTGAGTGCGGCACACAGTGCGGCTCAGGTGCAGCTATTGTTGGATGCATTGTCCGACTGTTATCCGCTGCTGGAGCCTGCTGATGCGTAACCGACTGGTTCTTCTGCCAGGCTGGGGCCTGGGACGTTCGGCATTGCAACCATTGGTGGCGGCGTTGCGCGCCATCGACCCCGGCTTGCAGGTCGAAATTCAGGATTTGCCCAGTCTGGTGTCGAGTGATCCGCAGGACTGGCTCGACAAGCTCGACCGACAATTGCCACGCAATGCCTGGCTCGGCGGCTGGTCGTTGGGCGGCATGCTCGCCGCCGAACTGGCAGCACGGCGCGGCGATGACTGCTACGGATTGATCACCCTGGGCAGCAACCTCAGTTTCGTCAGCCGCCCGGACTGGCCGCACGCTATGCCGGCAGACACGTTCCAGACCTTCCTCGAAGGCTGCCGCTATCACACCCAGGTCACGCTCAAGCGCTTCATTTCGCTGTGCAGCCAGGGCGCTGAAGAACCGCGCAGCCTGGCCCGCTTGCTTGGTGCGGCGATGCCTGAGCCTGCCCCCGAACAACTGGTGGCCGGCCTCGAAGTGCTCGGCCAGCTCGATACCCGGGCAGCGCTGCAGGCATATGGCGGCCCGCAGTTGCACCTGTTTGCCGGTCGTGACGGGCTGGTGCCGGCCGAAGTCGCCGGGGTGTTGCTCGAAGAATTGCCCGACGTGGAAGTCGGGCTGCTGGAAGACAGTGCTCATGGTTTTGTGATGGAAACACCTCATGAGTTGGCGGCTGCGATAAAGGCCTTTGTACATGAGAGTGGCGATGACTGATCTTTCCCAGCCGGGCCTGCCCGGCGCCTTGCCCGACAAGCGTCAGGTCGCGGCCTCGTTCTCGCGCGCTGCCGCCAGCTACGACAGCGTTGCCGAACTGCAGCGCGCGGTGGGTAGCGCCTTGCTTGAACAACTGCCCACCAGCATTGCGCCGCAACGCTGGCTGGACCTGGGCAGCGGCACCGGCTATTTCAGCCGCGCCTTGCACAAGCGCTTCCCGCAGGCCGCAGGTGTTGCCGTGGATATCGCCGAGGGCATGCTCCAGCATGCACGTGAGCAAGGCGGGGCGCACTACCATGTGGCTGGCGATGCCGAGCGTTTGCCAATGCAGGACGCCAGCGTCGAGCTGATCTTTACCAGCCTGGCGGTGCAATGGTGTGGCGATTTTCGCGCCGTGCTCAGTGAAGCTCGACGGGTCCTGCAACCGGGCGGTGTGCTGGCCTTCGCCAGCCTTTGCGCCGGCACATTGCATGAGCTGCGCGAGAGCTGGCAGGCGGTCGACGGCCTGGTGCATGTCAATCGCTTCCGCCCTCTGCAGGACTATCAGCGCCTGTGTGCCGGGAGTGAGTTGCAGGTACTGGGGCTGGAGGCTCGTCCGCATGTGCTGTATTACCCCGATGTGCGCAGCCTGACCCACGAACTCAAGGCGCTCGGCGCGCACAACCTCAACCCGGGCCGCCCTGCCGGGCTGACCGGACGGGCGCGGATGCAGGGGTTGTTGCAGGCCTATGAGCAATTTCGTCAAGCGCCAGGACTGCCAGCAACTTATCAGGTGGTCTACGGTGTACTGCAAAAGCCGCTGATAGAAGGGAAGTGAAATGAGCCCAGCCTATTTCATCGCCGGAACCGACACCGATGTCGGCAAGACCACCGTGGCTGCCGGGCTGTTGCATGCGGCGCAGCTGGCGGGCCTGAGCACGCTGGGGGCCAAACCGGTAGCCTCCGGATGCAGCGCCGGCGCCAAAGGCTTGCGCAATGACGATGCCCTGGCGCTGATTGCCCAGAGTTCGATCAAGTTGCCTTACGAGCAGATCAATCCCTTCGCTTTCGAGCCCGCCATTGCCCCGCATCTGGCGGCCCGCGAAGCCGGAGTCATTTTGAGCGTGCAGGCTTTGCTGGACCCTATGCGCGCAGTGCTGGCTCAGGGCGCAGATTTCACCCTGATCGAAGGTGCCGGTGGCTGGCGCGTACCGCTGTCCGATCAAGCCAACCTGTCGGACCTGGCCATTGCCTTGAAGCTGCCGGTGATTCTGGTGGTCGGCGTGCGCCTGGGCTGCATCAACCATGCCTTGCTCAGCGCCGAAGCCATTGCCCGCGATGGGCTGCAACTGGCCGGCTGGGTCGCGAACATTGTTGACCCGCGCACCTCGCGCCTTGAAGAGAACCTGGCGAGTCTGGCCGAGCGATTGCCAGCGCCGTGCCTGGGGCGGGTACCCAAGCTCAAACAGGTAAGCGCTGAAGCAGTGGCGGACCACTTGCAACTGGATCTGCTGGACTAGCCTGCGTCTATCGTATGGCAACATGCCATTAGCGATTTCAACGGGCCTTTTGCCAGCAGGTCTGCTTCAATAGGGGCTGTTCGCCTTCAGCGTCATGGAGTTTCGACATGGAAATCTCAGGCAACTCAGCATTCTACGCCGGGCTCGGTGCGATCCAGGCCGGGCAGAACCGCGTCGATCAGGCCGCCAGCCAGATCGCCAACACCACCGTCGAGCGCGCCGCCACCAGCCAGTCCAGTGACTATCAGGCCGAGCGTTTGCGTGCGGTCGATCGCAGCCAGCAGATGGACCTGGCCACCAGCAGTGTGGAAATGGCCCTGGGCAAGCATCAGGTCGAACTCGGTGTCAAAGTGGCCAAAGCATCGGACGAAATGCTCGGCACGCTGATCGACACCTACGCCTGACCCTCCCGCCGCGCTCGCTGCGGGTCTTCAACTATTCTTTGAGTATCAGCGCCTTGGCCTTGCCGGCAGGCGCTCGGCTGCGCGTGCGTGGGTTTTTTTGCCCGCCAAACCACGCAGTCTTGCATGACCGAACTGCCCTCGGGTTGATGCTTGACAAGTTTTCGGCGTAAACGTATGTTTCAAACAACTGTTTGACCGAATGCCAACAACAACGGATCGGTCGTGGTCTCTCTATCCAGGATTCATCAGCAGAGGTTCATCGCTATGCCTGATTACAAAGCCCCCTTGCGTGATATTCGCTTCGTTCGTGACGAGCTGCTGGGTTACGAAGCGCATTATCAGAGCCTGCCGGCTTGCCAGGACGCCACTCCAGACATGGTGAATGCCATCCTCGAGGAAGGCGCCAAGTTTTGTGAACAGGTGCTGGCCCCGCTGAACCGTGTCGGTGACCTGGAAGGCTGCACCTGGAGCGAGTCGGGCGTGAAGACCCCGACCGGTTTCAAGGAAGCCTACAACCAGTTCGTCGAAGGCGGCTGGCCGAGCCTGGCCCATGACGTCGAGCACGGCGGTCAGGGTCTGCCCGAGTCGCTGGGCCTGGCGATCAGCGAAATGGTCGGTGAGTCGAACTGGTCGTGGGGCATGTACCCTGGCCTGTCGCATGGCGCGATGAACACCATCTCCGAGCACGGCACCGCCGAGCAGCAAGAGACCTACCTGACCAAGCTGGTGTCCGGCGAGTGGACCGGCACCATGTGCCTGACCGAACCTCACTGCGGTACCGACCTGGGCATGCTGCGCACCAAGGCCGAACCTCAGGCCGACGGTTCCTACAAAGTGACCGGCACCAAGATCTTCATCTCGGCCGGTGAACACGACATGGCCGGCAACATCGTCCACATCGTGCTGGCTCGCCTGCCCGATGCACCGGCGGGTACCAAAGGTATCTCGCTGTTCATCGTGCCGAAGTTCCTGCCGACCGCCGAAGGCACTGTCGGTGAGCGCAACGCCGTGTCCTGTGGCTCCATCGAACACAAGATGGGCATCCACGGCAACGCCACCTGCGTGATGAACTTCGACGCCGCAACCGGCTACCTGATCGGCCCGGCCAACAAAGGCCTGAACTGCATGTTCACCTTCATGAACACCGCTCGCCTGGGTACCGCGCTGCAAGGCCTGGCCCACGCCGAAGTGGCGTTCCAGGGTGGCCTGAAATACGCTCGCGACCGCCTGCAAATGCGCTCGCTGACTGGCCCGAAAGCGCCGGACAAAGCCGCTGACCCGATCATCGTTCACCCTGATGTACGTCGCATGCTGCTGACCATGAAAGCCTTCGCCGAAGGCAACCGCGCGATGGTGTACTTCACCGCCAAGCAGGTCGACATCGTCAAGTACAGCCAGGACGAAGAAGAGAAGAAGAAAGCCGACGCCCTGCTGGCTTTCATGACTCCGATCGCCAAGGCCTTCATGACCGAAGTCGGCTTCGAAGCGGCCAACCACGGCGTGCAGATCTATGGCGGCCACGGCTTCATCGCCGAGTGGGGCATGGAGCAGAACGTTCGCGACAGCCGTATTTCCATGCTGTACGAAGGCACCACCGGCATCCAGGCGCTGGACCTTCTCGGCCGTAAAGTGTTGATGACCCAGGGCGAAGCGCTCAAGGGCTTCACCAAGATCGTGCACAAGTTCTGCCAGGGCAACGAAGGCAACGAAGCGATCAGCGAGTTCGTCGCACCGCTGGCCCAGCTGAACAAAGAGTGGGGCGAGCTGACCATGAAGGTCGGTATGGCGGCGATGAAAGACCGCGAAGAAGTCGGTGCTGCCTCGGTGGACTACCTGATGTACTCCGGTTACGCCTGTCTGGCCTACTTCTGGGCTGACATGGCGCGCCTGGCTGCCGAGAAACTGGCTGCCGGCACCAGCGAAGAAGCCTTCTACACCGCCAAGCTGCAGACCGCGCGCTTCTACTTCCAGCGCATCCTGCCACGTACCCGCACCCACGTTGCAACCATGCTGTCGGGCGCCAACAACCTGATGGACATGAACGAAGAGCACTTCGGTCTCTCGTACTGAGTTATCTGCTGTAGCTAAAAAGCCTGCCCTTACCGGCAGGCTTTTTTGTTTGTGGTGTCCTGGTGGGGGCGGTGTTCCCCCTTCCATCGCTGTTTCCGACCAAGCGCATTCATCAATTCATGTGCACTGCCGATACCTTAAAGGCACAATGCCATTATTGATCTGCCGGGTCGGAGATTACCCTTGTTTCGTTTATCCGCTGTACGTCCGAGCCACTTCCTGCCGTCAGTCTGTTTGCTGGTGTCGGGGCTCGCCGCCGCTTATGTGAGAGACCTCAGCGTCTTCTTCACATCGCTGTTCAATGTCTTGCCTACCTTGGTGCTGTTGCTGGGCGGTGCCTACTGCACCGTGTATCGCCGTCAGCGCGAACTGTTTCTGATGGTCACGGTGTACATCGCCTATTTCCTGCTCGATACCCAGACCGATTTCTATCGCGACAATGGCCGGGTTCGGGAAGATGCGGCGGTGGTGTTCCATTTGGTCTGTCTACTGCTGCCACTGATGTTTGCCCTCTACGGCGCCTGGCAGGAGCGCACACACCTGTTCCAGGACATGGTCGCGCGTTTCGCCGTCTTGCTGGCTGTCGGCAGCGTCGCCCTGGGCCTTGAGCAAAGTTTTCCACAGGCATTGTTGGGCTGGTTGGCAGAGATTCGCTGGCCGTCGCTGCATGGTCAGTGGATGAGCTTGATCCAGCTGGCGTATCCGGTGTTCATCATTGCCTTCGTCCTGCTCGTGGTGCAGTACCTGCGTGAGCCCAGGCCTTTGCATGCCGCGCAGGTCATCGGTCTGATCGGGATTTTCTGGATGTTGCCCAAGACCTTCATCCTGCCCTTCACCCTGAACATCATGTGCAGTCAGGTGATGCTGATGATCGCTGCAGCGGTTTCCCACGAGGCCTATCAGATGGCGTTTCGTGATGAACTCACCGGCTTGCCCGGCCGCCGGGCCCTCAACGAGCGCATGCAGCGCCTGGGGCGCAACTATGTGCTGGCGATGACCGACGTCGATCACTTCAAGAAATTCAACGACACCCATGGTCACGATGTCGGTGACCAGGTGCTGCGTCTGGTGGCCAGCAAGCTGTCCAAGGTGACCGGTGGCGGCCGCGCCTATCGCTACGGTGGTGAGGAATTCGCCCTGGTGTTTGCCGGCAAGAGCATCGAGGAGTGCATGCCGCACCTGGAAGCGGTGCGCGAGGTGATCGCCAACTACAACATCCAGTTGCGCAACCAGGACAACCGCCCGCAGGACGATCAGCAGGGGCGCCAGCGCCGCGGGGCGTCTGCAGCGACCAGTGTTTCTGTGACCATCAGTATCGGCGCCAGCGAACGCCTGATCGATCACCGCTCTCCCGACGAAGTGCTCAAGTCGGCGGACCAGGCGCTCTACAGCGCCAAGGGTGCGGGGCGTAACTGCGTCATGGCCTACGGTCATCAGGCCAAACGGGGTGCAGTGCGTACGGCGTGACCGCGTATGACTACATAGTCACCAGATGACCCTATGTCTCGCAAAAGTTGTTCGGTTACACTGCTTGCATAACAGTGAAGCGGTCCTGCGGGACCGTCCCCGACTCAAGTGTGAGAGGTTGCCATGGCTGACTATAAAGCGCCCCTGCGCGATATGCGCTTCGTCCTCAATGAAGTCTTCGAAGTTGCCAAGCTCTGGGCGCAATTGCCGGGCCTGGCCGAAGCTGTCGATGAAGAGACCGCTCTGGCGGTGCTGGAGGAGGCCGGCAAGGTCACAGGCAAAAGCATCGCGCCGCTGAGCCGCAGCGGTGACGAAGAAGGCTGCCATTGGGACAATGGTGCGGTGCGCACCCCGGCCGGTTTCATCGAGGCCTACAAGACCTACGCTGAAGGTGGCTGGGTCGGCGTCGGTGGTGATCCTGCCTACGGCGGCATGGGCATGCCCAAGGTGATCTCGGCTCAGGTCGAGGAAATGGTCAACTCGTCGAGCCTGGCCTTCGGTCTGTATCCGATGCTGACCGCTGGCGCCTGTCTGTCGATCAACGCCCACGCCAGCGACGAGCTCAAGGAAAAGTACCTGCCGAACATGTACGCCGGTATCTGGGCAGGCTCCATGTGCCTGACCGAGCCGCACGCGGGAACCGACCTGGGCATCATTCGCACCAAGGCCGAGCCGCAAGCTGATGGCAGCTACAAAGTCAGCGGCACCAAGATTTTCATCACCGGCGGTGAGCACGACCTGACCGAGAACATCATCCACCTGGTGCTGGCCAAGCTGCCGGATGCGCCCGCCGGGCCGAAGGGCATTTCGCTGTTCCTGGTGCCCAAGTTCATGGTCAACGCCGATGGCAGCCTGGGTGCACGCAACCCGGCCAACTGCGGCTCGATCGAACACAAGATGGGTATCCAGGCTTCGGCCACCTGTGTGATGAACTTCGACGAAGCCGTGGGTTACCTGGTCGGTGAGCCGAACAAGGGCCTGGCGGCAATGTTCACCATGATGAACTACGAGCGTCTGGGCGTGGGAATCCAGGGCCTGGCGTCGGCGGAACGTTCCTACCAGAACGCCATCGAGTACGCCCGTGATCGTCTGCAGAGCCGTTCACCTACCGGCCCGCAAGCCAAGGACAAGGTCGCTGACCCGATCATCGTGCACCCCGACGTTCGGCGCATGCTGTTGACCATGAAGGCGTTGAACGAAGGCGGTCGTGCCTTCTCTACCTACGTCGCCATGCAGCTGGACACCGCCAAGTTCAGCGAAGAGGCAACCACCCGTAAACGCGCCGAAGACCTCGTCGCCCTGCTGACTCCGGTATCCAAGGCTTTCCTCACCGATCTCGGCCTGGAGTCTGCAGTGCATGGCCAGCAAGTGTTCGGCGGTCATGGCTATATTCGCGAGTGGGGCCAGGAGCAACTGGTGCGTGATGTACGCATCACCCAGATCTACGAAGGCACCAACGGTATCCAGGCGCTGGACCTGATGGGCCGCAAGGTCGTGGGCAGCGGCGGTGCGCTGTACAAGCTGTTCGCCGACGAGATCCGCCATTTCACCGCCACTGCCGGCAGTGAGCTGGGCGAGTTCGTCAAACCGCTGAACGCCGCCCTGGACAACCTCGACGACCTGACCGCCTGGGTTCTGGACCGGGCCAAGAACAACCCGAACGAAATCGGCGCAGCGTCGGTGGAGTACCTGCAGGTATTCGGTTACACCGCTTATGCCTACATGTGGGCACTGATGGCGCGTACCGCACTGGCCAAACAGGGTGAAGACGATTTCTACGCCAGCAAACTCGGCACCGCGCGCTTCTACTTCGCCCGTTTGCTGCCGCGAATCCACTCGCTCAGCGCTTCGGTGAAAGCTGGTAGCGAGTCGCTGTACCTGCTGGATGCGGCACAGTTTTGAGATTGGCGCGTCGTGTAAGCAATCTCTTACACGACGTGGTGACTTTTCGCCTCTATCGGAAGATTGGATCCACAGTTAATCTTCTCACATGGACGTCGCGCAGGAAGCGCAAAGTACATAACACGGACACGTAGGATTCCTGCCAGGGTGGCGGGGCGAAATGGATGTCAGGGAAACAGTCTGCAAAGCCCCGCTTCGGCGGGGTTTTCTTTTGCCCAAAGAAAAGTTTCAGCCCAGCACATCCAGCGGCGATACCCCGATCTGCCTTGGATCGGCCTCCTCTTCCAGCAGTGTGCGCAGCAGCTCGACCGACGCTTGCTGGCGCTGCGCATCGCGAAACACCAGGCCGATCTTCAGCGGCACCCGTGGTTCGCTCAGTGGCTTCCACAGCAGTTCCTGATCGTCCTCGACCACTTCCTTGGCCCGCCCCGGCAGCACGGTGGCCAGCGAGGTGTGGCCGAGGCTGTCGAGAATCCCGCCCATGTTGTTCATTTCGGCCTGCACCTGTGGCCGCCGACCGAGGTTGGCCAGTTGCGTTTGCCAGATCTGCCGCACCTGGAACTCTTCACCGAGCAGCAGCATGGGCAGCTCGGCAGCTTGCTTGAGCGAGACTTTCTTGAACTCCCGCAGCGGGTGAGTGTTGGGGATTACAAGTTGCAGTTCATCTTCGTACAGCAGCAAACCATGCAGGCCTGGCTGGCGTGGCGGCAGGTAACTGATGCCGATGTCCAGGCTGCCATTGAGCAGGCGGCGTTCGATCTCCAGGCCCGACAACTCGTAGATCTGCACCACCAGGTGCGGCTGGGCCTTGCGCACCCGGTCGAGCAGTTGTGGCACCAGGCTTGGGCGTACGGTTTGCAGGACGCCAATGGCCAGGGTCCGCAGGGATTGGCCCTTGAAGTTGCGCAAGGCCTCGCGGGCGCGTTGCAAACCGTCGAGCAGGGGCAGGGCATGGTTGTACAAGGTGTGTGCGGCGAGGGTCGGCAACAGGCGCTTGTTGCCCCGCTCGAACAGGCTGACATCCAGGCTGTGTTCGAGCTGGCGGATCTGTTGCGACAGCGCCGGTTGCGACAACGACAGGCGCTCGGCGGCCCGGCCCACATGGCCTTCTTCATAGACCGCGACGAAATAACGCAGTTGGCGAAAATCCATAAGTAATACTTATCAAAAATGCTCGAAAAACCAAATGGCCGTTAGCCGGCAATACGCCTAGTCTATCCCGTATTCACAAGGCTTGCAGGGCCACAAGGCGCGATGAACACTGTGTATCTTGATGTTGTTTACATAGGATTGGCAAAAGGGTTGAAAACATGAATCTGTTCAGTTTTCGCCGCCCGACGCCGATGGTGGCCGAGCGCAAGCCTATGCCGGTTGCCGCCGTGGCCGCTGAGGCACTGCCTCGCGATTGCCTGATGCCGGCCACTGAGCGTGCGCCGCACGTGTTCGTTCGCGGTCAGGGCTCGTGGTTGTGGGACAGCGAAGGCCACGCCTATCTCGACTTTACGCAGGGCTGCGCGGTCAACAGCCTCGGCCATAGCCCGAGCGTGCTGGTCAAGGCATTGGGCAGCCAGGCCCAGGCGTTGATCAATCCGGGCGCCGGTTTTCATAACCGTGGTTTGCTGAAATTGGTCAACCTTCTCTGCCAGAGCACCGGCAGCGACCAGGCATACCTGCTCAACAGTGGCTCCGAGGCCTGCGAAGGGGCGATCAAACTGGCGCGCAAGTGGGGCCAGCTGCATCGCAACGGCGCCTATCACATCATCACCGCCAGCCAGAGTTGCCATGGGCGTAGCCTGGGTGCGTTGTCGGCGTCCGATCCGTCGCCGTGCAACCGTTGCGAGCCGGGTCTGCCAGGTTTCAGCAAGGTGCCGTTTAACGACCTGGAGGCGCTGCACGCCGCTGTCGATTCGCGCACCGTGGCGATCATGCTCGAACCTATTCAGGGCGAAGCCGGGGTGATTCCGGCGACGGCCGCCTATCTCAAGGGCGTTGAGCGTCTGTGCCGCGAGCTGGGCATCCTGCTGATTCTCGACGAAGTGCAGACGGGTGTTGGCCGCTGCGGTGCCCTGCTTGCCGAGCAGACCTACGACGTACGCGCCGACATCATCACCCTGGGCAAGGGCCTGGGCGGCGGTGTACCGCTGGCCGCATTGCTGGCCCGGGGCAGCGCCTGCTGCGCCGAAGCCGGCGAACTTGAAGGCAGTCACCATGGCAATGCGCTGATGAGCGCCGCGGGCCTGGCGGTGCTGGAAACCGTGCTGGAGCCAGGCTTCTTTGAGCACGTTCAGGAGTCCGGAAGGCACCTGCGTGATGGCCTGAGTCGTCTGGCAGGTCGTTACGGCCAGAGCGAAGTCCGGGGCCAGGGCCTGCTCTGGGCATTGCAACTAAGCGAAGACAATGCCGCCGAGCTGGTCAAGGCTGCGCTCCATGAAGGCCTGTTGCTCAATGCGCCACAGCCGGATGTGCTGCGCTTGTCGCCAGCCTTGACGGTAAGCCAGGGCAACATCGACGAAATGCTCCTGCGTCTGGCCCGGGCCTTTGCCCGAGTGCACTCGGCGCAACAGCACCAGCGGCGAGAAGCTACGGCCTGATTGCCCGCGAATCTACGAATTAACCGAACCGTCTCGCGTTCCTGCGCATCGCCCCGGGCCTGTAGTTTTTGGCCTGGGGCGTTTTTTTATCTGTGGTTTACCGGTTGAACCCTGGCACGGCGCTACAGTCAGTTCTAGTACATCACTGAAGGAAGCTGCGCCATGGATTTTATCCGCATCATCATCGCCATACTCCTGCCGCCGCTTGGCGTGTTCCTGCAGGTCGGCTTCGGCGGCGCCTTCTGGCTCAATATTCTGCTGACCTTGCTGGGGTACATTCCGGGCATCGTGCATGCGGTGTACATCATCGCCAAGCGCTGAGCGTCCATCGCCTGTAGGAGCGGATAAATCCGCTCCTACAGACCTCCTAGCACTTGCCGATAAAACTTCCACTCTTCTTCCAGCGCATGAGCCAGATTGGCCGCCGTGCGAAAGCCGTGACGTTCCGACGGGTAGAAATGCCCTTCGGCACGGATGCCGTTGGCCTTGAGTGCTTCAAGCATCGAACGGGTCTGTTCAGGCACCACCACGGCATCCAGCTCACCCTGGAAGAAAATCACCGGGACCTTGATGCTTGCGGCATGCAGCAACGGCGTCCGCTGCCGGTAGCGTTCGGCATCTTTTTGCGGGTCACCGATCAGCCAGTCCAGGTAGTCACCTTCGAACTTGTGCGTGGCCCGGGCCAGCGCCAGAGGATCGCTGACGCCGTAAAGACTGGCGCCCGCGCGGAAGACATCATGAAAGGCCAGGGCGCAGAGGGTGGTATAGCCGCCGGCACTGCCACCGCGGATAAAGGCCTGGGTCGGGTCGATCAGCTTGCGATCGGCCAGGTGCTCGACCACCGCGCAGGCATCCTCGACATCGATTTCACCCCAGCGCAGGTGCAGGGCCTGGCGATACGCCCGGCCGTAGCCGCTGCTGCCGCGGTAGTTGAGGTCAGCCACGGCGAAGCCGCGCTGGGTCCAGTACTGGATGCGCGGGTCGAGCGCCGGGTAGCACGCCGAAGTCGGGCCGCCATGGATGAACACGATCAAGGGTGGCCGTTTGGCGCCGTTCATGGCCGGGTAGAAGAAACCGTGGGCGATGCCGTCGCCGCTGGGGTAGCACAATGATTGCGGGCGACTGATGCGTTCGGCAGGCAAGGGCGCTGCGCCACCGGCCAGGACCTGCACACGATGGTCCTTACGGTCGATGGCGATGACTGCCGGTGGGCTGGTGGGCGAGGCAGCGATGGCGTAGAGACGATCCTGATCCAGGTCCAGGCAGCGTAAACGGCTGTAGGCAGTTTGCACCGGCTGCTGCGAGCCATCGGCATGACACAGAGCGAGACGACTGAAGCCGTCCTCAAGCCAGGTGGCCAGGTAGTGGTGTTCGCCCAGTGGCAGCCAGGTACAGGCACCCAGTTGCCAAGGGGCTGCAGCGTGATCGGCGTTTGCCGCAGGCAGCGCACTCCAGCCCTCGGCCGTTTCGCCCCAGGGTTGCCAGAAGCCGTTGCGGTCAGAAAGGCAGTACAGGCGGCCACGACCATCGAAGCGCGGTTGTTGCAGCGATTGCGCCGGGCCCTGGTCGCCGGCTATGCAGCGAGGTTCGCCCCAGCACCCGTCATTCATACGCTCGCGACACAACAGGCGGGTAGCGGTCCAGGGTTGTTCGGGGCGGCTCCACTCGATCCATGCCAGGCGTGAGCCATCGGCGCTCAGGGTTGGCGCGGCATAGAAATCCGCACCTTCGGCGAGTACCTCTCGCTGCTGCGCAGCGATGGCCACCAGGCGGTGTTCGACCTGATCTGCGGCATGGGTTTCTTCCACGGCCAGGACCTGGCCTGCGGCCCAGCGCAGATCGCCGTATCGGCGTTCGCCCTGTGTTAACGGTTGGGGCACACCAGCCTGTAGTTCCTGGGTATAAATCTGCTGATCAGACTCGTTGACGAATACCAGGCCGTCATCACTCAGGCAGAAGCTGCCACCGCCGTACTCGTAGACCCGACTGCGTACGCTGAAGCCGTCCGGGGTCAGGCAATGGGCCTGGCCATGACGCCAGTGCCAGATCCGGCAGGCACCGTCGCGTGGACGAAACTCGTTCCAGAACAAGCCCTGCGGGCCCACCCGCAACTCAGCGAAATCGGTGCCGGCGGCCACCGCCTGTTCGGCGCTGAAACGCTCAGCCGCGGGCAATGACACGGGAATTTCGCTCATTACGGAAGGTCAACTGTTCAATGTTCAACTGGGCACTCTCGGCTTCTTCGCGGGCCTTGAGGATGATGCCGTGGTCCGCTGATTTGGCGCACACCGGGTCGGCGTTGCTGGCGTCGCCAGTGAGCATGAAGGCCTGGCAGCGACAGCCGCCGAAGTCCTTTTCCTTCTCGTCGCAGGAGCGGCACGGCTCGGGCATCCAGTCATAACCGCGAAAGCGGTTGAAGCCGAATGAGTCGTACCAGATGTGCTGCATGCTGTGTTCGCGCACGTTGGGGAACTGCACCGGTAACTGCCGGGCGCCATGGCATGGCAACGCGGTGCCGTCCGGGGTCACCGTGAGGAACACGCTACCCCAGCCGTTCATGCAGCCTTTGGGGCGCTCTTCGTAGTAGTCGGGGGTGACGAAAATCAGTTTGCACGGGTTGCCGGCAGCCTTGAGTCGCTCGCGGTACTCATTGGTGATGCGTTCGGCGCGTTCCAGCTGTGCACGGGTTGGCAACAGGCCAGCGCGGTTCAGCTGAGCCCAGCCATAGAACTGACAGGTGGCCAGTTCAACGAAGTCGGCTTCCAGGGCGATGCACAGCTCGATGATGCGGTCGATCTTGTCGATGTTGTGCCGATGGGTGACGAAGTTGAGCACCATCGGATAGCCGTGGGCTTTGACCGCCCGGGCCATTTCGAGCTTTTGCGCGAAGGCTTTTTTCGAGCCCGCCAGCAGGTTGTTGACCTGCTCGTCGCTGGCTTGAAAGCTGATCTGGATGTGGTCAAGGCCGGCCGCTTTGAAGGCGGCGATTTTTGCTTCGGTCAGGCCGATGCCGGAGGTGATCAGGTTGGTGTAGTACCCCAGGCGCCGGCCTTCGCCGATCAACTCGGCGAGGTCCTGGCGTACCAGCGGCTCACCACCGGAAAAGCCCAGCTGCGCCGCACCCATTTCCCGCGCCTCGGCCATCACCTTGAACCACTGTTCGGTGCTCAGTTCCTGGCCCTGGGCGGCAAAGTCCAGCGGGTTGGAGCAGTACGGGCATTGCAGCGGGCAGCGGTAGGTCAGCTCGGCGAGCAGCCACAGCGGCAGGCCGACCTCGGGTTTTGCCGGCACTTCACTCAAGGACGATCCAGTGTTCGGCACGGGCGACCTCCATGAATTGCTCGATGTCGTCAGCGAGCTCGGCGACACCGGGGAACTGCTGGTCCAGCTCGGCAATGATCGCGGCGACATCACGCTGACCATCGATCAGTCCACCGATAAGCGCCGCGCTTTCGTTGAGCTTGATCATGCCCTCGGGGTAGAGCAGCACGTGGCCCTTCTGCGCTGGCTCGTACTGGAAACGATAACCCGGACGCCATTTCGGGGTTTGCGTGCGATCAAAACTCATAAGGCGATTCCTTTGTGCCAGACCCTTTCGCTGGTGACACTGTGATAAGGCGGACGGTTCAGTTCATACGCCATGCTCATGGCATCGAGCATGCTCCAGAGGATATCCAGCTTGAACTGCAGGATCTCCAGCATGCGCTGCTGGCCCTCTACTGTAGTGTAGTGCTGCAGGGTGATCGCCAGCCCGTGCTCGACATCGCGGCGGGCCTGGCCCAGGCGGGTGCGGAAGTATTCGTAGCCGGCCGGGTCGATCCACGGGTAGTGCTGCGGCCAGCTGTCCAGGCGCGACTGGTGGATCTGCGGGGCGAACAGTTCGGTCAGCGAGCTGCTGGCCGCTTCCTGCCAGCTGGCGCGGCGGGCGAAGTTGACATAGGCATCGACGGCAAAGCGCACACCGGGTAGTACCAGCTCCTGGGAGCGCAGTTGGTCAGGGTCGAGGCCGACCGCCTGGCCCAGGCGCAACCAGGCTTCGATACCGCCGTCTTCACCCGGCGCACCGTCATGGTCGAGCAGGCGCTGAATCCACTCGCGGCGGATCTCGCGGTCCGGGCAATTGGCGAGGATCGCGGCATCCTTGAGCGGGATGTTGACCTGATAGTAGAAACGGTTGGCCACCCAGCCCTGGATCTGTTCGCGGCTGGCGCGGCCTTCATACATCGCCACATGGTAGGGGTGATGGATGTGGTAGTAGGCACCCTTGGCGCGCAGGGCCTGTTCGAATTCGGCGGGGGACAGCGCTTTGGCGTCGCTCATGTCGGCTCCTGCTAGAGAGTGATGCTCATACCGTCGAAGGCGACTTCGACGCCACGGCGATCGAGTTCGGCGCGTTCGGCCGAGTCTTCGTCGAGAATCGGGTTGGTGTTGTTGATGTGGATAAGCACCTTGCGTTGCTCAGGGAAGCCTTCCAGCACTTCAAGCATGCCACCGGGGCCGTTCTGCGCCAGGTGACCCATTTCCCGGCCGGTGCGCGTGCCGACACCACGGCGCTGCATTTCATCATCCTCCCACAGGGTGCCGTCGACCAGCAGGCAGTCTGCTTCGTGCATCATCTGCAGCAGCTTGGCATCGACCTGGCCCAGGCCCGGGGCATAGAACAGTTTGCCGCCAGTGCGCAGGTCTTCGACCATCAGCCCAAGGTTATCGCCCGGGTGCGGGTCGAAGCGGTGTGGCGAGTAGGGCGGGGCAGCGCTGCGCAACGGGAAGGGGGTGAAGCGCAGGTTCGGGCAGGCGTCGATGACAAAGCTGCCTTCCAGTTCAATGCGGTTCCACTGCAGGCCGCCGTTCCAGTGGCTGAGCATGCTGAACAGCGGGAAGCCGGTGCTCAGGTCCTGGTGGACCATGTCGGTGCACCAGACCTGATGCGGGCAGCCTTCACGCAGACTCAGCAGGCCGGTGGTGTGATCGATCTGGCTGTCGAGCAGGACAATCGCACTGATCCCGGTGTCGCGCAGGGCGCGTGCGGGCTGCATGGGGGCGAAGGCTTGCAGTTGCGCGCGGATATCCGGCGAGGCGTTGCACAGCACCCAGTGCACACCGTCGTCAGACAGGGCAATCGACGACTGGGTACGCGCTGCAGCGCGCAAGGTACCGTCGCGAAAGCCTTTGCAGTTCTCGCAGTTGCAGTTCCACTGCGGGAATCCGCCACCGGCGGCGGAACCTAGAATCTGGATGTACATGGCCACTCCTGCCGCGTCTTGAAATAAAAACGCCCCGGCTGACCGAGGCGTTGTAACGCAAGCGAACTCAGCGGCTTGCGAAGTACATGGTCACTTCAAAGCCGATACGCAGATCAGTGTAAGCAGGTTTGGTCCACATGGAATGACTCCTTCCGGATTGGTCTGGGTTGGGCGGTTACTGGTTTAGTCCGCTCGGATGACGAGGGGTTCCACTCGCCGAGATTGCGCTATCTTACTAAAAACTACGTACTGAATGGTTAAATCTACGATAAATGCCGTTACATATTCGGTAAGAATCACCCGGTAACCCAGTCGCCGTCTTCGGCTGCGGGGCCATTGGCCAGGATCAGCCAGCCTCGTTTGGCGTGCAAAAGATCCTCGGCGCTCTGTCGCAGCTGTGCGTCATCAATGGCGAGAATCTCTATCTGGAGATCGTTCAGCGTCGTCTGGCTGCGGCCCGCCAGCTGTGCCTGCCAGGCCCACTCGGCGACGTCGGCGTTACTCATTGCGGCTTCGTTCATTTGTTCGGCAAGGGCCTGGCGAACGTCGGGGCTAGCGGTAAGTGTAGTCGGCAGGGACGTGAGGAAATCATCGATATGGGCAAGGATCTGCACGTGGCTGGCACTCGGCGACTGCACGCCGAACAGCAGGCCGTTGACGCCCTGAATCTGACGGAAGGCGCTGAACACGGCGTAACCCAGTTGCAGTTCGACACGCAGGCGTTGATAGAACGGCCCTTGAATGTGCTGTGCCAGCAAACGGGTGCTGGCTTCTTCAGTGATCGCCACGGGGCAGAACAGCAGCAATGCCTGCTCGCTGGCTAGCGGTGGCAGGCAGTGCCAGCGGCGAACAGGCTCCACAACGATCGGGTGATGCGCGCCAGGCTGCCCGGGAACATTCTGCAGTACGCGATTGAGGGTTTGTTGCGGTCCTTCGCCGAATCCAGTGGCCATGGCCTGCCATCGGGCGTGTTGCCACACAGCCTGCAGGTCGCTTTGCTCGAGGGTACAAGCGGGCAAGGGCGCTTCGTCTGGGCCAATGAGCTGCTCGGGGAGCTGGCGGAGCAGGACGCGAATCGGCATGGCGTCGGCTTCACTCGCAGGCTTTGCAGTCCAGCTGGCCGCACCGGGACGTTGGAGTGCCTCCAGCGCCTCTTGGGTTACGGCGACCACCGTTTCAGGTACACCGGCGCAGCGTATCTGCCAGAACGGGCCACAGGTTTCGAACTGCAATGTCACTCCAGCCCTTGCCGCACGTTCACGCAGGGGCTGTAAAGCCCGGTCCAGGACCTGCCAGAGCGGAGCGCGTATGGCCGCAGTCAACTGCCAGCGTAGATAGACGACCCCATGCCGGCGTTCAGGCGCTAGTAGCGGACTCAAATACAGCCCTGTGGGAGCCGGGACGGCTGGGTGATCGGCGTAATGCACGTTGAGCAAGGGTTCCGGGGCAGGTAAATGCCAGCTCTCAGTGCATGTCGGTGAATCGCCTTGCAGCAGGCTGTCGAGCAAGCTGTCCAAGGCGTGCCGGGCTTGCTCGCTCAGCGCTTCATAAGGCCGGGCAGCACTGTCACGACAGGCCAGGTCCAAGGCTGTCGCCGCCAGGGCGTGGCACTGTTGCAAGCTTGCGTATTCCTGGTACAGCACCGAGCGGTCCACCTCGCGGAAGAACTTTAACCAGCTCTGCACAAGCGCCTGTGCCTGCTCACCTATGGCTGCATCGTTGAGTTTCAGGCGGATGTGCAGCAGTGCCTGACCGGCAAAGCCGTACAGCGGCGAACACTCAAGCACTTGCAACCCTTGATGACGAAGTGCCGCCAGCAGCCCACCTGCCCGGGCATCGGTCAGCCAGGTGCTGAGAAACTCGATGGCCTGTTCCATGCCCGTCGGTTGTTGCTCCACGGCATACAACAGGTCCAGTTGCTGAGCGCCCAGTTGCGGCTCAAGCCTTCCGTCGCCAAGCGTGGGTGGTTGCGCCTGCTTGATCCGAACACCGCTGGCCAGGTGGCTGGCAGCGCCACGGGCCAGCGCTTCCAGTTGCTCAAGGCTTTGCGGGCCGCTCAGGCTCAGGATCATCTGTCCTGCCTGGTAGTAACGCTGATGATAAGCCTGCAACGCAGTCTGAAAGTCGCGGCTGTGCACGGGCAGGCTGTAGCGGTTGCCGGCCTGGAAACCACTCAGGGGATGCTGGCTGGAAACCCTCTGCAGCAGGGCAAATTGAGCCTGGGCCTGGGGATTGCGCGACCAGGCGATGAATTCGGCATGGATCACTTCACGTTCGCGCAACTGGCGCTGTTGATCGAAAACCGGGCGGGCGAGCATGTCGCACAAACGCTCGAGGCCGCCGGAAAACGCCGCTTGCGGGACTTCGAAAAAGTAGTCGGTGGTGCGCTCGCGGGTACTGGCGTTGACCTGGCCGCCATGACGCTGCACATAGCGCATCAGGCCGTCGCCCTGGGGGAAACGCTCGGTGCCGAGAAACAACAGGTGCTCGAGAAAATGCGCGAGCCCTGCATAAGCGCGCGGGGCGTCATGACTGCCGGCCATGACCCGCACGGCAGCGGCACAGCGCTTCAGCTGCGGGGCATGCCGCAGGATGACTTGCAGGCCATTGTCGAGGATGAGGTGTTGCACAGTGCTGGGCATGACGGTTCCGTTGCAGCGCGAACCGTCATGCTAGCGGATTATCCGCGATCGCGCGGATCGCCATACAGCTCAGGGCGCAGGTCGTGCAGGTAGGGCGTGCTGGCGCGTCCTTCGTGGACCCGTTGCAGTTCCAGGTCTGCCTGCAGTAGGGTGCTGTCGCGGCCGGCCATGGCCAGGATGCTGCCGTCCGGGCCGACAATGCTGCTTTGTCCGCAGTAGTGGATCTCGTCTTCGCTGCCGCAGTAGTTGGCGTAGACCAGGTAGCACTGGTTCTCGTAGGCGCGGGCGCGCACAGTGACCTGGGCAATGAAGTCGTAAGGCACCATGTTCGCCGTCGGCACCAGAATCAGCTCGGCACCGGCCAGGGCCAGGCGCCGGGCATTTTCCGGAAACTCGATGTCGTAGCAGATCAGCAAGCCCAGGCGCCATCCGTTCAATTCCACCACCGGGAAATGATCGGGGCCCGGGCTGAACATCGCCCGGTCCAGACTGCCGAACAGGTGGGTCTTGCGGTAGTTGCACAGGCTGCTGCCATGGGCGTCGATCAGCTGTACGGCGTTGTAGATCCGGCCGTCTTCGGACAGCTCGGGATAACCGTAGGCAATGGCGATGCGATTGCTTTGGGCGATCTCCACCACGGCCATGGCCGAAGGCCCGTCTTCGGCCTCGGCCAGGCGTTCCACGGCCTCGCTGCCGATGTTGTAGCCGCTCAGGAACATCTCCGGACACACCAGCAACTCTGCACCCCGGGCTGCGGCCAGTTGCGCCTGCTGGTGCAGGCGCTCGAGATTGCCGGGTACGTCCAGTGGCTGCGGAGCACCTTGATACAGCGCGATGCGCATGGCGTTACTCCCGTCAGTCGGCGAGGGCGATCGGTCCGATCTCGTTGAATACATCGCCCGGGCCTGGGTTATCAGGATGGGTATGCCCACCGAAGTGATTCATGATACCCCACACCGCATTGAGCGAGGTCTGCACCGCGCCTTCGACCCAGGCCGGGGTCCACGACACGTCGTCACCGGCAATGAAGATACCGCGCTGTTCGGCGGGCATGTCCTGCTGCATGAAGTGCGCGTACATGCGCTGGTTGTAACGGTAATGACCAGGCAAGGCGCCCTTGAACGCCCCGAGGAAATGCGGGTCGGCTTCCCAGGACACGGTGATCGGGTCGCCAATGATGTGGCCGGCGATGTCGACTTTCGGGTAGATCTTCTTCAGCGCGTCGAGGGCCAGCTTCACGCGCTTTTCCACCGGGTGCGGGAGCATCTTCAGGGCGTCGCTCATCCACGAGTAGGACAGGCAGATGACCCCCGGCTTGTCGTCACCGTTGTCGAACAGGTAGGTGCCGCGGGTCAGACGGTCGGTCAGGGTCATGCTCATCAGGTCGCGGCCGGTCTCTGGATCCTTGTCCTTCCAGAACGGCCGGTCGACCATGACGAAGGTTTTCGACGACTGCATGTAGCGGGTACGGTCCAGGGCCATCCACATTTTTTGCGAGAACAGCGACTCTTCACATTCGATCTGGGTGGTCAGCAGCCAGCTCTGGCAGGTGGTGAGCACGGCAGCGTAGTGGCGGGTGTCGCCCCAGTTGTCGGTCACCGCCAGGCGCCCGTCGGCGTCGCGGGCGATGCTCTTGACCCCGGGACGTGGCGCGCCACGGTGTAGCGAGCTGAGGCTGGTGCCTTGCGGCCAGTGTGCGCAACGCTCGGGGACATGACGCCAGATGCCCAGCGGCACTTGCTCGACGCCGCCGACCACCAGGTGTTGGTGATCGTCGCAGTTGGTCATCACCACGCGAAAGATTTCCAGCATCGAGTTGGGGAAGTCCGAGTCCCAGCCGCCGGTACCGAAGCCGACCTGGCCGAACACTTCCCGGTGCAGGAAGCTGAGCTTGGCGAAGGCCTTGGAAGTGGCGACGAAGTCGTAGAAGGTGCGGTCGTCCCACAGCGGCACCAGGGTGTTCCACAGTTCTTTGAGGCGTGGCACATCGCGGTCGCGGATTGCCTGCTGGATGTCACCGAAGCGGGCGCCATCTTCCAGCGCGTCGGCCCAGGCATCGGCAACCTCCTGGAACAGCTTCGGCAGGTCGGAGAGTTTTTCCGCGTAGTGGGTCTGGCCTTCCAGGTCGATGACCGTACTGCCTGAGGCCGGCGTCAGCGGGTTGGGAAAGGGCTTGGTCTCAAGGCCCAGCTTGTCCACATAGTGATAGAACGCCGTGGATGATACCGGGAAGCGCATACCGCCAAGTTCGGCGATGATCCCGTCGGTGCCTTCGAAGGTCTGCGAACGCAGGCGGCCACCCATCTTCGACGCTTCGTAGACCACCGGTTTGAGGCCCAGCTTCATCAGCTCGTAGGCCGCCACCAGGCCGGCGATACCGGCACCGACAATCGCCACTTCTTCACCGTGGCGCTCGGCCGGAATACTGCCCAGGCCTGCGGGGTGCTCGATCCAGTCGTCAAAGGCGAACGGGAAATCCGGGCCGAAAATAGTGACAGGTTTCTTGCCATCGGCGGGGTGGCGATTGTTCTTGTTCATAGATGACCTTGCCAGGGCTGCGCAGGATGCGGAGCTTGAGTATAGGAAAACGCTGGCGGTCAGTTTAGAGGGTGGGAGTTACGTAATTAAGATGCAGAGTGTCGTCTATTTGTGATGTTACTTGTCGGTTTGTATGGTTATTTCGTCATATCGTCAGGCCGCGTTTACCCGCGGTCAACCTTGCTGCTGAGGATGATCGAGGTCGTGGTCTTTTCCACACCTTCGACACTGCCGATCTGGTCGAGTAACTGGTCCAGCTGCTCCGGCGAATCACTGCGCAGCCAGGCCACGTAGTCGAACTCGCCACTTACCGCGCTCAGCTGCTGGACTTGCCCCATGGCACTCAGGCGGCGCACCACGTCCTTGCCCGAGCGTGGTTGCACTTTGATCCCGACATAGGCCTGCAAGCCGCCGTCGATCAGGCGCTGGCCCAGGCGTACGCCATAGCCGCTGATGACCTTGGTCTTTTCCAGGCGCGCCAGGCGCGAGGTCACCGTGGTGCGTGCGATGCCCAACTGCCGGGCCAGCATGGCGACACTTTCGCGGGCATTGATCTGCAGTAGCGAAATCAGTTGGCGGTCGATTTCATCGAGGGCGACGGGACGGCTGTCGGACATGGAGACTCTCGGGTGTGCGCCGCGTAGTACGGCGCATGAACTGAATGCATTAGCCTATCCACACCGGACACTGGCGAGCAAGCCGTGCTTGCTCAACTGCGCACCAGTGCCTGCACTTCATCGAGGGTTTTGTAAGGAATCACTGTGCGTGGCAGGCGGGAGGTGGGCGACAGGTTGTAGACGGCGAAATCCTTGTCGACCACCGACTCGGCCAGCAACTCGAAGGACGGCAGGATGCGCGAATCGAAGTGTTGGTCCAGGCCGCAAGGTGACAGCTTGGAATGTCGGTTTTCGTAGAACCTGCCGACATTCTGGTTCAAGTCCACGCCAACCATGAAGACCTTGTTGAAACCTGCATGGTAGGCAATCTGCAGCGCTACGTAAGCCACCGTGCGTGCATCAAAGAAGCCGCGGTGCAGGTTCTTGCTGAACCCCAGGGGTTTCCTGCGACTGCCCGGGAAGGGGCGATTGCGGATGAGCTCAGGGTCTTTTCGCAGCAGGTCGGAAAACCTCGCCTTGCGGGCTTTGCGCAGAAAATACAGCTCGCCGCTGGCGGCAACACCGGCGGACTTGTAGTGATCTTCCCAGAGCGCAACCCGTTCACTGCGGCGCATGGCTTCGGCAAACAGCTCGGGTTGCTGGTTGGAAAAGTCCTTGTCCGTGCAGACATAAAAAAATGGCTTGATCGGCGTATCGACGAACATGGAGATCGCGCCGTTCATTGTGATCATCGGAATGTCGGAGAATTCATGGAAAGGAAAGTCCTTTGCCGAACTGCCCGAAGCGATCACGAAAACCGAGCCTGACCCTGCATTGCGGCATTCATCGAAATGGCTGACGCTCAAAGGCACGTCAGAAATCAACCGTGCTGTGGAAGCGTCCATTTTAGATTTCCTTAACTGCATCGATGATTGGGGATGGCTGGGCGAAGACCACTTATTTTATAAGTTTTCCTGACCTGATTGCTAATAGCTGCGAAGCAGCATGGGTGATGGGCAATAGGCGATGTGCATTGGCAGGTGCCAGAAAAGCAAAAAACCGCGCAATGCGCGGCTTTTTATTTGGTGGGCCCACACGGACTTGAACCGTGGACCAAAGGATTATGAGTCACCACTAATGCCGTTTTCCTGTGTCCACCTCTGTTTTCTTATGCAAATAAAGTCCTTCTAAATCAGCGAGCCGGACCTATCCTTTGTTTGTGACTGTCCGCTTTTGTCCACCTATAGCCAAGGAGAAACAGGCACGGAATAGGCACGAGAACAGGCACAGGAGGGTAAGGCCATGACTGACAAGAAGGCCATGCTGACCGACAACAGCATTCAGAAGGCGATCCGTGAGGCCAAAGCGAGCGGCGCCGACACTTGGCTGATCGAGCCACGCCCACGTGGTGAAGGTGGCCTGTACCTGCGCGCTGGCAAGAACGGCGCAAACTTCTATTTCCGCTACACCGGTCCGGACGGCAAGCAGGCCCGCTTGCCCCTCGGCAGCTATGAGAGTTTGGGCTTGAAAGAAGCCCGCGCCAAGGCGGGCGATCTTTCCCGGCTGTACCAAAACGGCCACCGTGACCTGCATGCTTTCGTGGCGCAACAGCAGGCCGACCAGCAGGCCCAGCTCAAGGCTGCTCAACGCGAACGCGAGGAGGCCGAACGGCAGGCGGCGACCGGATCCCTTGAGGCCCTGTGCACCGCCTACGCGGATTGGCTGGATGCACAGCACAAACAGTCGGCGACGGATGCCCGTGGTGTGCTCGACCGCTGCATGAATGCCTCGCCGGATCTGGCTAAGCGGCCCGCGAACAGCATCAATCACAAGGAGGTCGCTGCCGTGCTGGCCAAGCTGGTTGAAGCGGGCAAGGGCCGTGCCGCTGGCAAGTTAAGGTCATACCTGCACGCGGCGTACCGGGCCGCACTTCAGGCCGAAGGTGATCCAACGATCCCGGCAGGTCTGCATGGCTTTGACTTGGACCGGAACCCGGTTGCCCTGGTGGCGGCGAAGGGGTTGGCAAAATTCAACCGGGCCCGCGAGCGGGTGTTGTCCGAGACCGAGTTGAAGGCATTCCTGCATGCCCTGGATGACCGGCCAGGGGTGCAAGCGGATGCGTTGCACCTGTTGCTTCTGTTAGGCGGCCAGCGTGTGGCACAACTGCTGCGAGCCAAGCCCACCGATGTCGATCTGGACGCCGGTACGCTCACGTTGTTGGACCCGAAAGGCGCCCGCCAGCAACCGAGGGTGCATGTGGTGCCCCTTGTGGAGCCAGCGGCGGCGATCCTGACGAAATATCTGAATGGGCCGTGGCTTTTCAGTACGCATGGTCGGGTGCCGCTGCGGGCGGAAACGCTGACCATGTTCGTGGCCGACATCAGCGCCCAACTGGTCAAGGACAAGGTGAGCAGAGAGCCCTTCCGCCTGAGTGATCTGCGCCGCACAGTGGAAACCATGCTGGCCAGAATGGGGATCAACAAGGACCTGCGCGCTCAACTGCTTTCTCACGGTATCGGCGGTGTGCAGGATCGCGTGTACAACAAGCACGACTACCTCGATGAAAAACGCGCCGCGTTGAACGCCTGGGCGGCAAAGCTGGAGCAGATAGCTACAGGGAAATCGGCATCCAATGTGGTGCCGCTGCACGCGGGGGTATGAGCCATGCCTATCAAGGGAACGATCCAAGTCCAGCTCAGCCAGGCGCAAGCGGACGAAGCGGCGCGCTGGTTGGCCGAGTACACCCCGGTGCTGCCGTCCTACCACATGCCGGACGTGTGGGAGTCCGAGCAGCGGCAGCTCGCAGCTGAGCTTAGCCAGATCCTGCACAAGGCGGCGATACGGAAGCGCAGCAGCACCACGTTGAACCTGCGCATACGCTGTGAGCTGGCGCAGTGGTTCGCTACCTTCGCCCGCGACGATGGCTGGTGGGATTTCGATGGCGTGCAGTTGCCAAGCCAGCCAGCGCCCGAACACATCCAGGCCATCGCCACCGTCTTCCTCAGGGCCGCCAGCCGTCGCAGAGGCCGGCCGCTGCTGACCTTATTGGACACGGTGGAGCAGTTGGAACGAGGCGTGAAGGCTGGCGCGGACCCACGCGTGGTGCGCCGGTTGCGCAACGAGACGAAGCCTGAGCGTGAATGGGAGAAAAAGGAAATCGACGCGGCCGATCCCGAGCCCGACGCCTAGCAAAAACTCCCGATTTTTTGTCCTCCCCGGACAGCAGGGGGTGAGGGTACGTTACCTACACAGTCACTCAAACGCGTAGGTAGGTACACCATGAACGACACCATCGCACCGCTTCTGTTGAGCGTGAATTCGGCAGCCAGGGCGCTCGACGTGAGTCGCGCCACAATTTACAGCTTGATGAAAAGCGGGTCCTTGAACTGGGTGCAATTTGGTGCGGATCGCAGAATTTCGATCAAGGAAGTCGAACGCCTTGCGGTTGAAGGTGTGCCTGCCATTACAAAAACGGGCAAGACCGACGGCTTGGTGTGACGGCCATGGCCGCCTCTCGCGACGAACTCATCACCGCGTACATCGACGCTGGGCTCGTGCTGGTGCCGATTCCCGATGGGCGGAAGGGACCAACCAGCAAGGGCTGGAACCTGCCTGAAAATGCGATTCGCACTCGTGCCGAGGCTGCATGCCTCAATGGCCACTGCAATTTCGGCTTGGCACATGCGTACTGCACTCCCAGCCCGACCTGCGCGCTCGACGTTGATGACATCGACAAAGCACGCCCCTGGTTAGCTGCACGTGGCGTCAATCTGGACGACTTGCTGGCCGCACCGGATGCGGTACGGATCAACTCAGGCCGCGAAGGACGGGCCAAGCTGCTTTATAGGCTGACCGAGCCTATGGTGACGCGGAAGCCGACTGACAGCGGCCTAGAACTGCGCTGCGCCGCCGCTAACGGCAACACCACGCAGGACGTGTTGCCGCCCTCGATCCATCCGGATACCGGGGGACCTTATCTCCTGCACGGCAACATTGGCGCGATCCCCCTGATACCCGATGCGTTGTTGGCCGTCTGGCAGGCCCAAGGCGACGCCAAACCGCGTGGCAAGAGGCTGGATCAGGTTAAAACCAATGACCCGATCCTGAAGACCCTCGACGCGCTGGGCATGGTCCGCGAGGATCACGGTGGCGGGCAATTCTGGATTACCTGCCCCTTTGAGGGTGAGCACACCAACCATACCGGAGCGGGTGAAACGACTTATTTCTTACCTCACACGGGCGGATTCGCACAGGGTCATTTCAAGTGCCTACACGCACACTGCGAAGGCCGTAGCGATAACGAGTTCATGCTCGCACTGCTGGCCCGCTTCCAGCGGGAAACCGGCAAGGCGCCTTTGTTCGGGGTGGCTGCCGATTCCGTACCTGCCCCAACAGCGAAAACAGTCGATGCCGAACTGAACTGGTTGATCGGCAACGCGCCGGTCGTGGTCAGGGCATACATTGCTTGGTATCTGGGTAATGCGATTCGCCCTCACCCGGTCTTCGCGCTGGTCAGCGCCTTGCTCTTCATCCAGGCGCTCATCGGGCGGAACGTCACGCTGCCTCGCGGCACGCGGCCGAACCTGTGGCTGCTGCTACTCGCACCGACCGAAAGCGGTAAGGGCGACGTACCCCGGTTGGCAACCAATGCCTTGGAACAGATCAGTGCATCGAAGGTGCTCCCCTCCATACCGCAGTTCGATGAAGCCTTCGGCTCTGCCGAAGGGCTCTGGTGGCACCTTGAACAAACCCCGCAAGCGATATGGCTGGACGAAGAACTGGCCAAAACTCTGGCGGCGGTTATCGCGGCGCCGGAAGGTAGCCCGCGTTATGCCTTGCGTCGAGCCTTGCTGGTGCTCTACGACGCCGCGACACGGGCGCAGGTCGCGCCGATTCGCTACTCGCGGCGGGTGAAAGCCAGTCGGGAAATGCAGCCGCTGCACTATCCGTTCCTGTCAGTGATCGGCACGGGCGTGCCGCGTGACATTGCCAGCTTCTCGGCTGCGGCAGCTGACGACGGCCTGCTCAATCGCTTTCTGGTTGTCGTGGTGGAAGACCTCCCCGCCGTGGGCTCGATCAGGCCGCCGACTCCGCTGCCGGATGTGCTCGTGAAGTGGGCTGGCAAGCTGTACATGACCGGCGCACTGGAGGCCATGGCGCAAGCGGCCAACGGCCCCAAGACAGTAGCGGTCTACTCCGGCCTGGACAGCGACTGGGCAGCCGAAATGGAGCATGGCTCTGCGCTTGCCCAAGGTCTGCCCGGTGTGTGGGGGCGGTTTGCGGAAAAGATCCTGAAGACAGCCATGCTGTTCGCGGTGGCGGACTCGGGAGCAGTAACGTCTGAAGCCTTCGAATGGGGCAAGCGCTTCGTGAAATGGGCGAACAGCAATTTTGCCCGCCATTTTGAAGCCGAGGGTGGCGGCGCGGAAAACGAACTGGATGCGATGGCGCAGGCGTTCATGGCGACCTTCGATGTGCCCGCCCTGGCTGGTCGGGATGCACTTTCAACCAAGCTGTTCGCGCAGTACGCCGGACGCGCTTGGCGGAACTGCAAAGACAGCCTGAAGCGGCGCCGCGTGGTCGAGGCGTTGATCGAGGATGGCCGTATCGAGGAAATTCCCCTGCAACCGAAGGGGGTGGCCTATCGCAAGCTGGGGTAGCCGGGTAGCCAGTGGGTAGCCAGGGGGGTGGCTACCCACCAAACCCACGCCGGTAGCGGGCTGTAGCCAATGGTAGCCACACACACACTCTATACACACACTACAAAAATAAGCGCTGGGAGAAAGTGAAAATTGGGTTTTTGCATGGTTAGGGGGGCTCTACTGGCTACCCGGCTACCATTAGCTGAAACCCGCATGGTAGAGCCATCCCATCGGTAGCCAAGGGGTGGCTACTTTGGCTGGCTACCGTGGAGGATGGTATGAAAAAGGGTCAATTACTGGCGCCACGTAATACGGCACGGGAAATCCTTTCGGACGTGGACGCGCAGCGGATGCTGGACAGCGGCTCTTGGGTCTATGCGGTGCTACCCAAAAAAAGCACCCCGGCTATGAAAGCCCAGCGTAAGTTCAGGCGTAATCGAATTGCAGCCGGGTATAGGCGCTTCGAAGTTTTATTGCCTGAGCGTGTCCATAACGCCTTGCACGCCCTACAGCGCGAAGATGAAACATTTGCCCAGCTGGTTGAACGTTTAATTGGTTTATCCGGCAATGCTGATGAGAAATGCTAGGTAAGCATACTGAATAGAAAATCTACGCTCTCCCGAACGGACAGTCGAACGAGCGGCAGGACCGGGCACACAAGGCTCATAGCCCGACTCTGGAAGCACAACAAAGGGATCTTTAATCCTTTGTTAATAGCCTAAAGACCGCGCATTTCAGCGTTTTCTGTGGTTGAAAACGGTTTTCCGTGCCTGTTGTGTGCCTACTGCTTGGACTTGGCGGCCTTCCCGGCCCTATTTGGAGGAAGTAGACGATGAGAATCCACAAAATCAGGACCATCCTCGATCTATGGCCCTTCGAGTACCACGACCAGCCCTGGAAACCTCGTGGCGCTCGATGCCATAACGGGGTTCGGCAGCCGGTGAAGGGGATCAAGTTATGAACTTCCTCGACACGACCATTGGCAGTACTCACGCAACCAACGTTGCGGTGCAGCTCTACCTGCCTCCCGATGAGGCAGCGCGTGTGCTGGCCTACCTCGACCGTCTCCAAGCGCTAGAAGCAGCCCAGCCTGACCCGGCACACGCCCGCCTGTGCCGTACGCAAGATATAGAGGATCTGGTGCTGCTGGCGCTCTCTAACGCAACGTTGCATGCCGATCTGATGGCTGTGAACCGCGCATTCCGGGTCAGCAAGGTCATATCTCACCTGAATTACTACAAAGAAGATCACGACGGTGTTGAGAAGCGCTACGACATTAAGAAGGCACCATGCCGGGGGACGGTAAGAAAGATCCTGCTCAAACACGGTTATATGTAACTTCTAACCACAACCAATATTCATGATACCCGTCAGCCATTGCGCCACCCCTGACTGAGCGCATACTCCAGTTACAACTAGCTGGAGTACTCAACAATGCCCGCCGAAGTCACCACTGAAACCAAAAGAAAGATCACACCATTCGAACCCAACAGGCTGTCGTTTGAGGATTACCGTTTTGTGCGCCACTGCCTTATCGTGCCGCGTGACTTCGATCCGGCAATGCTTACGGAGTCAGCACCTTGGTTATCTGTGGCGCACCGCCTGCATGCGCTGGATCGGGTGACTGTGGTCTGGGAAGACCGCTCTGCCGTAGCGGAAGTGATGGTCTTGGAAGCTTCCCAGAGTTTTACTTCACTGGTAATGATCGATTATAAAAAGTTACCAGGAATTATCTCCGATGGCAGCGAATCCTTGATTAACTTCGAAGTATTCTATTCGCAAATGGACGGCTACTGTGCACGCCGCCTGAGTGACAACGTGCTGTTGGTGCAAAACGCCACCTCGAAAGAAAAGTGCATCGAGGAACTGAAAGCACACCCAGCATTCAAGACCGAATAGTCATGGACAACCTTGAGATTTACCGTGCACTCCAGAGACTGGCTCGATCTATTCAAGCGATAAGGACACCTCTTGATCGGATTATCGAACTGGCATATCGCGGTGAAAAACCTGACAAGGCTGCTATCGCCCATGTGCTGCGTACAGAAGCCGCTCAAAGGGAACTGGCCGTTAACTGGGAAGTAAATTTATACAGGCATGTAACAGGTCAGTATGTGCTGATCTGTACGGCACTCCCGGATAACGCGAAAGATGCACAGCAACTGACCACCAGACGCTTAATCAATTCCCGTGAATCCTGCTCATTCTGCAATCTGAACGAAGGTTCTTTTGCACCGCTGGAGCTAGTTGAAGCCACAACCCCGGTGGGTATCCAGATCCAGGGCGAGCGAGTTCATTTACGTTGCTCCTTAAGTTGGCAGCGACTGAAACTTATCGCGGAAGGGAAATGAGATGACCCTCCAGCAAGCACTGCTAACCGCTGTGCAAAACTTACCGAACGCAATCTCCATCCGCCGTAAAATTATCGGGAAAAACATTATGTCTCTGTCACAACGGATTATCGCTGCCCTGTACTCCATTACAAATCAGGAAGCTTATGGCTTTTACTTCGCCTACGAACCTGAGCTGATCGAACGTATCATTGAAATCACCGAACTACCTTTTAACGAAGACAGCGTTAAAGAAGTAAAATCCCGGCTGCCCGGTGTGATGGGGGCGTTAAAAGAAATCGGCGTCGAAATAACCCACCCCTGTGAAAATTACGTGACCGTATGGGGACCGGGGGTGCGTCGTGGCTGACAATGACCTTGTGCCTCTGGACGGTGGCGACATTCAACCCTTCAGCCCCAGCCCGCCGTTGCAGGAGCTTCAACCGCTGGCACCGAGCCCTGACACCTGGGGCAATAACCTGACCAACCCGGAACGTGACCAGTATCAGTATCAGCCATCAGTAACTTTGTTCGGTGCGGACCTGCCGCCTGGCACTACCAAACATCAGGTTGATGCCATATTGGGCGATTTAGCGCGTGTGTTTCAGTCGGATTTCCAGACACTCGGTTATCCGCAAAAACTGATTTCCGCCGCAACTTACTTTATCCGCGAGAACGCCACCAAGAAACCTCACCCCGTGACGCAGAAACATAACTTCGACTTGCACGGCCAAGATGACTGGCTGGGCACTGCCTTCGCCAATCACTTGGTCGGCTGTCCTGGCACCAATCGCGAAAAGCAACAGTTTCTTACCGCCTGCATTCAATGGCTGGCGAAGGCTAATGCAAAACTTAATCCCCAACAGGTTGCGGTAAGCCAAATGCCAAGGACGGCCTCTAATTCCACCGAGGCTATTCTTAATAGCCTCTCGGATGCCGATTACAACGCGGTCGTTAAAATAAACGAGCAGGCACTCGCGAGAACCATGCAGGTGCTGCAACAGCGTTGGGGGGAATACACCTACCAGCAAAACATCCAGATCGCGCAAGATTACCTGAACAGTCTACCGGCAATTGAGCAGAGGCACTTCGATCAATTCAGCACAGGCTGGATTCATATGCGCAATACGGTTGAGTTAATTTTGGCCATGTTTGATTCGGCCACCGGGGGGCACAATATCCCGCAAGATGGCGCCGGTATTGCCCGTGAGATAGCACAGATCGAAGCTTTGATGCGCACACCGGCCACAAGACGTGCCTACCTCAATGACCCTCAACTTCAAGCTCGCTACCGGACCTTGCTCGATTTGAAGAGGTGAATCATGAAACGCACAAAGGCGACGCGCATTGACCAGCAACTGGCCCGCGAGCGCAAGAAGTGGGAAAAGCGCGAGAAGGCTAAGCAAGATAAACTTAAGAGGTGAACTAAAATGGCAAACGTACTACGTCCAAAGGCCAGTAACCGAACCTCCGCGACCATCAGTTTAACCACCGCTGCCGATGGTGCCTCCGAACAAATTAATTTAACCGGGTTAGTCCTGGCGGGAATACTTATGCCAGCAGCTTGGACCGATGCGCGAATCGGCATTCAAACTAGCATTGATGGCTCTACGTTTACTTCGGTGTACAACACTGCTGGCGATCACCTTACATTTTTAACATCTGCAAACCGGATGATGACCTTCGACAACATCGACAACTTTTCCGGCTTGCAGCTGATAAAAATTGTCAGTGAAACAACAGCGGGTGTGGCCGTGGCCCAGGCTAGCGCCCGTACTTTGAAACTTGTCCTGACCGAGGGTAATTAAAATGGCCGACCGCATTTGTGATGATGAACTGATGGCTGAGGCGCATGTAGTCCGTGACGCCCTGGTAGAAGCCGGTGGCCACGACCACTTGGTCGCCAAGTTGAATGCCGTTATGACCTTGCACGGTCTGGACGCTGGGCGACGGTTGACGCTCAGTCACCGCATTGCCCAGGCCAAGGAGGCGCTCAAAAAATGACCAGTCCAAAACTACAGCTACTGCAACGCGGCGCGGGCATTGCGCCTACCTCGGGACATGCGTCGAGCCAGGGTATGCAGCGGTTAGAGCGGCAAATGCGCCGACGGGAGCAACAAGCCCCGGCGCCCGCTGAGCCATCAGGCATCGGTGCAGCGTTTGACGCCTTACTTCAACAAAAGATTGATGAGGCTTTGGTCGCAGAACGAGAACGGCACGCCATACAGCTCCAGCAGCTCAGGGAGCAGATCAAAAGCCAGCCTCAACTGTCACCGGCCAAGAAACCCATGCCCGTACTCGAAACGATATGGCATCGCGACGGAGCAGGCCGACTTTTATGGGCGGAAACCCGCGCTGATGACGGCGTGAAATTTATTACCGAAATAACAGGCCGCGACGGCTTGGGGGCAGTTAAGGGCGTGCGCTCGTTCCCTAACCCTCCTGGCGGCTACAAGCCGGTGATGTCGTCAAGAAAAGTGTACGGGAATAGTTAGGGTGACGAACATGGCTAAAGTTACGTTTGACGGCAACCCGGTGGCTGAGGCTCGTGCCCTTTTATCGGTACTGTCGCTTTGGCTGTCCGAGCAGGAGCCGCCATTGCTGGCACCACCGGCCACGGCACGTTGCACCTACACCGACGACGGGGACCTGCGCACCTTGACCGTCACCCTGGACGAAGCAAAATGACCGCCAGGATCAATGCACCGAAGACCGGTGGACGCCGTAAAGGCGGCATCGATCGTGAGGCTAGGAAACTGCTGACCGACCAGATGTCAGCGGACCTGATGACCGTGTACCAGAAGCTCGGCGGTGTTAAGTGGCTGCTGAAATTCGCTGAAGACAATCCCGCTGAATTCCTACGCCAAGGGCTTAGCCGTCTATTCCCAGCGCCCGCCAAGGACGATCCCGACGTGGTGAATAATACCCAAATCAACTTCGACCTCAACCCCATGGAAGCGGCCCGCCGCGTTGCATTCGCGTTGAACTTGGGCCTTCACGCCCAGCGGCAGGAGCAGCAGGGCGAACTGATCGAAGCCGAAGAAATCACACCGCAGCGCGCCTGTGACTGGCGCGACCCTGTCGGCCAGATTGAACCATCCCCCGAGCCGGTGGACCCTGATCGGCTCCGCTGGGCTGAAGAACTGCCCCTGACCGAAGAGCAGCGCCGAGACAATGCCGCGATCAGGCAAACTCTCAACAGCAGCCTGGAGAACTATGCCGGTAGCTCCGCCGAACAAGGAGGCTGTGGTCCAGCCAGCCGGGCCGTGGTCCGCAAACCCTCGGCTGCCGAGTTGTGCCGCCGATTAAACCGCAGTCGGCGCGACGAGCTGCTGTGAAGGCTCGGCTTTCTGCTCAGGCGGTGGATCAGGATCGGCGCCCGGCCCACAGCGGACATGGGGTAAACCGATGGGGGCCTCTAACCGCCAAACAAGCTGATAACTGTCAAGATTTCCTTTGTGTCAATAACGCAAAGTAAGAGTACTAAGGTCAGGATGATCGGCTCACTGTGCATGAAGTTTCCTCGCCGAAATGGGTTAGCGCGATGTGCTGGCTCTTCTATCCAACACTCTGAAAGTTAGTTGCACTGATGTTCCCCGTTCTTCATGGCTGGACAGATTCGCTTCGCCGCCAAAACTTTGCATGATCTGTTTCACCATGATGAAGCCGATACCCAGCCTGCCTTGCTTAGTGGTGTAGAAGGCTTTGCTAGCCATCTTTTCTTGTTGTCGTGACAATCCACCAGCGCTGTCGTCGATGGTGAGATGCAGCCACTGACGAGCTTCATCCAAACTAGTTTGGATGGTTAATGTTCCGCCTGTTGGCATCGCGTCTACGGCATTGGCAATGACGTTGTCGAGGATCTGCTGAAGCAGAAGCGGATTGCTGATTATCTTGGGGCAGGGTTGATTTCTGAACTCGACCTGGATTTTTGATTGACCCAGCTGCTGGCTAAAGCTGTTAAGCGTAGCCTGTACCATCTCCATCGGCTCCACCAGTTCCGCCTCTCCGCGTATGGGCCGCAAACACAACAGTAATTCATGCAGCCACCGTGACATCCGATCCACCTGACTGACAATATCTTCGATGTTCTTCTTCGCAGGTTTGCCCTCCATCTCCATCGCCAATTCGGCGCTTGAGCGGATGCAAGCAAGTGGGTTACGAAGGCTATGGGCTAAGGCAGTGGATACCTCGCCCAGACCCACGTAGGTCTGGTTGGCTACGACTTGAGCCTCTTGTGACGCCAACAAGACCGAAGTGCGTCGAGCGATCCAGTAAATCCCGAAATAAAGAAGCAGACCGCCGATGGTGGACAGCCAGATTATCCAGTGCCCGCGATTGAGGCGTACAAGCAGATCAGATGGCTCCCTGTAGATTTCAACGACCGCCAAGATGGTCCCTGCGTCATCCACAATAGGGATGTAACTTTCGATGAAAAACTTTTTTGGAGGGTGCAAGAATTTCTGTTCGCTCCGGTCTGTATCCACTTTAGTGTATTTAGTGGACACCCGATCTTTAGAATGGAATGCCTCATCAAGCTCGTGATTTTTAAATGTTTGCCCAACCAACTTTTGATTGGTTGACCAAGCCACAGTTTTATGTGGGCAGTAGATGGAGATCAAGAGTGCGTCGGGGAGCTGCGAAAGATAAGTCAGGAACTCGGAGTTAATACGCTGCTTACTATGCTCATTTGCTTCTGGTGACTTTTCATAATGAGCAATTTCCAGAACATCTTCGATCTTCTTCCCCTCCATCCCATGATGACGTATCTCACCTTTTGCGATGGCTTGGATAAATTGCGCTGACAGCAACGCATCGCGTTCAAGGCTTTCGGCTACTAAAAGACTTGTTGACATCGATCCCAACCCAAAAGCCATGACGCTGATGAGAACGAAACTGACAATCGAAAACCACCGCAAGAGATTGAATTGTTTAGTGGGTGCAATCGAATCAGACATTCTACGGTCTAGGTGTTTAATCAACGCATCGATTGCTGGCATAGGGAATACACCTGGTGCTGCTGATCTAGTTGTAGCAGCTTCAACTACTCATTCCGCGCAGATGAAGGGTAGGCATTTACTGTGCCAACGTGCTCAATGTGTATGACGCCGCCCCTGAGGCTGTACACCTTGCAACCATTTCGCTAGGAAAACGCAAAGCGGGAATCGGGTATTACTCCCCATTTTTGGGGGGACTTCCCGTAGGTGTGGGATAGCGACTTTTTAAGACGCGAAAGATTTTCTTTCAGGATAAGAGTTCCGGGCCTACCGATTGTCGGGTTTAGGCCCTATGCCTGGACTGTGACCCCGACGTAACCCCGGCCAGAAACGACAAAGGCCTGCGATCATGCAGGCCCTTGTGTCCTATAGGCACGGTATAGGCACGAAAGGCCCAGAAACGAAAAAGCCCCACCCGAAGGGTGAGGCTAAGTCGTTGAATCTATTGGTGGGCCCACACGGACTTGAACCGTGGACCAAAGGATTATGAGTCCTCTGCTCTAACCAACTGAGCTATAGGCCCCAGTGGTCGCGGATTATAACGAGGGTTTCCAGGCTGTGCCATCCGAAAGATCCGAAACTGCTATACGAAGGAATGACGCGGCGAATTCCTCCGCAGGTAACGGCAGGCTGACGATGTAGCCCTGGATCTGCTCGCAGCCTTCGGCGGCGAGAAATTGCTGTTGGGCCTGGTTCTCGACGCCTTCGGCAATGATGGTCAATTGCATGCTGCGCCCCAGGGCAATGATCGCCCGGGCGATGGCGGCATCGTGGGGGTCATCCGGCAGGCCGCGAATGAACGATTGGTCGATCTTGAGGATGTCCAGCGGCAGGCGCTTGAGGTAGCTCAGTGACGAGTAGCCGGTGCCAAAGTCGTCGATCGCCAGTTGCACTCCCAGGTGCTTGAGCTGGTGGAGAATGGCCAGGGCTTCTTCGGCCTGGCTCATGATGAAATTCTCGGTGATTTCCAGTTGTAGGTCACCGGCTTTGAGCTGGTGAGTCTTGAGCAACTGTTCAATGCGTTTGATCAAACTGGTTTGACGCAGTTGGGCGCCGGCCAGGTTGACCGACAGCGGTCCGAAGGCCTGATAGTGTTTCTTCCAGGCCTGCATTTGCCGGCAGGCCTGCTCCAGTACCCAGTCGCCCAGTTGCAGAATCATTCCGTTCTCTTCAGCCAGGCCGATGAAATGTTCTGGAGGTACGTCGCCAAACAGCGGGTGGGTCCAGCGAATCAGGGCTTCGGCGCCCACCAGGCTCTGGGTTTTCAGGCTGAATTTGGGCTGGTAGCTCAGGCTCAGCTCGTTGCGCTCTATGGCCCGGCGCAATTCGTGTTCCAGGGCAATGCGCTCGCTGGCCTGGGCCGTGAGGTCGCGGGTGTAGCATTCGACCCGGTTGCGGCCTTTGGCCTTGGAGCGGTACATCGCCGCGTCGGCATTGCGGATCAACGAGGCGACATCGGTGCCGTCCTGCGGGTACAGGCTGGTGCCGATGCTCGCGCTGGTGAAGAACTCGTGTTCGCCGGCCTGGAACGGCGCGCTGAAGCAGGCCAGCAATTTGTTGGCGATATGACTGGCGTCGCTGGGCTGGTGCAGGCCGGGCAACAGGATGATGAACTCATCCCCTCCCAACCGCGCCACTGTATCGATATCGCGCACCTGTTCTTTCAGGCGCTGGGCGATGCCTTTGAGCAGCAGGTCGCCGACCGGATGGCCAAGGCTGTCATTGATGTGCTTGAAACGGTCGAGGTCGAGAAACAGCACGGCTCCCTGACGTTTTGAGCTCTGGGCACAAGTGAGGGCCGCTTGCAGGCGGTTTTCGAACAGCGTGCGGTTGGGCAAGCCAGTGAGTGGGTCGTGGTGAGCCTGGTAGTCGAGTTTCGCCTGGGCATGCTTGAGGCTGGAAATATCGGCGAACACCGCGACAAAGTGGGTGATGGCCCGCTCGCTGTTGCGCACGGCACTGATGGTCAGCCAGCTGGGATACAGCTCGCCGTTTTTGCGCCGGTTGTGGATTTCGCCCTGCCAGTGCCCTTCGGCGGTCAACTGGTGCCACATGGCGGCATAAAAAGCGCTGTCGTGCTGGCCCGAGGCGAGCAGGCGCGGTGTTTGTCCCAAGGCTTCGAATTCGCTGTAACCGGTGATTTCGCTGAACGCCCGGTTGACGGCGCTGATGCGTTGTTCGGTGTCAGTGATCAACACGCCTTCGGCGGTATTTTCAAACACAGTGGCGGCCAGTTGCAGCTTTTCCTGCATCAGGTGGCGTTCGGTGATGTCGCGGGCGATGGTCAGCATGCAGTCGACACCGGCTATCGGCAATGGCCGGGCAGACAGCTCGCACAGGCGTATCTGGCCGTCGCTGCGGCGGATGTGGCAGCTGAAATCACGGACGAAGCCGTCTTTTTTCAGCATTTCCAGCAGGCGCCGACGTTCGTTGAGATCCACCCAGATGCCCAGGTCCAGCGAGGTGTGATCCAGCGAGGTATGGCTGTCGAAGCCGGTCAGGCGGCAGAAACCTTCGTTGACCTCAAGCAGCAAGCCATCACTCTGGCGCGACAGCAGCAGACCGTCAGGGGAAGCATGGAAGGCCTTGGCGAACTTTTCTTCGGAGGTTTGCAGTTGCTCCTGGGTTTCCTTGAGCTGGCTGATATCGCGCACGGCCACAACCAGGGCTGGTGTGTTGTCGAGCTCAAAGGTCTCCGCCGAGATCAAACCGGTGAACAACTGGCCGTTGCTGCGCCGGAACAGCGTTTCCAGGTTACGTATGCTGCCTGACTGCAGGCGCAGGAGTAATCCTGGGCCGATCCCGTCGACTCCCCAGATACTCAACTCTGTAGCGGTGCGGCCAATGACCTGCGCCGAGCTCAAGCCGATCTGCTCTTCGAAGGCCTCGTTGACCTCCAGCAAACAGCCGTCGCTGAGGCGGGCGATCAGCAGGATGTCGGGGCACTGCTGGAATACCGAGGCGAATTTCTGCTCTGACAGACGCAGGGCATCCTCGGCATTCTTGGTTTCGCTGATATCGATCATCAGGCCGCGCATCACCGGCTTGTGCCCATGCTCGATCAGGCTGACGATATCGCGCACCCACAGGCTGCGGCCATCGGCGCAAATCACCCGATAATCGAGGCTGTGGTCGCGTCCGGCAGCGGTCTCGCTGTCGCAGTAGGCCTGGGCCCAAAGGGCGTCGTCGGGGTGAATGATGCTGCGCCAGAAGCCCGGGCGCAGCCAATGTCCCAGCGGGTAGCCGAGCAGGTCTTCGGCATGCGGCGAGACGTAGCTGTAAGTAAAGTCATTGGCATCGGCTTCCCAGGCAATCGCCGAGAGGCTTTCGATCAGGCCACGGTAGTGGTATTCGCTGCTGCGCAGCTCCTGTTCCAGGGCGATGCGCCGGGAAATTTCCGAACTCAGCCGCCGGTTGACCCGCATCATTGCTGCCAGTATTGCCACCAACAGCAATATGCCGGGCAGTCCGTAGATCAACAGGTCGTACCAGAGGGTCCGGTGATCGAGGACATTGCCGACCCAGCGTTCCTGGATCTTGCTGATTTCGCTGGTGCTCATGTCGGCCATGACTTTGTCGAGAATGCCGACCAGGATCTTTTGCTCCCGCGGTACCGCCATGGCCAGCTGGTAGCGGTAGTTGGTTTCACCGCTGACATACAGACCGTCGAGTTTGAGCTGGCGCAGGCTCCAGATACTCGATGCGAGGTCGCCGACCACTGCGTCGACTTCATCGGTGGCCAGTGCCTGCAGGGCCGAGCTGACGTTGGGCAGGGCCACCAGGTTCAGGTCAGGGTGATGGGTACGCAGCAATTCATGCGGTGCATAGTTCTCTACCACGGCAATCTTCAGCCCGTAGAGGTCTTTCAGGGTGCGCGGTTGCGCTCCGCCCTCATGGGCCAGAATGACGATCGGGAAATCCAGGTAGGGGCGGGTGAAGGCCAGGAAACCCTGACGCTCCGGTGTCGACATGACTCCAGGGAGTAACTCCAGCTGGTTTCGCCGTGCCTGTTCAAGCACGGCAGACCAACTGGAAGGCTCGACCGGTTTGAACGCTACGCCCAGTCGTTCCTGGATAAGGGCAATGTAATCGGCAGCCAATCCCTGGTAGCGACCATCCTGGTCACGGTATTCAAACGGTGGCCAGGATGCGTCGACGCCCAGGCGCAGCTGCGGGTGCGCGCTGAGCCAGGCTTGTTCTTCGTCGGTCAGGGTCAAGGCGCCGGCCGTTGCGCTCCAGAGCATCTGGAACAGCAACAGGAGGGCCGGCATTTTGGGCATAACGGCCTCGTCACACAGATGAACTGCTTCGAGTGTAGACGGGCATTTCTGCGCCAGGGTAGTGGCGAAAGACTTAAAGTGTGTGATCGCAGAAAAGAAAAACCCCGGCCTGGGCCGGGGTTTGTCATCACTCGTCGAGGAAGGAGCGCAAATGCTCGCTTCGCGTCGGGTGGCGCAGCTTGCGCAGCGCCTTGGCTTCAATCTGACGGATCCGTTCACGGGTCACGTCGAACTGCTTGCCGACCTCTTCGAGGGTGTGATCGGTGTTCATGTCGATACCGAAACGCATGCGCAGCACTTTGGCCTCGCGCGCGGTCAGACCGGAGAGCACATCACGGGTCGCTTCCTTGAGGCTTTCGACCGTGGCGACATCGATTGGCGACTGCATGGTCGAGTCTTCGATGAAGTCACCCAGATGCGAATCTTCGTCATCGCCGATCGGGGTTTCCATGGAGATCGGCTCTTTGGCGATCTTCAATACCTTGCGGATTTTGTCCTCAGGCATTTCCATGCGCTCACCCAGCTCTTCCG
>Ga0247827_10000031_pt1 | contig 80355 bp, 74 predicted proteins | sample 12C_Control_Day2_FD_194414 | JGI IMG/M metagenome (GOLD analysis project Ga0247827, IMG submission 194414) | Soil microbial communities from agricultural site in Penn Yan, New York, United States - 12C_Control_Day2 | ecosystem: Environmental > Terrestrial > Soil > Agricultural land | place... | reverse complement strand
CGCGTGGCCCCGGAAGGTGCCGGAGCGAAGGGACCCGGAGCGCAGCGTAGGGCCGGATGCAGGAGCGAGCGGTTTTGCCTACTTTTTCCAAGAAAAAAGTAGGCCGCCGTAAAGGCGGAAGGGGCCGGCAGCGTCGCCAAACAAAATGGATAAGCCCACAACCCCAACACCGCAACACCACAACCCAAAGATCAGCGCCCCACACCAAGACCTACAGCATTTGACGCAGACACCTACCTGTCACAAGCTGATACCCTTGCCTGCCGCGTGCCCCGGATCCACCCATGTCGAAACAGCGCCAATACACCCTGATCAGCCTGATCCTGCTTATCGTCCTGGGCCTTGGCGGGTACTTCTGGCGTGACGACAGCCCCGCGCCGGCGCCAGCACTCAAGCACACCTATGCCAAGGCCCTGGCCATGGCCCACAACGGCCAGCCCGGCGCAGCCAGGGTGCTGTATCAACAGCTGGGACGCAGCGATCTTTCCGCCATCCGCCGTGCCGGCCTGTACGCCGAACTGCCCAACTACCCCTCGCCGCTGGCACTGAAACTGGCCAACCGCGACCTGCAGCACGACGATCCACTGGTTCGCCGTGCCGCCATCGCCAGCATTCAAGCCATGCTGCCCGGCGCCCAGCGCAGCCTGGCCCTCGGACCGTTGCTCGACGATGAAGAGCAAAGCGTGCGCTTCGCCGTGGTCGACGCCTTGCTGGGGCTGGGGCCTGACGATATCGGCCTGTATTTCGGGCCCTTGCAGCACACCCTGGAGCAGTATCAGCAGGTACTCGCACAGCAGACCGACGACCCTGCCGCGCAGTTGCATCTGGCCCAGCTTTACCTGCACGAAAACAGTCTCAAGGAGGCCGCCGCGGCCCTCGACAAGACCCTGCAACTGGACCCGGACAACCTTCAGGCCCTGGCCGTGAAGGTACAACTGCTGGAGCGCCAGGAGCAGACCGATGCCTCGCGTAAGGTACTGGCCGATGCCTTGCAGCAACGCCCGGACTCAGCCTTCCTGCAACACGAACTGGGACACTGGCTGTTGCGCCACGGCCAGGATGAATATGCCCTGCTGGCCTTTGCCCGCGCCCTGGAGCTCGAACCGGATAACAACGAGTACCGCTACACCCTGGCGACCACGCTGCACCAGCTTGAACAGGTGGAACCGGCGCAGAAGCAGCTCGAAACACTGGTATCCCGTGACCCGGCCAACCGCAAGGCCAGGGTATTGTTGATCGAGTACTGGAAAGAAACCGGGCAGATGCAGAATGTGCAGGTGCTGCTGGCCCAGCTCGAACAGTTGAACCCCGACGATCCGCTGGTGCAGCAAGGCCTCTAGGCGCGAACCGACCATTGGGCAATACGGTTGAACCCCCTCCTGCGCCCCACGGTCCTTTGATAGTGCAGCGACAGTAAACGCCTCTGGCGAAAGCTGTCAGGCCCTATCAAAGGAGGTCCGACGTGGCCGACCCGTTGCCCCATGGCGAACGCGCATTGAACCTGGAAATACCCGCCGACAGGTTGGCCACGGCACCAGCGGTGGACCATGTGCGGGTGCTGACCGTCAACGCCCACAAAGGCTTCAGCCCCCTCAACCGCCACTATGTACTGCCGGAACTGCGCGAAGCAGTGCGCAGTGAAAATGCTGATCTGGTGTTTCTCCAGGAAGTCCTGGGCAGCCATCGCCAACACGGGCGGCGTCACCGCAACTGGTCGGATGTGCCGCAGTACGAGTTCCTCGCCGACAGCCTCTGGCCGGTGTTCGCCTATGGCCGCAATGCGGTGTACCCGGACGGTGAGCACGGCAATGCGCTGCTGTCCAAATACCCGATCCTGCGCCACGACAATCTGGATATCAGTGTCAAAGGCCGCGAACAGCGGGGCTTGCTGCACTCGGTACTGGCATTGCCCGAAGCGCTGGAACTGCATGCGATCTGCGTGCACCTGGGGCTGGATGAACGCCAGCGCCAGCAACAGCTTGGGCTTTTGTGCCGGCTGCTCGGCAGCCTGCCGCCGACGGCGCCGGTGATCGTCGCGGGCGACTTCAACGACTGGCGCCAGCGCGCCGATGCCCAACTGGCCGGTTGCGGGCTGCAGGAAGTCTTCACCCTGGCCTACGGCAAACCGGCGCGCAGCTTTCCGGCGCGCTGGCCGTTGCTGTGCCTGGACCGCATCTACCTGCGCAACGCCCGCGCCCATGCGCCCAAAGTGATGTCGCGTAAACCCTGGACACACCTTTCCGATCACTTGCCTTTGGCTGTGGAGGTGCGCTGGTGAACGGACAATGGCGGGCCGACAACCAGGTCCAGTTGCTGATCAATGGTGAAGACTATTTCCCCAGTGTGTTTGCGGCAATCGAACAGGCGCGCGAAGAGATCCTCCTGGAAACGTTCATCATTTTCGAAGACAAGGTCGGCCGCCAGCTGCAACAGCTGCTGATCGCTGCAGCGCAGCGTGGTGTGCGGGTGGAGATGCTGGTCGATGGTTTCGGTACTGCCGACCTGAGTCTCGACTACATAAAGGCGCTCAGCGACGCCGGTGTTCATCTGCAGGCCTTCGATCCGAGCCCAAAACGCCTGGGCATGCGCACTAACCTGTTCCGCCGCTTGCACCGCAAAATCCTGGTGATCGACGGTGAAGTCGGCTTTGTCGGCGGCATCAATTACAGCGCCGATCATCTGGAGGACTTCGGCCCCATGGCCAAGCAGGACTATGCCGTACAGGTGCGCGGGCCGATTGTCGCCGACCTGCGCAACTCGACCCTGGCACTGCTCGACGAGTCCGTCCGGCTGCGCCAGCGCAGTCGCCACTGGTGGCAGCGCGCCCTGCCGCTGGCCGCCGACAGCGATCAGGCCAGCATGATTCTGTGCATCCGCGATAACCAGGATCACCCCAACGACATCGAGCGGCATTACCTCAGGGCCCTGAGCCGCGCCCGCGAGCGGATTGTCATTGCCAACGCGTATTTCTTTCCCGGCTATCGCCTGCTGCGTACCTTGCGCGATGCCGCCCGCCGCGGGGTGAAAGTGACCCTGGTGCTGCAAGGCATGCCCGACATGCCGCTGGTGCGCCTGTGCTCACGGCTGCTCTACAACTACCTGCTGCGCGACGGTGTACGGATCTTCGAATATTGCGAGCGGCCCTTGCATGGCAAGGTGGCGCTGGTGGACCAGCACTGGTCGACCGTGGGCTCCAGCAATCTCGACCCCTTGAGCCTGTCGTTGAACCTTGAAGCCAACCTGGTGATCCACGACCAGCCACTCAACGAGCGCTTGCACGAGCACCTGCAGGACCTGTGCATCCACCGCTGCAAGCCGGTGAGTCTGAAACGCGTGCTGCGCGGTTACTGGTGGCGTGCGCCGCTGATCTTCCTCAGCTTTCACTTCATTCGCCACTTCCCGGCGATGGTCGGCTGGCTTCCCGCCCATGTACCGCGCCTGCAGCCGCTGCTGCCAGAGCAGCAGCCCACAGGCAAGACCACATGAACACGCGCACTGGACGCTGGCACCGCGCCCGCCAGCTCCTCACCCTGGGCTTTTTCATCCTGGTCCCGGTGTTGCTGTACACCCTGCTCAAGAACCTGGACTGGCAGGAAGTGCGCCATGCATTGACGTCCTACCGTTGGCAAACCCTGGCGCTGGCCGGACTGGTCAGCGCTTGCAGCTTCGCCTTGTTCAGCAGTTTCGACCTGATCGGCCGGCGCTACACTGGCCATCACCTGCCAGCGCGCCAGGTTCTGCCGCTGGCATTCGTCTGCTACGCCTTCAACCTCAACCTCAGCGCCTGGGTCGGGGCGATTGCCCTGCGTTATCGGTTGTATACCCGTCTGGGATTGTCGGTTGCGACGGTTACCCGGATTCTCAGCCTGGGCCTGCTGACCAACTGGACAGGCTATTTTTTCCTGGCCGGTACCCTGTTTCTCTGTGGACTGCCACGCTTGCCTGCGGGATTTGAAATCGGCAGCAACGGCCTGCGCCTGGTTGGCCTGCTGCTGTTGCTGACGGCCTTGGGCTATCTGCTCGCCTGCCGCTTTGCCCGGCGCCGGACCTGGCAACTGCGCGGCCACGAAATCACCCTGCCCGGCCTGCCCATGGCGGCCCTGCAGCTGCTTATGGGGGCCTGCAACTGGGCGCTGATGGCCTTGGTGGTCTACAGCCTGCTACCGGACAAGGTCGCTTACCCGACCATCCTCGCGGTGCTGATGATCAGCAGTATCGCAGGCGTCATTACCCACATACCGGCAGGCCTGGGAGTACTGGAGACCGTGTTTCTCACCTTGCTGCAGGCCCACTACGGCAAGGGCACCCTGCTGGCGGCGCTGATCGGTTACCGGGTGGTGTACTTTCTCCTGCCACTGCTGCTGGCCGGACTGGTCTATCTGCTTCTGGAGCGTCTGGCCAGTCAGCGGAGCGGTACTGCAACCAATAACTCCTAGCGGCCGATGTCTTCGTCCCACAGCTCCGGCCGGGCTTTGATGAAATCCTTCATCATGACGATGCAGGCGTCATTGTGTTGAACCTCAAGCGCCACGCCGCGGGACTTTAGCAACGCCTCTTCACCGAGGAAGGTCTGGTTTTCGCCGACGATCACCCGCTTGATCCCGTACAACAGGATCGCGCCACTGCACATCGCACAGGGTGACAAGGTGGTGTACAGCGTTGAATCGGCATAAACCGTGGCAGGCTGTCGGCCAGCATTCTCCAGCGCATCCATTTCGCCATGCAAAATCGCGCTGCCGGACTGTACCCGCCGATTGTGCCCGCGACCGATGATCTGCCCCTGGTGCACCAGCACCGAACCGATCGGAATCCCGCCTTCTTCAAGGCCTTTGCGCGCCTCGTCGATGGCGGCCTGCATGAATTCATCCGTTTGCGCTGTCGTGTTGCTCATGAGGCTGTTGACTCCAGTGTCAGATTCAAGGCTCCAGCAAGGCTAGCACACAGCCAGCAAGGAATGGCAACCTGGCCAGGCACTACTATGCTGTATGGGTTTACCTTGGTGATCCGGGCGAACCGGGTCCGATCCAGCGAAGGGAGTCTGGTAATGAGCAAAAAGATTCTGGTGGTCCTGACCAATACGGCCAAATACCCGACGCTCAAACGTGCCACCGGGCTCTGGCTGGGTGAGGCGGTGCATTTTGTCGAGCACGTCGAGAAGGCAGGCTACAAGGTCGATTACCTCAGCCCGGCGGGTGGCTATGTACCGATCGACCCTCACAGCCTGAGCATGGCCCAGGACATTGACTGGGAGTGGTACAACGACAAAGCCTTCATGAATCGCCTGGGCAGCACTTTGAGCCCCGGCCAGGTCAAGGCCCAGGACTACGCAGCGATCTACTATGCCGGCGGCCACGGGGTTATCTGGGACTTCCCGGACAATGCCGGGCTACAGGACCTGGCGCGACGCATTTTCGAGGCCGGGGGGGTGGTCGCTTCAGTCTGTCATGGTGCAGTGGGCCTGCTCAATATCAAGCTCAGCGACAACACGCTGCTGGTCAAGGACCGTGAAGTGACGGGGTTCTCCAATATCGAAGAACAATTGGCCGAGCTGGACAAAGTGGTGCCCTACCTGACCGAGACCGAGTTGAGTGCCCGGGGTGGGATCTATCGCAAGGCAGAGGATCCCTGGAAAGAATTTGCCATCGCCGACCAGAAAGAAGGCCGCTTGATCACTGGCCAGAATCCGGCATCCGGGGCCGCGGTAGCCAAGTTGGTGGTGGCGGCCCTGGCTGCAGGCAAGGCCACTTGAACCTGACGTCAAGTTGAAGAGTACTACAGCCGCTAACAATGACGCCTACAGGCGACTCGGGTGCGCTTCTCTATGCTGACCCTCCGCTCAGCATAGAGGCACCCAACCATGGTTCCACACTCCCACGCCGGGCGTAGCCTGATCGAGTTTCTTGTCACCCTTCTGATCGGGCTGGCACCTGTCACTTGTGGCCTGCTGGTACTTGTGTTGCAGGTCGACCGTAAGCAAGAAGAAACCATCGAGGTGACCGCTCGCGAAGCCGTGTACGCCATCGACAGGGTTATCCAGTCCCTGCACGACACCAGCCAGCAAGCCATAAGTCTGCTGGACAAGCCCTGTGAAGCGATTTTGTCTGACTTGCGCATGGAAATGGTCAGACAACCGAACGTACGCTCATTGGCCCTGGAAAAGGACAATCGAATTTATTGCAGCACGCTGTATGGTTCGACTGACATCACCCTTAATCTGGGTAGTTATATTGAAGGACGTCTGCGCGTGTACCCAAGCACCATTGCAACCCCGGGCTCGGACATCCTGCTGTATCGGCTGCAGGAGGGCCGATCCGCGATCATCGCTGCCGCCAACCTCAAGGTCCTGCAGGCAGAGTTGCTCGGCTTCCAGAACGCCGTGGTATTGAGTCTGCAATTCGGTGGCCAGTATGTCTGGGAAACCGGCAACGGTGAGTACTACCAGGTGCCCAACCATGCGGAAAACACCCTGAAGCTCACCTCGCAAAGGTATGGATACACCGTGCATGCCGGTTACCCGGACGGCCAATCCTGGCAGGCGATTCGCCACGCGATGCGCGCTGCCTTACCGTCACTGCTGCTGGTCGGCATCATGACCTCGGCAGCCGGATACTGGGGAATGTTCAGAAGGACAAAAAACCGTTCAACACCTGCGCAGCCCTGACAGCACCCACAAAAAAGCCATTGAGAACCCTCAATGGCCTTTTACAGTTATGGCGCTCGATTACTCGGCGTTCAGCACACCGCGGCGTACCTGATCGCGCTCGATGGATTCGAACAGTGCCTTGAAGTTGCCTTCACCAAAGCCGTCATCGCCCTTGCGCTGGATGAACTCGAAGAACACCGGTCCCATCAGGGTTTCCGAGAAGATCTGCAACAGCAGACGCTTGTCGTCTGGCTGCGAAGAGCCATCGAGCAGGATGCCGCGGGCCTGCAGTTCGTCGACTGGCTCGCCGTGACCTGGCAAACGACCTTCGAGCATTTCGTAGTAGGTTTGCGGCGGCGCAGTCATGAAACGCATGCCCAGTTTCTTCAGCGCATCCCAGCTCTTGAGCAGGTCGTCGGTGAGGAAGGCCACATGCTGAATGCCTTCGCCGTTGAACTGCATCAGGAACTCTTCGATCTGCCCGGCGCCCTTGGACGACTCTTCGTTCAACGGGATACGGATCATGCCGTCGGGCGCGGTCATGGCCTTGGAGGTCAGGCCGGTGTACTCGCCTTTGATATCGAAGTAACGGATTTCACGGAAGTTGAACAGTTTTTCGTAAAACGCCGCCCAATAGGCCATGCGTCCACGGTAAACGTTGTGGGTCAGGTGATCGATGATCTTCAGGCCGGCACCGACCGGGTGACGGTCGACACCTTCAATGAAGTTGAAGTCGATGTCGTAGATCGAGCTGCCTTCTTCGAAACGGTCGATCAGGTACAGCGGCGCACCGCCGATGCCTTTGATCGCCGGCAGGCGCAGCTCCATCGGACCGGTTTCGATTTCCACCGGCTGAGCCCCCAGTTCCAGGGCACGGGCGTAGGCCTCATGGGCGTTGCGCACGCGAAAAGCCATGCCGCACACCGACGGACCGTGCTCGGCCGCGAAGTACGAAGCGATGCTTTTCGGTTCGTTGTTGAGGATCAGGTTGATGTCACCCTGGCGGTACAGGTGCACATCCTTGGAACGGTGGGTCGCCACCTTGGTGAAGCCCATGATCTGGAAGATCGGCTCCAGGACGCCAGGGGTCGGCGAAGCGAACTCGATGAATTCGAAGCCCATCAGGCCCATCGGGTTTTCAAAAATGTCGGCCATGCTCATTACCTCATCATCAAAGCGCTAAAAACGGTGATTACTTGCTATCGATGTCGAGCGAAGATGGCGGCGCGCAGGAGATGCCCCTCACACTGCGTGCGAGGTAGTCACCATAGATCAGCTTGAACCCATGACACTTCATATGGACCCATTCTCGGCGGGTTGATTCCTCGAGTGGCGAGGAACCTTATTATTGTATGCGTAAGATGATTCTACAGTGCGTAATCCAATTTGTCGCACTTTAAGTTCAGACACGATTCCGACGTACGGCTATCCTCTGCACAGTTCTGTATTTTTCAGGTTAGTCTCTATGCCCTTTTCGGTAAAACACCGTCCTTTACGCCTTTGGCGCACACTCTTGCCCTGGCTGGTCGGTGCCTTGCCCATGGTGTGCGGACTGCTGATCATGCACTGGCAAGCTGGCCGGGAGCTGCAGAACCGCAGCGAGGCCAGTGCACAACGGGTAGGTGGCCAGATTGAACGGATCCTCGACAGTGCCTCCCGCGCCGCCAGTGAACTGCTGCCGCTGGCCGGTCAACCGTGCGTTGAAGAAAAACTGGCCCTGCGCGATCAAGTCACCCGGCGCGCCTTTGTTCGCTCCACCAACCTCGAATACCGCGGCGAACTGTATTGCAACTCACTGTTCGGGCCTTACAGCGAGCCGGTCAACGTCGATGACTACGTTCAAGGCAAACTGTGGCTGATGGATGGCAATTCGGTAACCCCCGGGCATCCATTGCTGGTGTACCGGGTGTCTGAAGGCGAACGGGGCGCTATCACCACAGTCGATGGCGATCATCTGATCGGGGCCCTCTACCTGCTCGGCACCGACAATCAATTGATCCTGCAAGTCGGACAAAACTGGATAGACCGCAGTGGTCAGGTCCACAAAGGCCTTGCCCCAACATCTGAGGTGGCCGCCAGCGAGTATGTTTCGACGCGCTATCCCTTCTCTATTCACAGCGGTTACACCCAGGGCAAGGTTGGCGAACAAATGCGCAGCGAGTATCCAGCCCTGTTCGGTCTGCTGGTGATGCTCGGCGCCATGGCCGCGGTTACCTGCTACTGGCAACTGCGCCGGGCCAGTTCGCCTCGGGTGGAACTGCAACGAGCCATCGAGGCCAACGAATTCATCCCCTACTTCCAGCCCGTGGTACGCCATGGCGACTACCGCTGGGCCGGTGTCGAGGTGTTGATGCGCTGGCAACATCCACGCGAAGGCCTGGTCCGTCCTGACCTGTTCATCCCCTATGCCGAACACAGCGGCCAGATCGTGCCCATGACCCGCCAGCTGATGGCCCGTACCGTCGAGGTATTGGCCCCGCATGCCGAGCGCATGGCGGATGGCTTTCACATCGGTATCAACATCACCGCCGATCATTGCCAGGATCTGGCCCTGCTCGATGACTGCCATGCGTTCCTCGCAGCCTTTCCCAAGGGCCGCGTGCGCCTGACCCTGGAATTGACCGAACGCAAACTCATTGCCCCGAGCGAGGTCACCCACGCGTTGTTTGCCGGGCTCCACGACCTGGGGGTGATGATTGCCGTGGACGACTTCGGTACCGGACAATCGAGCCTGGCTTACTTGCGTCAGTTCCAGGTCGACTACCTGAAAATTGACCAGAGCTTCGTGGCGATGATTGGCGGCGATGCGCTGTCGTTGCATATCCTCGACAGTATCATCGAGCTTTCGAGCAAGCTGGGCCTGGGCATCGTTGCCGAAGGGGTGGAAACCGAGGCACAACGTGACTACCTGGCCCGGCACAACGTCGATTTCCAGCAAGGCTACCTGTTTGCCCGGCCAATGTCGGCCGAGGCATTCATTCAGGCCCTGGAGGCACAAGGCCTGGCGTCAGCCAGTGACCACCAGGTGCTGATCCAGGGTGGCTGAGCACCCTCCTTTTTCCTGCTACAGAGGCCCTCGTGTCCAAAGGCATCGTTTCATCGGTCATGGCGTCGTGCTTGTTCGCCGTGATGTATTTCTACACCTCGCTGTTAACACCGCTGGACGGTGAGGAAGTCTTTGGCTGGCGTACCCTGCTGACCCTGCCCTGCCTGACCCTGTTCATGCTGCTGAGCAAGGACTGGCCGCTGATTACCGGCCTGCTCAAACGGATCCGGCAAAAGCCGATCCTGCTGCTGGGGTTGATCGGCACCTCATCGCTGATGGGTGTGCAGCTCTGGCTGTTCCTCTGGGCGCCGTTGCACGGGCGCAGCCTGGAGGTGTCGCTGGGGTATTTTCTGCTGCCGCTGACCATGGTCCTGACCGGGCGCGTGGTCTACGGTGAACGCCTGTCACGCCTGCAGAAGCTGGCGGTGGCCTGTGCCGCAACCGGCGTTGCCCACGAGCTGTACCAGCACGGCAGTTTCGCCTGGGAAACCCTGCTGGTCGCCATCGGCTATCCGCTGTACTTCATCCTCCGGCGCAAATGCCGCACCGACCACCTCGGTGGCCTGTGGGCCGACATGTGCCTGCTGCTGCCGACGGCGCTGTACTTTGTTATCCAGGGCCCATTGAGCGCCCAGGACCTGGTCGAACACCCGGCCCTGTACGGCCTGATCCCGTTGCTGGGGGTGATCAGCGCGCTGGCGCTGATCTGCTACGTACTGGCAAGCCGCCTGCTGGCGTTCAGCCTGTTCGGCCTGCTCAGTTATGTCGAGCCGGTGCTGCTGGTGGCCGTGGCCCTGCTACTGGGCGAGACCATCGGTCCCGACCAGTGGCTGACCTACCTGCCGATCTGGCTGGCAGTCGTGGTGCTGATCCTTGAAGGCATCAAGCACCTGCTACGCCATCAGCGGCGCTCGGCCTGAGGCGTACCTCACGGACCCGACGTTCCTCCACCGCAACCACAGTCATCTGCCAGCCATTCCACTGCAGGCAGTCGCCGACCACCGGCAAGCGATCAAGCAGGCTCATGACCAGACCGGCGAGGGTCTGGTAATCCTCGGTCGGTTTGGCGGCAAAGCCGGTGCGCGCCTGGATCTGGCTCAGGTTCAAGGCACCGCTGACGACAAAGCCCTGCTCGTCCTCGACGATCCCCGGCCCCTCGACTTCGCTGGCATCAGGCAGTTCACCAGCGATGGATTCGAGGATGTCGGTCATGGTCAGGATGCCGGTGAAGTCACCGAACTCGTTGACCACAAAAGCGATGTGCGTCGACTGGTTGCGCATCTGTTCCAGGGCGTTGAGGATGCTAAAGCTCTCCAGCAGGTTCAGCGGCGCGCGAACCAGGCTTTCCAGGTCCGGCTCGTTACCGGCCAGCAGCTCCTTGAGCAACTCCTTCTTGTGCACGAAGCCCAGTGGTTCTTCGATACGGCCGTTGCGGATCAGTGGCAAGCGCGAGTAGGACGAATGCATCAGCGCCGTACGAATGGCTTGCGGGGTTTGCGCCAGGTCGATGGCGTCGACCTGGGCCCGCACGGTCATCAGCGTCTTGATCGGACGTTCGGCAAGGTTCAGCACACCGCTGATCATCACCCGCTCGCGCCGATCGAACAGCACATGCTCCTCGCCACCCTCGACCAGGTCGGCAATTTCCTCACCGACCTCGTCCGCCTCGATACGCCGCCCGCCCAACAGGCGTAGCACCGCATGGGCCGTGCGCTCACGCAACGGCCGGTGTTGCTGCAGGCTGCGCTTGCGTCGGGCACGGGCCACCTGGTTGAACAGCTCGACCACAATGGCAAAACCGATAGCCGTGTACAGATAGCCCTTGGGAATATGGAAACCCAGCCCTTCCGCTGTCAGGACGAAGCCGATCATCATCAAGAAGCCCAAGCACAGCATGATCACCGTCGGATGGCTGTTGACGAAACGTGTCAACGGCTTGCTGGCGACGATCATGATACCGATCGAGAAAATCACCGCGATCATCATCACCGACAATTGCTCGACCATGCCCACGGCAGTGATCACCGCGTCCAGCGAGAACACCGCGTCGAGCACCACGATCTGCGCCACGATGGGCAAGAACGCGGCATGACGGGTGCTGCCACCGGACTGCGCGACATGGCCCTCCAGACGTTCGTGCAGCTCCATGGTGGCCTTGAACAGCAGGAACACACCACCGAAAAGCATGATCAGGTCACGGCCGGAGAAACTCTTGCCGAGCACCTCGAACAACGGTTCGGTCAGGGTCACCATCCAGGAAATACTGGCCAGCAAGCCCAGGCGCATGATCAACGCCAGGGACAAACCGATCACCCGCGCACGGTCGCGCTGATGCGGTGGCAGCTTGTCAGCAAGGATGGCGATGAACACCAGGTTGTCGATACCCAGCACCAGCTCCAGAACAATCAGCGTGGCAAGGCCCAGCCAGGCCGTGGGGTCGGCTAGCCATTCCATGGGAGGGCACTCATCTGGGTGAACAGCGGGGAAACGTCACAGGGACGGGAGAATGGCCAGGACGGCCAGGTACTGGGGGGCTCCGAGAACGAAGTCATATCAACCTAATATCAATTGGGGATGAGATCCTACAATTGCAGCAGGGATTTCTTACAGCGCAAAACTATTTCAAATTCTGTATCAGCTGCCACAGGGTAATTTCCTTCAATACCAATCCCAGCCAGGCCAGCAGACTGAGTTCACCTTTCTTACAGGATGAACACCAATGAGTCTGACCCTGTCCATGGCCGCCTTTGCGCTGGCCGCCTCCATCTCCCCCGGTCCGGTCAACATCGTCGCCCTGGGCAGCGGTGCCCGTTATGGCTTGCGTGCCAGCCTCAGGCATGTCACCGGTGCCACCCTGGGCTTCAGCCTGCTGCTGTTGCTGATCGGCCTGGGGCTGCACGAATTGCTGCGTTACTGGCCAGCCATGACCGAGGTTCTGCATGCCGGCGGCGTGGCTTTTTTGCTGTACATGGCCTGGAAACTGGCCAGCGACCGCGGTGAACTGGCCAACAGCAGCGCCCCGGCAGCACCTTCGATGCTCGCCGGGGCAACCCTGCAATGGCTCAACCCCAAGGCCTGGCTGGCCTGCGTGGCCGGTGTCGGCGCTTATGTCGGCGAAGGCGAAACCGCCCTGCTCTGGCAGTTCACCGGGATCTACTTTGTCATCTGCTACCTGTCCATCGCCAGCTGGGCCTGGGCGGGAAGTGTCATCAGCCAGTACCTGGGCAACCGGCACCGCGTGCGTGTGTTCAACCGCGTGCTGGCGGCGCTGCTGGTGGCCAGTGCCCTGTACCTGTTACTGGCCTGATCGATAGTGGCCGGGAGTCGCCGCCAGGTGACGCTTGAACGCCCGCTGCAGGTGGGCCTGGTCGGCAAACCCGGCTTCCAGTGCCACTTCGGCGATCAGTGCGCCACGACGCAACCGGGCCCGGGCATACTGCACGCGTTGATCCAGCAAGTAGCCGTGAGGCGTCAGACCGAACTGCTGCTTGAAGGCGCGGATCAGGTACGAAGTGGACAGCCCGGCTGCGGCCCCAATGTCCTGCAGGCGCAGCGGCTGGGTGCAGTGCTCACGGATGAAGGCGGCAGCTGTCAGCAAGCCCGGATTGACCCGCCCCACCCCAGGAACGCGGGAGGGCAATCGCTGGATCAGTTCACTGAAAAAAATACATAACGCGGCGTGCTTGCTGGCGATGCTGAACTGATCATCGAGCAACACGGCATGCAATCGGCACAGATCCTGGTAAAGGGATGGCGAACGGCTGCTGATTGCCGCAAACGGCTGGAACCCCAACGCCTGCAACCAGGGCAGGTCCACATACAGCATCAGGTACGACCAGGGCTCCCCATCGATCGGGTTGCAGGCATGCACAGCGCCGGGGTTCATCAGCACAACGGTGCCGGCAATGATTTGCTGCTGGCTGTCACCACTCACGTAGGTGCTGCGACCCGCGGTGATCGCCCCGATGCTGAAGCTCTCGTGGGAATGCGCCGAATAGCAGACTTTGCGCCCATCCTCGACGCTGCGCGCCTCGATGAACGGCAGCGCCGGGTCACGCCAGAATCGAGAGTGGCTGTCCATCGGCTTCAGTCTTCGGCGTCATGTACCACCACCAGCAATTGCGCCTGCACCTCGCCCAGCGAGCGCAGACGATGCGGCGTCTGGGCATTGAAGTACAGCGCATCACCCCGTTCGAGGATGACCCGCTCACTCATGAAGTCCACTTCCACCTGGCCTTCGTGAACAAACAGAAACTCCTCGCCCAGGTGCTCCTTGAAGGTCGAGTCGCTGAAATCAGCGGGCGGGCTGATGATGAACGGCAGCAAGCTGCGGCTGCCGATATGGTTGGCCAACACCGCATAACCCGGGCCCTGAGCGCTCCCGGAAAGCGCCTGACGCTCAGCGCTGCGTACCAGGCTAAAGCGGGCCTGGCCGGGCGCATCTTCGGCAAACAGCTCTTCGACATTGACACTCAGCGCCCGCGCCAGCTTCAGCGCAGCGGCAATCGACGGCGTGTTCAGGCCACGCTCGACCTTGGAAAGATAGCTCTTGGTCATGCCGGACTTCTCGGCCAGCACCTCCAAGGTAATCCCCAGTTTTTTTCTCAGCAATTTCAATCGGATAGACATGTGGTGCAATTTTCCCAGTGCCACGGGCAAGCTTTTTCTTGCTAATGACACATTGTGTCATTTATCCTTTTTTGTGTCATTTGCTTAACCGCCCCTGCACCTTCCAAGTAACCGGGGCGGGCCAGCCTGACATTTCTCTACACCATCGAGGATATCCCCATGGCCAAGACTCTGGCATTGCCCAAGGACCAACTGATCAAGCAGGCCCTTACACAGATGCAAGGCTCGCTTGCCGATAATACGTGGACTGCACGGGAAAAGCTGGCCCTGACCTGTCGAATTCTCTTCGACAACGGCCACGACTCGGGCCTGGCCGGGCAAATCAGTACCCGCGGGCCACAACCTGGCACCTTCTACACCCAACAACTGGGGCTGGGCTTCGACGAAATCACCGCCAGCAACCTGTTGCTGGTCAATGAAGACCTTGAAGTACTCGAAGGCCAGGGCATGCCCAACCCGGCCAACCGCTTCCACAGCTGGGTGTACCGGGCACGCCCGGATGTGAACTGCATCATCCACACCCACCCTACCCATGTCGCCGCGCTGTCGATGCTGGAAGTGCCGCTGCAGGTTTCGCACATGGACCTGTGCCCGCTGTATGAAGACTGCGCCTTTCTTGAAGCCTGGCCCGGGGTGCCGGTCGGCAACGAAGAAGGCGAAATCATCAGCGCAGCGCTTGGCGACAAACGCGCCATCCTGCTCTCGCACCATGGCCAGCTGTCCACCGGCGCCAGCATCGAGGAAGCCTGCGTCATCGCCCAGTTGATCGAGCGTGCGGCCAAGCTGCAGCTGCTGGCGATGGCCGCAGGCGAAGTGAAACCGATCGAGCCGGCGCTGGGCCGCGAAGCCCACGACTGGATTTCCCGGCCAAAACGCCACAGCGCCGCCTTCAACTACTATGCGCGGCAGTGCCTGCGGGTGCATGCCGACTGCCTGAACTGATTGTTCGCCCTTTTGCCTTACTTGCGGAGTACGTTTCATGACCACGAAATTCCACGGCATCATCGGCTACACCATCACCCCGTTCAGCAGCGACGGCCAGCACCTTGACCTGCCTGCCCTGGGCCAGTCCATCGACCGCCTGATCGCCGGTGGCGTGCATGCCATCGCCCCGCTGGGCAGCACCGGCGAAGGTGCCTACCTGAGTGATCGGGAATGGGACCAGGCCACCGAGTTCAGCCTCGCCCACATCGCCGGCCGAGTGCCGACCATCGTCAGTGTCTCGGACCTGACCACTGCCGGCGCCATCCGCCGTGCACGCTTTGCCCAGGCCCATGGTGCCGATGCGGTGATGGTCTTGCCAACGGCTTACTGGAAACTCAGCGAAGCAGAAATCTTCGAGCACTACCGTGCTATCGGCGCCAGCATCGACGTGCCGATCATGCTCTACAACAACCCCGCCACCAGCGGCACCGACATGTCGGTGGAGCTGATCCTGCGCATCGTGCGCGAGGTTGAAAATGTCACCATGGTCAAGGAGAGCACCGGCGACATTCAACGCATGCACAAGCTGCAACTGCTCGGTGAAGGCAAGGTGCCGTTCTATAACGGTTGCAACCCGCTGGCTCTGGAAGCGTTCATCGCCGGTGCCAGCGGCTGGTGCACCGCGGCGGCGAACCTGATTCCCGAACTCAACCAGGCCCTGTACAAGGCCATCGTCTGCAACGACCTGAAAACCGCCAAGGCGGTGTTCTACCGTCAGTTGCCGTTGCTCGACTTCATCCTCAAGGCAGGCCTGCCTGCTACGGTCAAAGCTGGCCTGGCCATGCGCGGCTTGCCGGTAGGTGAGCCGCGGCGGCCGGTCTTCGCCCTGAACCAGGCCGGACAGGATCATCTGCGCGCATTGCTGGACGACCTGCTAACGCCGGGTAGCCATGCGTAACCGATAGCCACCCGGACTTTCGCCGGTCCACTTCTTGAACGCGCGGTGGAACGCGCTGGGTTCCTGGAACCCGGTGCGTTCAGCGATCTCGGCAATGCTCATGTCAGTTTCGCGCAGGCATTCAAAGGCCGTGGCGCGGCGAACTTCATCCTTGATCTGCTGGAACGAGCGGCCTTCACGTTCCAGCTGCCGGCGGAAACTGCTGGCACTCAGGCCCTGGCGCTTGGCCATGGCCACCAGCGTTGGCCATTGGCCCTGATCACGCTCACGCAGGTAGCGGTATACCTGGGCCACCTGGCCGCTGTGGTTGCGGTAGCGAATCACCAGCCATTGCGGGGCACTGCGCAGAAACGTTTTGAGCCCGGCGAGGTCCTGGATCACCGGCAAACGCAGATAATCAGCGGCAAATTCAATCTCGCTCACGCCCGCCCCCAACTGCAGGTTGGGGCCCCAGAGCAGCGGATCATCGTCCTGCGCCGGACGCATATCCGTCAGCGCGGTGCGATCGATGACCAGGCGTTGCCCGCCCAGCCAGCACAACAGGCTGATCACCAAGGCCAGAAAAGTCTCGTCGGCATACACCCGGGTCACTGGATCTTCGATACGTGACTGCACGCTGATCACCGCCCGCGCGCCCTTGATCGACAAGCTGGCATGAATGTCACGCAAGAACAGACCGAAATAGCTCAGGCACTGGCGCAGGGCTTTTTCCAGGGTAGGTTCCTGAATCAGGCCACGGCAGATCAGGGCAAAACTGCCGGTCGGCATGCCATGGCTGTCGAGATTGAAGAATTCGTCGTCCAGGTCCTGGATCAGGATCAACCAGAGCCGGGTAAAGGCAGTAGCCGGCACCCGGGCCCCCACGGTCTCCAGCACTGCCGGATCGATACCGGCCTCGCGCAACAAAGCCTGCGCCCGCTGCGGCTGGTCGCGCAGGGCGTGCAACATGCTGTGGACGAAGTAAACCGCGACTGTATCGTTTTCCCGCATGGCGGATTCCGCAAGGTATGGCAAAAAATACCAGATTCAGTGAACAGTTATGGCATAGGCCCGGCGAAAGGCTTTGCCTAGACTCGATGACAACCTGAACTGGCTTGGCGTGCATTCTCTCAGAGCCTGCCCCCGCCCCGCCATGCTTTCGCATACTGGAGTCGATCATGAACACCCCGGAAATCTACGTAATCAGCGCCGTCCGTTCGGCCATCGGCACGTTTGGCGGCACCCTCAAAGACCTGCCTCTGGCTGACCTGGCCACGGCAGTGACCCGCGCCGCCATCGAGCGCGCCGGTGTGGCGCCTGAGCAGATCGGCCATGTGGTCATGGGTAACGTGATTCCCACCGAAGCCCGCGATGCCTACCTGTCGCGTGTGGCCGCCATGAATGCCGGTATCCCCAAGGAAACCCCTGCCTTCAACGTCAACCGCCTCTGCGGTTCGGGCCTGCAGGCCATTGTTTCCGCCGCCCAGAGCCTGTTGCTGGGCGACGCCGAAGCGGTCGTTGCCGCCGGTGCCGAATCCATGAGCCGTGGCCCTTACCTGCTGCCGCAAGCCCGCTGGGGTGCGCGCATGGGTGACCTGCAAGGCGTGGACTACATGCTCGGCGCCCTGCACGACCCGTTCGCCGGTTTCCACATGGGCATCACCGCCGAAAACGTTGCCGAGCGCAATGGCATCACCCGTCAGATGCAGGACGAACTGGCCCTGGTCAGCCAGCAGCGCGCCGCCCGCGCGATTGCTGAAGGCCGTTTCAACAGCCAGATCGTGCCAATCGATATTCCTGGCCGCAAAGGCACCGTGCGCTTTGAAATCGACGAGCACGTGCGTGGCGCAGCCACCATCGAGCAACTGGCCGGTATGAAGCCCGCCTTCAAGAAAGACGGCAGCGTCACCGCCGGCAATGCCAGCGGTTTGAACGATGGCGCTGGCGCTCTGGTGCTGGCCACCGGTGACTTCGTCAAACGTCATGGCCTCAAGCCGTTGGCACGCCTGGTGGCCTACGCCCATGCGGGCGTCGAGCCTGAGCTGATGGGTCTGGGCCCGGTCCCGGCCACCCGCAAGGCTCTGGAAAAGGCTGGCCTGACGGTCGCCGACCTGGACGTCATCGAGTCCAACGAAGCCTTCGCCGCCCAGGCCTGCGCCGTCGCTGCTGAACTGGGCTTTGATCCGGAGAAGGTCAACCCCAACGGTTCGGGTATTTCCCTCGGCCACCCGGTCGGTGCTACCGGCGCAATCATCGCCACCAAGGCCATCCACGAGCTGCAGCGTATTGAAGGCCGCTACGCACTGGCGACCATGTGCATCGGCGGCGGCCAAGGCATCGCCGTGGTCTTCGAGCGCGTCTGAACCCAGGAGTTTTCAAGGTGAGTATTCAAAACATTGCCGTAATCGGCGCAGGCACCATGGGCAACGGCATTGCCCAGGTGTGTGCAGTGGCCGGTTACCAGGTCACCCTGATCGATGTGTCCGACGCCGCGCTGGAGCGCGGCCTGGCCACCTTGCGCAAGAACCTGGAGCGTCAGGTCAGCAAACAGACCCTGACCGCCGAAACTGCCGAAGCCGCGGTGGCGCGCATCCGCACCAGCACCGACTACGCCCAGCTGCAACAGGCGCAGCTGGTGATCGAGGCCGCCACCGAAAACCTCGAGCTCAAACTGCGCATCCTCCAGCAGATCGCTGCCAGCGTCAGCAGCGACTGCGTGATCGCCACCAACACTTCGTCGCTGTCGATCACACAATTGGGTGCGGCGGTCAGCCAGCCTGAGCGCTTTATTGGCGTGCACTTCTTCAACCCGGTGCCGATGATGGCCCTGGTCGAAATCATTCGCGGCCTGCAAACCAGCGATGCCACCTACGCCAAGGCCCTGGCCCTGACCGAGCAGGTTGGCAAAACGCCGATCAGCGCCGGCAACCGCCCGGGCTTTGTGGTCAATCGCATCCTGGTGCCGATGATCAACGAAGCGATCTTCGTGTTCCAGGAAGGCCTGGCCAGTGCCGAAGACATCGACACCGGCATGCGCCTTGGCTGCAACCAGCCGATCGGCCCGCTGGCCCTGGCCGACCTGATCGGCCTGGACACCCTGCTGGCCATCATGGAGGCCTTCCACGAAGGCTATAACGACAGCAAATACCGCCCTGCCCCCCTGCTCAAGGAAATGGTTGCCGCCGGCTACCTGGGTCGCAAGAGCGGTCGCGGTTTCTTCACCTACTGAGGAGCGACCCGATGGACGCCGCTTTGCGTTGTGCGAGCTTTGAAGAGCGGCGTGACAGGGCCCTGGCGCTGTTTGCCGAAAAGGGCTTTGGCCAGGTCAGCATGCGCGAGCTGGCCAGCCATCTGGGTTTGACGGCAGGGGCTTTGTATCACCACTTCCCCAGCAAGCAGGACCTGTTGTACGACCTGATCGAAGAGGTCTACGAAGAACTGCTTGCCACCCTCAACCAGGGCCGTCGCGTTCACCAGCAAACCCTGACCGAAGTGATTGCCGCACACTGGGCGCTGCATGCCGAGCGCCCGTTGCAGTTCCGTCTGGCCAAACGCGATCTCTGCTGCCTGACCCCGGACCAGCAGGTGCGAATCGGTCAATTGCGCCAACAGTACGAAGCGTCGCTGCTGCGCCTGATCGTGCCCAAGTCGACCCTGCGCGGCCAGGCCCTGGCTGCTACTGCCCATGTGATTGCCAACCTGCTCAACTGCCTGCCCAGCTGGCTGCAGGCATCGCAGTTGCCTCAGGCCCAAGGCCTGGCGCTGATGGAGAGCATGTTGATGGGCGGGATCGAACGGACCTTGCGCGGCGAAAGCCTGAATACCATGGTGTAAGTCTGATCGGCGTTGTCTGTATCGCTGGCAAGGCCAGCTCCCACAGGACTGGTGGTGCCTTAGAAGGCTGTGGGAGCCGGCCTTGCCGGCGATGGGCCCCACAGGGTGGTTACAGTGGCAGACGCACCGTAAACGTCGCCCCCTGCCCCTCGACACTCTCCACATCAATGCTGCCGCCATGGGCCAGGACAATCTGTTCCGAGATGTACAACCCCAGCCCCAGCCCTCCATTCCCCGGACTCGAAACCACCCGCTCGAATTGCTGAAAAATGCGTTGCTGATTCTGCGCACTGATACCAATGCCCTGATCGCGAACCTCGATACACGCCAACCCCTGTTGCTCAAAGGCACGCACCCGGACCGGATGCCTGGCCCCGTAACGCAGCGCATTGGTCAGCAGATTGGCCACCACCTGCTCAATACGAAACTCATCCCACACCCCCATCAATGGCGCCTCGGCCTTGAACTCGATCAGCGAGCCCGCCGCCGCAGCCTGGGCGGCGAAGTTCTCGACCAGCCCAGCGACCAGCTGCGTCAGGTCGAACTGACTGGGACGGATCGACAGCTTGCCGGTACGGATCCGCGACACATCGAGCATGTCTTCGATCAGACGGATCAGGCTGTTGATCTGACGCTCATCGCGCTCGACCATGGCGCGCATCTTGTCCAGGGTGAAGGCATCAGCGTTGTCCTGGGCCAGATGCAACTTGCGCAGCTGGGTTTCCAGGATCAGGCCGTTGAGCGGCGTGCGCACCTCATGGGAGACAATCGACATGAAATCGTCGCGCATGCGCACCGCGTGTTCCAGCTCACGACGGGTGACCTGTAGCTGGGTCAGCAGCTGCTCCTGTTCCTCTCGGCTGCGCTCCAGCGCCTGCAGTTGCTGATCGAGGGCCTTGCGCTGGCGGAACAGGTCGACAAACACCGCCACTTTGCTTTTCACCGCCTGGTTGTCCAGCGGCTTGTGCAAGAAGTCCACGGCACCACTTTCATAGCCTTTGAAGGCGTAGTTCATCTCACGCCCGGCAGCGCTGACAAAGACGATCGGGATGTTCTTGGTCTTCTCCGTGCCGCGCATCAGCTCGGCCAGCTCGAAACCGTTCATGCCCGGCATCTGCACATCGAGAATGGCCAGGGCGAACTCATGTTCAAGCAGCAGCGACAGCGCCTGGTCGGCGGACTGTGCCTGATACACCTCACGGTCGCTGCCCTTGACCAGCGCCTGCAGTGCCAGCAGGTTTTCCGGCAGGTCGTCGACGATCAGCAGTTTGGCTTGGATGTGGCTTAGCATTCGGTGAATTCCAGCTTGGCGAGCAATTGCCCGATGCCGTGCAACGGCAGTATGTAGTCTGGGTGGTGCAGGGCCAGCGCCGCTTTCGGCATGGTGGCGACCTGCGCCTCGCGCGGGTCCTGAACGATGGTGTAGCCGCCTGACTGCTTGATCTGCGCCAGGCCATGGGCACCGTCTTCGTTGGCCCCGGTCAACAGCACACCGAGCAACGCCGGGCCATAGGCGTCGGCGGCGGATGCGAACAGGATGTCGATTGAAGGCCGGGAGAAATACACCCGCTCCTCCTGGCTCAAGGAAAAGCTGCGGTCGCGTTCCACCGACAGGTGATAACCGGGCCCGGCGAAATAGATCATCCCGGGGGCCACCTCCTGTTTGTCCCGTGCCTCCGTCACCGGGCGCCCCAATCTACGGCTGAATACCTCGGCCAGCTGGCTGTGACGGTCATCCGGCAAGTGCAGCACACACACCAGCGGAATCCGGAAATCCGGCGGCAAGGCATGAAACAGGTTGAGCAAGGCACTGACGCCACCGGCCGAGGCGCCCAGGGTGATCGCCTGAATGCCGTTCATGATTTACGGTAGATCCGTTCTGGTTTGGCCATGGCCTGGAACTGCCCGGCATAGGCGGAAAAATCCAGGGTCTCCTTGCTGCCCAGGACCAGGAAGCCGCGGTGACAAAGCGATTCGTGAAACAGCCCGAACGCACGATCCTGCAAGGTCTTGTTGAAGTAGATCAGCACATTGCGGCAGGAGATCAGCTGGGTTTCGGAAAACACGCTGTCGGTAGCCAGGCTGTGGTCGGCGAAGGTCACGTTGTCGCGCAGGCTGCTGTCGACAATGGCGTTGCCATAGGCGCAGGTGTAGTACTCGCTGAAATCGCGCTGGCCACCGGCTTTGCGATAGTTCTCGGCATACCCGCGCATGTTCTGCATCGAGTAGATGCCCTGTTTGGCCTTGTCCAGGGAACTGGGGTTGATGTCGGTGGCATAGATGATGGTGCGTTCCAGCAAGCCCTCTTCGCGCAGCAGGATGGCCAGCGAGTAGACCTCCTCGCCGGTGCTGCAGCCTGCAACCCAGACCTTCAGCGACGGCCAGGTACGCAGCAGCGGCACCACCTCCCGGCGCAGCGCCAGAAAGTGCTCCGGGTCGCGAAACATCTCGCTGACCGGGATGGTCAGGAACTGCAGCAACTGCATGAACATGCCCGGATCGTGCAGTACCCGCTCCTGCAGCGCCGAGACCGTGTTGCACTCGAACTGGCGCACGGCATGCAGGATCCGGCGCTTGATCGAAGCACCGGAGTAATCACGAAAGTCATAGCTGTACTTGAGGTAGATCGCCTCGATCAACAGCCGTATTTCGATGTCGGTATTACGCTCGATGGTCAAATTCGCTCCAGTTGCGGCAGCCAGACACGGATCAGCGAGAACAGACGGTCAAGGTCGATGGGCTTGGCCAGGTAATCATTGGCGCCGGCCTGCAGGCAACGCTGCTGGTCATCCTTCATGGCCTTGGCCGTCACCGCGATGATCGGCAGTTTGCGCCAGCGCGGTTGCTGGCGGATCAGCCGGGTGGCTTCGTAGCCATCCATCTCTGGCATCATCACGTCCATCAGCACCAGGTCGATATCGACATTCTGTTCCAGCCGCTCGATGGCCTCGCGGCCATTGCGGGCGATTTCGACGATCGCGCCTTTGTGCTCGAGTGCGCTGGTCAGGGCGAAAATGTTCCGTACATCATCGTCGACCAGGAGCAGTTTGCGCCCTTCGAAGACCTTGTCGCGACTGCGTGCGGTCTTGAGCATGCGCTGACGTTCATGAGACAGCGTCGACTCGACTTTGTGCAGAAACAGTGTCACTTCATCCAGCAGACGCTCCGGCGAGCGCGCCCCCTTGATGATGATCGAGCGCGAGTACTTGAGCAGATCGGCCTCTTCATCGCGGGTCAGGTTGCGCCCGGTATAGATGATCACCGGTGGGAAGGCGCGGATATCCTCGGACGACATGCGCTTGAGCAGCTCGTTGCCAAGCATGTCCGGCAGTTTCAGGTCGATGATCATGCAGTCGTAGACGTTCTCGCGCAGCAGGTCCAGGGCTTCCTGGGCCAGGCCGACAGCGGTGATCTCGATGTCATCGTCGCCAATCAGTCGGGCAATGCTCTCGCGCTGCAGATCATCGTCTTCGACCAGCAAAATGTGCTTGAGCTTCTGGGTCAGCTTGGCTTCCAGGCGTGCAAACACGGCCTTGAGTTCTTCACGGCTGGTGGGTTTCACCGCATAGCCGACGGCGCCCATGTGCATGGCCGCCTCCACCCGGTCTTCGACAGAAATGATATGCACCGGAATGTGACGGGTGCCGGCCTGCTCCTTGAGCCGTTGCAGCACGGTCAGGCCGGAGTGATCCGGCAGGCGCATGTCGAGCAGGATGGCGTCGGGAATGAATTCTGCGGCCAGCTCGAAACCTTCGTCGGCGGCCTGGGCCACCAGGCAGCTGTAACCCAGCTCGTGGGCAAGATCAAAGAGAATGCGGGCGAAATTCGGCTCGTCCTCGATCACCAGAATGCAGCGGTTGCTGAACGGTGCCAGCGCCCGGTCATCGGCAAACGCCGGCGTGCGGCGGGAAGCCATGACAGCGTCGACCGGCGCCTCGGGCTCTGCTTCAACGACTGTGGCCAGGGGCTGATTGACGATCAGTGCCGGCCCTTGGCTGTCGACCGGCTCATAGCGTTCCGGCAGGATCAGGCTGAACACACTGCCCTTGCCCAGGCTGCTGTCGACACTGATCTGCCCCCCAAGCAATTGCGCCAGATCGCGGGAGATCGACAAGCCCAGGCCGGTGCCACCATAACGTCGGTTGCTGGTGCCATCGGCCTGGTGAAAGGCTTCGAAAATACGCTGTTGCTGGTCGGCAGCGATGCCGATACCGCTGTCGCGCACAGCGAACACAATGCCGGTACCCGGCTGCAGGCTGACGGTGAGGCTGACCTGACCTTTCTCGGTGAATTTCACGGCATTGGACAGCAGGTTCTTGAGGATCTGTTCCAGGCGCTGGCGGTCGGTGTACAAGGTGCTCGGCACCTCGGGTTCGATGACCACGCTAAAGCTCAGCTGCTTGTCGCTGGCCAGCGGTTCGAACAGCGATTGCAGACCTTCGGTCAGACGCGCCAGCTGGGTGGCCTCCGGGCGTACTTCAAGCTTGCCGGCTTCGACCTTGGCGATGTCGAGAATGTCGTTGATCAGGTTGAGCAGGTCGTTGCCTGCCGAGTAGATCGACTCGGCAAACTTGACCTGCTCTTCGCTGAGATTCTCCTGAGCGTTCTCCGCCAGCAATTTAGCCAGGATCAGCGAGCTGTTCAGCGGTGTACGCAGCTCGTGAGACATGTTGGCAAGGAATTCTGACTTGTACTTGCTGGAGCGCTGCAAATCTTCTGCACGGGCCTGCAGTTCGGCCTGGGCCTGGTTCAATTCGCTGTTCTTGCGGTTCAGCGCATCGCGCTGCTCAGCCAGGGCCTGGGTGCGTTCGGCCAGTTGCTCATTGGTCTGTTCCAGCTCGGCTTGCTGGGTTTCCAGATGAGCCTGGGACTCCTTGAGCACCCGCGACTGTTCTTCGAGCTCCTCGTTGGCGGATTTCAGCTCTTCCTGCTGCACCTGCAACTCTTCGTTGAGCTGCTGGGTTTCGGCCAGCACATCCTGCAGACGTTGACGATAGCGGGCACTTTCAATCGAAGTGCCGAGGTTGTCAGCGACCAGCTCGAGCAGCTCGATATCGCGATCAGTCAGCGGCCGCAGGAAACCCAGCTCGACCACCCCGTTGATCTGCCCGTCGTTGCTGGCCGGCACCACCAGCACACTGCGCGGCAAGCCTTCACCCAGGCCGGAGTTGACCTTGAAGTAGTCCTCCGGCACGTCATCAAGGCGCAGCAGGCGCCCCTGGCTCACCGCTTGGGCGAGCAGGCCTTGCTGATGGCCGATCAGCTGTTCACGGGCTTCCTGCTCGGCAGAAAAGCCGTAGCTTGCCACCCGCCGCAGACCACCCTGGTCATCACGCACGTAAAGCGCCGCCACCACACTGCCCAGGTAGGTGGCGAAAAAGCGCAGGATATTGGTGCCCAGCATCGGCAGCGTCAGTTGCCCGAGCACCTGCCCGGCCAGTTGCGTCTGCCCGCTGCGTAACCAGGCTTGCTGTTCCAGGCGCTGGGTCGAACGTTGCTGGGCTTGCAGGTTGCTGGTGTAGCTGGAGGACAACGCCAGCAGATCGCGGCGCCCGAGGAACGCCAACAAAGCACTGAGCAGGATGATGAACACCAGGTACACGGAAATCGCCACCCGCGTCAGGGTGCTGACCTGCTCGTTACGGGCCACCCGCAGCTGTTGCTCCATGCCGATGAAGGTAGCGAATTCCTTACGGATCTCGTCGGTGATGCGCTTGCCGCGTCCGGCGCGGATCGGTTCCTGGTAGTCACTGTCCTGACGGCGCAGACTGATCACCTGGCTGGCAAAGGTATTCCACTCTTGCTGCAGCGCCATCAAGCGCTCCAGCCGGTCGACTTGCTGCGGATTGTCGGTCACCATCGTCTGCAGGCTCATCAGCCCGGACAGCACTTGTGGCTTGGCCACCTCGTAAGGTTCGAGAAAGCGCTCGTCAGCGGTGATCAGGAAGCCGCGCATGCCGGTTTCCATATCGATCGACAGCTTGACCGCCTCGTTGGCGTTGTTGATCACCCGGTCGGTATGTTCCACCCACTGAATGGCCGACAACAGGTAATTGATCATGGCGATGAACACGACAGCGCTGAGCAGGCCGACGCCCAGAGGCAGGCCGATGTTGCGGCTCAGCAACTTGCGAAAGCTTTGCTGATCTATCGAGGCTGGTTGAATCATCACATACATCCGAGCAAGTGAATCAAACAAAAGAAGTGTGGCGGATTTTCGAGTAATTGTTCTATTTTCCACTGCGAAGGCGATCCCTGCGGCCTTCTTGCCATGAGTCTAAACAGCTTTGCCGGTCCTGGCAGGGCATTTAGCCAGCATTTGAGGTCAACAGGCGTCAATCGTTCCCTGCGGGTTTGCACATCGCTATCCTGCAAGGCAAGCAGGGAACTTCAGGCCACACCTGGCTTACAGAGTATGAACAGACATTAGTACAGGACCTTTGCCATGCCCTCATCTGCCCCCGCCCTTCTGGTTGTCGAAGATGACGCTATCGTGCGCATGCTGATCGTCGAGGTGCTGGAAGCGCTGGGCTATTCGGTCGTCGAGGCCCAGGACGCTGAGAGCGCCCTGAAGATCCTCGAGGATCCTGAGCAGACGCTGGCGCTGATGATGACCGATATCGGCCTGCCGGACATGGACGGTAAACAACTGGCGCTCAAGGCACGGGAAGCCAGACCGTTGCTGCCGATCCTGTTCGCCAGTGGCTTTGGTGACAACATCGACGTGCCAGAGGGTATGCACCTGATCGGCAAACCGTTCAGCATCGATCAGTTGCGCGACAAGGTGCAAAGCATACTGTCGGTGGGAGCGGCGGTGCGGCGACCCGACTTGCCCCGCGATTCAATGTAACTGGCACAACACAAATCGCGGGGCAAGCCCGCTCCCACCCTGTAGAATAGGCACTTTTTACAAGGCCTCTTCCCCTCATGCTCAAGCCCGCCCTCAACGTCCTGGTCATCGGTTACGTCTGGCCCGAACCGCGCTCTTCGGCCGCCGGCGGGCACATGATGCAGATCCTCGAGAGCTTCGTACAACGTGGCTGGCGCGTAACCTTCAGCAGCCCGGCGACGATCGGGGAGCACAAGGCGGATCTTGCCGAGCTGGGCATTGCCGAGCAGGCCATCACCCTCAACGACAGCAGTTTCGACCAGTTCGTCAGTGAACTGGCCCCGGATGTGGTGCTGTTCGACCGCTTCATGATGGAAGAGCAATTCGGCTGGCGCGTGGAAAAACACTGCCCCGACGCCTTGCGCGTACTGGAAACCTCGGACCTGCAAAGCCTGCGCGACGCCCGTCAGCAACTGCTGCGCCGCCGCCTGATCGAAGGGCTGGACCCCAATGATTTCCGCGCGCTGTTCTCCACCTCCGGCCCCGAGCTGTATCGGCAGATGGCCACGGCCGACCAGACCCTGCGCGAACTGGCCGCCATCTACCGCAGCGACCTGAGCCTGATGGTCTCGGACGTCGAGATCGACCTGCTGATCAACGGCTTCGGCGTGCCCGAACACCTGCTGCACTGGTGCCCGCTGATGGTCGATGTGCCCGGCGCAGCGTTCAAGCCTTACGACGAGCGCGCGCACTTCCTCAGCATCGGCAACTTCCGCCACGCCCCGAACTGGGATGCCGTGCTGTGGATGAAGAATACGCTGTGGCCGATCATCCGCCGCCGCCTGCCCCAGGCGCAGTTGCACATCTACGGCGCCTACACGCCACCGAAGGCCACGGCGCTGCACAAGCCTGCCGAAGGCTTCCACATCATGAACTGGGCCGAAGATGCCCTGGAGGTGATGAGCAATGCGCGAATCTGCCTGGCACCGCTGCGTTTCGGCGCCGGGATCAAGGGCAAACTGACCGACGCCATGCTCTGCGGCACCCCCAGCGTGACCACGCCAATCGGCGCCGAAGCCATGCACGGCGCCCTGCCCTGGCCAGGCGCGGTGGCCAGCACCGGCGAAGCGCTGGCCGAAGCTGCGGTGCAGCTGTACAACGACCCGGCACGCTGGCAGCAAGCACAACAACAGGGACTGCAGCTGCTTGCCGCGCGCTATGACCGGCGCCAGCACAGCAGCGCGCTGGTCGAGCGCATCGAGTACGCGCTGGGCGACCTGGACCAGCACCGCTTGTTCAACTTCACCGGGGCCATGCTGCGTCACCACCAGCACAAGAGCACGCAGTACATGGCGCAATGGATCGAAGTGAAGAACCGCCTGGCTACAGCGGCCGGCGCAGCAGATACGTGTCCATGATCCAGCCCTTGCGCGCACGAGCCTGCTCGCGCTGCTGAAGAATCTGTTGGCGCACTGCCTGCAACGGCCCGGCGATGAGGATCTCGTCATCGGTACCGAGGTAGGCGCCCCAGTAAATCAGCAGCTCGGGGTCGTCGAGCGCGGCGAACGCGCATTGACCGTCGAGCATCACCACCAGGTTGTCGATCCGTGACTGCTCGGCCAGGCGCCGGCCTGGCAGGACGGTCAGTGGCTCGCCAATACGGTTCAAGGGAATCCGGTGGCGGGCAGCCAGGGCCTGTACGCTGCTGATACCGGGAATGACTTCTAGCTCGATGCCGACACCTGCGGCCTGCACCAGATCGAGGATACGCAAGGTGCTGTCATACAGGGTCGGCTCGCCCCAGAGCAGAAAGGCGCCGCACTCGCCCTCGGCCAGTTCGCTTTCGATCAAGCGGGCATAGAGCGTGGCGCGCTTGTGGTGCCAGTCATGCACCGCACCGACGTAGTTGCTGGCAGCACCCTCACGCTGCGGATCTTCGACCTGCACCAGGCGATAGCCCGGCTGCTGGATATAGCGTTCGAGAATATCCTTGCGCATCTGCAGCAACTCATCCTTGACCGCGCCTTTGTCGAGGACGAAGAACACCTGGGCACGGTTCAGCGCATCGACGGCCTCAAGGGTGATCTGGCGCGGATTGCCCGGCCCGATACCGATCAACAACAGCTGTTTCATTGCAGTTCATTCCATGGCTCGGCCAGCCGCCATTGTCGGCCGGCCGAGGGGCAGTGGCAATGCGCTGCTTACCAGATCGAGAAGTTGTAGCTGACGATTACCCGCGTTTCGTCCATGTCCCGCGCCCACTTTTCGTAGTTGCTGCGGTAGGTGGAGTTACGCAGACGCACGCTGACGTCCTTGAAAGTGCCGCTCTGGACCTGGTACTTGAGCTCGCTGTCGCGCTCCCATTCCTTGCCCTCGGCCAGGCTGCCGGGGACCTTGATATGGTCACCGTTGATATAGCGGGTGAAGAAACTCAAGCCCGGCACGCCGAGGGCCTTGAAGTCGTAGTCGTAGCGCAGCTGCCAGGAGCGCTCCTGGGCGGCGGCGAAGTCGTTGACCTGGGCATAGTTGACCAGGTACGGATTGCTGCCATCGAGGTACGGCATGGAGTTTTCGCCATACATGCGCTGCCAGCCGGCGCTGACCTTGTGCCCACCCAGGCTGTAGCCGAGCATGCCGCTGAACGCGCGGTGGTCGATATCGCCGGCACGGGCGTTGCCGATGTCATCGCTCTTGATCAGGCGCAGGTCGGCCGACAGGCTGCCGACGCTCAGCGGCTGGCTGGCTACCACACCGAGGAAGTGCTGACGGTAGATGTTTTCCAGCTTGGCCACCTGGTATTGGGCGCTCAGCCGATCATTGAACTTGTAATCGACGCCAGCCATGTCGAAATGATCGGCGGTGATATTGCAGGCATAGCGCTTGTTCTTGCAGTGCACGCGAATGTCCTGACGATCGGTGGAATCACGCGCGGTGTACTTGTCCAGACGGGCAACGCTGAACTTGAGGTTATTGATTTCCTCGGACGTGAGCATCGCCCCCTGGAACATCGTCGGCAGCAGGCGGCCGTCGTTGTATTTGAGCAGCGGCATGTCCGGCAGCATCGAGCCGTACTTGAGCACGGTCTTCGAATAGCGCATTTTCGCGGTCAGGCCCAGTTTGGCATATTGGTCCACCGACTCCCGCGGGTCATGCCCGCTGGACGGCATCAAGCCGCTGTTGCTATCAGCCGGGCTGGAGTCGAGCTTGATCCCGAGCATGCCCAAGGCATCGACGCCAAAGCCTACAGGGCCCTGGGTATAACCGGACTGCACATTGAGAATGAATCCCTGAGCCCATTCTTCGCGTTTCGAAGCGCCCTGACTGGAACTGACATGGCCATCACGAAAATCGCGATTGAAATAGACATTGCGTGCTTCGACTTTGGCACTGCTGTCTTCAAGAAAACCGGCAGCCTGAGTCGAAGCGGCAGTGAACATCGCGAGCAGGCCGGCAAGGCCGCGCCCGGGCGCGAGGGGGTATGGGGCAAACATCAGAAGCACAATCCGAAAGAGTGACAAAAAACAACCGGCAGCCGTCCAGGCACCGGCAATGCATCCAGCGCCAATAAAGCTCGAGGCTGACCGCAAATTATCTCCAAACCGCTCTAGACCGGGCCATTGGACCTTGGTCTAAGGCGCTTGCCAGGCAATCGACTAGTTGTTTCGTATTAACGCGCGGGCAAGTAAGAAAGTTCCATTGCAGCAAAGTTAAATTTCATATGTTTACCCGCCGCCCTGGGACTACTACACTCTTTATTAGTGCGATGTTGTGCCCAACCCAGTGCTCGCTGCGTTATTCAGGTTACTCCTCGTTTTACGCGTGCCGGGCCACTGCAGACATAAAGGAGTGATGACAGTGTCCAGACTTGCAGAGTTTCGTGCTGCCGAAAAAGCGCTTCAAGAACAGATGGCGCAACTGGAGGCGCTGAAAAAGGACGCCGGCCTCAAGCGCGAAATCGAGTTCGAACGCAAACTTGTTGAGCTGATGAGCAGCTATGGCAAGAATCTGCGCGATATCATTTCCATTCTCGACCCCAAAGCTGTGGCCAAAGGTGCGGTGAGCGCACCGAAAACCCGCCGCGCACGGGTGGTCAAAGTGTATGAAAATCCTCACACCGGCGAGCTGATCGAAACCAAGGGTGGCAACCACCGCGGTCTCAAAGCCTGGAAAGAACAGTACGGGGCGAAAACAGTCGACAGCTGGTTGCGTTCGTGAAAGTGTTCTTCACACTTTTTTCACATCCACTCAATCAGGATGAAGATCGCTAACGGAATAGCGCCCCATACGCCCGCCTCGGCGGGCTTCTAATTCTTGCGCCCCGCCCTTCACAGGCGGGGCGCAATTCGTTTGCGCAATTGTTTCAGTTCCGTATCATGTGGGGTCTTGCTGGCATTGCTGTTGCCAGCCTCTTCAAGCGGAGTGCCCATGAGCCTGAACCATCTCGACACCCTCCCTGGTGTCACCGCGCAACCGGATGCCTCGACCCAGAACTTTGTCTTCAACCACACCATGCTGCGGGTCAAGGACGTTGCCAGGTCGCTGGACTTCTACACCCGTGTCCTGGGTTTCAGCCTGGTGGAAAAGCGCGACTTCCCTGAAGCCGAATTCAGCCTGTACTTCCTCGCCCTGGTCGACAAGGCGCAGATTCCGGCGGATGCCGCCAAGCGCACCGAGTGGATGAAATCGATCCCCGGCATCCTCGAACTGACCCACAACCACGGCACTGAAAACGACGCGGATTTTGCCTACCACAACGGCAACACCGACCCGCGTGGTTTTGGCCATATCTGTATTTCGGTACCGGATATTCGCGCTGCCTGCGAGCGCTTTGAGCAACTGGGCGTGACCTTCCAGAAGCGCCTGAGCGACGGCCGGATGAAGCACCTGGCCTTCATCAAGGACCCGGACGATTACTGGGTTGAGATCATCCAGCCTACCGAGTTCTAAGCAGCCTTTCTCGATCGCATACGTTCGTCGGCCCGGGTCACTCCGGGCCACTGCTGTGGTATACCCGAAAAAGCACCTTAGCGAGGAGCTTCAACAACGGCGAGCCATCGATACCCCAGCAGCGAGGTCAGGACGATGAAAACCCTTCAATGTGTGCATCGCAACTACACCATCACCGCCAGTGTCGAGACCCATGACGGCATCCCTACGCCGTTTGCCGGCGGGTGTCTGATCACAGATCCCGAAGGCCACACCAGCCGGCGTCTGCCGCTGCCATTGAAGATGGCCTTTCTGGCCGACCTGGAAAATGCCCAACACGTGTCGCTTGCGCATGGCAAGTGGCTGGTCGATCAGCAGCTGGACAAGCGTCAGCACCTGTTCTGACCATTTAGATCTATCGCGGGGCAAGCCCGCTCCCACAGGGTGCATCAGAACTTGGTGGGAGCGGGCCTGCCCCGCGATCATGGCTGTCAGGCAACCCCAGGCCATAGTCCCCCGGCACGTTCCAATCCTCACCGAACACCTCTACCGGATGCATGGTCCGGTCCGCGCCATTGCCGCAGGCCAGGGCATTCGCCGCGCAATAACGGTCGCAACCCCAGCAGATACGTTCGGGGTGTTTCGGGCTGACGGGAAAGGGCTTGGCCATGATATTCCCCAGGCAGGCTATGGGCGAGCTTCCACCTTATTGCCTCGCTACGGCTTTGCCCTTGATGTAGATCAAGGGCGCTGACGGATCGCCGGTAAAATTGATAATAATCATTATTATTCACGCAGAAGCTTCCTAGACTCGGGCTCCCACTCGTCAGTACCCAGGAAGTCGTCATGCGTACCCCCTTTTCGCTGTCACTCGCCTTGCTCCTGATCACCCCGCCGGCACTGGCCAAGGAATACCCCATCGGCGAGCCGCAACTGTGCCCGGGGCTGGAGGTCGGCGCGGTGTACTTGCAGCCGATCGAAATGGCCCCGGTCGGCATGATGCGCCCAACCGCCGACTCGGACATCCACCTGGAAGCCGATATCCGCGCCACCGCCGACAATCGCCAGGGCTTTCAGGAAGGCAGTTTCGTGCCCTACCTGAATGTCGCCTTCAGCCTGCAAAAGCAAGGCAGCGACACACCCATCAGCGGTGACTTCCATGCCATGGTCGCCAACGACGGTCCGCACTATGGCGATAACGTCAAACTGCAGGGGCCGGGCAAATACCAGCTGACCTTCACCCTCTTGCCGCCAGGCGGACACGGTTCGCTGGGGCGCCACACCGACAAGGAAACCGGAGTGGAGCCCTGGTTCGAGCGTTGCGAACTGCACTACACCTTCGTCTACGCCGGGATTGGCAAGAAAGGCGGCTATTGAATGAACGCCCGCCTCCACCAGCGCCTGGCCTGGTTGATTCTGGCCGGTGCAGCCACGCCCCTGAGCGCCGCGCCACTGCCCAGCTACGAGCTGATCCTGCGTGACGGACACTTCACCCCCGCGGTGCTGGAAGTTCCCGCCGGGCAACGCTTCAAGATCGTTCTGAAGAATCAGGGCGAAGGCCCGGCAGAGTTCGAAAGCACGCCCTTGCGGGTGGAGAAAGTGCTGTCGCCAGGCGTGACGACCTTTGTCGTCATCCACCCGCTCAGGCCTGGCCGCTATCCGTTCTTCGACGAATTCAATCCGCAACTGCCCGAGGGCGCCATCCTCGCGCAGTAGCCGTGGGTGTGCAGGGAGTCTTGATGAATCAAGCACTATTTATCGTCTGGCGCGAAAGCGTCGAAGCGCTGCTGGTGATCGGCATTCTCCAGGCCTGGGTCAGCCAGCAAGCTCGCGGCCAGCGACTGCTGAAATATCTGTGGAGCGGCGTCGCCCTGGGTTTGCTGCTCTCGGCCATGCTGGCGCTGCTGATCCTGTTTGCCGGAGAGGCCATGAGCGGCACTGCCAGCGAATGGTTCCAGGCCGCCCTGGCGTTACTGGCCAGTATGCTGATGGTGCAGATGGTCGGCTGGATGCACCGCCACGCACGCTCGCTCAAGGACGACCTGCGGCGCCACGCCGAGCAGCAACTCGCGCGCCAGGGCGGTGCCGGATTGATGCTGCTGGCCATGCTTGCAGTCAGCCGCGAAGGGAGTGAAACCGTAGTCTTTCTCTATGGTGCCGGTGCTCGCCTGCAAGGCCTGGCGCTGGCGCAATTCTTCATCGGCGCTATCGCCGGGCTGCTGCTGTCAGGCCTGACCATTGCCCTGCTGCACAGCAGCCGGCGATTCATTTCATGGCGACATTTCTTTGGCCTGAGTGAAGCGCTGTTGCTGCTGCTCGCGGCAGCCTTGCTGGTCAGCGCGACCGAACGGATCGGCGGTCAACTGCTGGCCATGGAGTTGCCGGAAATGGCCTATACCCTGGTCGGCGATGCGCTCTGGGACAGCAGCACAGTGCTCAGCGACAGCCAGGGCCTGGGCGCCTTTCTCGCCGGGTTTGCCGGTTACCGCGCCACGCCCAGCGCCCTGACCCTGCTGGTGCTCAGCGGCTACTGGCTGAGCGTCGGGTGCTGGCTGCTGCAGCGCAAAACAGGCAGTGCCGCATGTCCAGCCTGAGCCTGCACAATCGCCTATTGCAGCGTTTGGGTAACGGCATGCGCCGCCATGCCGGGGTAATTCGCACCCTGCAGTGGACGGTGGTGCTGTTCTACGCCGTGCTGCTGGTAGTACCGGCATTGCTGCCGTTGCCCGGCAGCCAGGCGCGGATGCTGGACAACCTGACCCTGTTCGCCCAGTTCCTGTTCTGGGGCCTCTGGTGGCCGTTCGTGTTGCTGTCGATCGTACTGTTCGGCCGGCTCTGGTGCGGCGTACTGTGTCCGGAAGGCTCGCTGAGCGAATGGGCCAGCCAGTTTGGCCGGGGCATGGGCGTGCCACGCTGGATGCGCTGGGGTGGCTGGCCGACCCTGGCGTTCTGCCTGACCACCCTTTATGGCCAGCTGATCAGCGTCTACGACTACGCCCAGGCGGCACTGCTGATTCTCGGCGGTTCGACACTGGCGGCGATCGCCATCGGTTTGCTGTTCGCCCGCGGCAAGCGGGTCTGGTGCCGCTACCTGTGCCCGGTCAGCGGCGTCTTTGCCCTGCTCGCGCGCCTCGCCCCGGTACACTTTCAGGTCGATGAACAACGCTGGAAAGAAAACGCCGCACCGCGCCTGCCGCCCCCCAACTGCGCACCGCTGCTGGACATCCGTCGCCTGCAGGGCGCCAGCGACTGTCATGCCTGTGGCCGCTGCAGCGGGCAACGCGGCGCGGTGCAACTGATTGCCCGCTCCAGCAACGCAGAGATTCTGCAGGCGGCCACGCGCGCACCATCAGCCTGGGATAGCCGCCTGCTGCTGTTCGGCGTCATCGGTCTGGCCATGGGGGCCTTCCAGTGGACCGTCAGCCCCTGGTTCATCGCCCTCAAACAGCACCTGGCGCAGTGGCTGGTGGAGCACGATGTGCTCTGGCCCTTGCACGACAACGCCCCTTGGTGGCTGCTGACCCATTACCCGCAGCTCAACGACAGTTTCAGCTGGCTGGACGGTTTCAGTATCGTCCTGTACCTGAGCACCAGCGCCCTGTTACTGGGCGGCAGTTTGCTGGTTTTGTTGCGCCTGGCAGCACGGCTGACGGGCAAGCCTGATCTGTATGGAGCCCTGAGCCTGGCGCTTATACCCCTGGGCGGTGCCGGGCTGTTTCTCGGCCTGTCGGCAACCACGGTGAAGCTGCTGCGCTATGAAGGCTTGTTGCTGGAGTGGGTTCAACCGGCCAGGGCCGTACTGTTGATCGCAGCCATGGCCTGGAGTGCCTGGTTGGGCTGGAAGCTGCTGGCACGTCAGGACATTGCCCGGTCCTGGCGCTGCGCCGCCAGCGCTTGCCTGTTGGCAGCCATTGCCACGGTAGGCTATGGCTGGTGGTTGCAGTTTTGGGGTTGGCTCTAGGCTCTGTCCGCTTGGTATCGGAGTATGTCGTGATCGGACAAGCCGACTATCTGGCGCACGATAAACAGGCTCCTGCTCTCCAGCGACGCAAGTGTTTGCAGACTGAGTGCTGCCACTCAGTCGCTGAGGAACGGCCTAATAAGTAGCTGTGAATCTAGCGATTTCTGCCTCGTTGCGACCTGCTGGATTACCCCTAAAGGCCTGCATTTTAACTGTCTTGATTTTTTTGCCTGGCACGACTATTGAAACATCCATCATTTGCCATTCAACTGTATGGGAATATCTCCTGGAGTAAATAACCCTATCCGACTCGTCCATAACAATAATATCTGCATTTCCCCAATATTTAAAATCCACTCTTGAAGCCACATGCGTTAACTCTAAATTTACACCGGAAACAGGACCATCAGAGTGAGTAAGACTTGCTATGCAATAATCGTTTAACAGCTGGAAATAGCCGCCCTGTGCGAGAAAACCGTTAGTCCCCGTAATGAATAACCTCATAAATTTCAATGAGATAGAGACGCCGACGCCAATAAAATTTGGCAACGTTTCGAAGCCCTCAGTCTCTTTATCCGGAAGCGTCTTGAGCGAGAGAGATAACGTCGGAAAAGATCGCGCACTCTCCAGGTTTGCAGAGCCGTCAAACGTCACGCTGCATGTCACCGTCAGGGTGCTATTGTGTCCGAGCCTTTCCAGTTCACTGCGTAGTATCGGGTGACTCAAGCCGGCGCCCACCTGAGCCTGATTGACCACTTGACCACTCACCACGTAAAAGGTGCGTGGAGTACCGTCATCCAGTGTGCCCTGCACGCTGATCCAATAGCGTTGCCCTACGGCGATCAACGGCCAGGCCGCAACCGTGACGCTGGCATTGCCAGTGAAACCGGTGAGTTCCAGCGTGCCGCCGCTGGCCTGGGGCACCACAGGCGCAGGCAAATGCTCCTGGCCAAGCGCCCTTACCGATAACTCCAATAGAGCGGACGGTACGCCCGGTCTGCCCCCGCGGCCAACGAAATAGCGCACACTGATCTGTTTGCCCTGACTGGCCGCCACCACCGCGACCGGAATGAGGAAATTGACAGAACCGCTAAGGCTGCCGTTCTGTGGCGCGGTTTCGTATGGATCCGAACTGCCGTCAATGCTCCAGACTACGGAAAGGCTATCGGTTGGCAACATACCGACAAAGGCAACCCGAACGGTGGCGCCGTTTTGCGCATTGATCGGATCAAGCGTACCGCCCAGCGACGCTTCTATCACCGTAGGCGCCACCAGGTTTTGCCCCAGTTGCCGCTCAATCCGGAACACCAGTGCCGGTGAAGTATCCGTCCTGCCGTTTGTGCGTTTGACCTCGTAGCTCACCGATACGCTGGCATCGAGGTTGCCAATGATGTACGGGTCATAGGCGATAGGGATGGGAATCGGAATACCGCTGTTGCCCGCACTTACAGTGACGCTGAAGGTGAAGCTATGAACACCGCCTTGCCAGCTGAAGGTTATTTCATCGCCCTCGGCCTTGCCCGGGTACTGAGGGATGGTGACGATGGTCCCGTTGCGGACCTCGTCCGGATCGAGAATCAAGTTTTTTAGACCAGCGATGGCTTGAGTGACAGGACTGTATGCTCGGGATTCAGTGAGCGTGGTCATGATGGGCTCCGGAAGGTGAACAGCGCGGCGCAGGTGTGTTGCGGGGCAGTGTGCAGAAAAACCGTAACGCCGGTAACTGGTAAAAATGTCAGGCACCTGTGCGACAAATGGGCTGCAGGGGGCGTATGCAGCCCAACGCCTGATGCCCGGATGAAAATCGGTAATTCAAAACTTGCAGCCACCCGGCCTAGCCGCGCACCTCAAACACCGGAAACAGATCGCCAAGCGCATCCCACAGCGCCGGCAACGCAGTGTGCATCGATACCTTTGGCAAACTCGCATCGAGCATCTGCGTGGTACGTACCATCTGTACCACGAAATGCTTTACCCCACGCTCGCTCAAGCGACGAGCCAGCGTCAGCAGGCGCTCAGGGTCGATCAGATTCCAATGCACCGTAGTACGGCATTCATACTCCACGCCACTGGCCAGCAACAGTTCCAGGCTGCGCCAGTTGGCCACCCCGCTGCCCTTTACCCGAGTAATCAGCGCACACTCCTCGGCCAGGGCCTTGACGTCGAAGCCGACCCAATCGGCCCCCGGCAACGCTCGGGCGAACGCCTCGGGTTTGATCCCGGCACTGTGCAGGCCAACAGCAAAGCCCATCTGCCGGACCTCGGCCATGGCCGCCGGCAGGCTGTCCTGCAGGGTCGCTTCGCCGCCGCTGAACACCACCGCGTCGAGCAGGCCCTGACGACGCTGAAGGAATGCCAGCACCTGGCTCCACTCGAGCTCCTGACTGCCGCGCGGCGGGATCAATTGCGGATTGTGGCAGTAACGGCAACGCCAGGCGCAACCCTGGCAAAACAGTACGCAGGCCAGCTTGCCCGGGTAGTCGAGGGTGGTCAGGGGCACCATGCCCCCGACCCGTAGCGCTCGACTCATGGATGCCCGGCCGCTGCCGCACCCTCAGTGAAATGTTGACGCTCGCGGTGCTCGGACTGTTTGCCCGGGTTGAACGCCGACACCGGCCGGTGATAGCCCATCACCCGGGTCCAGACTTCGCAGCGTTGGCGTTGTGCCACAGGCAGGGTTTGCAGTGCAGTCATGATGAAGCTCCTTGCGGTTGGGTAATTCGAAATCAGTGAACAGTGCCGACCTGCTGCGCCAGCAACAGGGCTTCGTCGCATTTCGGACAGAACTCGTGTTCGCCATCCAGATAGCCGTGTACTGGGCAGATCGAGAAGGTCGGGGTGATGGTCAGGTAAGGCAGGCGGAAGCGCCCCAAGGCCTTGCGCACCAGTTGCTTGCAGGCCTGGGCCGAAGAAATCCGCTCGGCCATGTACAGGTGCAGCACCGTACCGCCGGTGTACTTGCACTGCAGTTCGTCCTGCAGCTCAAGCGCCTCGAAGGGATCGTCGGTGTAACCCACCGGCAGTTGCGAGGAGTTGGTGTAGTACGGCGCCTGCGCGCAGCCAGCCTGGAGAATGTCGGGATAGCGCTTGAGGTCTTCCTTGGCGAAGCGGTACGTGGTGCCTTCAGCCGGTGTCGCCTCGAGGTTGTAGAGGTGCCCGGTTTCTTCCTGGAAGCGCACCAGGGTGGCACGCACATGGTCCAGCAGGTTCAAGGCAAAACGCCGCCCCTGCTCGGTGTGCAGGCCCATCTGGTCGTCGCTGAAATTGCGCAGCATCTCGTGCAGGCCGTTAACGCCAATGGTGGAGAAGTGATTGCGCAAGGTGCCCAGGTAGCGCTTGGTGTAGGGGTACAAACCGGCGTCCATGTGGTGCTGGATCACCTTGCGCTTGACCTCCAGACTCTCCATGGCCAGTTCCATCAAGGTATCCAGGCGCTGCAGCAGACCGCTGCTGTCACCTTTGAACAGATAGCCCAGGCGTGCGCAGTTGATGGTCACCACACCGAGCGAGCCGGTCTGCTCCGCCGAACCGAACAGACCGCCACCGCGCTTGAGCAGCTCACGCACATCCAGCTGCAAACGGCAGCACATCGAGCGCACCTGGTTGGGCAGCATGTCGGAGTTGAGGAAGTTCTGGAAATACGGCAAGCCGTAGCGTGCGGTCATCTCGAACAGCCGCTCGGCGTTGTCGCTGTCCCAGGGGAAATCGTGGGTGATGTTGTAGGTCGGGATCGGAAAGGTGAACACCCGGCCCTTGGCATCGCCGGCCTGCATCACTTCGATGTAGGCGCGGTTGAGCAGATCCATTTCGGCCTGCAGCTCACCATAGGCGAAGGGCATTTCTTCACCGCCGATCACCGGGATCTGATCGCGCAGATCTTCCGGGCAGACCCAGTCGAAGGTCAGGTTGGTAAAGGGTGTCTGCGTACCCCAGCGCGACGGCACGTTGAGGTTGTAGATGAACTCCTGGATGGCCTGGCGGACCTCTTCGTAGGGCAGCCGGTCCTTGCGCACATAGGGCGCCAGGTAGGTGTCGAAGGAACTGAAGGCCTGGGCCCCGGCCCACTCGTTCTGCAGCGTGCCAAGGAAATTGACCATCTGCCCCAGGGCGCTGCTCAGGTGTCTGGGCGGCCCGGCCTCGACCCGTCCGGGTACGCCATTGAGGCCTTCGTGCAGCAAGGTGCGCAGCGACCAGCCAGCACAGTAGCCGGCGAGCATATCCAGGTCATGCACGTGCAGGTCGGCTTCGCGATGGGCGCGGCCAATCGCTTCGCTGTAGACCTCATCAAGCCAGTAGTTGGCGGTGACCTTGCCGGAGACATTGAGCACCAGCCCGCCGAGCGAGTACCCCTGGTTGGCGTTGGCCTGAACCCGCCAGTCTTCACGGTTGAGGTACTCGTTCATCGAGGTCGCCACTTCGACCAGGGTCTTGCGGTCGCGACGCAAGCGCCCGTGCTGTTCGCGGTAGACGATATAGGCGCGTAGCGAAAGGAAATGCCCGGCGTCCATCAGCACCCGCTCGACCCGGTCCTGGATCTGCTCGACGTGCAGCTGCGAATAGCCCTCCAGATGGGCCAGCACCGCCGCCAGCAACCCTTCCGCCTCAGCCTCGGCGTACTCCCCGGTGGCCTTGCCGGCAGCGATCAACGCCTGGCGGATCTTGTCGGCATCGAAAGCGACCAGACTGCCGTCGCGCTTGTGTAGCTGGTTGTGCCCTACCCTGATCAGCGTGCTGTGCATCTTGCCCCCAAAACACTACATATAGGTGTTTATGAAATTTAAAACACAATATGCAGTGGAGGTTACGGCTAAAGGCACGGGAGAAAATTGATTGATGTCAAGGTTGGTTGTTCAAATAAAGCGGGGTACCCCATCGCCGGCAAGGCCGGCTCCCACAGGTCTGGACTGCCCCAAAAACTTGGCATTAACCGGACCTTGTGGGAGCCGGCCTTGCCGGCGATGAGGCCAGTGCAGACAACATCACCCTCCACTCATATTCATGAAGCGCAGAATCTGCACCTCTCCCCCGGCATCGAAATCATGCCGTAGCGGTTTACCCCGCAAGGCCTGCTGCACTGCACTGACAATCGGCTGGTCATCCAGCGGATAACGCCGCAACAACCCGCGCAAGTCCAGCGAGTCCTCCTGCCCCAGGCACAACAGCAAACGCCCTTCCACGGTCATCCGTACCCGGTTACAGCTGGCACAGAAGTTATGACTGTTGGGCGAAATAAACCCGATACGCGTCTGCGGATGCTGCGCCAGGCGCACATAACGCGCCGGCCCGCCGCTGTTCTCGGCGCTGTCGAGCAAGGCATGGCGGCTGGCAATCAGCGCCCGCACCTCGTCACTGGAACAGAACGACTCGCCACGCGAGCGCCCTACTTCACCCAGCGGCATTTCTTCAATGAAGGTGATATCAATGCCCAGATCGATGGCGTACTGCACCAGAGGCAGCACCTCATCGAAGTTGCGCCCCTTCATCACCACACAGTTGAGTTTGATCCGATCGAACCCGGCCGTGCTTGCCGCTTCGATTCCCCGCAGCACCTGATCGAGATCGCCATTGCGGGTAATCGCGCGAAAGCGCTCACGGTCCAGGCTGTCGAGGCTGATGTTCATGCGTTTGACCCCGGAATCCACCAGCGGTCGGGCCAGGCGCTGCAACTGCGAGCCATTGCTGGTCATCACCAGTTCGCGCAAGCCCGGCAAGGCGGCAATGTGACGGCACAGATCGACAATCCCCGGACGGATCAACGGCTCCCCGCCGGTCAGGCGGATCTTGCGCACCCCCTGGCCAACGAACAGCGTTGCCAGACGCTGCAGTTCCTCGAGGGTGAGTACCTGCTGACGCGGCAGGAAGGTCATGTTCTTGGCCATGCAGTACACACAGCGAAAATCACAACGATCGGTCACCGACATACGCAGATAATCGATCTGCCGCCCGAATCCATCCTGCATCACCGTGCTCATCACATTCCCCTTGCTTACCTAGTTACTGCACCAGCGGCGAATCAGCGCCCTGTAGCTGGATACCGCGAATATCCGCAGCACCGATCAGGGTCTGCAGGTACTGAACCACCGCCTTCTGCCACACGCCCTGTTGCAGCTGGGTGCGGATCGCCGTGGCGACCGCCTCATACGGCAATTGCTGGCCTTCGATGCGTTGGTCGACGCTGATGACATGCCAGCCATAGCGACTTTCCAGCGGTTTGTCGGCCAGCCCCGGGGCCAGGGTGAACAGCTGCCGTTCCAGCTCCGGCACTGTCTGGCCCTTGCTGATCTGCCCCAGTTCCCCGCCCTGCGCTTTCGACGGGCAAGCCGAGTGCTTCAACGCAAGCTCGGCAAACTGCTCGGGGAACTGTGCCAGACGTTGCTGCAGGATCTCGGCCTGAACCAGTGCCAGGCTGCGCGCCTCGGCATCGTCCGGGGCACATTCGAGCAGAATGTGCCGTACCGCCAGCAGCGGCGCGCTGTGAAAGCGCCCGCGGTTGCTGTCGTAGTAACGCAGGCAGGTGGCCTCGTCACACTCGGGCACCTGCACCTCGCGCTCCAGCAGCAAACGCGTCGCCGCCTCCTCTTCGTTCTCCCCCGCGCCGACCTGCAGCGACAGGCCCAGCTCGGCGATCCGCTGTTGCAACAGCTCGCGGATCACCAGAGCGCGGGCGGCCATGAATACTGCCTCCTCACGGTCCGTTGCCGGGTGATATTGCAGCTCCTGGGCCATGGCCTGAGGGCTGATCGGCACCTCATTGACACTGATGATCGGCCATTCCTGTTCGCTGCTGGCAATCAACTGCGCGGGCGCTGCGATTTCCACCGCCTCTACCGCCAGCTCGGGTTCAACGACTGTTGAAGAGGCGCAACCACCGCCGCCATTACCACCGCCACATCCACATCCGCTTGACATGACAACCTCCTCAGATTTTCTGCCGAACGATTTGATAGCGCCGTCCCAGGTACCAGACCGGTGCGCTGACGATGTGCACCAGGCGGGTGAAGGGGAACAGCACGAACAGAGTCAGGCCCAGGAACACGTGCAGTTTGTACACCAGGCTGACCGGGGCAATCGCCGCCGCAGCCTCTACCGGACGCAACAGCACGGTGTTCTGCGCCCACTCGGCGAGCATCACCATTACCGAGCCGTCCATGTGTCCGGTGGAGGCGACAATGGTCAGCAAACCGAGCACCAGCTGCGCCAACAGCACCAGCAGGATCAGGATGTCCGAGGTGTTGGAGGTGGCGCGAACCCGTGGATCGGTCAGGCGCCGGTGGATCAGCATGATCAAGCCGATCAGGCACAGCAGGCCGAAAAAGCCGCCGGAGACCATCGCCAGCAGTTGCTTGTTTTCAGTGCTGATCACATGGTGATAGACCGAAGCCGGGGTCAGCAGGCCGACAAAGTGCCCGGCCAGGACGAACAGCACGCCGACGTGAAACAGGTTGCTCGCCGCGCGCATGCCGCGCCCGGAAAGCATCTGGCTGGAGCTGGCCTTCCAGGTGTACTGCGACAGGTCGAAACGCGCCCAGCTGCCGAGCAGGCAGATCGCCAGAGCAATATAGGGATACACCCCGAACGCCAACAGATTCCATTTAGACATTGCCCACCTCCGTAGCCTGCGCGCTGGCAGGCCCTTGATGCTGAAAATCAACCCAGTGCAGCGGTACCGCGCTTTCTTCGCGGGCCTTGCCCGGCGCACTTGGCATGGCGCTGCAACGCTCTTGCTGCTCGGCCTTGAGAAAATCCACCGCCTCCTCTTCCCAGATCTTGTCCAGGGCTTCGAGGGAGTCGTCGCGCTGCTCGGCGGCGACCTGTTCACGCAGGTCGGCCACGGCCTGGTGCGGTTCGGCACCGGCGATCTGCAACAGCGCGCGGAAGCAACTGGCGTAGGCGCTCTCGCGCTCCTCCAGACGCGCGGCAAGCAAGGCCAGCAGGTGCGCGACATCCGCCAGGCCCTCGCGGGCCTCGAGGTCGTCGCGGGTCGAGAGGTATTCCAGGTACAGCGGGATGTAATCCGGCAGCTCCTTGACGCCGATGGCAAAGCCCGCCTCTTCATACTGGGCGAGCATGTCGACCATGGCCTGGCCACGGTCGCGCGACTCGCCATGCACATGCTCGAACAGCAGCAGCGACAGCGCCCGGCCACGGCCGAACAGCGCACCGTAGTGCTCCTGGCCATCCATCAGGTCGTTATTGCAGATCAGCTCCAGCAGTTCGAACAGCGCGCCGCGCTGGCGCGGGCTGATTTCCCGCGCCTGGAGGATCGCCTGTTCCAGTTCATCACGGCCGGCGACCAGGGTCTCGGTCGGGTAATCGAGCAGCAGTGAAATCACTTTGAGGATGCGCATGCTCAGTCCTCCCACAACTGTACGGTTTTGAGGATGTCGCGGCGGTTGGCCTTCTTCGCCCCGAACATGTTGGTGTCGGAGCTGCCGCTGCAGCCGCTGCCGAAACTGAAGCCGCACCCGGAACGTTCGGCGAAGGCGTCGCTCATGGCCTCTTCACGGTGCGCGCTCGGCACCACGTAGCGGTCCTCGTAGTTGGCGATGGCCAGGTAGCGGTACATCTCCTCGACCTGGTTCACGCTCAAGCCCACGTCTTTCAACACCTGCAGGTCCTGTACACCTTCAACCTGTTCGGCACGTTTGTAGGCGCGCATGGCCAGCAGGCGTTTGAGCGCACGCTTGACCGGTTTCTCGTCACCGGCGGTGAGCAGGTTGGCCAGGTAGCGCAGCGGAATGCGCAGGCTGTCGACATCCGGGATCACCCCGTTCATGCCCACGGTGCCAGCGGCGGCAGCGTTCTGGATCGGCGACAGTGGCGGTACGTACCAGACCATCGGCAGCGTGCGGTACTCAGGGTGCAGCGGCAGCGCCAGCTTCCAGTCAACGGCCATCTTGTACACCGGCGAGCGTTGCGCGGCGTCGATCACCGACTGCGGCACGCCATCTTTCAGGGCCTGGCGAATCACTGCCGGATCGTGCGGATCGAGGAAGATCTCCAGTTGCTTCTCGTACAGGTCATGCTCGTTGGCCGTGCTGGCCACTTCGCTGATACGGTCGGCGTCGTACAACAGCACACCGAGGTAACGGATACGCCCGACACAGGTTTCGGCACAGACCGTTGGCATGCCGGCTTCGATCCGTGGGTAGCAGAAGATGCACTTCTCGGACTTGCCGCTTTTCCAGTTGAAGTAGATTTTCTTGTACGGGCAGCCACTGATGCACATGCGCCAGCCGCGGCACTTCTCCTGGTCGATCAGGACAATACCGTCTTCCTCACGCTTGTAGATCGCCCCGCTTGGGCACGATGCCGCACAGGCCGGGTTCAGGCAGTGCTCGCACAGGCGCGGCAGGTACATCATGAAGGTGTTTTCGTACTCACCGTAGATGTCGGCCTGGATCTGGTCGAAGTTCTTGTCTTTGCGGCGCTTGGCGAACTCGGTGCCGAGAATCTCTTCCCAGTTCGGACCCCATTCGATCTTTTCCATGCGCTTGCCCGACACCAGCGAGCGCGGCCGCGCCGTCGGCTGATGCTCGCCCAAAGGCGCGGTATGCAGGTGCTGGTAATCGAAGTCGAACGGCTCGTAGTAATCGTCAAGGCCCGGCAGATCGGGGTTGGCGAAGATGTTCGCCAGCACCCGGAACTTGCCGCCGATGCGCGGGTTGATACTGCCGTTGCTGTTGCGGACCCAGCCGCCCTTCCACTTGTCCTGGTTTTCCCACTCTTTCGGGTAACCGACCCCAGGCTTGGTTTCGACGTTGTTGAACCAGGCGTATTCCATGCCTTCACGGCTGGTCCAGACGTTCTTGCAGGTGATCGAACAGGTGTGACAGCCGATGCATTTGTCCAGGTTCAGGACCATGCCAACTTGTGAACGAATCTTCATGACAGCACTCCTTATTCCATCTCGGTCGGCAGCGGACGTGGCAGCTCATCGCCGCGCGATCCGTCGAGCCAGTCGACCTTGGCCATCTTGCGTACCACGACGAATTCGTCGCGGTTGCAACCGACCGTGCCGTAATAGTTGAACCCATAGGCCTGCTGGGCATAGCCGCCGATCATGTGGGTCGGTTTGAGCACCACGCGGGTCACCGAGTTGTGGTGGCCGCCGCGGGTCTTGGTGGTTTCCGAGCCGGGTACGTTCACGATCCGTTCCTGGGCGTGGTACATCATCACCATGCCTTCCTTGACCCGCTGGCTGACCACCGCGCGGGCGGTCAGCGCACCGTTGGCGTTGAAGCACTCGATCCAGTCGTTGTCCTCGATACCGGCGCGCTGTGCGTCGATTTCCGAGAGCCAGACAATCGGCCCGCCACGGCTGAGGGTGAGCATCAGCAGGTTGTCGCTGTAGGTGCTGTGGATGCCCCATTTCTGGTGCGGGGTGATCCAGTTCAGGACGATCTCGGTGTGGCCGTTGCTGCGCTTGCCTTTCACTGCGGCGATGGTCTGGGTGTTGACCGGCGGCCGGTAGCTCATCAGCTGCTCACCGAAAGCCTGCATCCACGGGTGATCCTGGTAGAACTGCTGGCGGCCGGTGATGGTGCGCCACGGGATGTTCTCGTGGACGTTGGTGTAACCGGCGTTGTAGCTGACATGATCGTCTTCGAGCCCCGACCAGGTCGGGCTGGAGATGATCTTGCGCGGCTGCGCCTGGATATCGCGAAAGCGAATCGCCTCGTGCGCCTTGGACAGCGCCAGGTGGCTGTGGTCGATGCCGGTGAACTCGGACAGTGCCGCCCAGGCCTTGACCGCCACATGGCCGTTGGTTTCCGGGGCCAGCGAGAGGATGACTTCCGCCGCATCGATCGCGGTATCGATCTTCGGCCGGCCCTGGCTGATGCCCGCATCGTTCTCGCGGTAGTTCAGCTCGCCGAGGAATTTCACTTCCTCATCGGTGTTCCAGTTGATGCCCTTGCCGCCGTTGCCGAGTTTTTCCAGCAGCGGGCCGAGCGAGGTGAACTGCTTGTAGATGTTCGGGTAGTTGCGCTCGACCACCTGGATGTTCGGCGCGTTCTTGCCGGGCTGCGGCGCAACGCCCGCGGTTTTCCAGTCGGTGCCGCCGAACGGCTGGGCCAATTCGCCGACGCTGTCGTGCATCAGCGGTACGGTGACCAGGTCCTGCTCGATGCCCAGATGACCCTCGGCCATCTTCGAGAACGCCTTGGCGATGCCCTTGTAGATTTCCCAATCGGAACGCGATTCCCAGGCCGGATCGATAGCCGCCGACAGCGGGTGGATGAAGGGGTGCATGTCCGAGGTGTTCATGTCGTCCTTCTCGTACCAGGTCGCGGTCGGCAGGACGATGTCGGAATACACGCAGGTCGAGGACATGCGGAAGTCCAGGGTGGTGACCAGGTCGAGCTTGCCAATGGCGCCCTCATCGACCCACTCGGCTTCCTGCGGCTTGCAGTCGCCGACCTGGCCGATGTCTTCGTTCATCACGCCGTTGCGGGTACCGAGCAGGTACTTGAGCATGTACTCGTGGCCCTTGCCCGAGGAGCCCAGCAAGTTGGAACGCCAGATGAACATGTTGCGCGGGAAGTTCACCGGGTTGTCCGGCTGTTCGCAGGCAAAACGCAGGCTGCCGTCCTGCCAGCCCTTGACCACGTAGTCTTTCGGCGCCATGCCGGCGGCGGCGGCATCGCGGCAGATGTCCAGTGGGTTGCGGTTGAGCTGTGGCGCGCTGGGCAGCCAGCCGGCGCGTTCGGCGCGGATGTTGTAGTCCAGGGCGTGCTCGGGGAACTGACTCTTGTCGGCCAGCGGCGAGAGCACGTCGTGCATGTTCATCTTCTCGTGGCGCCACTGCGAGCTGTGGGCGTAGAAGAAGCTGGTGCCGTTCATCTGCCGTGGCGGACGGTTCCAGTCCAGGCCGAAGGCCAGTGGCAGCCAGCCGCACTGCGGACGCAGTTTTTCCTGGCCGACATAGTGGGCCCAGCCACCACCGGTCTGACCGACGCAACCGCAGAGCATGAGCATGTTGATCAGCCCGCGGTAGTTCATGTCCATGTGGTACCAGTGGTTCATCGCCGCACCGACGATGATCATCGAGCGGCCACGGGTCTTGTCGGCGTTGTCGGCAAACTCGCGGGCGATCTGGATGGCTTTCTCGCGGCTGACGCCGGTGATCTGCTCCTGCCAGGCCGGGGTGCCGGGCACACTGGCGTCGTCATAATCGCGGGCGACGTTGGCGCCACCCAGGCCGCGGTCGATGGCCAGGTTCGCTGCCGACAGGTCGAACACGGTGGCGACCTTGACCTGGCTGCCGTCGGCCAGGGTCAGGCTGCGCACCGGTACGCGGCGGTATTGCACGGCATCACCGGCGACATGCTGGAAGTGCTCGTGGGATTCGCCGGCGAAGTACGGGAAGGCCACTTCGGCGACGTCGCCACCGATCAGGCTCAGGGTCAGGTCGATGTCGCGACCGGCGCCGCCTTCACGCGGCAGGATGTTCCACTTGCCCTGCTCGCCCCAGCGATAGCCGATCGAACCCTGCGGCGACACCAGCTCGCCGTCGGCATCGAGGGCGATGGTTTTCCACTCGGGGTTGTTCTCCTGGCCGAGATTACCGGCCAGGTCCGAGGCCCGCAGGAAGCGGTCCGGCTGATACCCGGCGCCCGGTGCGGTGCCAAGCATGGGCTTGAGCAGCACCAGCACCGGCAGGTCGGTGTAACGCTTGGCGTACTCGGTAAAATAGGCGCTTGGCTGGTTGAGGTGGAATTCTTTGAAGATTACATGGTTGAACGCCTGGGCCAGGGCCGCGTCGGTGCCCTGCTTGGGGTTCAGCCACAGGTCGGTGAGCTTGGCCACTTCCGAGTAGTCGGGGGTGATGGCCACGGTCTTGGTGCCCTTGTAGCGCACCTCGGTGAAGAAGTGTGCATCCGGGGTACGGGTCTGCGGGACGTTGGAGCCCCAGGCGATGATGTAGTTGGAGTTGTACCAGTCGGCCGATTCCGGCACGTCGGTCTGCTCGCCCCAGACCATCGGCGACGCCGGTGGCAGGTCGCAGTACCAGTCGTAGAAGCTCAAGCAGGTGCCGCCGATCAGCGACAGGTAACGGGCACCGGCGGCATAGCTGACCATCGACATCGCCGGGATCGGCGAGAAGCCCACCACCCGGTCAGGGCCGTACTGCTTGACGGTATAGACGTTGGCCGCAGCGATGATCTCGGTGACTTCATCCCAGCTGGAGCGGATAAAGCCGCCCATGCCGCGCTTGCTCTTGTACGAGTCGGCCTTGGCCTTGTTCTCGACAATGCTCGCCCAGGCCTCGACCGGCGCCATGCTCTGGCGCGCCTCGCGCCACAGCTTGAGCAGCGGCTTGCGGATCTTCGGGTACTTGAGACGGTTGGCGCTGTAGATGTACCAGCTGTAGCTGGCGCCCCGCGGGCAGCCGCGCGGTTCGTGGTTGGGCAGGTCGTTGCGGGTCCGCGGGTAGTCGGTCTGCTGGGTTTCCCAGGTGATCAGGCCGTTCTTTACATAGATTTTCCACGAACAGGAGCCTGTGCAGTTCACCCCGTGGGTGGAGCGCACGATCTTGTCGTACTGCCAGCGTGAACGGTAGACGTTCTCCCAGTCGCGCGACTCTTTGCGAGTCTCGCCGTGACCGTCGGAAAACTCGTTTTGCTTGCGGTTGAAGAACCGCAATTGATCGAGCAGATGACTCATGATGCTTTCCTCTCAGGCTTGCTGCGGGGTTCTGTGCCCCACCCACGCAAAAGTTGAATTCGGGTCCTGTCAGCAGGGTGCTTCGGCGCCTTTGCGCGCGTACCACCACCAGGTCACGACAATGCAGCTCAGGTAAAAACCGACGAACATGTAGAAAGCCAGCGCCGGGCTACCGGTCATGGCCATCGAACTGCCGAACGTCTTGGGAATGAAGAAGGCGCCAAAGGCCCCCATGGCCGAACTGAAACCGAGCACTGCAGCGGATTCCTTGCCGGCGTTTTTCAGCGCCTGCTCGTGGCCTTTCGCGCCTTTACCGGCTGCGGCCTTTTCATGCAGGGTGCGGAAGATCACCGGGATCATGCGGAAGGTCGAACCGTTGCCGATGCCGGTGGTGAAGAACAGCAGCATGAACATACCGAGGAAGCCGTAGAAGTTGCCGGCCGCGCCCTGCTGCGGGATGAAATGCAGCACACCGAAGACCATCACGATCATCAGCACGAAGTTCCACAGGGTCACCCGGGCGCCGCCGAACTTGTCGGCCACCCAGCCGCCCAGAGGGCGTACCAGGGCACCGACCAGCGGACCGAGGAAGGCGAAGGCCAGGGCGTTGACCTCGGGGAACGAGGTCTTGATCAGCATCGGGAAGGCCGCGGAGAAGCCGATGAACGAACCGAAGGTGGCCAGGTACAGCCAGCACATCAGCCAGTTGTGCTTGCGTTTGAAAATCACCGCCTGCTCGCTGAACGAGGCCTTGGCGCTGGACAAATCGTTCATGCCGAACCAGGCCAGCAAGGTCACGGCAATGATGAACGGTACCCACAGGAAGCCGGCGTTCTGCAGCCACAACTGGCTGCCGTCGGCCAGCACCTGGGGTTGCCCACCGAGTACACCGAATACACCGAAAGTGATCACCAGCGGCACGGCGAACTGCATCACCGAGACGCCGAGGTTACCCAGGCCGGCATTCAGGCCCAGTGCCGTGCCTTGCTGCGACTTGGGATAGAAGAAGCTGATGTTGGACATGCTCGAGGCGAAGTTGCCGCCGCCAAAGCCGCACAGCAGGGCAATCATCACGAACACACTGTAAGGGGTGCTCGGGTCTTGTACGGCAAAGCCCATCCACAGCGTCGGCAGCAGCAGCGAGGCGGTGCTCAGGGCAGTCCAGCGGCGGCCGCCGAAGATCGGCACCATGAACGAGTAGAACACCCGCAAGGTGGCGCCAGACAGGCCCGGCAAAGCCGCCAGCCAGAACAGCTGGTCGGTGCTGAAGGTAAAACCGATGGCGTTCAGGCGCACGATCACCGTGCTCCAGACCATCCACACGGCAAAGGCCAGCAGCAGTGCGGGAATCGAAATCCACAGGTTGCGGGTGGCGGTTTTCTTGCCGCTACGCCCCCAGAATGCGGGATCTTCAGGGCGCCAGTCGTGTATGACCGGGCCTGCGTCAGGCTGTTTAAGAACCGACATGGTCTTCTCCTTGGGCAATGCTGGAAAACGGGCTTGAGGTCGCCTGCGGCTGTTTGCCGAGCAGCGGGCGTTTGCGGATTTCGCTGAAGTACATCCAGATGAGCGACACCCAGACCACGCCGTACATCAGCATGAAGGCCGAGGAGCGCACGCCGGTCAGGTCCACCAGGGCGCCGAACATGATCGGCAGGATGAAGCCGCCCAGGCCGCCCGCCAGGCCGACGATGCCGGACACGGCGCCCATGTTTTGCGGGTAGTCATTGGCGATGTACTTGAACACCGAGGCTTTGCCGAAGGCGAAGGCAATGCCGATGATGAACAGCAGGACGGTGAACAGCACCGGGTTCAGGCCGATGTGGAAGTCCAGCGGGCCATTGAGGGTTTGCACCTGCAGCTGGGTCTGCGGGTAGGACAGCAGGAACAGGCAGATCCAGCTGACCCACAGCACCCACCAGGTCACGCTCTGCGCGCCCCAGCGGTCCGACATCCAGCCACCGACGGCGCGCAGCACGCCACCGGGCAAGGAGAAACAGGCGGCCAGCAGCGCTGCGCTTTGCAGGCTGAAACCGTATTCGGCGACGTAGTACTTGGTCATCCACAGCGCCAGGGCCACATAGCCGCCGAAGACAATCGAGTAGTACTGGCAGTAGCGCCACACCGCAGGATCTTTCAGGGCCTTGAGCTGCTCGCCGAGGTTGGCGCCCTTGGCGCTGCGGTGGGCCTTGTTGTCGGCACTGAGAAACCAGAACAGCAGCGCGGTGATGAACAGGATCGCACTGAAGACTTTCGGCACCAACTGCCAGCTGCCCGCGGCAATCAGCGCCGGGGCGAGAAACTTGGTCACTGCCGAGCCTGCGTTACCGGCACCGAACACGCCCATGGCAAAGCCCTGGTTGTCTTTGTCGAACCATTTGGCGACGTAGGCGATACCGACCGAGAACGAGCCCCCGGCCAGACCGACAAACAACCCCAGCACCAGGAACTGCCAGTAGGCGGTGGCGTGGCTGATCAGGTACAGCGGCAGCACACAGGCGAGCATCAGCAGGAAGAACACGCTGCGTCCGCCAAAACGATCGGTCAACAGCCCCAACGGCAAACGCACCAGCGAGCCGGTCAGCACCGGGGTGGCGGCCAGCAGGCCGAACTGGGTTTCGTTGAGCTGGAGCAGTTCCTTGATCGGGACGCCGAGCACGGCAAACATCATCCAGACCATGAAACAGACGGTGAAAGCCAGCGTGCTCATGCCCAGTACCAGGCCTTGTCGTACACGCGGTGGGGTCATGTTGGGTCTCCAGTCAGTTCGCTATGGCCGCAGACTAGAGAGGCAAACCCCGGAAAAACTTGACCCGGATCAAAGATCCCTGGACGCCTCCAGGCCTATGCTTGTACTGCCTACCTCCAACGAGGTAGGTCCGAAAAACCTCTAAACCCTTTGTTTATCAGTGTCTTGCCGGTTTCATGCAGGATATTCGGGCGAAGCCTTCGGACAAGAACTCTTTAGAGGTAGAGCGCCAGGGACCGGTCGCCAAACCATCGGCAGCCCCCCAATGGAGCCCTGCATGTGCACTTTCCCCCTCCTGCGCTCAGGCCTGCGGCCATGACCCGCTGGCTACGTAGCTCGCTGCCCGCGCGTGCGGGCGTGGCGGTGATCCTGATCGCGGTGCTGGCGCTGGCCAGCTCGCTGAGCGCCGGCCTGATCGCCTGGTTCAGCCAGGGCGATGCGGCAGCGATCAACACCGCAGGCTCGGTGCGCATGGAGACCTACCGCCTGAGCTGGAACCTGGCCTCCGGCGCCGATCGCGAAGCAATCGACCGCATCCGTGAAAGCCTGCAACAACGGCTCAACAGCCAGACGCTCAAGAGCGTGCTGGAAGACGGTAGCAACGAGGCGCTCAATGGCAGCTACCAACAGCTGCAGGACTACTGGCAGAACACCCTCGGCCCGGCCCTTGAGCGTGGCGACGCCATAGCGTTCCAGGCCAGCACCCTGCCCTTCATCGAGCAGCTCAACCAGTTCGTCAACCTGCTGCAGCGCCAGAGCGAACACAAGCAATCCTGGCAACAGATCATTCAAGGCGTGGCACTGTTCATCACCATGATCGTCCTGCTGGTTGGCCTCTACGAACTGCAAAGCAGCGTGATCAGCCCGCTGCAGGAACTGGTCGACGCCACCCAGCGCTTTCGCCGCGGCGAGTACCAGGCGCGGGTCAACCATCAGTCCGAGGATGAGTTGGGCCAGCTGGCCACCAGCTTCAACGCCATGGCCGAGACCATCGAGCAATCCCACCGCACCCTCGAAACCCAGGTCCGGCAAAAAACCCTGAACCTGCAGCAGGCCAACGCCGCCCTCGAACTGCTGTATCAAAGCAGCCGCAGCCTGGCCACGCGCCTGGCCAACGCCGAGGGGCTGGATGAGTTGATCCGGCGTTTTCAGCAGCGCCTGCCCGGCCTGCGTCTGTCGCTGTGCCTGCAGGGTCAACTACAGGCCCCGGCCCAGCAATTGCTCGCCCTGGACGGCGCCGACAGCCGCAAGGTCTGCGCCAGCAGCGATTGCGCCACCTGCCAGCGCCATGAGCAACTGAATCCGCACATCTACAGCATCAGCAACCAGGGCAGCTCACTGGGTGAACTGAAGGCGCACTTTATCGATGGTCATGCGCCGCAGGCCTGGGAAACCCAGCTCATCCAGGCCCTGGCCAACCTGATCGGCACCTCGCTGTCACTCAAACGCCAACGCGAGCAGGACCATCGCCTGCTGCTGCTCGAAGAGCGCGCCATCATCGCCCGCGAGTTGCATGACTCACTGGCCCAGGCGCTGTCCTACATGAAACTGCAGGTCAGCCGCATGCAGACCCTGATGCGCCGCGGCGAGCCGGTAGAGACCCTGGAAGGCGTCACCGCCGAGCTGCGCGAAGGCTTGAACAACGCCTACCGCCAGCTGCGCGAACTGCTCACCACCTTTCGCCTGCAGATTCACGACGCCGGCCTGATGCAGGGTCTCAAGGACACCGCGAAGGAGTTCAGCCGCCGTGGTGATTTCCAGGTTCACCTGCACGTCGACAACCTGGCCTTCGAGCTGTCGGCCAGCGAACAGATCCACATCCTGCAGATCACCCGCGAGGCGCTCTCCAACTGCCTGCGCCACGCCCATGCGCAAAACGCCTGGCTGCAACTGCGCCAGGATGGTGAAACCGTACGCCTGTCGATCGAAGACGACGGACGCGGCTTCATCGGCAGTCGTGACCCGCGCGAACATCACGGCCTGAACATCATGGATGAGCGCTCGCGCAGCCTGCACGGCCAGTTGCAGATTCTTTCCAGGGAGCCGCAAGGCACCCTCGTCCAGATGGAGTTCCGCCCGGAATTCCTCGGCCGCCATCCCCAAGGAAATGTCACATGAATACCCCTGCGCGTTGCCGCATCCTCCTGGTCGACGACCATCCCATGATGCGTCGTGGCATCCGCCAGATGCTCGAACTGGAAGACGATTTCGAGATCGTCGGCGAAGCCAACCACGGCGAAGAAGCCCTGGCCATGATCGAGCCGCTGCAACCGGACCTGGTGCTGCTCGACAACAACATGCCGCAGATGAATGGCATCGAAACCCTGCGCCACCTGCGCAGCCTGGCCTATGCCGGCAAAGTCCTGCTGTTCACCGTTTCCGATGCCGAAGACGATATCCGCGATGCCCTGCGCCTGGACGCCGATGGCTATCTGCTCAAGGACATGGAGCCGGAGTTGCTGATCCAGTACATCCGCGATGCCATGAACGGCGCACTGGTGATCAGCCCCGGCCTCACCCAGGTCATGGCCCAGGCCCTGCGCTCACCGCCCCGGCATGCCGAAGTGGAGCTGACCGAACGCGAGCGCCAGGTGCTCAAGACCATCGCCAGCGGCTACAGCAACAAGGTCATCGGCCACAAACTGGGGATTACCGAAGGCACGGTCAAAGTCCACGTGAAGAACCTGCTGCACAAACTCGGTTTGCGCTCACGGGTCGAGGCGGCGGTCTGGGCCATGGAGCATCTGCGTCAACACGGCTGACTGCCCCTTTGGAGGTAGACCTGCGGAGGCATAGGCCGCAGGTGCCGGGCGTTTTACCATGGCCGGCAGGAGGTACGCCATGCTGACCCACCCTTCCCTCGTACTGTTTTTGCGCCGCCATCACCTGTTCAGCCACTTGCCCGAACGCATTTTCGAACAGGTCTGCGGCCTGGCCATGCAACGCCGCCTCGGTTGTCACGACACCCTCATGCACCAGGGCGACCCGGCCAAACGCTTCTTCCTGCTGGTCAGTGGCCAGATCAAGCTGTACCGCATCACCGCCCAGGGCCAGGAGAACCTGGTAGAGATCATCCAGCCCGGGCAATCCTTCGCCGAAGCCCTGCTGTTCAGCCAGACCCGCTACTACCCGGTGAGCGCCACCGCGCTCAAGGACAGCGTGGTGGTCAGCATCGAGGGCGGCCACTACCGCAATGCCCTGGAAGACCAGCCGCAAGTGTGCCTGGCGATCCTCGCGAGCATGAGCATCCACCTGCACCAACGGCTCAAGGACATCGACACCCTGACCCTGGCCAGCGCCAGCCAGCGGGTGATCAGCTTCCTTCTGCAGGAGCAGGACCCCGAGGACGGCCGCGTCGTACTGCAGGTGTCCAAACGCCTGGTGGCGTCGAAACTGGGTATCCAGCCGGAAACCTTTTCGCGCATTCTCCACCGTCTGGTGGAGAGCGGCCTGATTGCCATGGAGCGCCGCGACATCCGCATTCTGGCGACCGAGGCGTTGGTCGATTATCAAGCCTGACGGACCTATCACTGGAGAGTCTTCATGCCCCGCACTGCCCTGCCTCTGGTCTACGCCTGCTCCGGTTGCTCCAACGTTGCGCAACTGGCCAATAACGTCGCGCTGCGCCTCGACCGTGAAGGCCTGGCGCAGATGTCGTGCATCGCCGGGGTCGGCGGGCAGGTGCCGGCGCTGGTCAATCTGGCCTGCTCGGGACGCTGGATTCTGGCGCTGGACGGCTGCCCGCTGCAGTGTGTCGCCGGTTGCCTGCGCCAGCACGGCCTGCAGGCCGACAAACATCTGATCCTCAGCCAGCAGGGGCTGCGCAAGCGTTATGGCGAGGATTGCAGCGCGGCGCAGGCCGATGAGTTGTTTGCCGAGATCCGCCAAATGCTGGTGAGTATTTGAGAACAACCCCAATCCCTGTGGGAGCTGGCGACAGCCGGCGATTCAGACGCCGCGCAACACTTGTCACACCGCGGCAATTTCATCGCCGGCTGTCGCCAGCTCCCACACAGATTGCTCCACCAGCCACAGTTCAGACTGCGGCCAAGCCCTTCCCTGCCCGCTCCAGATTTCGCCACAACCACACCGGCAACACCTCCGGGTCGAGGCTGTCGATCAGGTTTTTCAGAGTCAGGCCCAGTTCGGTATCGCCTTCAATCACCAACCGCCGCCGGAAGAACAAGGTGTCGGGATCTTCCTGACGGCTGGCCAACAACAGGAACTCGCGCCAGTTGCCGCGAATGGTGACATCCGCCTTGGCCTTTTCGGCAATCTGCAAGCCGTAAAGGCTGCGGGTCAGGTACCAGGTCAGGTCCAGGTCGGGAATCCGCAGGCACAGCCAGCGCCCGCGCAGCAAATCGAACTCGCCGTCTTTCAGTGGCTCAGCCAGGCAGCGGTTCAGCGCTTGCTGCAGCGCGACACGTTGCAGCACGAACGGCACCCGCCGGATCAGCGGGAGCAAGCGGTCGGCACCGCGCAGCAGCCATTTTTTCTGGTTCAGCACAGGCCCACCTCCTCGACACGCAACATCCCCGCCTGGCCATGCCAATAACCGTTGCAACCCTCGACGTGCAAGGGCGCTGCTCCACCTTCACGCACCTGCTGGAACGCCGCGATCACCTCGGCCATGCCCTGCGCGCGCGGGCTCAAGCGCAGCAGATCGGCACCGCTGGCGGCAAGGCCGGCATAGTCGGCCAGCAAGTTAGTGACCTCGGCCGACATCGTCTGGATACCGTTGAGGGTGAACAGTGGCTGGCCTTCCTGACTGCTCAGCGCCAGGCCATCGGGGTAGTTGAGGCAGCAGAACTGGCAATCATCCTTGGGCCGGTTTTCGGCGCGGGCGGTAAAGCAACGCGCCGAATACGCCAGCGGCAGGTGCCCATAGGCGAAGACTTCGACCTCGGGCAGCTCACGGCCCAACGCCTTGACCTGGTCGAGTATGGAACGGATCAATGCTGCCGAACATTCCACCGGCGGCACCCAACGGATCATCCCGCAGTCCTGCAGCTGTGCCAGGGCATGGCCGTTGTACAGGTTGAGCGCCGGGCCGCCGACGAAGGGCAGCTTGCGTTCAGCCAGAAATTGAACCGCGCCCATGTCGTTGGCTTCCACCAGCAACTGGCCGTTGTCGCACAAGCGCCGCAGGCTGGAGAGTTCGGAAGCGGCTTCGACCAGGGTCAGGCTCGACAGTACGATCTGCGCCTGCGTGCATTCCTGCAGCTCGCGGCCGAGGCCCAGCCAATGCTCCAGGTTCATCGCCCGGCGTTTCGAGCAGACGGTTTCACCAAGGTAAATCACATCCAGCGGCAAGGCGGCCATCTCGGAATAGAAACGCCCCAATTGCTCCTTGTCCCAGTAATACAGAACGGGTCCCAGGCTGAGTTTCATCTGCAGTCCCTCATTGCCATGATCGATGATAAGCACCCAGGGTGGTCTGGCTGCCTTCGGATAAACCGGCCAGCACCTGGCGCCACTGGTCTTTGACCGCGAAACGCTCGGGCGCCAGGCGGTGGGCATCAAGTGCGGCGCGCCAGACCTGGGTGACCTGCTCGACATACGCCGGGCTGCGCTGACGCCCTTCGATCTTCACCGCTTCGACGCCCATGGCCGCCAGCTCCGGCAACAGGTCCAGGGTGTCGAGGCTGGTGGGTTCTTCGAGGGCATGAAAGCGTTTGCCGCCGACCAGGAAGCGCCCCTTGCACAAGGTCGGGTAGCCGGCTGGTTCATCGGCGCTGTAGCGGTCTATCAGCACCTCGCTCAGGCGTGCGCTCAACCCTTCGGCATCTTCACTCCAGCGCACCGCCTTGGCCGGCGAACACACGCCGCACAGGTTCGGCGACTCGCCGGTGATGTAAGACGACAGATGGCAACGTCCTTCGGCCATGATGCACAAACTGCCGAAGGCGAAGACTTCGATAGGCACCGTGCTGTTGGCCGCGACCTGGCGCACCTGGGCCAGCGACAGCACCCGTGGCAGCACCGCGCGGCGGATGTTGTAGTGCTGGGCGTAGAACGCCAGGGCACTGGCATTGGTTGCCGAGCCCTGTACCGACAGGTGCAGGGTCAGCTGCGGATGGCGTTGGCTGGCATAGCCGAGCACACCGGGGTCGGCGGCGATCAGGGCATCGACGCCATGGTCGGCGGCGCGGTCCACCGCCCGTTGCCAGCGCTCCCAGCCCTGGGGCTGCGGGTAGGTGTTGACCGCGACATAGAGCTTGCGTTGATGTTGACGGATATGGGCGACAGCGGCGTCGAACTGCTTGTCGTCCATGTTCAGGCCGGCGAAGTGCCGGGCATTGGTGTCATCGCGAAAACCGACGTAGACGGCATCGGCGCCTTGGCGCACCGCCGCTTTGAGCGCAGGCAGGTTCCCTGCCGGGCAGACCAGTTGCATGGGCATTCCTCATGAAAGAACGTGTCTCGACCCCGCCTCCGATGCGTAACGCGAGCAGGCCCGGTGCAATCGAAAATGCGCCGCCAGTCTAGCCAGACCGCCAGCGCAGACCTTGACGGCAATCAAGGCCGGTCACTGCATGAGTTCGGCGAACGACAGGAAGGTCACGCGGTCATGCTTGTGCAGCTGTTGCTCGCACTCCACCACCGCCAGGCCATCGGCCCAGCACGCGGCCGCGAGCATTGCCGAGCTTTGCTGCGGGTGCAGCTGCACGCTTACCTGGCCATCGGCCCCCGGAGTCAACCTGGCGCGCAGGTACTGGCGGCGCTTGTTGCGCTGCAACCAGTCAAAGCCTGCCGGCAACGCCATCGGCCGCGGCACTACATCGCGCACGCCCTGGGCCCTGAGCAGGAACGGACGCACCACCACCAGGGCAGTGATCAGCGCCGCCGCAGGATTGCCCGGCATGCCGATCCACGGCTTGCCGGCCACCTCGCCAAACGCCAACGGTTTGCCCGGCTGAATCGCCAGACGCCACAAATCCAGGCTGCCCAGCGCTTCGATGGCATGTTTGAGGTGGTCTTCTTCACCCACCGAAACACCACCGGAGGTCAGCAGCAGATCGCATTCAGAGGCCGCCAGTCTCAAGGCGTGCTGGCTGGCCGCCAGATCATCGGCCATCACCCCATAGTCATGCACCTCGACGCCCCAGCCCTCTAACAGCGCTGCCAGACAATAGCGGTTGCTGTTGTAAATCTGCCCCGGCGCCAGGGGTTGGCCGGGCTCGCGCAGTTCGTCACCGCTGCTCAGCAGGCACACCCGCAACGGTCGATAGACCTCGACCCAGCAGACCCCGGCAGCGGCCAGCAAGCCCAGCTCCTGGGCGCGCAGACGCTTGCCGGCCTGGAGCAGCAGATGGCCCTTGCGCACCTCTTCGCCGGCCTTGCGCACATGATCGCCAAGGCTGGCTGGCGGCAACCAGACCTGCTCGCCCTCGACCCGGCAGAGCTCCTGTGGCACCACCGTGTCGGCGCCCGGCGGCAGCGGCGCGCCGGTAAAGATGCGCACCGCCTGCCCGGCCTGCAGCGGCGTGGTGGCGGCCTGGCCGGCCGCGATGCGACCGGCCAGGTTCAGGCAGCCACCGGCTGCGGGAAGGTCCGCGGCGCGCAAGGCGAAACCGTCCATAGCGCTGTTGTCCCAGCCCGGCAGATCCAGCGGCGAATGAATGTCCAGCGCCAGCACCCGGCCCAGGGCTTTTTCCAGCAACACCGTTTGCGCCGCCGGCGGTGGCGGCGCCTGGTCGAGCAGGTGGCGGATGGCCTGGTCGACCGGTATCAGCTTGCCGCTGTCACACACCTGGCGGCTCATGAGCGTTCTCCACAGGCCTCGATTGCCTGCTCGACCTGGGCCTTGAGATGCGGCGCGAAATTGCACGGGCCGGTGCGGCTGTCCAGTTGCCCGAGAAGGATCTGGTTCCAGGCAGTGCGACAGGCTCCAGGCGAACCCGGCACACAACACACCAGCACGCCATTGCTCATCCCGGCCAATGCCCGCGACTGCAGGCTGGACATGCCGATCTCCGCCAGCGAGACCTGGCGGAATAGTTCGCCAAAGCCCTCCACATGCTTGTCCAGCAACGGCAGGACGGCTTGCGGGGTATTGTCGCGCACGGTGAACCCGGTGCCGCCGGTGGTCAGCACCACCTGCACCCTCGGGTCGGCGATCCAGCGCGAAAGCGTGGCGCGGATCTGGTAGATGTCGTCCTTGACCAGGTCACGGTCGATCAGTCGATGCCCGGCCGCCTGGAGCAGATCGCACAGGGTCTGCCCCGAGGTGTCGGTGTCGAAGCTGCGGGTGTCGCTGATGGTCAGTACGGCAATGTTCAGCGGTTCAAAGGTACGTTGCGCCAGATGGGCCATGTGCGGACCCTCCCATGATGTGAATGCGCCCAAGCCTGAACCGAAACAGCAGCCGAACCTATTCCTCCAAGGAGGTACCTCGACGGAGCACACGGCTCACGGCGCCAGGCGACTGCGTGTCCATTGCCCGTCCTGCAAGCGATAGTCCAGACGGTCATGCAGGCGGTCGGCGCGGCCCTGCCAGAACTCCATGCGTTCAGGTTCCAGGCAGTAGCCGCCCCAGTGTTGCGGGCGACGCAGCGGCTGATCGACGAAGCGGCGGATAGTCTGCGCCAGCAACGCTTCCAGTGCCGCGCGATCGGTCAGCACCCGGCTTTGCGGCGAGGCCCAGGCCCCCAGGCGACTGGCCAGCGGACGGCTGTCGAAGTAGTCATCGCTGAGCTGCGGATCGAGCCGCCGCACCTGCCCTTCGATGCGCACCTGACGTTCAAGCGCCGGCCAGAAGAAGGTCATGGCCGCCCACGGATTGGCCTCCAGCTCCTGTCCCTTGGCACTCAGGTAATTGCCGAAAAAGGTAAAGCCCGCATCGCTCACGCCCTTGAGCAGCAGTACCCGGCCGTGGGGCCGGCCCTGACGGTCGACCGTCGCCAGGTGCATGCTGTTGGCCTCCACCGGCGCGCTCTCGGTTTCCCGCGCCTGCTGCAGCCACTGGTTGAACATCGGCAAAGGGTCGTGCGGTGCGGCCTCTTCCTGCAGGCCACCCAGGGTGTAATTGCGGCGCATCTGAGCCAGGGACAGGGGCATGACAGTGATCTCCGGTGGATGGAGTTCACAGTCTGTTGACTCGCTGCCCTCGCCACCTTGACCGCCATCAACATCACGCGCTTACTTCAGGCGCAAACGCCTGGCCAGCTTGTGCAGGTTGCTCGGATCGACCTGCAGCAGGCGCGCGGCGCTGGCCCAATTGTCGCCACACAGTTCCAGCGCCCGGACAATGGCCTGGCGCTGGCAGGCGTCGACCGTTTCGCTCAAGGACAGCAGCGGCGATGACTGCGCAACCACCTCCGGCGGCCGTTCGATGGCGGCGGCGCTGTGCCCGTTGCTGTCCAGGTCCAGCACTTCCGGCTCCAGGGTAATGATCAGGTTGCGGCTGCCACCGCGGCTGAGCTGCTTGAGCGCGGCACGGCTGATCACATGCTCCAGTTCGCGCACGTTGCCCGGCCAGTGGTAGGCCAGCAGCGCGCGCTCGGCCGCCGCCGACAGGCGCAAACCGCGCAGGCCCAGGCGGGTGCGGTTGAGTTCGAGAAACTGCCCGGCCAGGATCAGCACGTCATTGCCGCGTTCGCGCAGCGGCGGAATCGGCACCGGATAGACCGACAAACGATGGTACAGATCGGCGCGGAACAGGCCTTCGCGAATGCTGTCGGGCAGGTGGCGGTTGGTGGCGGCAATGATGCGCACATCCACATGCAACGGCTTGTCCGCCCCCAGGCGCTGGATCTCGCCGTTTTGCAGGGTGCGCAGCAGTTTGGCCTGCACGCTCAAGGGCAGCTCGCCGACTTCGTCGAGAAACAGCGTGCCGCCATTGGCCGCATCGAAACGCCCGGCGCGGTCACTGTTGGCCCCCGAAAAGGCACCTTTGACGTGGCCGAACAATTCGCTTTCGGCCAGTGATTCCGGCAACGCGGCGCAATTGACCTGTACCAGCGGCTTGTGACGGCGCCGCGAAAGACTGTGCAAACGCCGGGCAAACAACTCCTTGCCCACCCCCGTCTCGCCCAGCAGCAACACCGGCAGTTCGGAATCGGCCAGCACGTCCAGCTCTGTCAGCAACTGGTGCAGCACCGGGCTCTGGCCGAGGATCTCGCTCTCCTGCACCGGCATCCGCAGGTCCTGGGGGTCGCTGCGGGCCAGGCGCAGGCTGCGGTTTTCCTGCTCCAGCCGGGTAACCCGCAGCGCCGCTTCGATCTGCAGGGTGCAGCGCTTGAGCTCATCGCGCGCCGCACTGTCGAAGGTGCCGGCCTGCAGCGCATCCAGGGTGATCGCGCCCCACACCTGGCCTTGCACATAGAGGCTCACGCCCATGCAATCGTGCACGGCCAGCGGCTCGTTGAGCGGGGTATCGAGCAAGCCGTCGTATGGATCGGGCAGACGGCTGTCGGGCTCGAACCAGGTGGGCTCGCGCGAGGCCATGATCGCCGCCAGGCGCGGATGCTGGGCAATCACAAAGCGCCGCCCGAGGGCTTCGTGGACCAGCCCCACGGTCGCCACCGGGCGCAGGCTGTCGTCATCCAGGTGCAGCAAACCGACCGCGCCGCAGTTGAAGTATTCGCGCAGGGTCTGCACCAGGCGTTGCAACCGCACGGCATTGGGCAACTCGACAATCAGATCGGCCGCCAGGCTTTCACGCAGCATGGTAGTTATCACCTTTAAGGGTTGCATCTACCCTGACGCATCAGGGTGATTTTCACCACAACAAAATGCAAAGCCTTGAATCTCAAGCGGTTGAACATGGCATGCGCGATGCAATCGCTACAGGGACCTTTGCAACCACACCAAGGAACCCTGATGAGCCAGACACTTCTCGAACACAGCCTCGGTCAACTGGCCTGCGACATCCCTGGCGCCACGCGCATTTTCCACAGCTTCAACCTGGACTTCTGTTGCGGCGGGCAGAAAACCCTGCGCGAAGCTGCCCTGGGTAAACACCTGGACCCGGTCCTGATCGCTGAAACCCTGTTCAAACTGCAAAGCAGCGGCGCCAGTGCCGACGACTGGCGGGACGCGTCCGAAGCCGAACTGATCGCACACATTCTCTCGCGCTATCACGATCGCCACCGCCAGCAACTGCCGGAACTGATCCGTCTGGCCCGGCGCGTGGAACAGGTACACGGTGCCCGCAGCAACTGCCCCAATGGCCTGGCCAACCACCTTGAAGACATGCAGCAGGAACTCGAAGGGCACATGCTCAAGGAAGAACAGGTGCTGTTCCCGATGCTGCAACAAGGCATGGGCCGCCAGGCAACACCACCGATCCGGGTACTGCGCCTGGAGCATGATCAGCACGGCGAAGCGCTGGAGATCCTGCTGACGCTGACCAACAACATCATCCCGCCGGAGGATGCCTGCAACACCTGGCGCGCCTTGTATCGCGGCCTGGCGGAGTTTCGTGATGACCTGATGCAGCACATTCATCTGGAGAACAACGTGTTGTTCGTCAAAGCGCTCGCCTGATTGCCCCCTGTGGGAGCCGGCCTTGCCGGCGATGAGGCCCGTGTGGACCTGATCGCTGGCAAGGCCGGCTCCCACAGGAACTGCAGTGCCTTTGTGGACCTGCATCAATGCCAATAAAACATCGCCTTGGCCAGGATCACGATCAGCAGCATGTGCCCGAGGATGCTGCAGCGGATCCAGCGTGCCCGCGTCTCGCTCAAGCGTCCGCGCTGCAGCCAGTAAGCCAGCAGCAGGTAATGGCCGATAATGCTCAGGGCCAGGATGATCTTCAGGCTCAACAAGCTGGCGAAACTGCTGGCCAGCGGCTGACCGAGGGCGCCGCGATGGTGCCAGGCCAGGCCGATACCGGCGCCATACAACACCAGCACCACCGCATGCAGCACCTTGCGCGAACGCTTGGCGATCGCCTGGTCCGCCGCAGCCTGCGCAGCATCCGGCACTTGCCGACGCGCCGAATACCAGATGAACACCTCGAAGAACAAGGTGCCGATAAAGGCAATGGCCGCGAGTAAATGGATAACCAGTAAATAGGGATACAACATCGCCTGCCTCCTGCTTGTGTGCCGATTATCCGGGATGTCCATCCACCCGGGCGCGCAGCAGCATCGGTGCGTACCGCCAGGCGTACAGGGCAAACGCGCCGACCCAGCACAGTGCGGCCAGCCACAATCCCGCCAATGGCAACCACAGCACCAACAGCACCCGGCTCACGCCCGCGAGGTTAAGCAGGATGAACGCCAGGGTCATCCCCGCTGGCGGCTGCAAGGGGCGCCCGGTATGGCCGAGGCTGACCCGCGCGATCATCGCCAGGATCAACCCGGCCATGGCCCCGATGGTCAGGCAGTGCACCGCAAGGCTGGGGTTCAGCGCAACACCGAAGTGCCACAGGGCCATGCCCAGGCATGCCAGCGCCAACCAGCCATAAGCCAGGTGCAACGACCACAGCAGCGGCACACGCCACAAGCCACGGTCATGCCAGCGCCACAGACGCACCCCATGCCCCAGTGTCAGCGCGGCAAACAACAAGCCGATCCAGACATTGGCCACCAGCGCAGGGCCAGCGGCATACAGCACTGCCACCAACGCGGCACCTGCCAGCAACAGCCAGTCGAGCCAGGGCCAGGGTGCAACGCCTTCGACCCGGCCCAGGCCACGTTGGGTAAAGAATGGAATCACCCGGCCACCGATCAGGCCCATCATCGCCGCCACCAGCCAGATAGCGCTGAGCACGCCCTGGCGTTGCCAGCCATCATGGCCCTGGAGCAAACCGTAGACCGACACCGCATCGGCTGCCGTCAGCAACAGCAACACCAGCACCACCGGATAATTACGCTTCTGCCGGACGCGCCAGAGCATGGCACCCATCAACAGCGCCACGATCAGCGGGAAGGCCAGTTCCAGCAGCGCCAACAGCGGCCACGGCAGGTTGGCCAGCCAGGCAATTCGCGCGGCCAGCCACAGCAGCGCCAACGCTGCCAGCGGCGTACCGCTCAGGCCCGGTTGGCCGGTCCAGGTCTGTCCTGCAGTGAGCAAAAAACCGGCGATGATCGCCAGGCCGAAGCCGAACAGCAATTCGTGGCGATGCCAGGCCAGCCAGCCACCGGCAGGCTGCCAGTCGCCCAGCGAGCCATTCAATGCGGCCAGCCACAGCGGCACGGCGAGCAACGCCAGGCCGCAACCGGCGAGGAAAAAGGGACGGAACGCCAGCCGTAACAACGGCACGATGGCCAGCGCTTTACGGCGATCAAGTACTTGCATGGAACCACTCCTTAACCCGATTGCCGGGCGCCATCATCTGCGATTTACCCAGCGTTGCCCTTGTCGCACGTCAACGCCCGTTAGCGACAACTGCGTAAGCTGCAAGGGCCATGCCGTCACCCCGGCAGAACCCGGTGGGAGCGGGCTTGCCCCGCGATTGCAAGCTGTCAGACACATCGCACCGCGGGCCATGCCGTCACCCCACAGGGTAGAAAAAACCCTACAAGGGTATTTATTACCCTAATGCCAAGGGTTGTTTTAACCATGGCACTGGATACAGCAAGTAAATCCGCGGGCCTGGCGCCTGGCCCGAGTCTTGCTGAACAGGCCTGTCAGTCATTCCATTGGAGTTCACATGAGAAACATCATCCAGCCGCTGGCGTGGTTTGCCGCTTTGAGTTCGTTCATTGCCGTCGCCAGCCGCGTCGCCCTCAGTCTTGTCTGAGGCGCCCTTCCCCTCCAGCCTGAGGATGAACTCCCATGGTCCTGCATCGCGTCCATCACCAGATTCTGCGCAGCCATCACCTGTTCGAGCCGTTGAATGACGAACAACTGGATGAGCTGATGGCGTCCAGCCACTTGCTCAATGTCGACAAGGGCGAACCATTGTTCCACCAGGGCGAACCCGCCGAGGCGTTCTACTTCGTGATTGCCGGCGCGGTGAAGATCTACCGCCTGACCCCGGACGGCCAGGAAAAGGTCTTTGAAGTGGTCGGCCCACGGCAAACCTTCGCCGAAGCGATGATGCTGATGGACACCCCGAACTATGTGGCCTCGGCCGAAGCGATTGGCCCTTCGCAGCTCTATCGTTTGTCGACCCACACCTACATGCGCCTGCTGCAGAACAATAGCCGCCTGACCTTCGCCCTGCTCGGCAAGCTGTGCGTGCGTCTGCATCAGCGGGTCAACGAAATCGAGACGCTGTCGCTGAAGAACGCCACCCACCGGGTGGTGCGCTATCTGCTGACGCAACTGATGCAGGCCCAGACCGTCGAGCGTCAGTTCGAACTGCCGATGGCCAAGCAACTGATCGCCGGCCATCTGTCGATCCAGCCGGAAACCTTCTCGCGGATCATCCGTCGCCTGATCGATGAACAGATCATCACCCAGGACGGGCGGCGCATCGTCATTCTCGACCGCCCACGGCTGGAGCAATTCGAATGAAGGCCCTGCCCGTGTGCCTGTACTGCCAACACAGCAATCCGCCCCAGGGCGTCACCTGCGAGCAATGCGGCATGCCGCTGCCGGCCTCCCAGGCGCACGCCGCGGCCCGGCGGCAATTGCGCTTTCTGTGGTTCTGCATCGGCCTGACGCTGTTCTGCGTGGTGATGGTGTTCTGGTTGCCACGTTAGGCTCAAGGCTGGGTCAGCTGGCGATACAGTTGCGGCAGGCGCAGCGGCAACTGTTCAGGCTGGCGAATCAGGCTGTAGCCATTGCTGCCGAACATGTACGGCAAGTAGTCAGCCGCCTTGCGGTCGATGGTGATACAGAACGGGATCAGCCCCTGCCGCCGCGCTTCACGCACCGCCTCGCGGGTGTCTTCGACGCCATAGCGCCCCTCATACAGATCCAGATCATTGGGCTTGCCATCGGTCAGCAACAGCAGCAGCTTGCGCCGCCGTTTGCTGCTGCCAAGCAGGCGCGTGGCCTGGCGAATCGCGGCGCCCATGCGCGTGTAGTAACCCGGCGTCAGCCCCTGAATCTTGCCACGCGTGCTGTCGTCGTAACGCTGGGTGAAGGTCTTGAGTTCCTGCAGGCGCACTTGCTGGCGACGCAATGAAGAGAACCCGTACAAGGCAAAGTCATCCCCCAGGGTCGAGAGGGTTTCGCCAAACAGCAACAGGCTGTCGCGGATCACCTCGATCACCCGGTGTTCATCGTTGAGGTGAGCATCGGTGGACATCGACACATCGGCCAGCAGCAGGCAAGCCAGGTCGCGACGGGTCTGCCGCTGCGCCATGAACAGGCCACGCTCGGCGCACTGGCCATGGCTGCGCTCGACATGAAAATCCAGCCAGGCCTGCAGGTCCAGTTCGCTGCCCTGAGGCTGCTGACGTAACCATTGGCGGTCATTGCGCAGTTGCTCGAACTGACGGCGCAGACGCCGCGCCGCCGGTTGCAGGCGAGCCGGCAAGGGCTGCGCCTGGCAATCACGTGGCTCGAACAGCTGCAGGTTGACGAAGTTCGCCTGCAAACGCCCTGTGCGATAGTCCCATTCCGGCAGTTTGATGCCCTCGCCCAAGGGAATGTCGTCTACCTCTGCGGGAGGCAAATCCAGGTGCAGCTTGAGGCCACCGCCCTTGCGCAAGCGCGTGCGCGACAGGGTCAACTGATCAAGATCGTCGGCGACCCGCGCGGCATCCGGGTCTTCGCTGTCGTCGCTCCAGCGGTCCAGGTCGACATGTTCGGTCCAGCTGAACAGGTTCTCCAGGCGTACCACCAGCAGCCCGCCCTCACGACGATTTTCATCGATGCGGGTAGCGCGTTTACGGCCGCTACGCTGCTCGCCGGGCGGCGTTGCCAGGTGTTCGCTGGAGTCTTCCAGGTCACCGGCCGGAGCACCTGGCTGATGCAACGGCGGATACAGCCACAGCGGCAAAGGCCAGGCTGCCCGTTCGCTGCGGGGAAACTCGCTGACGCTGCCCGGCTCGCGCAAGGCCTGGCGCAGCGCGCGCTCCAGGGCCGCTTCGGCAGGACTCATCGCGGCCGGGTCCGGACGCAGTTGCAGGTGGGCGTCGACCAGCCGCTGGTAACGGCTCACCAGCGCCGGGTAGCGCTGCAACAAACGCTGAGTCCAGCGCTGATTGTCCCGGCCCCAGTGCCGCATCGGCCCCGCGTGTGCCGCCAACAAGGCCAGCCAACGATAGAGTTCCTCGTTCAACCCGGCCTCGGGAAACACCGCAAGGTGGCTGGGCAAGCGCAGATTGCGCCCGTCGCACCAGGCCAGCGGCACCTGCTTGCAGGTACCGGCGATCTGCTGCAACAGCGTGCGGCGCAGCAGCAGATCGCGCTCGCTGGCCGCCTCCACACCCTGGTCGCCAGCCCCGCCCATGGCCCGAAACAACAGGGCCAGGGCGCGCTGACGCGGGGCAAGGTCAATGCCCGCCTGAGGAAAATCCGGGCTGGCGCGGCGGGTGATAAAGCGGTGCCAGACACTGCCAACCCACTCTTCCAGTTCAAGGCTGAACGCCATGTTGCCTCCTGCCACGATTTATGACGGCACTACCCGGGCCGGCGCGCGCAACGCTGCGCGGCCGCGCTGGCGGAAGCTCAGCAGGTAGCACAGCAGCCCTGCCATAAAGCCCAGGCCACTGACCAGACGTGCCCAGAACAGCCCGCGCAGATGCTCGGTGGTGGACATGAACGGCAAGGCACTGCCGTCTTCGGCCCAGCGCTGCAGCAGGACCTGAACCACACCGGCCGCGGTCAGCAACAGAGTGATCATCACCATCGACAAGGTCATCAGCCAGAAGCCCCAGACCTCAAGGTTCTGCGAGCGCTCATCGGCGGCCTCTCCCAGCCCGCGCAAGCGCGGCATGGCATAGCTGATCAGGGTCATGACGATCATCGCGTAGGCGCCGTAGAACGCCAGGTGGCCGTGGGCCGCGGTCAATTGTGTGCCGTGGGTGTAGAAGTTCACCGGCGCCAGGGTATGCAGGAAGCCCCACACACCGGCCCCGAAAAACGCCGTCACCGTAGTGCCCTTGGCCCACAACGTGGCGGCGCGGTTGGGATGTTGCCGGCGACGGTTGCGGACCATGCTGAAGGCAAACAGCACCATGGCCAGGAACGGCAATGGCTCCAGCGCCGAGAAGATCGAGCCGACCCACAACCAGACCTCAGGCGCACCGATCCAGAAGAAATGGTGCCCGGTACCGATGATGCCGGTGATCAGCGCCATGGCGATAATCACATACAGCCACTTCTCCACCACTTCGCGGTCGACGCCAGTGATCTTGATCAGCACGAACGCCAGCATCGAGCCCATGATCAGTTCCCACACCCCTTCGACCCACAGGTGCACCACCCACCACCAGTAGAACTTGTCACGGGCCAGGTTGCCGGGGTTGTAGAAGGAGAACAGGAAGAACACCGCCAGGCCGATCAGCCCGGTCATCATCACCATGCTGACGGTGGTCTTGCGGCCTTTGAGCAAGGTCATGCCGATGTTGTAGAGAAAGCCCAGGCACACCACGACGATGCCCATCTTGGTGATGGTCGGCTGTTCGAGGAACTCGCGGCCCATGGTCGGCAGCAGTTCGTTGTGGGTCAGCCTGGCAAGCCCGGCATAGGGCACCAGCAGGTAGCCGAGGATGGTCAGCACACCGGCGGCAGCGAACACCCAGAACAGCAGGATCGCCAGTTTCGGGCTGTGCAGCTCGCGGTCCGCCTCTTCCGGCACCAGGTAATAGGCCGCGCCCATGAAGCCGAACAGCAGCCAGACAATCAGCAGGTTGGTGTGCACCATTCGGGCGACGTTGAAGGGGATGGCCGGGAACAGGAAATCACCGACCACGTATTGCAGGCCCATGATCAAACCGAACAGCACCTGGCCGAGAAACAGCATCAGGGCAAACACGAAGTAAGGTTTGGCCACGGCTTGCGAAGCGAATTTCAGATGGGGATTGGCACTACTCATCACTCAGCCCTCCTTGTTTGGCGGCCAGCCGTTGGTATTGATTTTCGAGCTCCACTTGAGGAATTCGGCGATGTCGTCGACTTCCTGCTCGCTCAGGTTGAACTGCGGCATGGCCCGGCGTCCCGGCACGCCCAAAGGCTGCATCTTCATCCAGGCGTGCATGAAGGGCTTGAAGCCTTCCTCGCCGCCACGGCGCTGGAACACATTGCCCAGCTCCGGCGCGAAGTACGCGCCCTCGCCCAGCAGTGTGTGGCAGCCGATACAGTTGTTCTGCTCCCAGACCGTCTTGCCTCGTACCACGGCGTCGCTCAATTGCGCGGCATTGCTGCGTTCGGGAAAGGTCTGCTCGGTGTGATAGGTCAAGGCCAGGAATATCAGGAAGAAAAACACACTCCCCCCGAAATAGATGTTCCTGGCCATGCCCTTGGTGAAGGTCTCTGACATGGTCACTTCCTCATGGCTTGGCCTGACCATGATAGGAAGCGAGGGCTGGAAATCTGCTTGATGGCAATCAAGAAACGCCGATGGTTTTACTCGGGTATTAACCACGCAGGTTGAGGCTGATGCCCACCACCAGCGCCAGTACGCCAGCCCAGGCCAGCAGCAGGACGCGCCAGCGCCACGGGCCGTGACGCAGCTCCATGAAGCCGTCGGTGATCAACCAGGCCTTGAGTACCGCCAGCAACAGGATCGCGCCACTGCTCACTGCGCCCTGTGCCAGCCCCACGGTGGCCAGGCTGAGCACGGCCAGGGCCAGCCAGCAGCCCAGCAAGAACCTCGAAGCGAGCATGTGCACCTCCTCAGCCCAGCAGGTAGACCAGCGGAAAAAGCACCACCCAGACCAGGTCGACCATGTGCCAGTAGAGCACCCCGGATTCGAACCCGCTACAGTTGCCCGGCCCGTAGCGACGCCTGCGGCACCCCTCGGCCAGCCAGACCAGGATCAGCATGCCGAGCAGCACATGGAGGAAATGGAAGCCGGTGAGAATCCAGTACAGGGTGAAAAAGGTGTTGTGCTCAAGACCCAGCCCCAGGCTCAGCAAGTGCCGATACTCACCGAGCTTGAGCCCCAGGTAGCCGCAGGCAACCAGCAACGCCAGCAGCAATAACAGCGCGGCCTGCCCTGGCCGTGCCTGGCGCACCCGCTGTTGCGCCAGGGCTGCCAGCAGCCCGGCACTGAGCAGGCTCAAGGTCATCGCCAGCCCGGTGGAGGTGTCGAGCAACTGGCGGCTGGCGGCGAACAGTTGCGGCTTGAGGGCCTGGGTGACCGCGAACGCCAGGATCAACAGGGCGAACACCGACAGCTCGGCGAGGATGAACAGCCACATCGCCAGATCCCCCGGCAAGCGCCGGGTTGCAACAGTCTCAAGCGAAGTGGACATCGACCACGTCCATCAACGCCGCCACCGTCACCGGGTCATCACTCAAGGGTTCGGCCAGGCAGGCCAGGCAGGCCTCGCGCGGGTTCATCCCGGCGCCGATCATGCGGGCGGTGAAAATCAGCAACCGGGTCGAAGCGACCTCTTCCAGGTCATGCTGCTCCAGGCGGCGCAAGGCCTGCCCCAGCCTGACCACCTGAGCGGCCAGGGCAGCGTCTACTCCGGCCTCACGCCGTACGATGTGGGCTTCTTCGGCGGCAGGCGGATAGTCGAAGCGCATGGCCACGAAGCGCTGGCGCGTACTCGGTTTCATGCCCTTGAGCAGGTTCTGGTAGCCGGGGTTGTAAGACACCACCAGCATGAACGAAGGCGGCGCCTGCAACACTTCGCCGGTGCGTTCCAGGAACAGCTCGCGGCGGTCATCGGCCAGCGGGTGCAGGACCACTACGGTGTCCTGGCGCGCTTCGACCACTTCGTCGAGGTAGCAGATGCCACCTTCGCGCACCGCACGGGTCAGCGGCCCGTCCTGCCACCAAGTCCCCTGGGCGCCGATCAGGTGACGGCCGACCAGGTCCGCTGCGCTCAGGTCATCGTGGCAGGCCACGGTGTGCAGCGGCAGGTTCAGGCGCTGGGCCATGTGCTGGACGAAGCGGGTCTTGCCACAGCCGGTGGGGCCTTTGATCAGCACCGGCAGGCCGTGGCGCCAGGCTTGTTCAAACAGCGCCAGCTCATTGCGCTGTGCTTGGTAGAAAAGTTCGGATCGGGGTTCACAAACAGGCTTGAGGCTCATGCGGCACCTGGCTCGGCAGCGGGTTCGCAGACCACGCTAAAGAGCCAGCCCCCGCGCGACAAGCGCCGCGCAGGGCAAACTTGATCGCCGTCAAGCAGCCTCAGACCGTGCGCGAAAACTGACCCTTGCGCCCGCCGCCAAGGTAGGCGTCGAAGGCCATGGCGGTGTTGCGCATCATCAGCTGCCCCTGTGGTAATAGCTGCAGTGCTCCGGGCTCCAGTGCCAGCAAGTGGTCATCCACCTGTTCGGCCAGTTGCTCAAGTGCCTCGGCGAAGTAGTCATGGAAACGGATGCCGTGGGAAGCTTCGAAGGTGCCGAAGTCGATCCGGCCGTGACACATCAGCGCGTTGATCACTTCGCGTCGCAGCAGGTCATCCGGATTCAGGCGGTAACCGCGCTGCACCGGCAACATGCCTTGATCCAGCCGCGCGTAATACTGCGACAGCAACTTCACACTCTGGCTATAGCTGTCCCCCACTTTGCCGATCGCCGACACGCCGAGGCCGATCAGGTCGCAGTCGGCATGGGTCGAGTAGCCCTGAAAGTTGCGCTGCAGCGTGCCATTGGCCCGCGCCAGGGCCAGCTCGTCATCCGGCAAGGCGAAATGGTCCATGCCGATGTACACGTAACCGGCTTCGGTCAGACGGCGGATGGTCAGCTCCAGCAGCTCCAGCTTACGTTCCGGCGGTGGCATGTCCTCGGGGCGGATCATCCGCTGTGCGCGCACCAGCTCGGGAAGATGGGCGTAGCTGTAGGCAGCAATCCGGTCCGGGCGCAGGGCGATGATCTTGCTCAGGGTGACGTCGAAGCTCTGCACCGTCTGCAGCGGCAAACCGTAGATCAGATCGACGCTGACCGATTTGAACTGCGCCTGACGCGCCGCCGCGACCAGGGCATAGATCTGTTCTTCGCTTTGCCGGCGATTGACCGCCGCCTGCACATCCGCATCGAAATCCTGCACACCGAAACTCAGGCGGTTGAAGCCCAGGCCGCGTAGCAGCTGGATCTGTTCGGTACTGATGGTGCGCGGGTCGACCTCGATGGAGAACTCGTGGTTGTCGCTATCGTCGAGGTTGAACGCCTGGCGCAGGCTGTCCATCAGTTCGGCCAGTTGCTCGCCGGTCAGGTAGGTCGGCGTGCCGCCACCCAGGTGCAACTGGGTGAGCTTGCGACGGCGATCGAACAACGCCCCTTGCATGGCAATTTCACGCTTCAGGTACGCCAGGTACTCGGTCGCGCGATGGGTCTTGCGGGTGATGATCTTGTTGCAGGCGCAGTAGTAGCAAAGGCTCTGGCAGAACGGAATGTGGATGTAGGCCGACAACGGCTTGGGGCTCACCGCCTGATTGCTGGCATGCGCCGCCTGCAGGTAATCATCGACGGCGAACGCCTCATGGAACTGCGGCGCGGTGGGATAGGAGGTATAGCGTGGCCCCGGCCGGTCGTACTTCTTGACCAGGGCGCGGTTGAAATCAAAGGCAGGCATCATGATCGATCCACTCGTGTCGGGACGAAAGCGCCGAATTGTTCACCTCCTGTTCGAACAGCTGGCAGATTGCATCAATTTCCAGGCGGCCGGCGGGCAGGATGCTGATCAAGCCCTCGCTCAGTTCAACCAGCCCTGCGTGGCTCATGGCCTCTAGCCGCCGCCATGCCGTCGGGAAGTACTGCTGAAAATTCAGGCCATAGCGGGTTTCAATGGCCCGGATATCCAGTTGCAGGTCACAGGCCAGACGCTCCATGACCCGCTGCCTGACCTGATCGCTGTCTTCGCAACGCCAGCCGCGCGCAGTGGCCAGCTGGCCCTGCTGCAGGTGTTCCAGGTAATCACCCGGCACCTCGGTATTTTGCGCATACAGCGCATCGAGCTGGCTGATCGCGCTCAGGCCGAAGCCGACATGATCGCAATAGCCATAACGGGTAAAGCCCTGACAGTTGCGGCGCAGACGACCACGTTCCTGGGCAATCGCCAGGTCGTCATCCGGGCGGACGAACTGCCCCAGGCCGATGTGCTGGTACCCTGCCGCAAGCAACAGCTCGAAGCAGATGCGTCGCATCATCGCCTTGTCCTGCTCGCTACTGGCGGCGCGCTGGGCGCATCGGGCATAGCGCAGCGGCGGATGAGCGTAGTCGAACACCTGCAGGCGGTCGGGTTCCAGCTCAATCAGGGTAGTCAGTTTCAGCGCGAAGCTTGCCGGGGTCTGCCAGGCGTGGCCGTAGCCCAGGTCGACACTCACCGAGCGGTAGTCAAAGGTGCGTGCGGCATCGATCAGCGAATTGATCGGCGCCGGGTTCTGGTAGCAGTCCTGCGACAGTTCGCTGCCCTCACCGATATCCGGTACGCCGATGCTGACATGATTGAAACCCTGATCGCGCAACAACCCCATGGTCGCCCATGTGGTGTGGTGCAGATCGACATCGACGCTGTAGTCGCCGCTCTCATGGGTGAGAAAGTTGAAGCGCTTGTGCAACTGGGCCATCAGCCGCTGCAGTTGCTCGGGGGCAGGCGTGCTACCGCCCAGATGAAATTGCTCGACCCGTTGTTGCGTGCCCAGGTGACACCCCACCAGGTCGATCTCCCGGGCCAGGGCTTGCAGATAAGCCTCGATGGATTGGCCGTCCGTGCGCAAGCAGGTCGGCACCTGCACATTCAACGATAACGGCCGCTGCTGCTGGCGGCTGCTGCGCAGCGCGCGCAGCACATCCAGCGAACCGACACCGCCATGAAACCTGCGGACATCGACATAACTGTTGGGATCGAGCACGCCTTGATCGCGTCTAACGACCTGCTCGTTACGGGGGTGAAGGACATCGAGCATGACGGGAGCTCCGAGACGGGCTGCGGAGTTTCAGTGTCTGCCGATAACGCCCTGAGCGCCTTGATTTGCATCAAGCGCCGGTGGCATGCCTACCAGCTCAGGTAGAACATGCCTTTGGCCAGCAACACGATCAGCACCAGGTGGGTAAATACACTGGCATGAATGAACTTCACCCAGCGGGCCGTCATGCGCCCGGTCTTGAACAGCAGCATGGCGCCGAGAAAATGCACCAGCACGCTGGCGGCGAGCACAATCTTGGCCAGCAACAAGGTGCCGAATGATGAACTTGATGGCGCTTCGAGCAACGGCAGATAGCGTAGCCAGACCATCCCTGCCCCGGCACCAAACAGCACCAGTAACACCCAGGGCATCAGTTGCCGGGCGCGTTGGCCAACGGCCTGTTCGAGCAGCAGCATGAGTTTGGCGGGCAGCTGTTTGCGGATGTGCTCCAGGAACAGCACTTCGAAGAACACCGTGCCGATGAAAATCAAGGCGGCGAACAGGTGCAGGGTCAACAGTAATGGGTAGGTCATTGGACCCTCTTGGCTCGCATCCTATACCTGGATTTGAGCCTACAAGGTTGGGGGGTGAATGCGGTTGATGGGGATCAAGAAAGGTTAAGGGGTGGGCAGCCTGCGGCGAGGCCATCGCAGGGCAAGCCCGCTCCCACCCTGGACAGATTCCGGCCGCTTAATGCGGCCGCAAGATCAACACCCCCAACGGTGGCAGGTTCAACCCCAGCGACAACGGCTGCCCATGACTGGCCACCGCCTCACTCGCCACTTCGCCGAGGTTGCCGTAGTTGGACCCGGCATACCCCTCGGCATCGCTGTTGAGCACCTCGACCCAACGCTCCCCGAACGGCACCCCGATGCGATACCCCTCCCGCGGCACGGGGGTGAAGTTGGCCACCACCAGCAACGGTTCGCCACTGGCACTCCAGCGCAACCAGGCATACACGCTATTGTGCGCATCGTCGCCGATCAGCCACTGGAAGCCTTGCGGCACGCAATCCTGTTCATGCAAGGCGCGCTCTTCGCGGTACAGCCGGTTGAGGTCACCGACCAAGCGTTGAACCCCCAGGTGCTCGGGGTACTTGAGCAGGTACCAGTCCAGCTCGTTGTCATGGTTCCACTCGCGCCACTGGCCGAACTCGCAGCCCATGAACAGCAGTTTCTTGCCCGGATGCGCCCACATGAAGGTCAGGTAGGCGCGCAGGTTGGCGAACTTCTGCCAGCGGTCACCGGGCATTTTGTCGATCAGCGAATGCTTGCCATGCACCACTTCATCGTGGGAGATCGGCAGGATGAAATGCTCGGAATAGGCATAGATCAGGCCGAAGCTCATTTCGTTGTGGTGGTAGGTGCGGTGGATCGGGTCGTTCTGGATGTAGTGCAGGGTGTCGTGCATCCAGCCCATGTTCCACTTGTAGTTAAAACCCAGGCCGCCCTGCTGGGTCGGCTGGCTGACGCCGGGCCAGGCCGTGGACTCTTCAGCGATCATCAGCGCACCCGGCACTTCGATGGCGACAACGTCGTTGAGGTGGCGGAGGAAATCGATGGCTTCCAGGTTCTCGCGTCCACCGTGGCGGTTGGGCACCCATTCGCCTGCCTTGCGCGAGTAATCACGGTAAAGCATCGAGGCCACGGCATCGACGCGCAGGCCGTCGATATGAAAGTGTTTGAGCCAGTGCAGCGCCGAGGCCAGCATGAAGCCGTGCACTTCGGTACGTCCGAGGTTGTAGATCAGGGTGTCCCAATCCTGGTGAAAGCCTTCCAGCGGGTTCTCGTATTCATACAAAGCGGTGCCGTCGAAACGCGCCAGGCCATGGCTGTCGGTGGGGAAATGCGCCGGCACCCAGTCGAGGATCACGCCGATCTGCGCCTGGTGGCAGGCATCGACGAAAGCGGCGAAGTCTTCGGCCGAGCCATAGCGCGCGGTAGGCGCAAACAACGAAAGCGGCTGGTAACCCCAGGAGCCGCCGAAGGGGTGCTCCATGATCGGCATCAGCTCGATATGGGTGAAGCCGGTTTTCTGGATGTAGGGCACCAGGCGTTCGGCCAGTTCGCGCCAGTTGAAGAAGCGCGCCACTTCGCCGGTGTCGTCCACTTCGCATTGCCAGGAGCCGGCGTGCAATTCGTAGATCGACAGCGGCGCAGTGGTGGCCTGGCGGTCCCCACGTTCCTGCATCCACTGCTGGTCCTGCCAGTCATAGGCCAGCGGGCCGGCGACCTTTGACGCCGTGCTCGGCGGCAGTTCGCTGGCCCGTGCCAGCGGATCGGCCTTGAGTGGCAGAATGCCTTCGCGCCCCAGCACTTCGTACTTGTAGGCCTCCCCGGCCTGCAGGCGCGGTACGAACAGCTCCCAGACACCCGCGCTATGGCGCAGGCGCATCGGATGGCGACGGCCGTCCCAGTTGTTGAAATCGCCGACCACCGACACCCGCCGGGCGTTGGGCGCCCACACGGAAAAACGCACACCTTCGATACCGTCGATCAGCAGCGGCTGCGCGCCCATGCTGGCGGCAAGGTCACGGTGGTTGCCCTCGGCGAACAGGTACAGGTCCATGTCCCCCAGCAACGGGCCGAAGCTATAGGTGTCTTCGGTGACCTGCTCACCGCTGGCCCACTGAATCCGCAGCACATAGGGTTGCTGCTCAGGCAGATGGGCAATGAACAGGCCCGGCACCGGTTGCTGCTCCAGCTCACCCAGCAGCCGCCCATCGTCACGGCTCAGGGCCTGCACGCTCAAGGCATTGGGCAAATAGGCGCGGACAAACTGGCCGCCTGCACCATCAGGGTGCGGGCCAAGCACAGCGAACGGGTCAGCATGCTCGGCCCTGACCAGGGCATCGATGTCACGTTGATCCAGCCCGCCTTCCTCGCGCTTGCGTTGATTCATTCAGCTTTCTCCCCAGGTACTTGTCAGGCCATACAGGCCATGCAAAGGCACGGCCAACCAACTTGGGCGGTTTTCGGCTTCATACAGAATTTCGTAGGCAGCCTTTTCCAGGCTGAACAGTTCCAGTGCCGCACGCTCGCCGTCGGCATGTTCCCAGGCATGAGGCATGGCCGCGGTGGCCAGCCCGTAGGCCTCGACAAAGGCATGTCGGGCCTGGTGCAGATAACGCCTGGCGACTCGCTGACGGGCCTGGCGGGCACTGTCCGAGAGGTCGACACTGGAGGCACTGCGCAGCACCATGGCAGCAGCATAGTCGAAGGATCGCAACACGCCGCTGACATCCTTGTAAGGACTGTGTCTGGCACGCCGTTCTTCCAGCGGCCGGGCCGGTTCACCTTCGAAGTCGATCAGGTAGGCATCACCCTGCACCACCAGCACCTGCCCCAGGTGCAGGTCACCGTGCACGCGCATCAACAGCCCGCCCTGGACCTGGGCGCTCAAGGTGGCGACAGTGGCCAGCAGGTCCTGGCGTTGCTGCACAAGCTCGTCGACCAGCGCCTGGCTGTCGCTGTCCAGCTCCGCCCGGTGCGTCTGCAACAGCTCCAGGGCGCGGCTCAGCTGGGCGCCGATGTGTTTGCCCCAGGCCTGGCAGTCACGCGCGGTGCTGGGCCGCGGCCGGAACGCCGGGTCTTTGCTCGGCGCCGCCAGCAACAGGTGCATTTCACCCAGACGCTGGCCGAGCATGGCGGCAAAGCCGGCCAGGTCCTGCAAGGCATTGGTGTGGCCTTCCTGCACCGCGTTTGTGGGCTCCAGTTCGTCACGAATGGCGCGTTCGAGGTTGTTCTGGGTCCAGTCCCAGGCATCGCCCTGGTTGCTCAGATAGCCTTGGGCGATCATCAGCAAATGCGGCTGCTGCTGGCTGTCCACCCGGCTCACCCAGCCCAGCAACGGCGAGATATTGCCGAACCCGGCAGCGGTCAGGTAGGCGCTCATCTCCAGCTCCGGGTGTACCCCGGGGTTGATCCGCCGAATCAGCTTGAGCACCAGGCTGCCGCCGACCACCACCGAGCTGTTGGACTGTTCGGCAGAGAGGTAGCGCACCTGGGCATCGTCGGCCAGGTTCAGGGCTGCCAGTTGTTCGGTGGCGTGAAAGCGCAGTTCACCTTCAGCGCACGGCAGGCGGACAGCATCCCGGCAGGCAAGCAGCACGGCATGGATAAAGCTTTCAAGGACGAAGCCATCGGTGATCAGCCCCACCTGGCGTCCACGCCGGACCCGTGCCAGGGCCAGTTGCTGCGGGGGTGCGCTGGTGATCTGATCCTCACCGACAAAGCCGAAGGGTAATTGGTAACGGCTGCTCTGACCGGCGCTGGTGACTTCAATTTCACTCAGTAATACGGGGTACGTGGCAGTACCAAAGCGCACACCGTAAGCGATCTGCACGTGCTCGATACCGGTTTCCTTGCCAGCGAACCAGCGGCGCTTGGGCAGGTACTGGGGCAGGATGCTGTCTTGCAAGGTACTGCGCGCGGGCGCTTCGAGCAGCTCCTCCATGCGCTTTTTCAGTACCAGGGTGGTGAACTCCGGCAGGCTCTGCGCCGGTTCCACATGCCAGCTGGGCATCTGGTCCTTGGCGGCCAGCAGGAACCAGTAGAACCCATAGGGCGCCAAGGTCAGCAGGAACGGCAACTGGCCGATGGGCGGGAAGGCACTGCCGCCGAGCATCTCCACCGGCACGCTGTCGGCGTACTGCGACAGGTCGAGTTCGGCGGCTTGCGCCGCACGCGAGACATTGGCCACGCAGAGGATGATTTCGCGCTTGCCGTCGGTGCCGGTGTACTCGCGCAGGTAGGCCAGAATCCGCCGGTTGCTCGGCGAGAGCATGCGCAGGCTGCCGCGCCCAAAGGCCTTTTGCTGTTTGCGCACCGCCAGCAAGCGGCGGTTCCAGTTCAACAGCGAATGCGGGTCGTGCGCCTGGGCTTCGACATTGACCGAGGCAAAGCCGTATAGCGGGTCCATGATCGGTGGCAGCACCAGGCGCGCAGGGTCGGCGCGGGAGAAGCCGCCGTTGCGGTCGATCGACCACTGCATCGGCGTGCGTACGCCATCGCGGTCGCCCAGGTAGATGTTGTCGCCCATGCCGATCTCGTCGCCGTAGTACAGGGTCGGCGTGCCGGGCATCGACAGCAGCAGACTGCTGAGCAACTCCACCCGCCGCCGGTCACGTTGCATCAGCGGCGCCAGGCGTCGGCGAATACCCAGGTTGATCCGCGCCCGGCGGTCTTCGGCGTAGTAATTCCACAGGTAGTCACGCTCGCGGTCGGTGACCATCTCCAGGGTCAGTTCATCGTGGTTGCGCAGGAAGATCGCCCATTGGCAGTTGGCCGGGATCTCCGGGGTCTGACGCAGGATGTCGGTGATCGGAAAGCGGTC
>Ga0247827_10000028_pt1 | contig 90315 bp, 72 predicted proteins | sample 12C_Control_Day2_FD_194414 | JGI IMG/M metagenome (GOLD analysis project Ga0247827, IMG submission 194414) | Soil microbial communities from agricultural site in Penn Yan, New York, United States - 12C_Control_Day2 | ecosystem: Environmental > Terrestrial > Soil > Agricultural land | place... | reverse complement strand
CAATGTGCGTGTCACCCAGCAGACCGTGGCCATGGCTCACGCCTGCGGCGTTTCGGTAGAAGGCGAGCTGGGTTGCCTGGGTTCGCTGGAAACCGGCATGGCCGGTGAAGAAGACGGCATCGGCGCTGAAGGCGTTCTGGATCACAGCCAGATGCTGACCGACCCGGAAGAAGCCGCTGACTTCGTAAAACGCACCCAGGTGGATGCCCTGGCCATCGCCATCGGCACCAGCCACGGCGCCTACAAGTTCACCAAGCCGCCTACCGGCGACGTGCTGGCCATCGACCGCATCAAAGAAATCCACAAGCGCATTCCGAACACTCACCTGGTGATGCACGGTTCGTCTTCGGTTCCGCAAGAGTGGCTGGCGATCATCAACCAGTACGGCGGCGACATCAAAGAAACCTACGGCGTGCCGGTTGAAGAAATCGTCGAAGGCATCAAGTACGGCGTGCGCAAGGTCAACATCGACACCGACCTGCGTCTGGCCTCCACCGGTGCCATGCGCCGCCTGATGGCGCAGAACCCGAGCGAGTTCGACCCGCGCAAGTTCTTCGGTGCCACCGTAACGGCCATGCGTGATGTGTGCATTGCTCGTTATGAAGCCTTCGGTACTGCCGGCAATGCCTCCAAGATCAAGCCGATCTCCCTGGAAGGCATGTTCCAGCGTTACCTCAAAGGTGAGCTGGCCGCCAAGGTCAACTAAGACCCGGGCTAGAAAAAACCCGCAGCGATGCGGGTTTTTTTATGCCTCTCGCGCCAAGTACAGGGTGGTATTGGCCTGAGTAGACAGACCGTTAGTCGGCTTACGGAACTTTCCACGGATGATGGCAATCTGATGACTTCAGATTTATGGCAGCCAGGTCTAGAGTTAGTTTCGGGTTTCGACCGAAATTCGATGTCAGTTTCACAAGAGAAGCAGCATGGATTGCGCGCAACCTCACACAAACGATGGCGGCTCGGTTTTGCTGGTCGTCGATGATTACCCTGAAAATCTGATCAGCATGCGTGCCCTGCTGGCCCGTCAGGACTGGCAAGTAATCACTGCAAGCTCCGGAACGGAAGCCCTGAGCGCATTGCTTGAGCACGAAGTCGACCTGGTGCTGCTGGATGTGCAGATGCCAGGCATGGATGGCTTCGAAGTCGCCCGCCTGATGCGCGGCAGCCAGCGTACACGGCTTACCCCGATCATTTTCCTGACCGCCAATGAGCAGTCCCAGGCGGCTGTGCTCAAGGGTTATGCCAGTGGCGCGGTGGACTACCTGTTCAAACCCTTCGACCCGCAGATCCTCAAGCCCAAGGTCCAGGCCTTGCTGGAGCAACAGCGCAACCGGCGTTCGCTGCAGCGCCTGAGCCATGACCTGGAGGCCGAACGGGCATTCAACGCATCGGTGCTGGAAAACGCCGCCGAGGGCATCCTGGTGGTGGCCGAAGACGGCCTGATCCGCTTTGCCAACCCGGCCATTTCCAGTTTGCTGGATGCATCGTTCGAACATTTGCAGGGCAAGGGGGTGCTGGATTTCGTGCTGTCGCCCGGATCGGGTGTGTGGCGTGAGTCGGCGTTCTATCAGGCTTATCTGGCGCGGGACACCCTGCGTATTCACGATGCTGTCCTGCGTACGGCCGGCGGGCATCCGATTCCGGTGGCCCTGTCGTGTGCGCCGTTACCCAGCGAGCAGCGGGCGTTGGTGATTACGGTGCTGGATATGTCGGTGGTGCGCAATCTGCATCAGCAACTCGAGTACCAGGCGATCACCGATCCATTGACCGGTCTGCTCAATCGGCGTGGTTTCTATCAGGCGGCCGAAAGTGCGTTGTTGCGCAACGAGCGCGCAGACCGGCCTCAGGCCTTGTTGTTCCTGGATCTGGACGGGTTCAAACGCATCAATGACTCACTGGGGCACGAAGCCGGTGACCGGGTGCTCAACTGGGTCGCCGAGCAGCTCAAGGATTGCCTGGGCTCCTGCGCGATTCTTGCGCGCATGGGCGGCGACGAATTCACCGCGCTGCTCGACGCCCTGGATTGCCCCGAACAAGCTGCGCGTTTTGCCGAAAAACTGATTGAGCGCATGTCGATCTATCAGGAGATCGACGGTCTGGAAGTAACGCTTGGGGTCAGCATCGGGATCGCCACTTATCCCGAGTGCGGGTCCAGTCTGGACGGGTTGCTGCGGGCCGCGGATGCTGCGATGTATGCAGCCAAGCAGTCGGGACGCCAGCAGTATCGGTACTACGATCAGGACCTGAACGGTCGCGCACGATCGCGGCTGATGCTCGAAGACAGTGTGCGCAGCGCAATCGAACATAAGGAGTTCAGCCTGGTCTACCAGCCCCAGGTGGCCTTGGCCGATGGCCGGTTGCGGGGCTTCGAGGCGTTGTTGCGTTGGCGTCATCCGAGTGTCGGGGACGTACCTCCGGGCTTGTTCATCCCGCTGCTGGAGGAGGCCCGGCTGATTACGCGTCTGGCCAGCTGGATCTACCAGAACGGGGCGGCCCAACGCCGGGCCTGGTACGAACGTTACGATGCCGGGGTGGTGCTGAGCATCAGCCTGAGCCAGGTGCAGTTCAGCATGCCCAACCTGGTAGAAGAGCTGGCGCGGGTGATCTTCAGCCAGGAACTTCAGCCCGCCCAGCTGGAAGTTGAAATTGCCGAAACCACTTTGCACTACAACCTCGACGATGCCATGAAACAGCTGCAGCGCCTGCATACACTGGGTGTGCGTATCGCGCTGGATGATTTTGGCGCCGGTGATTGTTCGCTGCGTATGGTGCGTGATCTGCCCATCGACACGCTCAAGCTCGATCGGCATCTGGTGGCGCGGCTACCGGGCTCGACAGCGGATGCCGCGCTGGTCAGCTGTGTGATCGAACTGTGCCGGGCGTATGGCATCAGTGTCATTGCTGAAGGCGTCGAAACGCCTGAACAAGTGCACTGGCTTCGCGCCAATGGCTGTGAGTACGTGCAAGGGTTTTTACTGGCGCATCCGATGACCGCAGCGCACGCCAGCGAGTTTCCACGCTTTTTTGACTGGCATCCGGTGTAGTTGGGTACACTGCGTTTTTACCCCTCTGCTTTGCGACCATGACTGCGCTCAAGTACCTGCAAGCCTATCCGTCCACCCTGCAAGATCAGGTCCGCCAGTTGATTGCCAGCAATCGTCTGGGCGATTACCTGCAGCAGCGTTACCCGCAGCGTCATGATGTGCAGAGTGACAAGGCGCTGTACAGCTATGTCCAGGGGCTCAAGCAGGAGTACCTGCGCAATGCGCCGAACCTGGACAAAGTGTTGTTCGATAACCGCCTTGACCTTACCCACCGCGCATTGGGCCTGCACACCGCGGTGTCGCGGGTGCAGGGCGGCAAGTTGAAGGCGAAGAAGGAAATCCGCATTGCCTCGTTGTTCAGGGAGGCGGCGCCGCAGTTTTTGAAAATGATTGTCGTGCATGAGCTGGCCCATCTGAAAGAAAGCGAGCACAACAAGGCCTTCTACCAGCTCTGCGAACACATGCAGCCGGGCTACCATCAACTGGAGTTCGACCTGCGTGTTTACCTGACTTACCGCGAGCTGCCTGGCAGCGCGTGAGCCCCAAGGATTTGCCAATGGACGTGAGCAAGACCAAGACCAGTTTCTACCGCCGGCTGTATGTTGCCTGGCTGATCGACAGCCAGACCGCCGCCAGTGTGCCGGCGCTGATGGAGGCGACCGGCATGCCGCGGCGCACGGCTCAGGACACCATCGCTGCCTTGGCTGACCTGGATATTGTCTGTGAGTTCGAGCAGCAGGCGGGAGCGCGTAATCATGCCGGGCATTACCGGATTCGCGACTGGGGGGCGATCGACAAGCAGTGGATCATCCAGCATTTGCGTACCATTCGCGAAGTGCTGGGCTATCCCTGAGGGCCAGCTCCCACAAGGTTCTGCACAATCCTTGTGGGAGCTGGCCTTGCCAGCGATTGGCTGCGAAGCAGCCCCAGGTTTCAGCCGCGCCGCATGCCGATATGCGGGATGTCGTCCTCAAGATACTCCTCGCCCACCACAACAAAGCCATAGCGCTTGTAGTAGTCCTGCAGGTGCGCCTGTGCCGACAGGTACACCGGCACGCCGGGCCAGTGCTTCTCGGCCTGCTCAAGGGCCTTTTCCATCAGTTCATGGCCAAGTCCCTTACCGCGCGCCGACGCTGCGCTGACTACCCGGCCAATCACCACATCGCCACCCTGGGACTCCGGATCGAGCAGCCGCAAGTAGGCATGCAGCTCGTCGTCCTGCCAGGCCATCAGGTGGTGGGTATCGCCCTCCAGGTCCCGGCCATCGACTTCCTGATAGGCACACTTTTGTTCCACGACGAAGACTTCGGTGCGCAGCCGCAGAATGGCATAGAGTTGTTCCTTGCCAAGGTCGCTGTGATGTTTACAGATCCAGTCGATGGACATAGGTGGTTCTCGAACAGTTGATTGGCTTGATCATCGCAGATGCTATCGGCAAGGACGAGGGCGAAATTGCCATAAGTCAACACAGGGTGTGACGACACTCAAAATGAAGGCCATTTGATATCATTGTTTCTGCCTTGAGGCTTCATCTTTGTGTAACCTGCGAAAACGCGCTGACAGCGGTACCTCTCAAGCAATTGATATCAACGACGCGTAATGGCGCGTCTACTAAAGGATTTGAGCATGGCTGCACCGCTTCGAGCCTTGGCTTTGCTTGGAATGCTGTTGCTGTTCAACACCGCGCAGGCTGAAAAGCTGCGTCTGGTTGCCGACAGTTGGCCACCCTTTACGGACGCCGGTATGCCAGGTGGCGGCCTGGCCACGGTGATTGTCACCACCGCCTTGCACCGTGCCGGTTACACCAGCGAATTCGAGCAGGTGCCTTGGGCGCGGGCGCTGCTGGGGGTGGAGGAAGGGCGCTACGACGTGTTGATCAACGCCTGGTTCAATGAGAGCCGAACCCGGATCGGGATGTTTTCCAGCGCTTACCTGACCAATCGCATCCGCTTGCTCAAGCGCAAGGGCGATTCGCTCAGGTTCAAGTCCCTGAACGATCTGTACCCTTATCCTGTGGCAGTTGTCAGGGACTATGCCTATTCGCCCGCGTTTGACGCCGATGCACAGCTGCAAAAGATTCCGGTACGCAATTTTTCGGTCGCCGTGCGCATGCTTGCCGCCGGCAGGGTGGGACTAACCCTGGAGGACGAATACGTCGCCCGTTACTTCCTGCAGCGCGAATCGCGTTCGGTACGTGACAGCGTCGAGTTCATCGACAAGCCGCTCAGCGAAAACACCCTGCATATCCTGGTGAGCCTGAAGGCTCCCGAGCATCAGCAGATCGTTGCCGGTTTTAACCGGGCCATCGGTGAGATGAAGGCCGATGGCAGCTACCAGCGGTTACTCCAACACTACGGATTCTGATCAGGCCGGCGCATCTTTGATCAGGTGTGCAGCCAGGGTGCGCAGCGGGCCCAGTTGACGACAGATCAACGCCAGTTGGGTCTGCACCAGACGCTGGTTCTCTTCCAGTTCTTCGGGCATCTGCTCAAGCGCGATGGCCAGCGCTTCTTCAGCATCGCTGTGGATAGCCACCGGTAACTTGCTGGCCAGGCCTTCGGCAATCTCATCCAGGCTGTTGGCCAGGCTGGCCCCGGCACCATCGATCAGCTGCTCGTGAACATCGGTCGGCAGTGTGGTTTCACGATGCGCACCCAAACCTGACAGGTAACTGAGCAAAGTGTGCGAGAGCACCAGAAAGCGAAAGCCGACATCCGCCTCCTTACGAAAATGCCCAGGCTCCATGAGCATGTTGGCCAGGGTGGTCGACAGCGCCGCGTCGGCATTGTGGGCGTTGCGCCGGGCCAGGCGGTAGGCCAGGTCGTCGCGCTTGCCTTGGGCATACTGCTGCATGATCTGGCGCAGGTAGGTGCTGTTGCAGCTTAGGGTGTTGGCCAGCACTTTGTTCAGGCGTCGGCCCTGCCAGTCGGGGAGGAACAGGAACACCGCGAGAATCGCGATCAGGCTGCCGACCAGGGTATCGAACAGGCGTGGCAGGAACAGCCCGTAGCCATCGCCGACCTGGTTGAAGCAGAACAGCACCATCAGGGTGATCGCCGCAGTGGCCAGGGTATAGCGGGTGGTGCGGTTGACGAAGAACACCACCCCGGCGGCGACGGCGAACAGCGACTGGATGATCGGGCTCGGAAACAGGTCGAACAGCGCCCAGCCTACCGTCAGGCCGATGCCGGTGCCGATGATCCGCTGCACCAGCTTGCGCCGCGTCGCACCGTAGTTGGGCTGGCAGACGAACAGGGTGGTGAGGATGATCCAGTAACCCTGGGTCGGGTGGATCAGGTGGACCATGCCGTAGCCGATCGACAGTGCCAGCGGCAGGCGCAGGGCATGGCGGAACAACAGTGAAGTCGGGGTCAGTTGCTGGCGCAGGCGGTTCCAGACATCCGCCAGGTTGCGCGGCGAACGGTCGAGCAGGCTGCTGTCGCTGGCATCGGCGAGATTGTCGGGGTTGCTGGCATCGCTGAGCAGGCGGTCGAGGGTTGCCAGGTTGGCGGCCAGGGCCCGCAGCGAGCGCAGCAGCCCGCGCCAGGCCGGGTTGCTCTGCATGCGCAGGTGTTCCAGGGAGGCATTCAGGTCTTCCAGGGCCTGGGTAAAACCGCTGTCATAGATGAACGGCTGGCGTAGCTGGATCGACTCGGACAACTGCTGGCAGGCCACGCCTTGCTGGCGTAGCAGGCGCTGGCAGCGAAACAGCACGTCGCTGTGGAAGAAGGCTTCGGTCAGGGCGTTGTAGGGGTAATGCGACGAGCTGGCGCGCTCGTGGATATCCTGAGCGAGAAAGTACAGCTTCAGGTAACGGCTGACCTTCGAGCCCGGCCGGCCATTGCCGACCCGGTGCAGGATGATTTCCTTGGCCGCATTGAGCGCGGCCACCACGCGGCCATTCTGCTGCGCCAGTTCCAGGCGCCGGGCTTCCACATCCAGCTGACGGATCGGTTCGAACAGGGTGGCCTTGAGTTTCAGATAGCGTCCCAGTTCACGGAACAGGCGCGCCAGGCTTTGCTGCACCGGCTGGTTGGAGAACAGTGCCTGCCAGAGCACCGAGAGCAGCCCGTACCAGGCGGCACCCGCTACCAGCAGCAGCGGTTCGTGCCAGAAGTCGCTGACCTCACCGCCGCGCTGGTCCACGCCGATCATGGTGTAGACCGAGAGAATCAGCGTGGCCGAGGCGATGGCGCCGTAGCGTTCGCCCAAGGCGCCGAGCATGGTCAGGGCAAAACTGGCCAGGGCCAGGGCGCAGACAAAAATCAGCGGGTAGGGGAACAGCAACTCCACCGACAGTGCGGCAACGGTAAAACACACCAGGGTAACCGCGAGGGCGTTCAGGCGCCCTTGCCAGCTGTCATCGGTCTCGGCCAGGGCGCTGGCGATGATGCCCAGGAACAGCGGGATCAGCAGGCTCATCTCGTCCTGATACCAGCACAGCAACATGCTGCCGGTCAGGGCGATGAGTACGCGGATGGCATAGCTGAATTTGTCCAGAGCCCAGAGACGGCGCAACGATTGGCTGAACGAGGAGGATGACATGTCGGGTAGGCAGGCCTTGGGCGATGATCGAAATTGAGCTGATCAGACAGCAAGCGTGTTACGGCTGTCACCTGACCAGCAAAATTTGTTCCTTGATGCGCTGATTCTACCGCGAAGGTTAGACGAACTGCGCGGCCGCGTACGCCGATGCCCAGGCCCACTGGAAGTTGAAGCCGCCGAGGTGGCCGCTGACGTCGAGTACTTCGCCGATGAAGTACAGGCCGGGGCTTTTCAGCGACTCCATGGTCTTGGACGACACTTCGCGGGTATCGACGCCGCCCAGGGTCACCTCGGCAGTGCGGTAGCCTTCGGTGCCCGCCGGTACCACCTGCCAGGCGCCGAGCTTGTCGCTGACCTGCGCCAGTTCCGCCGGGGTGTACTGTTTCATCGGCTTGGAAACGAACCAGTGCTCGCTGAGCAGGTTGGCCATCTTCTTGGTGAAGACCTCGCCGAGCAGGGTTTTCAGTTCGCTGTTGGGGCGTTCGGCTTGTTGCTGTTGCAGCCAGGTCAAGGCGTCGTGGTCTGGCAGCAGGTTGATCTCGACCGTGTCGCCGGCTTCCCAGAACGAAGAAATCTGCAGGATCGCCGGCCCGCTCAGGCCGCGATGGGTGAACAACAGATTCTCGCGGAAACTGCTGCCGTTGCAGCTGGCGATACAGTCCACGGAGCTACCGGACAGCTCGGTGCAGATGCCCTTGAGCACCGGCTCGGTAATGGTGAACGGCACCAGCGCGGCGCGCGTCGGCAGCAGGCTGTGGCCGAACTGGCGGGCAACCTGATAGCCGAAGCCGGTCGCGCCCAGGGTCGGGATCGACAGACCGCCGGTGGCGATCACCAGCGACTGGCACTGGAATTGTCCGGCGCTGGTCTCCAGCAGGTAACCGCCGTCGACCTTCTCGATCTGATCGATGCGGGTGTCCATGCGCAGCTCGGCGCCGGCGTTAGCGCATTCGCGCAGGAGCATGTCGAGGATGTCGCTGGATTTGTTATCGCAGAACAGCTGGCCGAGTTTTTTCTCGTGATAGGGCACAGCGTGTTTGCTGACCATCTCGATGAAATCCCACTGGGTGTAGCGGGCCAGGGCCGACTTGCAGAAGTGCGGGTTCTGCGAGAGGAAGTTGGCAGGCTCGGTGTACATGTTGGTGAAGTTGCAGCGGCCACCCCCGGACATCAGGATCTTCTTGCCCGGTTTGTTGGCGTGGTCGAGCAGCAGCACCCGGCGGCCGCGACCGGCGGCAGTCAGGGCACACATCAGGCCGGCGGCGCCAGCGCCAATGATGATCACTTCGGTGGAACGCACTGCAAAATCCTCAAAGATCGGTGGTGAAGCTATCGCCGGCAAGGCCGGCTCCCACAGGTACTGTATGCACAGAACATTGTGGGAGCCGGCTTTGCCGGCGATGAGGCCCGCAAATTCAACAAACAGCTCAGACGATGCGCACCCGCAGCGACCGGCCCTTGATCTTGCCATTGTTCAGGCGCTGCAGCGCCTGTTTGGCGACCGCGCGTTCCACCGCAACAAAGGCCTGGAAGTCGAAAATGGCGATCTTGCCCACCTGGGTGCCCGGCAATCCGGCGTCGCCGGTCAAGGCGCCGAGGATGTCGCCCGGGCGCAGTTTGTCCTTGCGGCCGGCAGCAATGCACAGGGTGCTCATGGTCGGTAGCAGTGGAGCGCCGTTCTGGGCCTTGAGGCTGTCCAGCTGTTCCCAGCGCAGCGCGGCTTTCTGAATGTCTTCGATGGCCTGGGCACGGTGGCCTTCGGCCGGGGCGACCAGGCTGATGGCCAGACCTTTCTCACCGGCACGGCCGGTACGGCCAACGCGGTGCACATGAATCTCGGCATCGCGCGCCAGTTCGACGTTGATGACCATGTCCAGGGCATCGATGTCCAGACCACGGGCGGCCACATCGGTTGCCACCAGCACCGACAGGCTGCGGTTGGCGAACAGGGTCAGGACCTGGTCACGGTCGCGCTGCTCGAGGTCGCCATGCAGCGCTTGAGCGGAAATGCCCTTGGCCTGCAGGTGCTCGACCAGCTCCTGGCATTGCTGCTTGGTAAAGCAGAACGCTACGCACGATTGCGGGCGGAAGTGGCCAAGCACTTTGGTGACCGCCTCCATGCGCTGCTCTGGAGTGATTTCGTAGAAGTGCTGTTCGATCTGGCTGTCGGCGTGCAGGGTTTCGACCTTGACGGTCTGCGGGTCGCGCATGAAGGACGAGGCCAGCTGCTTGATGCCCGACGGGTAGGTCGCCGAGAACAGCAGGGTCTGACGGCGTTTCGGGGTTTGTCCGATGATGTCGGCGATGGCGTCGTAGAAGCCCATGTCGAGCATACGGTCGGCTTCATCGAGAATCAGCGTGTTGAGGCCGTCGAGCACCAGGGTGCCTTTGCTCAGGTGCTGCTGAATGCGGCCCGGGGTGCCGACGATGATATGCGCGCCGTGTTCCAGCGAAGCAATCTGCGGGCCCAGGGACACACCGCCGCACAGGGTCAGGATCTTGATGTTGTCTTCGGCGCGGGCCAGGCGACGCAGCTCTTTGGCCACCTGGTCAGCCAGCTCGCGGGTCGGGCACAGGACCAGGGCCTGGCAACCGAAGTAACGCGGGTTGATCGGGTTGAGCAGGCCGATGCCGAATGCAGCGGTCTTGCCACTGCCAGTCTTGGCCTGGGCGATCAGGTCCATGCCCTTGAGGATTACCGGCAGGCTCTGGGCCTGGATCGGGGTCATCTGGGCGTAGCCGAGGGCGTCCAGGTTGGCCAGCATGGCGGCGGACAGCGGCAAGGTGGCGAAGGCGGTGGCAATGGTGGTCACGAGGCGGGCCTGCAAAACAAAATGTCGCGCAGTGTACCAGCCTCGACGCCATTAGCCCTAAGGCTCGATCTCCGGTTCCGGACGAGGGGCACGCCTTCCGTCCGTCCTCGACAGCTGCATGAAGATCGCGGCGGCCAGCATGGCCATCAGACCAATGGTCAGGAAGGTCAGCTGAAACGCGCCCAGCGTGCTCTCGATGCCTTCGGCACTGCCCGACGCCGTGAAACCGCCGAGCAGTGCACCGGCGCACGCCACGCCAAGGCTCAGGGACAGCTGCGCCACCACCGACAGCAGGCTGTTGCCACTGCTGGCGCTGGCGTCGTCGAGGTCGATCAGGGTCACCGTGTTCATCGCCGTGAACTGCATGGAGTTGACCGCGCCGAGCAGGCCCAGCTGGAACAGCAGCAGGGCATAGGGCGTTTGCTCGTCCACCAGCCCCAGGCTGGCCAGCAACAGGCCGAGCAACAGGGTGTTGCCGGTGAGGATGGTGCGGTAACCGAAGCGTTCGATCAGTGGCCGGGCGATGGATTTGGCCAGCATCGCTGCCGCCGCCAGGGGAATCATGCTCATGCCGGCCTGTGCCGGCGAGTAACCCAGCGCCACCTGCAGCAGCAGTGGCACCAGAAACGGCAGGGCGCCACTGCCCAGGCGGGCGAACAGGTTACCGAGGATGCCGACGGAAAAGGTCCGGGTGCGAAACAGCCTGGGCGAAAACAGCGGATTTTCGACGCTGCCTGCGCGCAGCCAGTAAGCCGCCAGGCAGGCCATGCCGGCGAACAGCAGCAACATCACCCGCAGGTGCGGCAGATGCAGTTCGCCCAGGCCTTCCATGGCAATGGTGATCAGCACCATGGCCGCGCCGAACAGCACAAAGCCGACGCCGTCGAAACGCGTGCGCTCGCTGCCACGCAGGTCGGGAATGAAGCGCCACACGGCGTAACAGCCGATGACACCGACCGGCAGGTTGAGCAGGAAGATCCAGTGCCAGCTGAGGATTTCCACCAGCCAGCCGCCCATGGTCGGGCCCAGCAGCGGACCAAGCAGCCCAGGGATGGTGATGAAGCTCATGATCCGCACCAGCTCCGAGCGCGGGTAGGCGCGCAGCACTACCAGCCTTCCGACCGGCAGCATCAAGGCACCGCCCAGGCCCTGGACCACCCGCGCCGCCACCAGCATGCTCAGGCTTTCGGCCAGGGCGCAGAGCAGCGAGCCGAAGCTGAACAGCAGAATGGCGCCGAAGAAGATGCGCTTGGTGCCGAAGCGGTCGGCGATCCAGCCCGAGGCTGGGATCAGCAGGGCTACGGTGAGCATGTAGGCGATGATCACTGACTGCATGCGCAGCGGGTCTTCGGCGAGATCCCGGGCCATGGCCGGCAGGGCAGTGTTGAGGATGGTGCCGTCCAGCGACTGCATGAAGAAGGCGATGGCTACGACCCAGGGGATCCAGCGGGCGGTGACAGGGTCCAGCGGGGCGCGGTTGGGCATGGTTTGCTCAGGTGTCCTTTAGGGCCTCATCGCCGGCAAGGCCGGCTCCCACAGAGGTCGATGCAAATTGGTGGGAGCCGGCCTTGCCGGCGATGGACTCATCACAATGTCAACGTCAGGCGCTTTACCAGTGCTCCAGGCAAATGGCTCGAACTGGTCTGCCTTTGGCCGTAAGTACTGGTCGACAGAATCAGCTCGCGCTCTGCGGTCAGAGCCTCCAGCTGAGAACCCAACAAACTGTAGACGCTGTCGTCAAAGCGCATGGTGCTGACCGGTGCCTGGATCTGTCCGTCCTCGACCCAGAACGTGGCGAAGCGGGTCAGGCCGGTCATACGGGCGGCCGGCAGGTCGGAGAAGTTCAGGTACCAGAGGTTGCTGATGTACAGGCCAGTGCCCAGGCGACTGAGGACGTCGCGCTGTTCGAGGTCGCCAGCGGCCATGCTCAGGGCGCAAGGTGACTCATGGCTGTCGGCACCGTTGGCGGCCAGTTCGAACTCGACGGCGCTGCGGGCGCAGATCAGGCGGTCGAGCCCCTGGCCTTGCTCGATCAGGCGCAAATCGCTGCGCGGCGTTCCCTCGTCGGAAAACGCCGGGCTCAGCGAGCCACTGACCTGTTCGGCAATGCTGACCTGCTGATTCAGGCGCGCATCACCGGCATACAGGCGTTGCAGCGGACTGTTCTTGGTTGCCAAAGACTGGGATGAGAAACCGCCCCAGCAGAGCATGCCCATGATTTCATCGACTGCCGCCGGGGCCAGGTACGCGCGGTACTCGCCGGGTGCCAGGGTCTTGAGCGGGCGGCCGAGGTATTCCAGCTGTTCGCGTGCCTGGCGCAGGCGCAGGGCAAAGGCGTCGTTGTCCCAGTGTTGCCCGGCATAGTTGGCTTTGACTGCCTGGCCGTTGCGATGGAACAGACTCCAGTCAAAGTTGAAGCTGTTGGCCTGGTGCCAGCCAAATGCGCCGAACGAACTGGCAAAACCCCGGCAGATCGGGCCTGCGGCGTAGATACCGACCAGGTCCAGTTCCCCGGCGCCCTGCTCGATCTGCATCAGCACCTGGTCAATCCCGGGCAGCGCCTGGTCCTGCACATTATGGCTTTGCCAGGCGCTGTCGTTGAGCTGCAGGTAAGGGTCGGCTTCAAGCAATGGCAAGGTCTGACGCAGTTGCTCGATAGCCTCGGCCAGGCGCTGCTGGTCGACATCGTTATCGTTGCCAAGGGTGAACTGCAGTTCAGCCTGGCGCCCGTCCTTGACCAGCTTGAGGACGCAACTGGCCTGCTGCACCTCGCCGGCCTGGCGCACTTTGGCATGGTTGAAGCGAATGAACTGCGAGTGTTCGGCGCTGTAGCTGAGGGTGAAATGTTCGGGGGCGCGACCCTGCTCTTGCAGGCTGGCGACCAGGCTCTGGAAGCTTTGCAGTGGGGTGGCAGCCATCAGGCGTCTCCTCCGAATACGTCGATCTGGCTGAATACGCAGGCAGGTGAGGCATGCCCGACCCGCACCACCTGGTTCGGCTCGCCCTTGCCGCAGTTCGGCGTGCCGAGAACCTGCAAGGTGCTGGCGTCGCCAACCGCGCTGAGGTTGCCCCAGAACTGTGCGGAAATCCCTCGGTAGTTGGGATTCTTGACCACGCCCTTGAGTTCGCCGTTTTCGATCAACTGGCCCCATTCACAGCCGAACTGGAACTTGTTGCGTGCATCATCGATGGACCAGGAGCGGTTGGTGCGCATCAGGATGCCGTGTTCGATATTGCCGATCAGCTGCTCGAGACTCTGGTCGCCTGGCTCGATATTGAGGTTGGCCATGCGATCGATAGGCGCCCGGTTCCAGCCACAGGCGCGGCTGTTGGCGACGCCGTCCAGGCCCGAGCGGAACTGCGACAGGGCCCCGCCCAGCGGGCGCAGCAGCAAACCGTCGCGGATCAGGAACTGCTTGCTGGCGGTACTGCCGTCGTCGTCATGGCTGTAGCTGGCCAGTTCTTCGCCGATGGTCGGGTCGAACGTCACGTTGAGCAGTTTCGAGCCGTATTGCAGGGTGCCGAAGTCACTGGCTTTGACGAAGCTGGTGCCGGCGTAGTTGCGCTCGTCGCCAAGGATGCGGTCCATTTCCAGCGGGTGACCGATGGACTCATGGATCTGCAGCATCATCTGGTCCGGCATCAACAGCAGATCGCGCACGCCGCTCGGGGTATTGGGCGCCAGCAGCAGTTGCAGCGCCTGGTCGGCGACCTTGACGCCAGCGCCAACCAGGCCGCAGCGCTCGATGACGTCCAGGCCACCCTGCTGGCCGAAATTCTCCCGGCCCAGGGTGCGGCTCTGGCTGTCCTGACCATCGAAGGCGGTGACCGCGAAGCCTGGATAGATAAAGCGCTGAGCCTGGCGCAGTTCGGCACCGGCGGTGTTCAGGTAAATCTGTTCGACATTGCTGATGCCAAGGCTGGCCTGCCAGTTCACCAGGCGGCTGTCGGCGGGCACGCTGTTCGATTCACGGGCGAGCAGGTCATAGCAGTCGGCCAGGGATGGCAAGGGCTGTTCGAGGTTTGGCGAGCGATAGTCGCTGTGCTCTGTGGCTACCGGCTGTTCGCTGAGGTCAAGCAGCGCACGGGCGCCAATCTGCGCGGCGAGTCGCTCGGCCTGCTCGAGGGCACGCTGCAGGCCTGCCTGGGACAGATCGGCAGTGGCGGCGTAGGCTTCCACACCCTTGAGCCGGACCGTCAGCATGGCCCCTTCATCGCGGAAGAAGAACGGCGGCTCGGCAACGTTCTTGCGCACTGACAGTTGCTGCTGGGACTGCTGCACATAGCGCAGGGAAAAAAACTCGGCACCGCTGCGCAGGGCGGCAAAGCGCTGGCGCAGCAATGCAGTCATCTCGAACATGCAAGAAACCTCCGTGTGTACGGTGGTTCCCCCTCAGAACCACTCGTCGCGCATGCTCAGGCAGGTATCGTCGCGGGCCTCGAGCAATGCCAGCTCATTATGGCAGCCCGGCACTTCCCAGGTCAGGAAATAACGCGCGGCCTGCAATTTGCCCTGGTAGAAGTCGTGGTCGGCCGGGTTGCCCAAGGCCAGCCCCTGTTCGGCATGGATCGCCTGTTGCAGCCAGCGCCAGCCGATCACGCAGTGACCAAAGGCCTTGAGGTACAGCGCCGAGTTGGCCAGGGCAAGGTTGACCTGACCCTGGGCCAGGTCGCCGAGCAGCCCCAGCGTTACGCTCTGCAGGCGGATCTGCAATTGCTCCAGCGGCGTGCGCAGGTGATCCAGACTGGCGAATGCGCGCGCCTGCTTGCAGGTCCCGGCAATCAGGCGCACCAGTTGCTTGAGCCCGGCGCCACCGTTCTGCGCCAGCTTGCGGCCGAGCAGGTCGAGCGACTGGATGCCATGGGTGCCTTCGTGAATCGGGTTCAGACGGTTGTCACGGTAATACTGTTCGACCGGGTATTCGCGGGTATAACCGTGGCCACCGAGAATCTGGATCGCCAGTTCGTTGGCCTTGAGGCAGAACTCCGACGGCCAGGATTTGACGATCGGGGTCAGCAAATCGAGCAACTCATGGGCGTGTTGACGCTGCGTCTCGGTTTCGCCGCTCTGGGTTTCATCGAACAGCCGCGCCGCGTACAGACCCAGGTCGAAGGCGCCTTCGACGTAGGCTTTCTGGGTCAGCAGCATGCGCTTTACATCGCTATGGCCGATGATCGGTACCGCGGCGGTGGCCGGGTCCTTGTTGTCCGGCAGGCGTCCTTGTGGACGCTGGCGCGCGTATTCAAGCGAATACAGGTAGCCGGCATAGCCAAGCATCACCGCGCCCATGCCGACGCCGATGCGCGCTTCGTTCATCATCTGGAACATGCAGGCCAGACCCTGGTGCGGCTTGCCCACCAGGTAGCCGACACACTGTCCGTTATCGCCGAAATTCAGCGCTGTCGAGGTGGTGCCGCGCCAGCCCATCTTGTGGAACAACCCGGCCAGCAGTACGTCGTTGCGTGGGCCCAGGCTGCCATCGGCATTGACCAGGAACTTGGGCACGATGAACAGCGAAATGCCTTTCACCCCGGGCGGCGCGTCCGGCAGCTTGGCCAGGACCATGTGCACGATGTTTTCCGACAACGGGTGGTCGCCGCCAGAGATGAAGATCTTGTTGCCGCGCAGCCGGTAACTGCCATCAGCGGCGGGCTCTGCGCGGGTGCGGATATCGGCCAGGGATGAACCTGCGTGAGGTTCGGTCAGGGCCATGGTACCGAAGAAGCGGCCTTCGATCATCGGCTGCAGGAACAGGCGTTTCTGCTCATCGCTGCCAAAGCTTTCGATCAGGTTGGCGGCGCCCATGGTCAGGAACGGATACGCCGTGGTCCCGGCGTTGGCCGCCTGGAAATGGGCAAAACAGGCTTGCGAAAGCAGCGTCGGCAACTGCATGCCGCCGGCCTCGAAGTCGCGGGTGGCGTTGAGGAAACCGGCTTCGAGGAAGGCATCGACTGCGGGTTTGACTTCGGGTATCAGCAGCGCTTCGCCATTCTCGTAACGCGGCTCGTGTTCGTCGCCCTTGCGGTTGTGTGGCGCAAAATACTTCTCGGCAATGGTCCGCGCCGTGTTCAGCGCAGCGTCGAAGGTTTCGCGGTTGTGTTCGGCAAAGCGTGGGCGTTGGGTGAGGGCCTCGGCGTCGAGCACTTCGTAGAGTTCGAAGGCCAGGTTGCGGGCGCTGAGCAGGGTCTCGGACATGACGGCATTCCTGTCTGGGGATGCGTCGAGTCTAGGCAGGGGTGCAGGCACTGCACAGTGAAATAGATGTGGGTGATAGGAGGGTAGAACCAGCTTCGGAAGAAACCACAGCCTGAAAGCATCGCGGGGCAAGCCCGCTCCCACCGGCTTATCACAAACCTGAGGGAGCGGGCTTGCCCCGCGATTGAGTGATGCCTATCAGCCGATAGTCATCAAGCTCGCGTTACCACCTGCAGCAGCAGTGTTAACGCTCAACGCCCGCTCGATAACCAGACGCTCCAGGGCAATCGAGGTTTCGCCCGACGACAGGCCATGGACGCCGACGATGGCACCGGCACGCTTGGCCACTTGCTCGCAGACTGCGCGCAACTGGTCGGAATGGCCGTGGTGCAGGACGGCATCGAACACCACCTCATCCTTGGTCCAGTCACCGACCAGCTTGATGCGTGCCTGCACGTCTTTCGGCAGACGGTTGCGCAGGGTCTTGGTCAGTTCGCCTTCCGGCCACACCGCCGAGCTGCCCACGGCCAGAACCGCAGCCAGCTGGGTCAGCAGGTCGGCCTCGACTTCAGCCAGGCACAGCACATGCTCGCGCGGCAGGATGGTGTAGCTGTTGCGCTCACCGGTCGGGCCGGCCAGCAGGCGGCTGATACCGCTTTGCGACTGCTTGGCGAACTGCTCGCAGAGGCTGCCCAGCTCGTTCAGCTGGTTGCTTGCAGCCCAGGCTTTAAGCGCTTGCAGTGGCTTGCTCAACTCGTCGCGCAGACGGGTGTCCGGGGTGTTGCCGGCGTCGGTGCGCTGGAACGATTGCTCGATCGCATCAGCCGGACGGGTCGACAGCAGGCGGTACAGGTACAGCGGGCCACCGGCTTTCGGACCGGTGCCGGACAGGCCTTCACCACCGAACGGCTGAACGCCGACCACGGCACCGACGATGTTGCGGTTGACGTAGACGTTACCGGCGTTGACGGTGTCGATGACCTTGGCGATGGTTTCGTCGATCCGGGTGTGAACACCCAGGGTCAGGCCGTAACCGGAAGCGTTGATCTGCTCGATCAGCTGGTCGAGGTTCTTGCGGTTGTAGCGCACCACGTGCAGGACCGGGCCGAAGATCTCGCGTTGCAGCTCGTCGAAGCTTTCCAGCTCGATCAGGGTCGGCATGACAAAGGTGCCGCGCTTGATCTCTTCGCCATTGGCGATGGCAACCTGGTACACCGAGCGGCCTTTGTCGCGCATGCCCTGGATGTGTTTCTCGATACCGGCCTTGGCTTCGGCGTCGATCACCGGGCCAATGTCCACGTTCAGGCGCTCCGGGTTACCCAGGCGGCTTTCGGCCATGGCGCCCTTGAGCATCTCGATCACGCGATCGGCCGAGTCTTCCTGCAGGCACAGCACGCGCAGTGCCGAGCAGCGCTGACCGGCGCTGTCGAAAGCCGAGGAAACGACGTCGATGACGACTTGTTCGGTGAGTGCCGAGGAGTCGACGATCATCGCGTTCTGGCCACCGGTTTCGGCGATCAGCGGAATCGGACGGCCCTGGGCATCCAGGCGGCCGGCGATGTTGCGTTGCAGCAGGCGGGCGACTTCGGTGGAGCCGGTGAACATCACGCCTTTGACCCGATCGTCACCGACCAGGCGCGCACCGACGGTTTCACCGCGACCTGGCAGCAACTGCACCACGCCTTCAGGGATACCGGCTTCGAGCAGCAGGCGCACGGCCTGGGCGGCGACCAGCGGGGTTTGTTCGGCAGGCTTGGCCAGTACCGGGTTACCGGCTGCCAGGGCTGCGGCGACCTGGCCGCTGAAGATTGCCAACGGGAAGTTCCACGGGCTGATGCAGACCACCGGGCCCAGAGGGCGGTGGGCATCGTTGCTGAAGTCGTTACGGGCCTGCACCGCGTAGTAGCGCAGGAAGTCGACCGCTTCACGGACTTCGGCGATGGCGTTGGCGAAGGTCTTGCCGGCTTCACGGGCGAGCAGGCCCATCAATGGCTGAATTTCGGCTTCCATCAGGTCGGCGGCGCGCTCCAGGATCGCAGCGCGCTCAGCTGGCGGAGTGGCTTGCCAGATCGGAGCAGCGTTGAGGGCGCACTGGATGGCGTTGTCGACGTCGGCAACGGTGGCTTCCTGGACATGGCCGACCACGTCACGGTGATCGGACGGGTTCAGTACCGGCGCAGCGGCTTCATTGCTGGAGGCGCAGCCAAGCATCGGTGCGGCTTTCCAGTCGTTGTGTGCGGTGGCCAGCAGGGCGCAGGACAGCGACGCCAGGCGATGTTCGTTGGCCATGTCGATACCGGCGGAGTTGGCCCGCTCGGCGCCGTACAGGTCACGCGGCAATGGAATGCGCGGATGCGGCAGGCCGGTGTTGCCTTCCTGGGTCGCCATCTGCTCGATGGTGGCGACCGGGTCGGCAACCAGTTCCTGGATCGAGATCGACTGGTCGGCAATACGGTTGACGAACGAGGTGTTGGCGCCGTTTTCCAGCAGGCGGCGAACCAGGTAGGCCAGCAGGGTTTCGTGGGTACCGACCGGTGCGTACACGCGGCACGGACGGTTCAGCTTGCCATCGGCAACCTTGCCGACAACCTGTTCGTACAGCGGTTCACCCATACCGTGCAGGCACTGGAACTCGTACTGACCCGGGTAGTAGTTCTGCCCGGCGATATGGTAGATGGCCGACAGGGTGTGGGCGTTGTGCGTAGCGAACTGCGGGTAGATGACTTCCGGTACCGACAGCAGCTTGCGTGCGCAGGCAATGTAGGACACGTCGGTGTACACCTTGCGGGTGTAGACCGGGTAGCCTTCCAGGCCTTCGACCTGGGCGCGCTTGATCTCGCTGTCCCAGTAGGCGCCCTTCACCAGACGGATCATCAGGCGATGACGGCTGCGGCGGGCCAGGTCGATGACGTAGTCGATCACGTACGGGCAGCGCTTCTGGTAAGCCTGGATCACGAAGCCGATACCGTTCCAGCCGGTCAGCTGCGGTTCGAAGCACAGGCGCTCGAGCAGATCCAGCGACAGCTCCAGGCGGTCGGCTTCCTCGGCGTCGATGTTCAGGCCGATGTCGTATTGCTTGGCCAGCAGGGTCAGCGACAGCAGGCGCGGGTACAGCTCATCCATCACGCGCTCGTACTGGGCACGGCTGTAGCGCGGGTGCAGGGCCGAGAGTTTGATCGAGATGCCCGGACCTTCATAAATGCCGCGACCGTGCGAGGCTTTACCGATCGAGTGGATCGCCTGCTCGTAGGAGGCCAGGTATTTCTGCGCGTCGTGCTCGGTCAGTGCGGCTTCGCCGAGCATGTCGTAGGAGTAGCGGAAGCCCTTGGCTTCGAACTTGCTGGCGTTGGCCAGGGCTTCGGCGATGGTTTCGCCGGTGACGAACTGCTCGCCCATCAGGCGCATGGCCATGTCGACGCCCTTGCGGATCATCGGCTCGCCGCTCTTGCCGATGATGCGGCTGAGCGAGGAGGTCAGGCCGGATTCGTTGTGGGTCGAGACCAGTTTGCCGGTCAGCAGCAGGCCCCAGGTGGCGGCGTTGACGAACAGCGACGGGCTGTTGCCCAGGTGCGGCTGCCAGTTGCCGGTGCTGATCTTGTCGCGGATCAGGGCATCGCGGGTGCCTTTGTCCGGGATACGCAGCAGGGCTTCGGCCAGGCACATCAGGGCCACACCTTCCTGCGACGACAGGGAGAACTCCTGCAGCAGGCCCTGGACGATACCGGCACGGCCGCCAGCGCTCTTCTGGTTACGCAGTTTTTCGGCGATGCCGGCGGCCAGCTTGTTGGTGGCCTCGGCCATGGCCGCAGGCAGGCGCGCCTGCTCCAGCAGCATTGGCACCACTTCCGGCTCGGGACGGCGATAGGCGGCAGTGATGGCCGAACGCAGTACCGATTGCGGGAGGATGCTTTCGGCAAATTCGAGGAAGCACTGGTGGCTGTGATCGCCCAGCACTTCACCGGCTTCATCGCCATTGATGATCGACTGACCGTTGAGTTCGGTCAGGGTGGCACCACCCTCGAGCTTTTCCAGGTAATTGAAGATTGCCTGTTTGATCAACCAGTGCGGCGTGCGGTCGATGGACTGCGCAGCTGCTTTGAGTCGCTCACGGGTCGGGTCGTCAAGTTTGACCCCAAGGGTGGTCGTCGCCATTTCTTATCCTCATTATTGCCACAGGCTGTGGCTTAAGCTGGCGCCAAGATTAGCCGTGCGCGAATTCGGGTGCAACCTAGTGCAACCCAAATAATGTAGGAAAAAAGTGCAACTCGTCCGGTGGGTAAAACCCCATGGAGAAAATGGGCGTTTATGGTGCATTTTCTTCTGTAAACGAAGGTTCTTGCTCCGAAAGGGAGCAAAAAACCGCTGTTACGCAAAAAAACCGATGAGGTGCAACTTGAATGCAAAAACAGGTTGCACCTACTTTGCGTTGTTGCATAGCATTCGCGGCCTGGGTGCAACCTCTCTGAGGCTGTCACTACATAAAAACAAACGCCAGGGCGCAACAATGAGTTTTAGCAATCCAATCACGATCACCTTTGTGATCTACATCGCAGCAATGGTGATGATCGGCTTCATGGCCTATCGCTCCACCAATAACCTCTCCGACTACATCCTCGGTGGCCGCAGCCTCGGTAGCGTGGTAACCGCGCTTTCGGCTGGCGCCTCGGACATGAGTGGCTGGTTGCTGATGGGCCTGCCGGGCGCCATCTATATGTCGGGTCTGTCGGAGGCCTGGATTGCCATCGGCCTGACCGTCGGTGCCTACCTGAACTGGTTGTTCGTTGCTGGCCGTCTGCGCGTGCAGACCGAGCACAACGGTGATGCGCTGACCCTGCCGGACTATTTCGCCAGCCGTTTCGAAGACAACAGCGGCCTGCTGCGGATCATCTCTGCCATCGTTATCCTGGTGTTCTTCACCATCTACTGCGCTTCCGGCATCGTAGCTGGCGCTCGTCTGTTCGAGAGCACCTTCGGCATGTCCTATGAAACCGCGCTGTGGGCCGGTGCGGCCGCAACCATCGCCTACACCTTCGTCGGTGGTTTCCTGGCGGTGAGCTGGACCGATACCGTCCAGGCGACACTGATGATCTTCGCCCTGATCCTGACCCCGGTGATCGTGCTGATCGCTACCGGCGGTGTCGATACCACCTTCCTGGCCATCGAAGCCCAGGGTGCTGGCAACTTCGACATGTTCAAGGGTGCAACCTTCATCGGCATCATCTCGCTGATGGGCTGGGGCCTGGGCTACTTCGGCCAGCCGCACATCCTGGCGCGTTTCATGGCTGCCGATTCGGTGAAATCCATCGCCAATGCCCGCCGCATCTCCATGACCTGGATGATCCTGTGCCTGGCCGGTACCTGTGCCGTTGGCTTCTTCGGTATCGCCTACTTCTCGGCGCATCCTGATGTTGCCGGCCCGGTTACCGAGAACCACGAGCGTGTGTTCATCGAGCTGGCCAAGATCCTGTTCAACCCATGGATCGCCGGTGTGCTGCTGTCGGCCATCCTGGCTGCCGTCATGAGTACCCTGAGCTGCCAGCTGCTGGTGTGCTCCAGCGCCCTGACCGAAGACTTCTACAAAACCTTCCTGCGCAAGAATGCATCGCAGGTCGAGCTGGTGTGGGTCGGTCGTCTGATGGTGCTGGCCGTTGCGCTGATCGCCATCGCCCTGGCTGCCAACCCTGAGAACCGCGTTCTGGGCCTGGTTGCCTACGCCTGGGCCGGTTTCGGTGCCGCCTTCGGTCCTGTGGTGCTGATCTCGGTACTGTGGAAAGGCATGACCCGCAATGGTGCGCTGGCTGGCATCATCGTCGGTGCCGTGACCGTTATCCTGTGGAAGAAATTCGACACCATGGGTCTGTACGAAATCATTCCGGGCTTCATTCTGGCCAGCCTGGCAATCTTCGTATTCAGCAAGCTCGGTAGCCCGAGCAAGGCGATGGTCGCGCGTTTCGAAACTGCAGATGCGGCGTACCACGCCGGCAAGTAATCGCGGTTAGATTGCTGTCTGACAACGGCCCGGCCTCGCAAGAGTCCGGGCCGTTGTGGTTTTGGCAGCCGGCGCCTGACGCCGTCGGCATGACAAGGTAAACTGCACGGTCTTGCAGGAGTTGCCATGAACTATCGTCACGCCTTTCACGCCGGCAACCACGCCGACGTCTTCAAACACCTTGTGTTGACCCGCCTTATTGCGCTGATGTCGCGCAAGGAGCAGCCGTTCGCCTACCTCGACACTCACGCTGGCCTCGGTCTGTATGACTTGCAGGGCGACCAGGCGACGCGTACCGGCGAGTGGATCGAAGGTGTCGGCCGGCTTTGGGGGCGTGATGACCTGCCAGAGGTTACCGCTGACTATCTGCGTATCCTGCGCAAGATGAACCCCGACGGCGAGCTGCGCTATTACCCGGGCTCGCCCGAACTTGCCCGGCGTCTGGCGCGTCAGCAGGACCGCGTGTTGCTCAACGAGAAGCACCCCGAAGACGGGCGCATGCTCAAGGACAACATGAAGAAAGACCCGCGCGTCGCCGTGCACCTGGGTGAGGGCTGGCATGTGCCGCGGGCGCTGCTGCCGGTGCAGGAAAAGCGCGCAGTGATGCTGATCGATCCGCCGTTCGAGCAGGCTGACGAGCTCAAGCGCTGCACAGTCGCCTTGAAAGAGGCAATCAGTCGCATGCGCCAGACCGTCGCGGCAATCTGGTACCCGATCAAGGATCAGCGCCAGCTGGTGCGCTTCTATCAGGACCTGACCAGCACTGGCGCGCCAAAGTTGCTGCGCGTTGAGCTGTACGTGCATCCCCAGGACAGCCCGCAGGGCCTCAATGGTTCGGGCCTGGCCATTGCCAACCCGCCATGGGGGCTTGAGGAGGAGTTGCGTGAACTGCTGCCGTGGTTGTCCCAGGTGCTGGCGCAGACCCAGGGTAGCTGGCGCATGGACTGGCTGATCGCCGAGTAGGTGTTGGTGTGGGAGCGGGCTTGCCCCGCGATGCGATGTGACTGACAGCTCGCAATCGCGGGGCAAGCCCGCTCCTACAGTTTGCGTTATAATCCCGCTCTTTCGTTGCCGCTCGCCCCAAGGGGCCAGGGCGCATATTTACAGATTGAAGAGGCTAGACCCTTGGCATTGACGATTCTTGGCCTGTCCGGCGCCCTTAGCCATGATCCTTCCGCGGCCCTGTACATCGACGGCAAGCTGATTGCCGCCGCTGAAGAAGAGCGCTTCGTGCGCGACAAACATGCAAAGAACCGCATGCCCTACGAATCGGCGAAGTTCTGCCTGGAGCAGGCTGGCATCAAGCCTTCCGACGTTGACGTGGTGGCCATTCCGTTCGCCCCGATCAGCCTGTTCGGTGAGGCCCGCTGGCACTACGCCAAGCGCTACTGGTACGCCCCGGACCGTGCTCTCGACGCGATCCTGATGGGCAATCGTCGCTACAAGCGCTACCGCAAGAAGATCGTCTGGTGCCTGGAGCAACTGGGCTTCGACCCGAAAAAGGTCAAGATCGAACCGGTCGAGCACCACCTCGCTCACGCTTCCAGCGCCTACCACTGCTCGGGTTTCAAGGAAAAAACCGCGATCCTCGGCATTGACGGCAAGGGCGAGTACGCCACGACCTTCTTCGGTTATGGCGAAAACGGCAAGATTCACAAGATCAAGGAATTTTTCGATCCGGATTCGTTGGGCGGCCTGTACGGCGCGATCACCGAATTCCTCGGTTTCGAGATGCTCGACGGCGAATTCAAGGTCATGGGCATGGCCCCGTATGGCGACGCCAGCAAATATGACTTCTCGCGTCTGGCCAGTTTCGAGAACGGCGAGCTGGTGATCAATACCGACTACGCCAACGTCATTGGCCTGCGCCGCTACAAAGAGAAAGGCAAAGGCTTCTACTTCTCGCCGAAGCTGATCGAGTGGCTGGGTCCCAAGCGCGAAGGCGACATCGCCGACGAGCCGTACATCCACTACGCCGCCAGCATGCAGGCGCTGTTCGAGAAAATCTCCCTGCAGATGATCGACCACTACCTGGGCGACATCCTCAAGGAAACCGGCAAGCTGGCTTTCGCTGGCGGTTGCGCACTGAACGTCAAGCTCAACCAGAAGATCATTGCCCGTCCTGACCTCAAGGAACTGTTCGTCCAGCCGGCTTCCGGCGACGCCGGTACCGCGGTCGGTGCGGCTGCATACGTTTCCCACGCCCGCGGAGTGCCGGTCGAGAAGATGGAACACGTCTACCTCGGCCCTGCGTACTCCAACGAGGACGTGATTGCCGCCTGTGCCCGTCACCCGAGCCAGCCGAAATGGCGCAAGCTCGAGAACATGCCGGAGCAGATCGCCAAGATCATGGTCGATGGCAACCCGGTGGCCTGGTTCCAGGGCCGCATGGAGTTCGGTCCGCGCGCGCTGGGCGGTCGTTCGATCATCGGTTGCCCGAGCGTTCCTGGCGTCGCCGACCGCATCAACCACCAGATCAAGTTCCGCGAGCGCTGGAGGCCTTTCTGCCCGTCGATGCTCGACACCGTCGCCCCGCAGATGATCAAGATCGATCACCCGGCGCCCTTCATGACCTTCACCTTTGAAGTCGCCGAAGAGTGGAAGACCCGCGTGCCGGAAGTCGTCCACGAAGACGGTACCTCGCGGGCCCAGGTGCTCAAGCGCGAGTACAACCCGCGCTATTACGACATGATGAAGGCACTGGAAGACCTGACTGGCAACGGCGTGTCGCTCAATACCTCGCTCAACCGTCGTGGCGAGCCAATGATCTGCTCGCCGACCGATGCCCTGAACATGTTCTTCGGCTCGGATCTGCAGTACCTGATCATGGAAGACATTCTGGTAGTCAAGGACGGCGCGAACAGTTATGACGTCCAGGGCTGAAAAACGCGTCCTGCAGTTCTGCCACGGCTATGACGGTCCGTTCCTGGACTGTGCGCGGCAGTACGCCAGCCTGTTCAACGGCAGCGGCTACAAGGTCACCACGGTGTTCCTTACCGGCGCTGCCGACCCTCAGGTGGCCGCCGGCTGCGCCTCTGATGAAGTGATCTTCCTCGAGTTCAGCTCCAAGGCCATTCGTGGCCTGAAGCTGGGGGCGATCCGCGCATTGCGGCGGATCGTCGCCACGCGCAATTTCAGCTTCTGTATTGCTCACCGCTTCAAGCCGATCTATATCGCCTTGCTCGGTAGCCGCCTGCCGGTGATTGGTGTGCACCATGCCTTTGGCGACTACCAGCGTGGCAGTCGTCGGCTGTTTGCCAACCTGTTCCGTCAGCGCCTGAGTCTGCTCGGCGTCTCCGACGCGGTGCGCGATGACATGCGCAAATGCTTGCCGAAGTGGCCGGCTGAGCGCATCCAGACCCTTTACAACCGTATCGACATCGAGGCGCTGCAGGCCGCGCTGGTACCTGCAGCCGATGCCCGACAAGCGTTGGGGCTGGATCCGCAGGCCTGGATTGTCGGTAATGTCGGTCGCCTGCATCCGGACAAGGACCAGGCCACCCTGTTGCGTGGCTTTGCCCTCGCGCTGCCGCGTCTGCCGGCGGGTGCTCGCCTGGCTATCCTGGGTGAGGGGCGTCTGGAGCAGTCGCTGAAAACACTGGCCGCCGAGCTGGGAATTGCCGGGCAGGTGGACTTTCTCGGCCAGGTGCCCAATGCGCGATGCTATTTCAAGGCGTTCGATGCTTTTGCCCTGAGCTCCGACCACGAACCGTTCGGTATGGTCCTGCTTGAAGCCATGGTCGCCGGAGTGCCGGTGCTCGCCACCGCCTGCGGCGGTGCCCTGGAAGTGGTCGAGGGTGTCGGCATCCTGTTTCCACTGGCCGATGCCGAGCGTCTGGCTCAAGGCTTGCAACATCTGGCCGTACTGGATGAAGCGCAGCGCCAGGAGTGTGCCGAGCGCATGCTTGCGCGCCTGCGTGAGCGTTTTTCCGATAGCGCTGTGCGCGATACCTTCTGGCAGTTGCCAGCTGTGCGCGCGCTGACGGCGGAGGCTTGATGCTCAATCATATTCAAGGCTGGCGCGAGCGCGGCTGGCGTGTGATCGATGCGCCTGCCTACGCCCAGGCCTGGCAGCGCTTTGGTGGTAGCGTCGCGACCCACCCGCTGGTGGTCGAGCAACTGGCCGAGCTGGCGCAGATTCCGGTGCGCTACCTGGGCTGGGAGCACAAGGGTGAGCTCAAGGCCGCGATTCCGACCTGGGGTCGTTACCTGGCGTTGTCCAAGGACGTGCTCAAGCGTCAGGGCAAGAAGGGTTTGTATGACCTGGGCAATGCCGAGCTGATCCTGCCGGCGGCTGCCGATGCCCAGGCGCCGCTGCGTCATGCCGGGCGTTACCTGTCCGAGCTCAACCAGGGGCGTTTCGCCAACCTCAAGCTGCAGACTGAATCGCTGGCGATGGCGCGCACGCCTGAAGACCTGTCGAAGAAGTTTCGCTACAACCAGCGCCGCGAGTTGCGCCTGCTGGAAGAGGCGGGCGGCCAGGTGCGTGCGGTTTCTGAGTTTTCCAGCAGTGAACTGGCTGCGATCTACTGCGATCTGTTTCAGCGCCGTTGGGAATTCCCGGCCACTGGCGCCGAACGCATGGCTGAGGTCATAGAGCGTCTGCGTGAGCTGCTGATCGGTTCGGTGCTGTTTCTCGACGATGCACCCATCGCCATCCAGCTGGTCTACCGGGTCGAAGCCCCTGAGTGGATCAGCGTCGAGTACATCAATGGTGGCGTTGACCCGCAAACCAAGGCTTTCAGTCCTGGAAGCGTATTGAGTTTCCTCAATACCCAGGCCGCCTGGGAAGATGCCCGGGCGCGCAACAAGCCGCTGCGTTTCTCCTTTGGCCGCGCTGATCGCGAGTACAAGGATCGCTGGTGCAACCCTGTTCCGGTGTTTCAGGTGTGAGCCGCAAGCAGCAGTTGCTCAAGCGGCACCGGCGCAACAAGCGGCTGGGGTTGCTGGCTGGCCTGGTGGTGTTGCTGGGCCTGGGTATTTTCGTCCAGTGGTGGTTGCCGTTATTGCTCCTGCCACTGCTGTGGGCCGCCCATGAAGCCTGGTTTGCCGATCACCTGTTTTATTCGCCTGCCGAAGACTACCAGTATCAGTTCCCGCAGGATTGCCAGGCGCATCCGGTCGAGCTGGTCGACGGTGTTGTGCAGCTTCAGGCGCCTTTGCAGCTTGCCGGTGATGAAACGCTGGTCCTGGCGCTGCGTCTGAAAAGTACTTGGCTGGGCCGTTTCCTGGACCCGGCAGTGGTGTTGAACGGTGAAGATTGCCAGGCTTTCGAGCGCGGCGTCGCGGGCCTGCGTTACCTGAACCTGACCGGGCTTGGCGAGTCGCTTGCTGCCGGGCGGCTGCGCTTGCGTGGGCGCTGGTGCCGTCTATCTGGCGAAGGGCAATTGTGGGTTGTTGCAGGCAACGATCTGCGCCAGAAGCGCGTCATGGTCATCGCGCCCCATGCCGATGATGCCGAGCTGGCTGCTTTCGGCCTCTACAGCCAGGCGCAAGAAGCCTGGGTAGTGACCCTGACCGCTGGCGAGATCGAGGCTGAGCACTATCAGCAAATGGGCATGGCCAAAGCTGAGTCCGCCCGCCTGAAGGGCCGGCTGCGCGCCTGGGACAGTATTGCCGTACCGCGCTGGGCAGGTGTGCCCGAGTCGAACTGTGTGCAGCTGGGTTATTTCTGCCTGCAGTTGCCAGCCATGCAGGCAGCGCCGGATCAGGCAATCGCCTCGCGTGAGGCGGAGCTTGACGATACCCGTCTGTTCAGGCGCTTCAATGCGATAACCTTGCCGGGTGACCAGGATGGTGCGCCGACCTGGAACAACCTGTTGGCCGACTTGCGTGCGTTGTTGCTCAAGGCTCGCCCGCAGGTGCTGGTGATGCCGCATCCGACTCTTGATCCGCATCCTGACCACATCTGCGCCCAGGCTGCTGTGCTCGAAGCCCTGCAGGGGCTTGAATGGCAGCCGGAAACCGTGCTGGGGTACGCCAACCACCTGCATGACAATGATCGCTGGCCGATGGGCGATAGCGGTGCCGGGGTGGCTTTGCCGCCGCAACTGGAAGGCGGGCAGATCTGGGCGCCCTACAGTCTGCCCCTGGATCTGGCGACTCAGCGCGACAAGGCCATGGCGCTGGGCATGATGCACGATCTGCAGCCGCCGGCACCGTTCAAGCGCCGCATTCGTCGCCTGCTCCAGCGTTGGCTGGCGGGGCGACGCGCTTCGCCTTACGGCGAGAACGAATTTTTCCGCAAGGCCGTGCGCCGACATGAATTGTTCTGGCGCCGTGATCTCTGATCCTGGCCCATGACTGTTAGCGGCTGAACAAAGACCGCAAGGAAGACAATGAAAGTTCTATTTCTGGTGCAGAAAGAACAACGGGCAATCCTGGACCGTCTCTACGACGGTGTCGCCGCCCATTGCGAATGCGATCTGCGCTGGCTCAGCAGTGCCGATCAGCGCAACCTGCGCAGCTATTTCCGTCGTGAAGTCGACGTCGAAAAGTATGACCGGATTGTGTTTTTTCTGCGCTTCAAGCAAGAGATTCGTCAGGTCGGCTTCATTCGTACGGTGCCCAACCTGGTCATCCTCGAACATGACGCCTATCAGAACTACATCCCGTGCAAGTACACCGGCAAGTTCAGCGCCCACTACCGTCAGTTGCCTTGGGCGCGGGTGATCAGCTCCGGTTATATGGTCAGCGAACGCTTGCGCCAGGAGGGTTTCGACGCCGAATTCGTGCCCAAGGGCTACGACCAGCAGTTGCTGGCCGACCAGGGGTGCGAGCGGGATATCGAGCTGGCCTTTGTCGGCAGTACCAACAGTGTCGCCTACAGTGGGCGCAAGGCGTTGCTCGATGAGCTCGCTCAGGTCGAAAACCTGCTGGTCACCCGGACCAAGTCCGGTGAAGAGTACTGTGACACGCTCAACCGCATTCGTTTCTTCGTCAGTGCCGATGTCGGCATGGGCGAATACATGATCAAGAATTTCGAGGCGATGGCCTGTGGCTGCGTGCTGCTGGCTTTTGATCAAGGGGAGGCGGAGAATCGCGCCCTGGGCCTTGAAGACATGCACAACGTGGTTTTGTACAACAGCATTGCCCAGCTGCAGGAAAAGCTCAAAGTGTTACGCGCCGACCCGGCATTGGTCGAGCGCATTGGCAGCAACGGTCGTGACCTTGCTGTGTCGCAGTTCAGCTTCGCTCAAGTGGGCCGAAGCATCGTAGAAAAAATGCAGCCACCTCTGCGTTCCCGTCCAGCCCTGACCGGTTGGCAGCGCTTGCGTTTGAGACTGGGCATATGAGCCGGCTGTCCCGCACATGGGGCGTGGTCTCGAACAACCGAATACAGAAGATGGGGAGGGAATCCGGTGCGATTCAGTGATGACAGTGATGTAACCCTGGTGGTTACCAGTTGCGGGCGTTTCGACCTGCTCAAGCTTACACTCGAGAGTTTCGATCGTTTCAATACTGCACCGATTCGCGAAGTGTTCATCACCGAAGATTCGGGCGATGACGCTGTCCATCAGGCGGTGCCGGAACATTGGAAGCCGCACTGCAAGGTCTTCGTCAATCGGCCTAAACTGGGGCAGCTGCCGTCTATCGACCTGGCCTACAGCCACGTAAAAACCCCCTACATCTTTCACTGCGAGGATGACTGGGAGTTCTACCGGCCAGGTTTCGTCGAGGATTCGAAGAGCATTCTCGAGGTCAGCCCGCATTTGCTTCAAGTCTGGTTGCGCAGCTATGCCCATGACTTGAAAGTGCACAGCCCTTACATCCATCTGGGCGAGCGTCAGATCATTGCCGGTGTGCCGTGTTACCCGTTGCTCTCGGACAAGCCTGAGTGGCAGAGTTTTTCGTTGAACCCAGGCTTGCGCCGGCTTAGCGACTATCAGCGTTGCGCACCATTTGCCGGCTACTCTGGTGAGAAGGCGCTGTCAAAACGCTACGCCGAGTTGAATCTCACCGCGGTCAGCCTTGAGGGGGACGCGGTACTGCATACCGGCTTCGAGGCGCATGTAAGTCTGCCCGGTGAGCGTCGGCGTAAAGCACGGCGCCGTAAGCGTGATCGCATCAAATTGATGGTGATACTGGTGGTTGGCGTGGTTCTGGGCGTGGGCGTGGGTTTTTTTGCGCATTGACCCGGGCTGATTGCCCATGAACCGGCACGAAACAAGGGGGTGATCCCCCTTGAGCATCGTCAATATCTTGCGGGCAAGTGGCGCACTCAGCGCCTCGATGCCCCAGGTGTTCAATTCAGCAAGGCGCGTTCCAGTTCGGCGAGAGGGAATTGACTCTCAAGGCGCTCGCGGGCGATGTAACGGGCGAAATGCTGCACGTTGCGCCGGATCATGCGGTTGGACAACGGTGCGCGCATGAAGCGCATATCGGCCACGTCGATCAGGCCCATCTCCTGTTCTGGTGTCACGACAATGTTGCCAAGGTGCAGGGAGCGGAAGTAGATGCCCGACTTGTGCAGCTTGCGCACCAGCGCCACGAGCTCCGGCAGGCGCTCTTGCCAGCTGAAGCCTGCCTTGCGAGACAGTTGGCTAAGGGTCTCTCCCGGCAACGGGTGGTACAGCACTGCCGTCATTCCAGGCGCATCCAGTTTGTAGTACTTCAAAACCTTCAGCGTGGGGATTCCCTTTTTCTCCAACTGCGTTGCATTGTCGATGAAACGCTGGGAGTAAGGGCGCAGCAAGGCAGATGAAATCAAGCGCTTGCGTCTGAAGAGTTTAAGGATGTTGCCGTCATTAAGCAGGTACACTTTGGCGCCGTAACTATCAGCCTCCAGCACCTGGGCGCCAAGGATGAGTTGGTTGAGGTCGACCTGGTGTAGCCGGGAACATTGCATGGATAGTGGCCTTGCCAACGGGCGAGCAAAAGGACCGGCAATAATGCCGAAAATTTTGCGGATGTACCATGCCGGTGTTGTTAGACGATGCGGATGTGAAGGGCGTATGCGGGGAATAGAGCCTGGGATTGCTGAAGGTTTACTCTGTAGATGGCCTGGGTGCATGCCGCTCGGCTGGGCTGTGATAAAATTTCCGGTTCAATCTGAACAGCGAGCTCTACGATGGCCGAAACACCGCTAAAGGCGGAGCAGCAGAGCAGCTCCAGCCTGAAAATCTACTTCCGGCTACTGAGCTATGTGAAACCGTATATCGGCATTTTCATGCTGAGTATCCTCGGTTTCATCATCTTTGCCTCAACCCAGCCCATGCTGGCCGGGATTCTCAAGTACTTTGTCGATGGTCTGAGCAATCCCCAGGCGGTGTTGTTCCCCAACGTCCCTTACCTGCGAGACCTGCAGCTGCTGCAGGCAGTGCCGTTGCTGATCGTGCTGATCGCCGCCTGGCAGGGCCTTGGTTCGTTCCTGGGTAACTACTTCCTGGCCAAGGTCTCGCTGGGGCTGGTCCATGACCTGCGGGTGGAGTTGTTCAACAAGTTGCTGGTGCTGCCCAACCGTTACTTCGACAATCACAACTCCGGCCACCTGATTTCGCGTATCACCTTCAACGTGACCATGGTTACCGGCGCCGCCACCGATGCCATCAAGGTGGTGATCCGTGAAGGCCTGACGGTGGTGTTCCTGTTCGCCTACTTGCTGTGGATGAACTGGAAGCTGACCCTGGTAATGCTGGCAATCCTGCCAGTCATTGCCATGATGGTCGGTACCGCCAGCAAGAAATTCCGCAAACAGAGCAAGAAGATCCAGGTGGCGATGGGCGATGTCACTCATGTCGCTTCGGAAACCATTCAAGGCTACCGCGTGGTGCGCAGCTTCGGTGGTGAAAACTACGAGCAGCAACGCTTCGCCAATGCCAGCCAAAGCAACACCGACAAGCAGTTGCGCATGACCAAGACCGGGGCTGTGTACACCCCGATGCTGCAGTTGGTGATCTATTCCGCCATGGCTGCGTTGATGTTCCTGGTGCTGTTCCTGCGGGGCGACGCCACCGCCGGCGACCTGGTGGCTTACATCACCGCTGCAGGCTTGCTGCCCAAGCCAATCCGCCAGCTGTCGGAAGTCAGCTCGACTATCCAGAAAGGCCTGGCTGGCGCTGAGAGCATTTTCGAACAGCTGGATGAAGCGCCGGAAGTCGATGCCGGTACTGTGGAGCTGGAGCGGGTAGAGGGGCGCCTTGAAGTGCGTAACCTGAGCTTCACCTACCCGGGCACTGACCGCCAGGTGTTGTCTGATATTTCCTTCACTGCTGAACCGGGGCAGATGATTGCACTGGTGGGGCGTTCAGGGAGTGGCAAGTCGACCCTGGCCTCGCTGATTCCGCGGTTTTATCACCATGACCAGGGGCAGATCCTCCTCGATGGCGTGGAGATCGAAGACTATCGTTTGCGCAACCTGCGCCGCCATGTGTCTCAGGTGACCCAGCATGTCACCCTGTTCAACGACACTGTGGCCAACAACATTGCCTACGGCGATCTGGCGGGCGCGCCGCGTGCTGATATCGAAGCGGCTGCGGCCGACGCCTATGCCAAGGAGTTTGTCGATCAACTGCCCAAGGGCTTCGACACCCAGGTCGGCGAGAACGGTGTGCTGCTCTCCGGTGGTCAGCGCCAGCGTCTGGCGATTGCCCGGGCCCTGCTCAAGAACGCGCCGCTGCTGATCCTCGATGAGGCCACCTCGGCGCTGGACACCGAGTCCGAGCGGCATATCCAGGCGGCGCTTGATCATGTGATGAAGGGCCGTACCACACTGGTCATCGCTCACCGTCTGTCGACCATTGAAAAGGCCGACATGATCCTGGTCATGGATCAGGGCAAGCTGGTCGAGCGCGGCACGCATGCCGAGCTGCTGGCTGCCAACGGCTACTACGCCAGGCTGCATGCCATGGGCCTGGACGAGCCGGCCAAAGCCGATATCACCTGAGCCTGACGCCGGAGCCCGTCCTGGGCTCCGGCCGCTTTCCTGCAACAGCTTGTCGGTAAGGCGGTAATCAAGCCTTCGCCTAGCCTGTGCTAATATCCTGCCCCTGTTAATTTTGTATATATGGGTTGCCCATGAAGTTGTCCATGCCGCGTTTCGATCAAGCCCCGGTACTGGTGGTGGGCGATGTCATGCTCGACCGCTACTGGCATGGTGGTACCTCACGAATTTCGCCTGAAGCACCGGTACCGGTGGTCAAGGTCGAACAGATCGAGGACCGTCCTGGTGGTGCGGCCAACGTGGCCTTGAACATCGCCGCCCTGGGCGCACCGGCATCGCTGATCGGGGTTACCGGCCAGGACGAGGCCGCCGAGAGCCTGTCCAATAGCCTGCAGGCTGCAGGTGTGCGCTCGATTTTCCAGCGTATTGCGCACCAGCCGACCATCGTCAAGCTGCGGGTCATGAGCCGTCACCAGCAACTGCTGCGAATCGATTTCGAAGAACCCTTCGCCACCGACCCGCTGTCGTTGGGGGCTGAGGTCGACACCCTGCTCGACGGGGTCAAGGTACTGGTGTTGTCGGATTACGGCAAAGGCGCCCTGAAGAACCATCAAAGCTTGATCCAGGCTGCACGGGCCAAAGGGATCCCGGTCCTGGCCGACCCCAAGGGCAAGGACTTTTCGATCTACCGCGGTGCCAGCCTGATCACCCCGAACCTCAGCGAGTTCGAGACCATCGTCGGCCGCTGCGCCGATGAAGCGGAGCTGGTGGCCAAGGGCGCTCAACTGATGAGCGAACTGGAGCTGGGCGCCTTGCTGGTGACCCGTGGTGAGCATGGCATGACCCTGCTGCGCCCCGATCATCCGGCCCTGCACTTGCCGGCACGTGCCCGTGAAGTCTTCGACGTCACCGGTGCCGGTGATACGGTGATTTCGACCCTGGCCGCCGCCATCGCCGCAGGCGAAGAGCTGCCCCATGCCGTGGGCCTGGCCAACCTGGCCGCCAGCATCGTGGTCGGCAAGCTCGGTACCGCAGCGATCAGCGCACCGGAACTGCGCCGCGCCATCCAGCGCGAAGAAGGCTCTGAGCGCGGTGTGGTGAGTCTCGACCAGTTGCTGCTGGCCATCGATGATGCCCGTGCTCATAACGAAAAGATTGTTTTCACCAATGGTTGCTTCGATATCCTTCATGCAGGCCACGTGACTTACCTGGAGCAAGCGCGGGGTCAAGGTGATCGTCTGATCGTTGCGGTAAACGACGATGCTTCGGTGAGCCGGCTGAAAGGTCCGGGCCGCCCGATCAACAGCGTAGATCGCCGTATGGCAGTGCTCGCTGGCCTGGGTGCGGTGGACTGGGTCATCAGCTTCCCTGAAGGCACGCCGGAAAACCTGCTCAGCCAGGTCAAGCCGGATGTGCTGGTCAAGGGTGGGGACTACGGTATTGAGCAGGTCGTCGGTGCCGATATCGTCAAGGCCTATGGCGGCATGGTGAAGGTGCTGGGGCTGGTTGAGAACAGCTCGACCACGGCCATCGTCGAGAAAATCCGCAAGAACTGATTCAAGCATCGCGGGGCAAGCCCGCTCCCACAGGAGGGTGATGTACCCTGTGGGAGCGGGCTTGCCCCGCGATTGCAATTTGTCAGCTACTTACGCAATCCGCCTCGCGCCATCTGCAACAACTCCCGGGCCTTGCCCGTCAGCCGCTGCAGCCCCGTATCCGGTTTCGGCGCCGCCAGCCCCTGCTGACTCACCCAATCCTTCCAGCGAATCCGCTCATCCCTGACCAGCCAGCCTTCCTGACGGGCAAAGCTTTCGGCCAGATATAGACCGCGAGTGCTCGCCGGCACCAAGTGGTCCTTTTTCAGTGTGTACAGCTCGGCGCGAGGATGTCCGTCTTCCAGGGGCATCAGGTACAGGTCGGGGCGGGTGCGGTTGAGGCGGGCCACCAGTTGGTTTCCTTCAAGTCGTTCATCGACATGAAACAGACTCAAGGATTTGGCTTCGCGCGGGACCTGCAGGCGCAGGTCATAAACCAGTTGTAACGAGGCGGTCGGCAGATGCACGTAGGCCCGTGGCCGCTCCAGTAGCTGCAGGTTGGCGCAACGCACCGGCCGTGCCGCACCGGATTGCGGGGTCAGGACGAAAGGCAGCGCTTCACGGTAATGCAGGGCGTCGGCATAAGGCGCTGGCAGCCAGGTATCGTTGAAACGCCCCCCAAGCCAGCCTTCCGGCGTTTCCAGCAGGCATTCTTCAGCTACCTCCTGAATGGCGGTATGCAGCGGCAGGTTCAGTTCCTGGGCGGGTACATAGCCGGAAATCAGTTTCAGTACCACATCCCCACGGTCCTGACGGCGCTGGCGGACCAGCACCCAGTAATCGCGGTTCTGCCAGTGCAGCGTCAGGCGCACCGAAACGCCCAGATTGGCCAGCTCTACGGCGAAGCGCTGGCTGTCGGCCAGGTGAATCTGCTTGCGCCGTTGCTGGGTCTGGGCGAAGTTCAGCGGCATGCCGATGCTCTGGTAGCACAAGCCCTCGGGGCTGGCTTCGACGTGCAGGGGCAGGGTCTTGAAGTTGCTCGGGTTCTTGCGGATCAGCGTTCGCGGCATGTCGGCTCCTTCTTGCGTTGGGGTCGGCCGCGACGGCGGCGTGGGCGTCAGCGATTCAATACGGCGGCAACAGTCGCCACGTTGTGGGCCAGGTGTACCGGGTTGATGGTGCCGACAATGGCACTGCTCACGCCCGGGTGGCCAAACAGCAACTCGAAACTGGCACGCACCGGGTCTACCCCCGGGCTCAGGCACACATGGCCGCTGGCCAGGGCCTTTTTCACCAGGATGGCTTTGCCATGCTCGGCGGCATAGTCGAGCACCGGGCGTTCGGCCTGTTCGTTCAGATTGTAGGTGACCATGGCGCAATCGCCGCGCTCCAGTGCTTTCAAACCACCTTCCACGGTCTTGCCGGACAGACCGAAGCCGCCGATCTTGCCTTCCTGCTTCAGCGCTTCGAGGGTCTGATAGACCTCCTCGTGCTGAAGAATGTGCAGATCGTTGCCGTCCGAATGCACCAGCACCAGATCAATCTGCTCGGTTTCCAGGCGCTTGAGGCTGCGCTCAATGGAAAAGCGCGTGTGGGCGGCGCTGAAGTCGAAACGCGACTGGCCTTCTTCGAACTCCTCACCGACCTTGCTGACGATCACCCAGTGATCGCGTTGGCCGCGCAGCAGTGGGCCGAGGCGCTCTTCGCTGCGGCCGTAGGCGGGGGCGGTGTCGATCAGGTTGATGCCCAGGTCACGGGCCTGGGCCAGCAGCTGGCGGGCCTGGTCGTCGTCGGGGATGGTAAAGCCGTTGGGGTATTTGACTCCTTGATCACGCCCCAGCTTGACTGTACCCAGGCCCAGTGGCGAGACGCGCAGACCGGTGCTGCCCAAGGGGCGGTGCAGATCGTGGAGAGTCGGCAGGCTCATGGCAGCAGCTGCTCCCAGACCGGCAGGGCCATCGGTGGCCGTGGCAGTTCGGGAAGGGTGGTGTGAGCTCCCGGCTTGATCCCGTCGCGCTCAAGGCTGGCCAGTACCCGATCACTGAAGTCCGGAGCCAGGGCCAGTTTGGTCGGCCAGCCAACCAGCAGGCGCTGCTGTTCGGCGAGGAAGGCGTTGTCCGGGCGCACCAGGCCGGACTGTGCCGGCTCGGCGCGATCGATGCGTACGGTAGCCCAGCGCACCTGGCTCAGGTCGATCCATGGCAGCAGGTTGCTGACTTCCTTCTTAGCCGCGGCAATCTGCGCTTCGGGCTCGCGGGCAACGCCGTCGGCCTCGGCCAGGTCGCCACCCATATACCAGACCCACTGGCCATCGGCGGCCGGGTGGCTGGTGACGGTGATACGCGGTTTGGGTCCGCCGCCCAGGCAATGGGCATACAGGGGTTTGAGGCTGGCGCCTTTGGCCATGACCATGTGCAGCGGGCGACGCTGCATGGCAGGCTGGCTCAGGCCGAGGGTTTCAAGCAGGGCGGCATTGCCGGCACCGGCGCTGAAGACGATGCGCTGGGCACGGATCTCGCGGCCATCGACGCGCAGCCCGGCCAGTTCGCCAGCTTCTTGCAGGGGTTCGATCTGCTCGCCAGCCAGCAGGCTGTCACCGGCCAGTTCGGCGAGCTTGTTCAGCAGGCTTGGCACATCAACGACCAGTTCGGCCAGGCGATAGACCTTGCCCTTGAAGGCGCGGTCCTGCAGGGCAGGTGGCAGTTGCTCGCCTTTGACCTGATCGACACGGCCACGCACCGCCTTGCTGGCGAAGAAGCTGGTCAGGTTGCCGGCGATTGTGCCGGGGGACCACAGGTAATGGGCGTCGGACAACAGGCGCACGCCGGAAAGGTCCAGTTCGCCGTTGCCTGCCAGCGCTTCGCTCCAGCGTCGCGGCATGTCGGCAATGGCTTCGGAGGCACCGGTCAGTGCGCCATGCAGGGCATACTTGGCGCCGCCATGAATGATTCCCTGCGATTTGAGGGTCTGCTCGCCACCGAGGCTGGCGCGTTCCACCACGACCGTCGAGTAACCCAGGCGGCGCAGACGGGCATTGAGCCAGAGGCCTGCGACCCCTGCGCCGACGATCAGGACGTCGGTGGAAATAACGGATGGCATGCATGCACCTCACAAGCTTGGACAGAAGCCCAGTATACAGCCTGTGAGGCGGATCAATGCCCGGCGGTTTTCGAGAAAACCTGGATCACCACCACGCCGCCGACAATCATGGCCATGCCGAGCATCGCCGGGACGTCCAGTTTCTGCCCGTAGATCACCAGCGCGGCGACGCTGATCAAGACAATCCCCAGCCCCGACCAGATGGCGTAAGCGATACCGACCGGAATGCTGCGCACCACCAGGGTCAGCATCCAGAACGCCACGGCGTAGCCACAGATCATCAGCAGCAACGGCAGCGGGGTGCTCAGACCCTTGACGGCCTTCATCGAGGCGGTGGCGATGACTTCGGCGCAGATGGCGATAGCCAGGTAGGTGTAGGCATTCATGTCGGTGTTCCTCTGTTCTGGCTGGGCATTTTAGAGCAAGCCTGGATGGGGTAAAGTCATTACCTATCTTTTCTGGAGATAGGTTGCATGGCTGAACAGTGGAATCTGGAGCAACTGCGGCTGTTTGTCGGCGTTGCCGAGCAACGCTCGTTTTCGGCGGTGGCCCGCACCCAGCGCAAGGCGCAGTCGGCGGTGAGCAATGCCATTGCCCTGCTCGAGGCGGACCTGGGCGTCACCCTGTTCGAGCGTAGCAGTGGCCGTCAGCCGCGCTTGACCGAGGCCGGCGCGGCGCTGCTGGAAGATGCGCGTGAGTTGTTGCGTCAGTGCGAGCGCCTGGACGGTCGGGCGCTGGCGCTGATGCGCGGCCAGGAGGCGCAGTTGCGGGTCGCCCAGGATGAAGCCATGCCTTATCAGCCGGTCATCGACAGTCTCGACGAACTGGCCCAGCAGTTCCCCATGCTGGAAGTGCAACTGGCCAGCGGCGCCCAGGGTGACGTGGCGCGCAAGCTGGTCGAGCGCCGTGCTGACCTGGGCTTGCTGTTTCGTCATGAGCGCATGCCGTCAGCGTTGGAGCGCCGCGCCTTGGGGAATGTGGAGATGGTCACCGTCTGCGCCGTCAATCATCCCTTGGCGCGACTGGGGCAGGTCAATCGCCAACAGCTGGCACGCCATCGCCAGTTGTTGATTGCCCCGCAGGAAAGCGGTTATCCCGGCGGCGAGCCAATCAGCCCGCAGATCTGGCGGGCCGACAGCTTCTACGCCATGGCCGAGTTGCTGATGCGCGGCCTGGGCTGGGCCTGGCTGCCCCGGCACGTGGTGCAGTACCCGGCTTACCATGCCCAGATGGTCGAGCTGCGTAGCGAATGGACACCGCCGGCATTGGTGGTAGAGCTGGTGTGGCGGCGTGACGAGCCACTGGGGCCTGCGGCACAGTGGTTGGCCGAGCGCTTCGCAGTGCACTTGCGAGCGATTGGCTAGTACACTTCGGCGCCATGAACAGAACACTCTATACCCTGCTGTTTCACCTGGGCCTGCCGCTGGTTGCGCTGCGCCTGTTCCTGCGTTCGCGCAAGGCGCCAGCCTACGCCAAGCGTATCGGCGAACGCTTCGCCATGAACCTGCCCGCCATGCGCAAGGGTGGTATCTGGGTGCATGCGGTGTCGGTAGGCGAAAGTATCGCCGCAGCGCCGATGATCCGTGCCCTGTTGCAGGCTTATCCACAGCTGCCGATCACGATTACCTGCATGACGCCGACCGGCTCCGAGCGGGTACGGGCGATGTTTGCCGATGAGCCGCGCATTCAGCATTGCTACCTGCCCTATGACCTGCCGTGGGCGGCTGGGCGCTTTCTCGATCATGTCCAGCCGAAGCTGGCGGTGATCATGGAAACCGAGTTGTGGCCCAACCATATTCATCAGTGCGCCAAGCGCGGTATTGCCGTGGCGCTGGCCAATGCGCGTTTGTCCGAGCGTTCGGCGCGTGGCTATGCACGCTTCGCCGGGCTGACCCGGCCGATGCTGGCCGAGATGAGCCTGATCGCGGTGCAGACCGAGGCCGAAGCTGAGCGCTTTCGCCAGCTGGGCGCGCGGGCTGAATGTGTGCAGGTCACCGGTTCGATCAAGTTCGACCTGCGTATCGACGAGCAGCTGTTGCCGCGTGCTCGGGCCTTGCGTGAGCAGTGGCAGGCCACTGAACGCCCGGTGTGGATTGCCGCCAGCACCCATGAGGGCGAGGACGAAGTGATTCTCGCCGCGCATCGCCAGTTGCTGGAGCACCATGCCGATGCCTTGCTGATCCTGGTGCCACGGCACCCGGAGCGCTTCAACAGCGTGTTTGAGTTGTGCGCGGCACAGTTCCCGACGGTCCGCCGCTCCAGTGCCGCTGCGGTGGCCGCGGATAGTGCAGTGCTGCTCGGCGACACCATGGGCGAACTGCTGTTTCTTTATGCCTTGGCGGATATTGCCTTTGTCGGTGGCAGCCTGGTACCCAATGGCGGGCACAACCTGCTGGAGCCGGCGGCCTTGTCATTGCCGGTGATTAGCGGTCCGCACCTGTTCAACTTCCTGGAGATCGCGGCGATGCTGCGCGACGCTGGCGCTTTGCAGGAGGTGGATGATGCCCAGGGGCTGGCGGCCGAGATCCGGCGGCTGATCGAGTTGCCGCAGGATGCGCGGCGCATGGGCGAGGCGGGGCGGGCGGTGATGAAAGCCAACCAGGGCGCGTTGCAGCGCTTGCTGGATGGCTTGGGACGGTTGCTCTGAAGCTTTCGCGGGGCAAGCCCGCTCCCACCGAGCAGTGTTGAATCCGGTGGGAGCGGGCTTGCCCCGCGATGCTGTTTAAGGCCGGGCGTCGAAGTTAGCCTTGGCCAATGCCGCCAGATCAGGTGGCAGGAAATCCTTGTCCGGGTTGTAGTCCGGCTTCAGGTAGCGGCTCAGGTCGGTCAGGTCCTGCGGGCTCAAGGTGCCCGCCGCCTGCTTCAGGCGCAGGTTGTCGAGGATGTAGTCGTAGCGGGTGTTGTTGTAGTCACGCACCGAGGTGTACAGCTGGCGCTGGGCATCGAGCACGTCGACGATGTTGCGGGTACCGACCTGGTAACCGATCTCGGTGGCTTCCAGAGCGCTCTGGTTGGAGATGATCGACTGCTTGCGTGCCTGCACCTGCTCCACGTCGGTATTGACCGCACGGTGCAGGTTGCGGGTGTTTTCCACCACCTGGCGACGCAGGCTTTCACGCTGCTGTTCGCTCTGGCTCAGGCGCTGATAGGCCTCGCGCACTTGCGAGCTGGTCAGGCCGCCGCTGTAGATCGGAATGTTCAGCTGCAGGCCAACGCTGGTCTGTTCGACGTCGCCGCTGATGGTCCCGCCGAGGTTGGGGTTGGTGAAACCGAGGTTGTCGTTGTCGCCTTTCTGGTACTGCGCTACCGCATCCAGGGTTGGCGCGTGCCCGGCCTTGCGCTGGCGCAGGGTTTCTTCGGCGGCGGTGACGGCGTAGTTGGTCGCTTGCAGATTGAGGTTCTGCTTACCGGCGGTTTCGACCCAGGACGTGGCGTCATTCGGCACCGGGACCTGCACCGGCAGGGTGTGGCGGATGCCCTGGATCGCGTCGTAGTTGCGGTTGGTCAGGGTGATCAGTGCTTCGAACGCGTCATCGACCTGGCGTTGCGCGACGATCCGGTTGGCCCGGGCCGTGTCGTAACTGGCCTGGGACTGCAGGACGTCGGTCTTGTCCGAAAGGCCGACATCGAAACGTTCATTGGACTGGTCCAGCTGACGCTTGAAAGCGGCTTCTTCGGCTTTGGTCGAGGCCAGGTTGTCCTGGGCGCGCAGCACCGCGAAATAGTTCTCGGCAGTTTGCAGGATCAGGTTCTGCTCAGTGGCCGACAGCTCCAGCGCCGCCTGTTCGTTGACCGCTTCGGCAGCCTGCAACTGGAACCAGCGATCGGCACGGAACACCGGCTGGGCCAGGGTTGCCGACCATGAGTTGCCGCTGCGGTTGGAGGTGATCGATGGATCATCGAGCTTGGTCCGGGTGCTCTGCATCTCGGCACCGGCCGAAAGGTTTGGCAGCAGGCCGGCACGGGCCTGAGGTACCACTTCCTTTTGCGCGCCGTAGTTGGCGCGGGCTGCGGCGAGGTCGGCGTTGTTGTCCACAGCCTCCTGGTAGACGCTGACCAGATCGGTTTTCGCTGACAAGGGCGCGTCTGCTGCCCAGGCCATTCCGTTGATAGCACAAGACACGGCAAGGGCCAGTGAAAGTTTGCGCAGCATAGGGCGATCCTTGAACGATTGAGTCTTTCTGAACCGGTGAGTGTAGATGCGCGGGCACTTTGCAACAATCTGCCAATTACACCATTTATCGTCACCGTGTTTGTACTGTTGGCTTTGCAGCGGCGTCCAGTCTAGACTGGACGCGTTCTTGTCGGGGTGCCTTGCGTTGAGGCTGAGATCGGATAATCCGGATCCCGTTGAACCTGATCAGGTTAGCGCCTGCGTAGGGAACAAGATTTCTCGCTTTCCCGGCGAGTCTCTTGTGTCAGGTCCGGGAATGTCGAGCCAGCCGTAAATAGCTGCAGGCATCCCCGCACATCTGGCACAGCACCGCTTCTGGTGCGTCCGTGCCTTTCAGGTTCTCCCCGACATTCCACTGCTAGGAAGCCGTCTGGAGAGCCTGTGATGAGTAAACAAGAAAAATACCTGACCAATCTGAGTGAGTCGGCCCAGGTCGATCAGCAGTCCGTACAGCCGTTCACCCGTTCGCGCAAAATCTATGTCGAAGGTTCGCGCCCGGACATCCGCGTGCCGATGCGTGAAATCAGCCTGGACGACACCCCGACCGATTTCGGCGGTGAAGCCAACGCGCCGGTGCTGGTCTACGACACTTCCGGCCCCTACACCGACCCCAATGTCGTCATCGACGTGCGCAAAGGCCTGAGCGATGTGCGTTCGGCCTGGATCGACGCCCGTGGTGACACCGAGCGCCTGCCCGGGTTGTCGTCTGACTTTGGCCAGCAGCGTCTGGCGGATGCCGAGCTGACCAAGCTGCGTTTTGCCCATGTGCGCAATCCGCGCCGGGCCAAGGCCGGCGCCAACGTCAGCCAGATGCACTACGCGCGCCAGGGCATCATCACCGCCGAGATGGAATACGTCGCCATCCGCGAGAACATGAAGCTGCAAGAAGCCCGCGCCGCCGGCCTGCTCGACCAGCAGCACCCGGGCCACAGCTTCGGTGCCAGCATCCCCAAGGAAATCACCGCCGAGTTCGTCCGTGAGGAGATCGCCCGTGGTCGCGCGATCATTCCGGCCAACATCAACCACGTTGAACTGGAGCCGATGATCATCGGCCGCAACTTCCTGGTGAAGATCAACGGCAACATCGGTAACAGTGCGCTGGGCTCTTCGATCGAAGAAGAAGTGGCCAAGCTGACCTGGGGTATCCGTTGGGGGTCGGACACGGTCATGGACCTGTCCACCGGCAAGCACATCCACGAAACCCGCGAGTGGATCATCCGCAACTCGCCCGTGCCGATCGGTACCGTGCCAATCTACCAGGCCCTGGAAAAGGTCAATGGCGTCGCCGAAGACCTGACCTGGGAGCTGTTCCGCGACACCCTGATCGAGCAGGCCGAGCAGGGCGTGGACTACTTCACCATTCACGCCGGCGTGCTGTTGCGCTATGTGCCGCTGACCGCCAAGCGCGTTACCGGCATCGTCAGCCGTGGCGGTTCGATCATGGCCAAGTGGTGCCTGGCGCATCACAAAGAGAACTTCCTCTACACCCATTTCGACGAAATCTGCGAAATCATGAAGGCCTACGACGTCAGCTTCTCGCTGGGCGACGGCCTGCGTCCGGGTTCGATTGCCGATGCCAACGATGCGGCGCAATTCGGCGAACTGGAGACCCTTGGCGAGCTGACCAAGATCGCCTGGAAACACGATGTCCAGTGCATGATCGAAGGCCCGGGCCACGTGCCGATGCAGTTGATCAAGGAGAACATGGACAAGCAGCTGGAATGCTGTGACGAAGCGCCGTTCTACACCCTCGGCCCTCTGACCACCGACATCGCCCCAGGTTACGACCACATCACCTCCGGTATCGGTGCGGCGATGATCGGCTGGTTCGGTTGCGCCATGCTCTGCTACGTGACACCCAAGGAACACCTGGGCCTGCCGAACAAGGATGACGTCAAGACCGGGATCATCACCTACAAGATCGCCGCCCACGCCGCCGACCTTGCCAAGGGGCATCCGGGCGCGCAGATCCGTGACAATGCCTTGTCCAAGGCGCGTTTCGAGTTCCGTTGGGAAGACCAGTTCAACCTTGGCCTGGATCCGGATACCGCGCGTTCGTTCCATGATGAGACCCTGCCCAAGGATTCGGCCAAGGTCGCGCACTTCTGCTCGATGTGCGGGCCGAAGTTCTGCTCGATGAAAATTACCCAGGAAGTGCGTGAGTACGCCGCCAACCAGCGCATTGATGCGGTGGATGTGGCGGTCGAGGACGGCATGCGCGAGCAGGCCGAGCGGTTCCGCCAGGAAGGCAGCCAGTTGTACAAGAAGGTCTGATCGGCCTGTTCAGGCGGTGTGCCGTGCACACCGCGTCGCCGGCAAGGCCGGCTCCCACAGGGGACTGCATACAGACTCTTGTGGGAGCTGGCCTTGCCAGCGATAGGGCCCGAACAACAATTTTCTCCCTGTCGAGATCACCCTTGTGAGCACACCCAGTCAGTTCTCCCCCGATCACCCGGTAACCGCCGGGCAACGCGTCCTCAGCGGTCGCGACCTCTGTTCCCTATGGTTCTCCCTGGGCATCGGCCTGATGGTCCTGCAGACCGGCGCCTTGCTTGGCCCTGGCCTGGGCCTGGCCAATGCGGTGCTGGCGATCATCATCGGTACCAGCGTGGGGGTCTTGCTGCTGGCGGCCGTTGGCGTCATCGGCAGCGATACCGGCCTGTCGTCCATGGCGGCGCTGCGGCGCAGTCTCGGTCGCGAAGGCGCCCGCCTGCCAGCGCTGCTCAACCTGCTGCAGCTGATTGGCTGGGGCTCGTTCGAAATCATCGTCATGCGTGATGCCGCCAGCCTGCTCGGCGCCCGCGCCTTCGGCGAAGGCAGTGCGCTGACCAACCCCTTGCTGTGGACCTTGTGCTTCGGCGCCCTGGCAACCCTGCTGGCGGTCAGCGGGCCGTTGACTTTCGTGCGCAAGATTCTGCGCAAATGGGGCATCTGGTTGTTGCTCGGTGCCTGCCTGTGGCTGACCTGGAACCTGTTTGCCAAGGCTGATCTCGCCGCCCTCTGGGCACGTGCCGGTGATGGTTCGATGTCGCTGGCGGTGGGTATCGACATCGCCATTGCCATGCCGTTGTCGTGGCTGCCGTTGATTGCCGACTATTCACGCTTCAGCCGCCATGGCAGCCGGGTGTTTTTCGGTACGGCGTTCGGTTACTTTGTCGGCAACGTGTGGATGATGAGTCTGGGCGTGGCCTATACCCTGGCCTTCGCGCCGGCGGGCGAGGTCAATACCTTGCTGTTGGCGCTGGCCGGTGCCGGTATCGGAATTCCCTTGCTGCTGATTCTGCTCGATGAATCGGAAAAGGCCTTCGCCGACATCCATTCGGCGGCGGTATCAACTGGCCTGCTGATTCGCTTGAAGGTCGAGCATCTGGCATTGGCCATCGGTGTGCTGTGCACCTTGATCGCCTGCTTCGCGCCGCTGGCGCAGTACCAGAACTTCCTGCTGCTGATCGGCTCGGTGTTCGCCCCGCTGTTCGGCGTGGTGCTGGTCGATCATTTCGTCGTGCGTCGCCGTCGCAGTGACGCCAGTCCGATCCAGAGCCTGCACTGGCGCGCTCTGATCGCCTGGGCCTGCGGCGTCGCCACCTACCATCTGCTGGCGCATTACGCTGCCGATCTCGGCTCGACCCTGCCCGCCTTGCTGCTGGCAGGGTGCGTGTACTGGGCGGCAGCGCCGTCGGTCAGCCGCGACCCGGAAACAACTCCGGCTTGATCACACCGTTCAGGCGCGGGTAGGGGATCTTCAGTTCGATGTGGCCCATGGAATACGGGGCGATGGCATACACTTCGTACTTGAGCACTACCGCGCCGTAGGTCAGGGCGATATGCGGGGTCTGGCGGAACGGCCAGGTTTTGACGAACTCGGCGTCCTTGTCCATGCCGGTGCTGATCAGCCAGGCCCGGTGGGCTTCCTCGGCGGTCTTCCAGAACGTCGCTTCCTGGCCCGGCACCAGCATGTCCTGCAGGGTCAGGACCTTGTCCTGCTGACGCGAGTAGTTGATGAAGCCGCGCCCCGGCATACCATGGGCACCGCCGGTGTCCAGGTAGCTGGACAGTTCGATGATCACCAGTCCGTCATGCTGCTCGCGTACCTTGGCTTGCAGGTAGCTGCTATGGCGGGTCTCGGCGGTGGCCATGAACTGGTCTTCGTAGGCTTTTAGCGAAGCGGGCAGGGCGCTGTGCTGGTTGTCCTGGGTCATTTGCAACAGACGTTTTTCGACGATCGCGTCCAGTTTCGGGTTGGCCGGGAAGTGAATGGTGTCGATATTGACCAGCGGGCAATCGGCCGTGTTGCAACCGGGCTTGATGTGCTCCCAGCGGTCGCGCTTGACCTCCAGTGGCGTGCGCATGTTGGGCTGGAACAGGCTTTGACAAGCGCCCAGGACCAAGGCCAGCACGGCCACGGTAGTTAGTTTCACAAGCGTCATGATGATCCTTGTAAGGCAAAGGTGATCGGGCTTGGACCGTCGGCAAGGCCTTCAGTTCGCCACTAAGCTGAATATCAGCAGGCTGTCTATCCTCGCAGCCCGGCCTGCAAGTTGAAAGGGGTGAAACGTGGCGGTGCGCAGGTTAGGATGGCGCGATGCAGTACACGAGGTTATGAGGATTTCCATGTCAGACACGCTGAAACCTGTGCCCACGGACGTCGAGATCGTCGAAAGGGTCAACTGCTTCAAGGGCTTCTACCAGCTTGACCGGGTTCGCTTGCGTCACGAGCTGTTCGCCGGTGGCATGGGGCGCGAGATCAGCCGTGAGCTGTTCGTTCGCCATGATGCCGTCTGTGTGCTGCCCTACGATCCTGTACGTGATGAAGTGGTGCTGATCGAGCAGTTTCGCGTCGGTGCCATGGGCAAGGTCGCCAACCCTTGGTTGATCGAACTGGTCGCTGGTCTGATCGATAAAGATGAAGCACCGGAAGAAGTTGCACACCGCGAGGCGCAGGAGGAAGCTGGGCTTGTGTTCAAAGCGCTGTGGCCGATGACCCGGTATTTCCCGTCACCTGGCGGCAGCGATGAGTTCGTTCATTTGTATCTGGGCCAGTGCAGCAGCGTTGGGGCGGGCGGCCTGCACGGGCTGGAGGAAGAGGGTGAAGACATTCGCGTCAAGGTCTGGGCGTTCGAGGATGCCATGCAGGCCGTGCGCGATGGGCTGATCGCCAACGCGGCAAGCATTATTGCCCTGCAATGGCTGGCCTTGAATCGAGATGAAGTCAGGGGGCTATGGTCGTGAATCTGTTGCGCGAACGCTACCGGGTCGATCTGGTCGGGTTGCAGGCTGCCTGCGAGGCCAACTATGCGCGTTTGATGCGCTTGTTGCCGGACATGCGCAGCACCATGAGTTCGCGCCGCATCGGTATGACCCAGGGTGACCAGATGCTCGGCGTGCTGGTCCTCGATGTGGTGCTCGCCTGTCCCTACACCACCACCCTGCGCGTGCGCCAGGAGCACAGCCTGCCATGGCTGCCGGTGCCACAGCTGGAAGTGCAGGTGTATCACGATGCGCGCATGGCCGAAGTGGTCAGCGCCGAGCACGCCCGGCGTTTTCGCAGCATCTATCCCTATCCGAATGCGGCGATGCACCAGCCTGACGAAAAAGCCCAGCTCAATCTGTTCCTCGGTGAGTGGCTCAGTCACTGTCTGGCCTGTGGCCATGAACTGGCCGCAGTTCGCTGAAATGTGACGGCGGTCGTTTTCGCGTATTTGCTCAAGCGCCGCTTGCCGCCATAATCGCGCTGAATCCTTTCAAGGAGTCGGCCCTTGCCGCAACAATCGATCCCGCATAGCGATGCATCCTTGTACCTGGTGCAACTGACTGACAGCCATCTGTTCGCCGACGGGCAGGGCACGCTGCTGGGCATGAATACCCGCGACAGCTTGCAGCGGGTGGTCGAACGCGTGCGTGAAGAGCAGCCGCGAATCGATCTGCTGCTGGCTACTGGCGATTTGTCTCAGGATGGCAGCGAAGCCTCCTACGAATATTTTCGTGATTTGACGGCAAGCCTCGGGGCCCCGGCGCGCTGGCTCGCCGGTAATCATGACGAGCCTGTGCCGATGGAGCGCGTGGCGCAGGGCAGTGATCTGCTCAAGCCGCTGGTCGATATCGGTAACTGGCGTATCCTGATGCTCAATTCAGCGGTGCCGGGATCCGTGCCGGGCGTGCTTGATGAGCGCCAGTTGGCGCTGCTCGAGCAGTCCTTGAAAGAGGCGCCCGAGCGTCACCATCTGATCTGTTTTCATCACCAGCCGGTGCCCATCGGTTGCGCCTGGATGGCGCCGATCGGCCTGCGCAATGCTGACGCACTGTTTGCCCTGCTGAACGGTTATCCACAGGCGCGGGCCTTGCTGTGGGGGCATGTGCACCAGGAATGGGATGAGCGGCGTGACGGTCTGCGGCTATTGGCCTCACCCTCCACCTGCATTCAGTTCGAGCCCGGCAGTGAGGACTTCAAGGTCGGTGAGCAGGCTCCCGGCTACCGCTGGTTGCGCTTGCATGACGATGGCTCGATCGACACCGGGGTCTCGCGGGTAACCGACTTTGTGTTCACGGTCGACTATGAAGGCGACGGCTATTAAGTGTTGCTGAATGGGTGAAACTGCTCCATCTGCCGTTGAACAGGCTAAAATGCGCGCTTTACTGCCTGGCACCGTCAGGCGAATGAAGTGCACCGGGGGCGGCATGTCGGGTTCGATTCTCTATATACACGGGTTCAACAGCGCGCCCTCGTCCAAGAAAGCCTGCCAATTGATTGCAGTGATGGCGCAGATCGGCCTGGGCGAACGCCTGCGGGTGCCAGCGCTGCACCATCACCCGCGCCAGGCCATGGCTCAGCTCGAAGCTGCGATTGCCGAGCTCGAATCGCCATTACTGGTCGGCAGCTCGCTCGGCGGCTACTATGCCACCCACCTGGCCGAGCGCCATGGGCTCAAGGCATTGCTGATCAACCCGGCGGTCAACCCGCACCGGCGTTTCGATGGCTTTCTGGGCACTCAGCAGAACCACTACACCGGTGAGTCCTGGGAGCTGACCCTCGATCATGTGCAGGCCCTGGCCGAACTTGAGGTGGCGCCGCCGACGGATGCCGGGCGCTATCAGGTCTGGCTGCAAACCGCCGATGAAACCCTGGACTACCGCCAGGCCGAACAGTTCTACCGGGCCTGCGCGCTGCGCATCCAGGCTGGTGGCGATCACAGTTTCCAGGGCTTTGCCGAGCACCTGCCAGCCTTGTTGAGCTTTGCCGGCATTGCGCCACAGCAGTATCAATCGCTCGATTTTTCTGTATTTTGATGACTTATTTTCACCCACGACTGACGACGAGACCCCATGGCCATTCCCAGCGCTAGTGCCTATAACGCAGACGCCATCGAAGTCCTCTCGGGCCTTGACCCGGTGCGCAAACGCCCGGGCATGTACACCGACACCAGCCGGCCGAACCACCTGGCCCAGGAAGTCATCGACAACAGTGTCGACGAAGCCCTGGCCGGGCACGCCAAGTCGGTGCAGGTGATCCTGCACGCCGACCACTCGCTGGAAGTGTCCGATGACGGTCGCGGCATGCCCGTGGATATCCACCCGGAAGAGGGTGTTTCCGGGGTCGAACTGATCCTCACCAAGCTGCACGCCGGCGGCAAGTTCTCCAACAAGAACTACCAGTTCTCCGGGGGTCTGCACGGCGTGGGTATTTCCGTGGTCAACGCCTTGTCCAGCCAGGTGCGGGTCAAGGTCAAGCGCGACGGCAACGAGTACCAGATGACCTTCGCCGACGGCTACAAGGCCAGCGAGCTGGAAGTCGTCGGTACGGTTGGCAAGCGCAACACCGGTACCAGCGTGTATTTCGCGCCGGATCCGAAGTATTTCGATTCACCGAAGTTTTCCATCAGCCGCCTCAAGCACGTGCTCAAGGCCAAAGCGGTCTTGTGCCCGGGACTGCTGGTCAGCTTCGAAGACAAGGCCAGCGGCGAAAAAGTCGAATGGCACTATGAAGACGGCCTGCGTTCCTACCTGGTCGACTCGGTCAGCGATTTCCTGCGCTTGCCCGACGAGCCGTTCTGCGGCAGCCTGGCGGGGAACAAGGAAGCTGCCGACTGGGCCCTGTTGTGGTTGCCCGAGGGCGGCGACAGCATCCAGGAAAGCTACGTCAACCTGATTCCTACCGCCCAGGGCGGCACGCACGTCAACGGCCTGCGCCAAGGCTTGCTCGATGCCATGCGCGAGTTCTGCGAGTTCCGCAATCTGTTGCCTCGTGGTGTCAAGCTGGCACCCGAAGATGTCTGGGAACGCATCAGCTTCGTCCTGTCGATGAAAATGCAGGAGCCGCAATTCTCCGGGCAGACCAAGGAACGCCTGTCGTCCCGTGAGGCCGCTGCATTCGTCTCCGGGGTGGTCAAGGACGCCTTCAGCCTGTGGCTCAATGCGAACCCCGAGCTGGGCATGCAGCTTGCCGAGCTGGCCATCAACAATGCCGGACGTCGACTCAAAGCCAGCAAGAAGGTCGAACGCAAGCGCGTTACCCAGGGTCCGGCATTGCCGGGCAAGCTGGCCGACTGCGCCGGGCAGGACCCGATGCGAGCCGAGCTGTTCCTGGTCGAGGGTGACTCGGCAGGTGGTTCGGCCAAGCAGGCGCGCGACAAGGAGTTTCAGGCGATCCTGCCGCTGCGCGGCAAGATCCTCAACACCTGGGAAGTCGACGGTGGTGAAGTCCTGGCCAGCCAGGAGGTGCACAACATCGCCGTGGCCATCGGCGTCGATCCTGGCGCTGCCGACATGAGCCAGCTGCGCTACGGCAAGATCTGCATCCTCGCCGACGCCGACTCCGACGGTCTGCACATCGCCACCTTGCTCTGCGCACTGTTCGTCCAGCATTTCCGTCCGCTGGTCGAGGCCGGTCACGTCTACGTGGCCATGCCGCCGCTGTACCGTATCGACCTGGGCAAGGAAATCTACTACGCCCTCGATGAAGCCGAGCGTGATGGCATCCTCGATCGCCTGGTCGCCGAGAAGAAACGCGGCAAGCCGCAGGTCACGCGATTCAAAGGCCTGGGTGAAATGAACCCGCCGCAGCTGCGTGAAACCACCATGGATCCGAACACCCGCCGTCTGGTCCAGTTGACCCTGGACGATCTGGACGGCACCCGCGAGATCATGGACATGCTGCTGGCCAAGAAGCGTGCCGGCGACCGCAAGAACTGGCTGGAGTCCAAAGGCAACCTGGCCGAGGTCCTGGCTTGATTCGTTCACTCCTGGCAGCAGTGCTTGGCGTTTTTGCCCTGTCATCGCAGGCCGCGCCGTGGCCGGAGTTGAAGTTTGTCGCCGAGTACCCGGTCGAGGGCATGCGCGGTGGCAACCTGTCGGGCCTGGCGCTGTGCAAGGGTGAGCTATGGACGGTGTCAGACCGCGATGACGACCTGATTTACCGGCTCAATACCCAGGCGCCGGTATGGCAGGCCGAATCGGTGCCGGTGGCGGCGCCGCCGGTGCCGGAAAGCGGCTTGCCCTGGGGCATTCGTTCGCGGACCTGGGCAGTCGGCAAGGTTCGTGGCGGCGATCTGGATTTCGAAGGCATCAGTTGTGATGCCGCAGGTAACCGCTACCTGGTCAGCGAGGCGCATGCTGGCGTGTTGCAGGTGCCGGTCGACGGCGAGCCGAACTGGCTGAAGATCGACCCGAGCATGGTGCGTCAGGCGCGGGCCAGTGGCATGCTCCTGCATTTCAACGCCCTGTTCGAAGGCCTGGCGGTGAGCCCGGCCGGTGATCGCATCTGGCTGGCGGCCGAGCGCGAGCGTCGCGGCCTGTTGCTGATCAATCGCCAGCAGACCGTCTGGAATTGCGGCAATGGCTGCGTGCTGCTCAGTGAGGCCGGGGTCGAAATGCAGCCGCCGCAGATGCCCGGCGCGCGAGCGCTACCACGGGATTTTGCTGACCTGGCACTGTTCAACGACAAGCTGTTCACCCTGGAACGCAACGCCCATCGTATCTGCCGGCGCGACACGGCGAGCGCCAAGGTCGAGCGCTGCTGGTCGTACGCTGAGGGTGGCTTGACCGAGCCGCGTCTGTACTCCCAGCCATTTGGCCTGGCCGAGGCACTGGTGATCGATGCCGAAGGTGCCTGGATCGGCTTGGACAACAATGGTGCAACCCGCAACGATGGCGAGTCGCGGCCGGTTGTCTGGCGTTTTGCCGCTCCAGCTGGCGGCTGGAGCAGTAAATCGTGAGTCAGCCTCCAGGCAAGCGTGCTGGCAGGGTACTGCTGGTCCTGGCCTGGGCGGCCGGATTGTTCCTGGCCACACGTTTTTTCGGTGATTGGGAGCAGCGTCAGGCCAACCCCAATGCACAGGTCCGCTCCCAGCACGGCGAAGGTTTTATCGAGGTGCAGCTGGCAGGTAACGGCCAGGGCCACTTTGTCGCCGATGGTCAGATCAATGGCCAGGCAGTACATTTTCTCCTCGATACCGGTGCCACCGACGTGGCAATTCCCGAACAGCTGGCCGCAAGGCTTGATCTTGAGCGTGGCGCCCCGGTGATGTTGAGTACCGCCAATGGCCGGACCCAGGGCTATCGCACCCGTCTTGGCACGCTGCAACTGGGTGACATTCTGCTGCGCGAAGTGCGCGCCCTGGTGGTACCAGGGCTGGATGGCGACCAGGTACTACTGGGCATGAGTGCCCTGAAACAACTCGAATTTACCCAGCGTGGTGGCACCTTGCTGCTGCGCCAGAACCTGAAATGATGAGGCCCGCATGAGCGACTCCCTTGATCTCAGCCTCGATGGCGTAGAGCGCCGGTCACTGGCTGACTTCACCGAACAGGCCTACCTCAACTACTCCATGTACGTGATCATGGACCGCGCCTTGCCGCATATCGGCGACGGCCTGAAGCCGGTGCAGCGACGCATCGTCTATGCCATGAGCGAACTGGGCCTGGACGCCGATTCCAAGCACAAGAAGTCGGCGCGTACCGTGGGTGACGTACTCGGCAAGTTCCACCCCCACGGTGACTCGGCGTGCTATGAAGCCATGGTGCTGATGGCCCAGCCGTTCAGCTACCGCTACACCCTGGTCGATGGCCAGGGCAACTGGGGTGCGCCGGACGATCCGAAATCGTTCGCCGCCATGCGTTATACCGAGGCGCGCCTGTCGCGCTACTCCGAAGTGCTGCTCAGCGAGCTGGGCCAGGGCACTGCCGACTGGGTACCGAACTTCGACGGTACCCTGGATGAGCCTGCGGTACTGCCGGCACGTTTGCCGAACATCCTGCTCAACGGTACCACCGGTATTGCCGTGGGCATGGCCACCGACGTGCCGCCGCACAACCTGCGCGAAGTCGCCAGCGCCTGCGTGCGCCTGCTGGACGAGCCGAAAGCTACGGTCGAGCAGCTTTGCGAGCATATCCAGGGCCCGGACTACCCGACCGAAGCGGAGATCATCACGCCGCGCGCGGAACTGCTGAAAATTTACGAAAGCGGTCGCGGCTCGGTGCGCATGCGCGCGGTCTACCGCATTGAAGATGGCGATATCGTCGTCACGGCACTGCCGCATCAGGTCTCCGGGGCCAAGGTACTGGAGCAGATCGCCGCACAGATGCAGGCCAAGAAGCTGCCGATGGTGGCAGACCTGCGCGATGAGTCGGACCACGAAAACCCGTGCCGCATTGTGATCATCGCCCGCTCCAACCGGGTTGACCTCGACGAGCTGATGCAACACCTGTTCGCCACCACCGACCTTGAGTCCAGCTACCGGGTCAACGTCAACATTATCGGCCTGGATGGACGCCCGCAGCTGAAGAACCTGCGTGCGCTGCTGGTCGAATGGCTTGAATTCCGCGTACAGACCGTGCGCCGCCGCCTGCAATTTCGTCTGGACAAGGTCGAGCGCCGCCTGCACCTGCTCGAAGGCTTGCTGGTTGCGTTCCTCAACCTGGATGAAGTGATCCACATCATCCGCACCGAGGATCAGCCCAAAGCCGCGCTGATCGCGCGCTTCGACCTGACTGAAACCCAGGCCGAGTACATCCTCGAAACCCGCCTGCGCCAGCTGGCGCGGCTGGAAGAGATGAAGATCCGCAATGAGCAGGACGAGCTGGCCAAGGAACAAGCCAAGCTGATCGCGCTGCTGGGCAGCGAAAGCAAGTTGCGCAAGCTGGTGCGTGCCGAGCTGATCAAGGATGCTGAAACCTACGGCGACAATCGTCGTTCGCCGATCGTCGAGCGTGCTGAAGCCAAGGCGCTGTCGGAAAATGAATTGATGCCGACCGAGCCGGTGACGGTGGTGTTGTCGGAAAAAGGCTGGGTACGTTGCGCCAAAGGTCATGATATCGACGCCACGGGCCTGTCCTACAAGGCCGGTGACGGTTTCAAGACCGCCGCTGCCGGGCGTTCCAATCAGTTTGCCGTGTTCATCGACTCCACCGGGCGCAGTTATTCGGTCGCCGCGCATACCTTGCCTTCGGCACGTGGCCAGGGCGAACCGCTGACCGGTCGTCTGACGCCGCCGCCGGGGGCGGGCTTCGAGTGTGTGCTGCTGCCTGAAGATGATGCACTGTATGTAATCGCCTCCGACGCCGGCTACGGCTTCGTGGTCAAAGGCGAAGACCTGCAGGCCAAGAACAAGGCCGGCAAGGCGTTGCTCAGTCTTCCCAATGGTGCCAAGGTCATTGCCCCGCGTGCGGTGGCTGACCGCGAATTGAACTGGCTGGCAGCGGTGACCACCGAAGGTCGTCTGTTGATCTTCAAGATCAGCGACCTGCCACAGCTGGGCAAAGGCAAGGGCAACAAGATCATCGGGATTCCCGGCGACCGGGTTGCCAGTCGTGAGGAGTTCGTCACCGATCTGGCGGTCATTGCCGATGGCGCGACCCTTGTGTTGCAGGCCGGTAAGCGTACGCTGTCACTGAAGGCCGATGACCTTGAGCATTACAAAGGGGAGCGTGGCCGTCGAGGCAATAAACTGCCACGGGGCTTCCAGCGGGTTGATGCGTTGTTGGTGGAAAATCCCGTATAAGCCGGGATAGAGGCTGCGAATGGGTAAATTAGCACCCGTTCGTGGTTGAAACACTGGAGTCGTGCCGCTATTTCGCGGATGATAGGGCCCTTGCGGTGCCAGCGTAGCTGTGTGCCCGAATGAATCTATATGAGTATCACTGCGGTTTGCCTTGTGGCGACCGCCTGGATGGGATGATGAAATTTCTGCGCCTTCCGTTTGTTCTGCTGATGAGTGGCGTGCTCGGTCTGGCCGGTTGCAGCATGCACCAGCCGGTATCCCTGTATCAGCTCGACAGTGGTGAGCCTGGCCAACCCAAGCAAAGCGCGGGCATGGCTGTCGTGCTCGGCCCGGTATCGGTCGCCGACTACCTGCAGCGCGAGACCCTGCTGCAGCGCCAGTCCGATGGCAGCCTGACCGCAGCGACCGATGGCCGCTGGGCTGGCAGCCTGTCGGCAGATATCGATCAGTTGCTGGTCCGTCAGCTGGCCTGGCGCCTGGACAGCCAGCGCGTAGTGCTGGCACCGGCTAATACCGGCTTCACGCCGGATGTGCAGGTCCTTCTGTCGATTACCCGTCTGGACTCCGGCACTAACCAGCCGGCGATTCTGGATGCCCAGTGGCGTTTGCTTGATCGCCGTGGCCAGGTCCGGGACAACCGCATCGTTCACCTGGAGCAGCAGCACCAGGGTAGCTCGGCCGCGCAGGTTCAGGCCCAGGGACAGTTGCTGCAAAAGCTCGCTGAGCAGTTGAGCATTGCCCTCAAGCCTTTGGCCAACCAGCCTCCAATCGTTGAAGAAACGCCGAAGAAGGCCGCGCCGGTGCAGGTGCGCAAAGAGCCGGAGAAGCCGAAGATTCCTCTGGCAACGCCGATTCGTACCGATCTGGAAGTGTTCCGCTTCTAAGCAAGTACCCATAAAAAAGCCCGCAGCAATGCGGGCTTTTTTGTGCGCTGTACAAACCTGAGGGAGCAACGGTCTGTCACCTGGTTAACTGTGGGAGCTGGCCTTGCCAGCGATGCAGGCGCCGCGTAACGCCTGATACCGCAGCGATGCCATCGCCGGCAAGGCCGGCTCCCACAGATCAGCTCTTGACCCGACGCTCATGCATCCGCGCCAGCTGGCGTTCCAGCATCGACGGGTAGGGCTCCATCAGGCGCTCGACGCAGCAGGCACCCTCGGGGCTGGCAATCGGGCGGATGCGGGCGCGCTGACGGATCAGGCTGTCGTCGCTGATCTTGCGTTCAACCAGCAGCAGGTTACGGCTGTGTTGCGACAGGGCCAGGGCATCCTGGGCCTTCTCGGTCAACAGCAGGTCGATCTGGTTCAGGCCGTGCAGGTCTTCACCCAGGGTCAGGCCAAGCTGCAGCTGCAAGGTGATGCCGCTGTCGGCCACTTCGATCTGCAGGGCATGCCCAAGGGCACGCAACAGCTCGCCACAGCAAATGGCATTGGTGAGGTAGTCCTCGCCGCTGTCCTGGCTGTGGAACAGCATCAGGGTGCTGCCGTCGTTGAGGGTGTGCACTTCGCTTTCATACAGCGATGCGGCCTGGTCAAGGCAGTCGCGATAGCGTTCCAGCAACTCGGTCAGACGGGTGCGCGGCAGGCGCCGAAGTTGCTCCTGGGAGCCTAGCTGCACCGCCAGTACGGCACTGGCCTGGGGTTCGCGATTGACGGCTTGCGGGGCAGGGCGCGGGGCGCTGTGCGTTTCGTCGTCGATCAGGTCGGCAAATGCGTCATCGTCGTCGGCAGTTACCGGCTTGCTGATCCTGGCCACGGCAGGTGCTTCGTCAAAACTCGGGTCGCGCAGGTTACGAACTTCGAACTCGGGTTCGTCTTCGTCCAGCTCTTCGGGCTCCGGCTCGACTTCGCGCGGCGGTGGGGCAAAGCGGGTGTGCAGCTGGCGGGCCAGGTCACCGATCTCATCCTGGCGGTCAGTGGCCGGGGTGAACTCGTTGATGTCACGCAGCCACACCCGCAGTTGCAGCAGCGGGGTAGAGATGAAGCGCCCCAGGCGCAAGCTCATGGCCAGGGCCAGGGCCAGCAGAATACCGGCGAGAATGCCCATGCTTTGCAGGCTGATGGTCAGCGGCTGCTGGAACTGGCTCATGTCCAGGCTGATACGTAGTTGCCCGGCGGTCACGTCCTGGAAGGTGATCTTGGTCTGGTACAGGCCTTCGGCCTCACCCAGCAGGCCGTTTTTCGGGCGCTGGCCGGCTTCGGCAAGGATCCGGTTGTCGACGCTGTAGATCGCCGCATGGGCCACCAGCGGGTTTTTCACCAGGTTGCCCAGCAGCACATTGAGGCTGAGGATGTCGTTGGACACCAGCAGCTCGGTCGCCGAGGTAGCGGTCTGCGTGGTCAGGCTCTGCCCCAGGGCGTCGGCTTGTTCATGCATGGCCTGCTTGAATTGCAATCCCATCACGCAGGCATAGATCACCAGCGCCAGTGCCACCAGCAGCACGTTATGGCAGGCGATACGCAGCGCAAGCGGCACACGGCGCTGGCGCAGAGCATGAAATATCAGCAGGAAGAAGTTGTCGGTTTTAACGGGCGTGGGCCGGTTCACAGAGCGCGGCTCTTTATGTCGGAGAAGTTGCTGCGCAGTATAGCGAGCGCTCATGGACCGGCAAAGCATCGGCTGCGCCCGATGGTCAGCGAAAATCGGTAGAATGTGCTTTTTTCCACGAGTCGGAGCCCGTTTTGCGCGAAATCGTTCTGATTAACATCACAGGTGAAGACCGTCCGGGTCTTACTGCGGCCATTACCGGCGTTCTGGCCCAGGGTGGCGTGAACATCCTCGACATTGGTCAGGCGGTGATTCACGACACCCTGTCCTTTGGCATCCTGGTGGAAATCCCGGATACCGAGAAGGCCTCATCGGTTCTGAAAAATATTCTGTTTGCGGGCTACGAACTCGATCAGCAGGTCCGTTTCACGCCGGTTTCCGAAGCTGACTACCAGAGCTGGGTCGAAGGTCAGGGCAAGGCCCGTCACATCGTGACTTTGCTGACCCGCAAGGTGACTGCCGAACAACTGCAGCGGGTCAGTTCGATTACCGCCAAGTACGGGCTGAACATCGACCATATCGACCGTCTTTCCGGCCGTGTGGCTCTGGATACGCCGGTCGAGCAGGGCAAGGGTTGCATCGAGTTTTCGGTCCGTGGCGAGCCGGCCGATCCGCAAGCCTTGCGTGCCGAGTTCCTCAGTGTGGCCCAGGAGCTGAACGTCGACATCGCCTTCCAGCAGGACTCGCTGTTCCGTCGCAACCGCCGTCTGGCGGTGTTCGATATGGACTCGACCCTGATCGAGGCCGAAGTGATCGACGAGTTGGCCAAGGCCGCTGGCGTGGGCGAGCAGGTGTCGGAAATCACCGAACGGGCCATGCGTGGTGAGCTGGACTTCCGCGCCAGCTTCAAAGAGCGTCTGGCCTTGCTCAAGGGCCTGGATGTTGGCGTGCTCGACGAGATCGGCGCCTCGCTGCGCCTGACCGAGGGCGCCGAGACCCTGTTTGCCGAACTCAAGCGTCTGGGCTACAAAACCGCGATCCTGTCTGGCGGTTTCACTTACTTCGCCAAGCAACTGCAGGCCAAGCTGGGCATCGACTATGTCTTTGCCAACGAGCTGGAAGTGGTTGACGGTAAAGTCACTGGCGTTGCGGTTGAGCCGATCGTCGATGCCCAGCGCAAGGCTGACCTGCTGGGTGAGCTGGCGCGCAAGGAAGGCTTGCAGATGGAGCAGACCATTGCGGTAGGTGACGGCGCAAACGACCTGCCGATGCTGGCCATCGCCGGTCTGGGCGTGGCGTTCCGTGCCAAACCGCTGGTCAAGCAGTCGGCCAAACAGGCGATTTCGACGCTGGGTCTGGATGGTGTGCTGTACCTGTTGGGCTTTCGTGATCGCGACGGTCGTAGCTAAAAGAAAGGTACAAAAAAGCCCGCATCGCTGCGGGCTTTTTCGTTTTCAGGCCTGGGCAGGCAGCGCCAGACGCTGGCCCATGCTCACCGCCGAACCGGCACCGAGTTCTTCGGCCCATTTGACCTGCTCAGGTCCAAACAGCACGACAGCCGTCGAACCCAGCTTGAAACGACCCAGTTCCGCACCTTTTTCCAGGTGGATCGGCGCGCGGCTGGCTTCGTCGTAGCGGAACGTCTTCAGTTCACGCTTAGGTGGGGTCACCAGGCCAGCCCAGACGGTTTCGATCGACGCGACGATCATTGCGCCAACCAGCACCACAGCCATCGGCCCGCGCTCGGTATCGAACAGGCAGACCACGCGTTCGTTGCGGGCAAACAGCTCCGGTACGTTTTCGGCGGTGGTCTGGTTGACCGAGAACAGTCGACCCGGCACATAGATCATTTCGCGCAGGGTACCGGCCAGTGGCATGTGCACCCGGTGGTAGTCCTTCGGTGACAGGTAGATGGTGGCGAATTCGCCGCCCATGAACGGCGCAGCATTGGCCGGATCGCCGCCCAGCAGTTCAAGCGCGCTGAAGCTGTGGCCTTTGGCCTGGAAAATGCGGCCGTGCTCGATCGGGCCCAGCTGGCTGACCGCACCGTCGGCCGGGCAGAGGACTGCACCCGGAGTCTCGTCGAGCGGACGTGCACCGGGTTTCAAGGCGCGGGTGAAGAAGGCGTTGAAGTGCTCGTAAGCGGTGACGTCCTCGACCAGGGCCTGGGACATATCGACCTGGTAGCGCTTGGCGAACCAGCTGGTGAAGGCATTCTTGAACCAGCGCACGCGGCATTCGGCAATGCAGCCGGCCAGGCGCGACAGCAGGTGATGAGGCAGCAGGTACTGACTGATGATGAACAAGCGGGATTTCATTAGGTTTCCTTAAACTTCAACAGGGGTGTCGGGGTGGTTGCCCCATTCGCCCCAGGATCCGGCATAGGCTTTGACCCGAGGGTAGCCCAGATGCTTGGCCACCAGATAGGTAAAGCCGGAGCGGTGATGAGTCTGGCAGTGGGTAACCACTTCCTTGTCTTTGCTGATGCCCAGCTGTTCGAGGATCTCGGGCATGTCCTTGCGGATGCGCAGGGCATTGTTCAGGTCCATGCCGGCAGTCCATTCGAAATTGACCGCGCCGGGAATGTGCCCGCCTTTGGCGGCCAGGACTTTCTCGCCGCGGTATTCAGCGGGGCTGCGTGCATCCCAGATCGCCAGGTCGGCGGCGCCGATGCGGCTTTGCAGGTATTCACGGGTTGCCGTGGGTTCTTCGTGCAGGGTCAGGCTGACCGTACCGCTGGCAGCGGCCGGTACGTCGGTGCTGAGAGTGCTCGCTGGCCACGCTTGCGCACCACCGTTGAGGTAGTGGTAACGCGTGTGACCGATGACATCCAGCAACCAGATGAAGCGCCCGGCCCAGCCGCCGCCTTCGTCGTCATAGACCACGTAGACCGCATTGGCGTTGTGGCCGAGTTCGGCAAACAGTTTTTCCAGATCGGCTTTGGCCGGCAGCAGGCCCGGCGCAGGGGGTTGGCCCAGCTGGGTACGCTTCGGGTCGACAAAGCGAGCCCCCGGAATGTGCCCGCTGTTATAGCGGTTGACGCTGGTCAGGTCCACCAGGATCAACTCCGGTACATCAAGCCGGGCTTGCAGGTCAGCCGGTTCGATTACCAGGGGCAAGCCAGAAAAGTCAGTCATCCAGAGTCTCCAGAGCAGAACAGAGGGGGCGATTGTAGCGCATGGGTCAGGCGCTGCGGGTGCTGAAGGCGGTCAAGGCGCGCTCGATGCATTGCGCGGTCTTGGCAAAGGCCTGCACGCTGATATCAGCCAGCGGTTTTGCACCCTGGTCGGCAATCAGCAGCATCACTACGCGGCCATTGCTCGACAGCGAGCGCAACAGCAGGTGTTCGCTGCGAAACAATGCGCGCAAGTGAGCCGGAAGCAGCGCCGAGAATTGTGCGTGATTTTCGGGGGTCAGGCGCAGTTGCGCCGACGCGCTCAACAGGCGTTGAAGCAGTTTGCTCTGTTCGACAGGCAAAACCAGGCCAGCCGCTTCTGGCGCCAATCCGGCAATCTGATGAACCCGCAGCTGCGTCAGGGTCTTGTCGGTCATCAGCAGCATGACCCGCTGCATGCCACAGGCGACCAGGGCATCTCGGGCCAGGGTCGTCAGGTGAAGGGCATTGCTGAACGGGCTGGGCTCGACCAGTAGCTCGGCGCACAGCTTGCGCCAGGTGCCCAGGGCCTGGGCCGAGGGCGGCGGCGGGGCGATCAGACCCTGGTGCAGGCGCCGTTGATGCCAGGGCCAGAGCAGGGCTTCGGCCGGGTGAAACAGGTCATGACAGGCATGGTGGCGGGCGCTGATGGCCGCTTGTTGGTGCACCAGCTGTTGCACATCATCCAGTGAGGTCTGCAGGTACAGGCTGGTAAGCAGTTGCCAGCGTCGAACATGCGTGTTGGTCCAGCCGACTTGTGCCGCCAGGGCCAGGCCGTTGGCCAAGAGTACGGTGTTGGCGGGCTGATTGAACCAGCGGCGCAGGTTCGGGTTGTCGTCCAGACGCTGCTGTTGGCGCAGGCTGTTCCGGTCGCGGGCGATGTGCAGTGCCTTGGCCAGCAAACGCCGCTCCTCCTGCAGCAGGTGATAGCCGCGCGTGACCCAGTCCGGCAGGCGCCAGTGTTCGGCCAGTGCCTGGCACAAGCTGAGCAGCCGTACCCCGAACAGCTCCATTTCTACCTGCGGCGCCGATTCGCCCTTGTGCACCACGCGCAGTTCCCAGTCTTCGAGCAGCTTGGGAAAGGTCAGGGCCAGTGGCCATAAAGGCGACAGAAACAACAGGCTGCCCCAGTGTATTTCCTGCCAGAGCCGCGCCAGGCGGCTGGCGAACAGGCCGTTGGCCTGCTGGCTGGCGTGTTGGCTGACCTGCTGCAATTGGCGCAAGGTCGGCGCAATTTCACCCTCGGGGAGCGCCGGCAAGCGCTCCAACAGCTCTGAGGTGCGTGCCAGCCCCAGGCGATTGAGGGCGACTTCCAGGCTTTCGGCGGGCTCGCCGATGCTGGTCTGGGTGTGATGGTTAGCCTCGCGCATGACGCTGAGCACCAGCGCCGGGCTGTTCTGCATCACCTCGGCAATATCGCGCAGCGCACTGCGGTTGTCGGCAATGGTGGCTTTTACCCGTTCGTAGCTGGCCAGCGGAACCGGCAGGCGAACGCTATCGAGTAGTTTGACCCAGGCATCGAGTGTTTTTGGTATTTGATCTGGCACGATGGATTCAATAGGTATGCTGGAGGGGGCCGAACTGGCTTTTCGCCGTGACTGACTATAGTCTGGCGCAGATCTGCCGATAAGTAGAAGAAGAGTTTTATTAACTTCCGCTCACGACCCTGACCACGACAGTAAGTGCTTTCTATCTATGGCTAAAATTATCGGCATCATCGTCGTATTCGCGAGTGTGCTCGGCGGATATGTTCTATCCCACGGCAAAATTGCCGCACTGATTCAGCCCTTCGAGGTGTTGATCATCGGTGGCGCGGCCTTTGGTGCGTTCCTGCAGGCGAACCCCGGTTACATGACCATGCATGTAATCAAGAAGTCGCTGAAGATGTTTGGTACGCGCTTTACCCATACCTTCTATATCGAGGTGCTCGGGCTGGTCTACGAGATCCTCAACAAGAGCCGGCGCGAAGGCATGATGGCGATTGAAGCCGATATCGAAGACGCCGCCTCCAGCCCGATTTTTGCCAAGTACCCCGCTGTGCTCGGTGATGAACGCATGACTGCGTTCATCTGCGACTACCTGCGCATCATGTCCACCGGCAACATGGCTCCGCATGAGCTCGAAGGCCTGTTCGACATGGAACTGCTGAGCATGAAGGAAGAGCTCGATCATCCGTCCCATGCCGTGACTGGTATCGCCGACGGTATGCCGGGCTTCGGTATCGTTGCGGCGGTACTGGGGATCGTGGTGACCATGGCCTCGCTGGGCGATGGCGACCAGAAATCCATCGGCCTGCACGTGGGTGCGGCGCTGGTCGGTACCTTCTTCGGTATTCTCGCGGCGTACGGTTTCTTTGGCCCGCTGGCCACCGCCTTGCGTCAGGATGCCCGGGAAGAACTCAACGTCTATGAAGCCATCAAGGCTTCGCTGGTAGCCTCGGCTTCCGGCATGCCGCCGTCGCTGGCTGTGGAATTCGGGCGCAAGGTGCTGTTTCCGGCCCACCGTCCGAGCTTCGCCGAGCTGGAACAAGCGGTTCGCGGACGCTGAGTCATGGAGAACAACCAGCCCATTATCGTCAAACGCGTCAAACGCTTTGGCGACGGCCACCACGGTGGCGCCTGGAAGATCGCCTTCGCCGACTTTGCTACGGCGATGATGGCGTTCTTCCTGGTGCTCTGGCTGCTGTCGACGGCCACGCCGGAGCAGAAGATCGCCATTGCCGGCTACTTCAAGGACCCGATCGGTTTTTCCGAAAGCGGCACACCCTACGTTATTGACCTGGGGGGCTCGCCACAGCTTGCCCCGGAAAAGACCATCAACCCGGAAGAGAAGTCCGAGCCGACCCCGGACACCAGTATCCAGCTGGGCCAGGACAAGGTTGAAAGCATGGCCGAGCAGGTCGAGCGCGAGCGTCTCGAGTTGCTCTTGCAGGAATTGCAGAACAAGGTCGAAGAAAACCCGCAGCTGCAGAAGTTCAAGGACCAGATCCTCTTCGAAATTACCCAGGATGGTCTGCGCATCCAGATCATGGATGCCGAAAACCGGCCCATGTTCGACCTGGGCAGCGCCCGCTTGCAGCCGTACTTCGAAGATATCCTGCTGGCCATGGCCGACACCATCAAGGCGGTACCGAACAAGATCAGTATCAGCGGCCATACCGATGCCAAGCCGTATGCCGGCACCGGTGACTTCGGCAACTGGGAACTGTCGGCCAACCGTGCCAACGCGGCGCGGCGCGCCCTGGTTGCCGGTGGCTACCCGGATGCGCAGGTTGCCCGGGTGGTCGGTTACGCCTCGTCATCGTTGTTTGATCGGGCGAACCCGCTCAACCCGGTCAACCGGCGCATCGATATCATTGTCTTGACCAAGAAGGCCCAGCGGACCCTTGAAGGCGAGCAGCCAGCTGCGCCTGAGGGCACCGTTCCAGACGCCAATGCGCCGGCTCCTGCGCCTGCAGTGCCGGCCCCGGCACCCGAGGCCGAGCCGATGCAGCCGCGCGAGCTGCGCCAGAAGCTGAACATCTTCGAGGATGGTGTGTTGAAGATGGATGAGAGCAAGGAGTAATCCTGGGTTCTGATCACAACGCCCGTGAGCAGCGATGCTCACGGGCGTTGTGCTTTATGGGCGGCTTCAGAAACCGCGGCGGATCTTGGCCTTCAGGTCGGCGTGAAAGAATCCTGCGTTCAGGCGGTTGGTGGCGTCGGCGCCAGCTTCTTCTTTGGTGATCGAACGTTTGAAGGTCTGTTCGTCATGGTAGGCGAGGACGAACAGGTCGATGTGCTCGCGTGAACTCATGATCGGCCACTTGTCCAGGTAGTCGGGCAATGTGCTCTCTGCACATTGGAACAGCGATACCCGACGGTTGCTGAGGGTGGCAGCACCGAGCTGGAAGGGCACCCACCAGGTATCGGCGTTCTCTTCGGACAGCACGCTGATCAGGTGCGTACAGCTGCTGATGTTGCTACAGACCAGGCCGCTGATGTCGTCGCCGGTCTGCCCGGCGTCGCCATCGAACAGATCCAGGTGGGTAGCAATGCCTTCAAGTTTCAGGCGTTCGCTGATGATGTAGGCATCCAGGCGTTGCGGGTGGCGATAGCTGATAACGACTGGCATCAGACAGGCCCTCCTGGTGCACAGGCTGGGTGGCGGGTACCTGAGGATCGTATTGTCATTGTTGATTCCTTTCATACTCAGAGCATGGAGTTGATTCGCTTGGTCGTGGCGAATCTGAAAGGTGACAATCAATGAAAGCTTTTATGACGGCAAGGGACGACCAGCGTTAAAGAAGGGTCTTACCTTGCTTGGTAAATTTTCCTGCAGTGTTTTCCTACGAGGCAGCAAAGTGAGGCCCATTGCGAGCCTCACGCGGTATTTCAGTAGCTGTCTTCAGGCAGGCTGGCAATGATCGAGCGATAGCTGTTCATCCGCTGCTGCTGGACACGACCGTCTTCCAGGGCCTTGAGCAACGCGCAACCTGGCTCGCGATCATGCTTGCAGTCACGGAAGCGGCAGGTGCCGATCAGGTCGTTGAACTCGATGAAGCCGGCTTCAACATCGGCACGGCTGACGTGACCCAGGCCGAATTCGCGAATACCCGGGGAGTCGATCAGCTCACCGCCGCCCGGGAAGTGGTACAGGCGTGCGGTCGTGGTGGTGTGCGTACCCTGGCCGGACCACTCCGACAGATCGCCGACCCGGGTCTGCACCTCGGGCAGCAGGCTGTTGACCAGCGACGACTTGCCGACCCCCGACTGACCCACGAAGACGCTGATATGGCCATCCAGGCGTGCCTGCAACTGCTGCATGCCATCGCCGTGATGGGCCGAAACCTCCAGCAATGGATAGCCCAACTGGCGGTACACCGCCAGCAGCGCGTTGAGCGCCGGGGCGTTCTGTTCGTTGATCAAGTCGGCTTTGTTGAGCAACAGCAGCGGGTGAATGCCGGCGTGTTCGGCGGCTACCAGGTAGCGGTCGATCAGGTTGGCATGCGGTTCCGGCGCCGGGGCGAAGACGATCACGATCAGATCGACGTTGGCCGCCACCGGCTTGAGCTGGCCACGGCTGTCGGGGCGGCACAGCTCGGTGTTGCGCGGCATTTGCGCGACGATTACGCCGATACCCTGGTTGCCCGCGCGCCACACCACGCGGTCGCCGGTTACCAGCGCTGGCAGGTTGGCGCGCAAGTGGCAGCGGAACACCTGGCCGGCATCTTCGCCGTCCTGGGCCTCGACTTCGACCTGCACGCCAAAGTGGGCGATGACCAGGCCGAGTTGCTCGGGGCCCAAGTCACCGCCTTCGAGCTCCTTCAGGGTCTGTTGTTCGCGTTTGGCGGCGCGGGCAGCGCGTTCACCCTGGATTTTTTCGATCCGCCAGTTTTGGCGGCGATTGAGCTGGCGTTTGGCCATGAAGGTTCCGTGTTCGGCATGCATTATTAAACGGCGAGGAGTTTAGCACGCTCCACTAGGCTAAACTGCGCACCTACCGAGGAGCAGAATCATGCAGAACCCACAGAACCTGATCTGGATCGACCTGGAAATGACCGGTCTGGATCCGGACCACGACGTCATTATCGAAATGGCCACCATCGTTACTGACAGCGACCTCAACACCTTGGCCGAAGGGCCGGTGATCGCCATTCACCACAGTGACGAGGTGCTGGCGCGCATGGACGAGTGGAACACCCGCACCCATGGCGCCTCCGGCCTGACCCAGCGGGTCAAGGACAGCAAGGTCAGCATGGCCGAAGCCGAAGCGCAGACCATTGCCTTCCTGGAGCAGTGGGTACCGAAAGGCAAGTCGCCGATCTGTGGCAACAGCATCTGCCAGGATCGTCGTTTCCTCTACCGCCACATGCGCGGCCTGGAAAACTACTTCCACTACCGCAACCTGGATGTCTCGACCCTCAAAGAGCTGGCGGCACGCTGGGCACCTGCGGTGCGCGACAGTTTCAAGAAAGGTGGCACGCACCTGGCGCTGGACGATATTCGCGAATCGATCAACGAACTTCGCCACTACCGCGAACACTTCATCAAGTTCTGATCACCCCGCCGCACGGTTGTACAGACAATCCGTGCGGCGCCCCCTTTTGGTGCCTGAGGCAACTGGTTAGACTGCGCGCCCCATTGCACGGATCTGCGCCATGTTGTTGATGCTCTACCTCATTGCAATCACCGCTGAAGCCATGACTGGCGCGCTGTCTGCCGGGCGCCGCGGCATGGACTGGTTCGGGGTGGTGCTGATTGCCTGCATCACCGCCCTGGGTGGCGGTTCAGTGCGCGATGTGTTGCTGGGGCATTACCCGCTGACCTGGGTCAAGCACCCGGAATACCTGGTGCTGACCAGCTTTGCCGCGCTGATGACCATCTTCATTGCACCCTTGATGCGTCACCTGCGCTCCTTGTTCCTGGTGCTCGACGCGCTGGGGCTGGTCGCTTTTACCCTGATCGGCTGCATGACCGCCCTGGAAATGGGCCAGGGCATGCTGGTGGCGTCTATCAGCGGGGTGATCACCGGGGTGTTTGGCGGCATTCTCCGGGATATTTTCTGTAACGATATTCCGCTGATCTTCCGCCGTGAGCTGTATGCGAGTGTGTCTTTTGCCGCGGCCTGGTTCTATCTGGGTTGTGTCTACTTCAAGGTGCCCGGCGAGCAGGCGATCCTGCTGACCTTGTTTGGCGGCTTTCTGCTGCGCTTGCTGGCGATTCGTTTCCACTGGGAAATGCCGAAGTTTCATTACAACGACGAGCATTGATCAGAGCAGTACCGGCCTCATCGCCGGCAAGGCCGGCTCCCACAATTTCTGTGCCCTCCAAACCCTGTGGGAGCTGGCCTTGCCAGCGATGGTCGCGCCGCGAAATCAGCTGGCTTGCCGCGCGGCATGCTGCTTCAGTGCCCACTCCACATGCTCGCGCACCAGTTCCGAAGGGTAGTCCTGCCGCGCCTTGAGTGCCTCCAGTACGGGGATTGTCGACGGCGCATTCCCCAACCCCACCGCCAGGTTGCGCAGCCAGCGCTCATAGCCGGCGCGCCGCAGCGGCGAGCCTTCGGTACTGTCGAGAAAGGTCTGTTCATCCCACATGAACAACTCCGCCAATCCCGCGTTGTCGAGGTTATGCCGGGGCTTGAAGTCGCTCTCGTCGGTGGGCCTGGCAAAGCGGTTCCACGGACAGACGATCTGGCAGTCATCGCAACCGAACACCCGGTTGCCGATCAGCGCGCGCAGTTCTTCAGGGATAGCGCTTTTCAGTTCGATGGTCAGGTACGAGATGCAGCGCCGGGCATCAAGCAGGTAAGGGCCGACAAAGGCCTGGGTGGGGCAGATGTCCAGGCAGGCCGTGCAACGCCCGCAATGTTCGCTGACCTGGGGCGGATCGACAGGCAGCGGCAGGTCGACAAACAGTTCGGCGAGAAAGAAGTAGCTGCCCGCCTTGCGGTTGAGCAGCAGGGTGTTCTTGCCAATCCAGCCCAGGCCGGCCTGCTCGGCGATGGCCTTCTCCAGTACCGGCGCACTGTCAACGAAGGCGCGAAAGCCGAAGGGACCGATTTCTTTCTGGATGCGCTCGGCCAGGTGCTGCACGCGCTTGCGAATCAGCTTGTGGTAGTCACGGCCCAGGGCGTACCGGGAGATGTAGGCTTTTTCCGGTTGGGCCAGTTGTTGGGCCATGCGCGTGTCGCCTGGCAGGTAGTCCATGCGCAGGGACACCACGCGCAGGGTGCCGGGCACCAGTTGCTCGGGGTGCGAGCGTTTGCTGCCATGCGCGCCCATGTAGTCCATTTCACCGTGATAGCCCGCCTGCAGCCAGCGCTCCAGGTGTTGTTCGTGCTCGCCCAGCTCCACCCCGGCGATGCCGACATGGGCAAAGCCGAGCTCTTTGCCCCAATCCTTGATTGATTGGGCCAGTGCGGGAAGATCGGGGGTGGCAGCAGACATGGGAAATAAGGCAACGCAGACTCAGGTGCGTATAATTCTGCCAGACATCGGAGCCTTTGACCCATGCCTCAGACCAAACACCCTGCAAACCAGGCGCAAATCCTCACCAGTGTTGCCTTGACGCCCCTCGCGCCGCGCTCGCTTGCGGCGCAAAAAGGTGATTTCGGCCACGTCCTGGTGGTTGGCGGCGATCGTGGTACCGGCGGAGCGGTTCTGCTCAGCGCCGAAGCCGCGTTGCGTTGTGGCGCCGGGCTGGTTTCGCTGGCCACGCGCAGCGAGCAGGTGCCTGCGGCCCTGGCGCGGCTGCCGGAGGTGATGTGTCTGGGTGTGCATTCGGCCAATCAGTTGATGACCCCGATCGAGCGCGCGTCGGTCGTGGTGGTCGGCCCCGGCCTCGGCCAGGCGGCCTGGGGGCGTAGCTTGCTGTCGGCAGTCGTCAGCGCGCGGTTGCCGCAAGTGTGGGATGCCGACGCCTTGAACCTGCTGGCACGGGCGCCATTGGCGCTGGCGGCGGGCTCGATCATCACCCCGCATCCGGGGGAGGCGGCCAGGCTGCTGGGCATTTCCACTGAAGCAGTACAGGCGGACCGTGCCGGGGCGGCGCGCAAACTTGCACGTAAATATGCGGTCATCTGTGTGCTCAAGGGCGCCGGTACCCTGGTGGCTGATCCGGCCGGGCAGCTTGCCCTGTGCAACCGCGGGCATCCGGCGATGGCCGGGGCGGGCCTGGGCGATGTGCTCAGTGGTGTGCTGGGGGCGCTGTTGGCTCAGGGCATGTCGGGCTGGGACGCCGCCTGCCTGGGCGTCTGGCTGCACGCTTGCGCCGGAGAGCGGTTGGGCATGCACGGTCGGGGGCTGGCGGCCAGTGATCTGGTCCCGGCCATTCGTCATTTATTGGAGGAGCATTCAGCGTGTCAGGTGTAACCCTGTTTTTGGCCGACGAAGAGGCCATGGTCCGCTTCGGCACCCGTATCGCCGAAGTGACCAAAGGTCACGGCGTGATTTTTCTGGAAGGCGATCTGGGAATGGGTAAAACCACCCTGTCGCGCGGCATCATCCGCGGTCTCGGCCACAAAGGGGCGGTCAAAAGCCCTACGTTTACTGTGGTCGAGCCCTACGAGATCGGCGAGATCCGTGCCTTCCACTTCGACCTCTATCGCCTGGTCGATCCCGAAGAGCTTGAGTACATCGGTATTCGCGATTACTTCGAAAACGATGCCCTGTGCCTGTTCGAATGGCCCCAAAAGGGGGCGGGTATTTTGCCAAAGCCCGACCTGACCATTACCATAAGCCCCCAGGCGAGCGGTCGTTCGCTCAACCTGTCGCCGCAGGGGGCACGTGGCGAAGCCTGGTGTGCCGCTCTGGCCTTGGAATTCAAATAGAAAATGGGGATAGGTATGCGCATTCGCGCACTGGTTGCGGTCGTAGGATTGCTGCTTACGGCGGTGACTGTTGATGCTCTGGCCGTCACGCAAGTCAAAAGTATGCGTTTGTGGCGAGCGCCGGATAACACGCGGCTGGTGTTCGACCTCTCAGGGCCTGTGCAGCACAGTGTCTTTACCCTGACCGCCCCGGATCGCCTGGTTATCGACATCAATGGTGCGACCCTGGCCGCGCCGTTGACCGTGTCGACTTCCAACACCCCGATTACCAGTGTGCGCTCGGCCCAGCGCACACCTACCGACCTGCGTGTGGTCGTGGACCTGAGCAAGTCGGTGACCCCCAAGAGTTTCACCCTGGCGCCTAACGCCCAGTACGGCAACCGCCTGGTCGTCGACCTTTACGATCAGGCTGCCGACGCCGTTTCGCCACCGCCAACCCCTCCGGTTGCCACTGCACCCGCTGTGCCGGTGACGCCAGCGCAGCCGGCAATCAAGCTGACCCCGGTGCCCAGTGGCAAGCGTGACATCGTTATCGCCATCGACGCCGGTCATGGTGGCGAAGACCCGGGCGCCTCGGGCTCCAAGGGCCAGCATGAAAAAGACATCGTGCTGTCGATCGCCAAAGAGCTGCAGCGTCAGATCAACAGCGAGAAAGGCTTCCGCGCCGAACTGACGCGTACCGGCGATTACTTCATTCCGCTGCGCAAGCGTACCGAGATCGCCCGCAAGAAGGGCGCCGACCTGTTCATCTCGATCCACGCCGACGCCGCACCGTCGAAGGCCGCCTTCGGCGCCTCGGTGTTCGCCCTGTCCGATCGCGGCGCCACCTCGGAAACCGCACGCTGGCTGGCAGACAGTGAGAACCGTTCGGACCTGATCGGTGGCGCTGGCAACGTCAGCCTCGATGACAAGGACCGCATGCTCGCCGGCGTGCTGCTCGACCTGTCGATGACCGCGTCGCTGAGCTCCAGCCTCAACGTCGGGCAGAAGGTGCTGGGCAACATGGGCCGGGTCACGCCGCTGCACAAGCGCCGGGTCGAACAGGCGGGCTTCATGGTGCTCAAGTCGCCAGACATCCCGTCGATCCTGGTGGAAACCGGCTTTATCTCCAACGCCAACGAGGCGGCCAAACTGGCCACCCCGAGCCACCAGCAATCGTTGGCACGCTCGATTCATAGCGGCGTGCGCCAGTTCTTCCAGCAGAACCCGCCACCAGGCACTTACATCGCCTTCCTGCGCGACAGCGGCAAGATTGCCCAGGGGCCGCGCGAACACAGCGTGCGGCCGGGCGAGACGCTGGCGATGATCGCCGTGCGTTATCAGGTCAATGTGGCCAGCCTGCGTTCTGCCAACAACCTCAAGACCGATGAGTTGAAGGTCGGCCAGAGCCTGCATATCCCTACTACTGCCCTGGCGTCCCAGCAATGACCGATAGCGCACGGATCGAGCTGCTCAGCCCGCGGCTGGCGAACCAGATCGCCGCCGGTGAGGTGGTCGAACGCCCGGCGTCGGTCATCAAGGAGTTGCTGGAGAACAGCCTCGACTCCGGTGCCCGGCGCATCGACGTGGAGGTCGAACAGGGTGGCGTGAAATTGCTGCGGGTCCGCGACGATGGCAGCGGTATTGCCGCCGACGACCTGCCGCTGGCCCTGGCCCGTCACGCCACCAGCAAGATTCGCGACCTGGAAGACCTCGAGCGGGTCATGAGCCTGGGTTTTCGTGGTGAGGCGCTGGCTTCGATCAGCTCGGTCGCGCGCCTGACCCTGACCTCGCGAACCCGCGATGCCGAACAGGCCTGGCAGGTGGAAACCGAAGGCCGCGACATGGCCCCCCGAGTGCAGCCGGCGGCGCATCCGGTCGGCACCTCGGTCGAAGTGCGTGACCTGTTCTTCAACACCCCGGCCCGGCGCAAGTTCCTCAAAACCGAGAAAACCGAATTCGATCACCTGCAGGAAGTGATCCGGCGCCTGGCGCTGGCGCGCTTTGATGTAGGTTTTCACCTGCGTCACAACGGCAAGAGCATTCTCAGTCTGCACGAAGCCCAGGATGACACTGCACGCGCCCGGCGCGTGGCGGCGATCTGCGGCCCGGGCTTTCTTGAGCAGGCATTGCCGATCGAAGTCGAACGCAATGGCTTGCACCTGTGGGGCTGGGTTGGCTTGCCGACCTTCTCGCGCAGCCAGGCCGATTTGCAGTACTTCTTCGTCAACGGTCGTGCGGTGCGCGACAAGCTGGTTGCCCACGCGGTGCGCCAGGCCTATCGCGATGTACTGTTCAACGGCCGGCACCCGACGTTCGTGCTGTTCTTCGAGGTCGACCCCACCGGCGTCGACGTCAATGTGCACCCGACCAAGCATGAAGTGCGTTTTCGTGATGGGCGCATGGTTCATGACTTCCTTTATGGCACCTTGCACCGGGCCTTGGCCGACGTGCGTCCGGAAGATCAACTGGCTGCGCCTGCCGCGACCAGCGAAATCATCCGCCCCAGCGGTATCCAGGCCGGCGAATTCGGCCCTCAGGGCGAGATGCGCCTGGCGGCCAACCTGCTTGAGCAGCCGCTGGCCGAGCCGGGCGTGCGGCCCATGGGCACTGGCAACGGCAGTGGCAGTGGTGGCGCATACCAGTATCAGTACACCCCGCGTCCGGCCCAGGCGCTACCGGCTGCCGAGACGCAGAGCGTCTACCGTGAATTCTTTGCGCCGCTGAACGAGGCCGCGCCCGCTGCACTGCCTGACAGCCAGGGTGATATCCCGCCACTGGGCTACGCCCTGGCGCAACTCAAGGGTATCTATATTCTTGCCGAGAACGCCGTGGGTCTGGTGCTGGTAGACATGCACGCGGCCCATGAGCGCATCATGTACGAGCGCCTGAAAGTGGCCATGGCCAGCGAAGGGCTCAGCGGCCAGCCGCTGCTGGTGCCAGAGTCCCTGGCGCTGAGCCAGCGTGAGGCCGATTGTGCCGAAGAGCATGCCGAATGGTTCCAGCGCCTGGGCTTCGAATTACAACGCCTGGGCCCGGAAAGCCTGGCGATTCGCCAGATCCCGGCACTGCTCAAGCAGGCCGAAGCCAACCGCCTGGTCCAGGATGTGCTGGCCGACCTGATGGAATACGGCACCAGCGACCGGATTCAGGCGCACTTGAACGAACTGCTCGGCACCATGGCCTGCCACGGTGCCATCCGCGCCAACCGGCGCCTGGCGCTGGCAGAAATGAACGGCCTGCTGCGCGACATGGAAAACACCGAGCGCAGCGGCCAATGCAACCATGGCCGACCGACCTGGACCCAACTGGGCCTGGACGATCTGGACAAACTGTTCCTGCGCGGTCGATAAAATGAGTGGCAAACCTCCCGCGATATTCCTGATGGGCCCGACCGCGGCGGGCAAGACCGATCTGGCCATCGAGCTGACCAAGGTACTGCCTTGCGAGTTGATCAGTGTCGATTCGGCGCTGGTCTATCGAGGTATGGATATTGGCACGGCCAAGCCCTCCAAAGAGGTGCTGGCGGCCCATCCTCACCGCCTGATCGATATTCTCGACCCGGCCCAGAGCTATTCGGCTGCCGATTTTCGTCGTGATGCACTGGAGGCCATGGCCGATATCACCGCGCGCGGCAAAATACCGCTGCTGGTCGGTGGCACCATGCTCTATTACAAGGCCCTGCTCGAAGGCCTGGCCGACATGCCTGCGGCCGACCCGCAGGTACGCGCCGAACTTGAAGAAGAGGCTGCACGCCTTGGATTGCAAGGGCTGCACCAGCAGTTGGCAGCGGTCGACCCGGAATCGGCAGCGAGAATTCACCCCAATGACCCCCAGCGCCTGATTCGCGCGCTCGAGGTTTATCGGGTCAGCGGCCTGACAATGACGGCTCACCGCCAGCGTCAATCCGCGGAAAGTAGCGCCGCAGGCCCTTCGGCGGCGGGTCATTTGCCCTATACTGTCGCCAGCCTGGCCATTGCGCCTGCCGACCGTCACGTGTTGCACGAGCGGATTGCGCTACGATTTGGGCAAATGCTGGAACAGGGCTTCGTTGACGAGGTCCGATTGCTGCGAGCCAGAAGTGACTTGCACGCGGGGCTGCCGTCTATACGGGCGGTTGGTTATCGCCAGGTCTGGGATCATCTTGATGGCAAGTTAACATCAGTTGAAATGCAGGAGCGCGGCATTATTGCCACTCGCCAATTGGCGAAACGGCAATTCACCTGGTTGCGTAGTTGGGCTGACCTGCACTGGTTGGATAGCCTGGCTTGCGACAATCTGTCTCGCACCTTGAAATACCTGGGATCGGTCTCCATATTGAGCTGAGTCCTTGTAATTGCCGTCTATCCTTGGGGTGGGGCGGCTTGAGCCATCAGTTTTTCTTTGATTTTTTTACTATTGATCCTTACAGGAGTGCGGCATATGTCAAAAGGGCATTCGCTACAAGACCCTTACTTGAATACTTTGAGAAAAGAAAAAGTTGGGGTTTCGATCTATCTGGTTAACGGCATCAAGCTGCAAGGCACGATCGAATCCTTCGACCAGTTCGTGATCCTGCTGAAAAACACCGTCAGCCAGATGGTTTACAAGCACGCTATCTCGACAGTGGTTCCTGTGCGTCCGATCCGTCTGCCAAGCGCATCCGAATCCGAGCATGGCGACGCTGAGCCAGGTAACGCCTGATAGGAGTCTGCTTTGTTCTTTGAGCGCCACGGTGGTGGTGAGCGGGCAGTCCTCGTTCACTTGGAAGGTCAGAACCCTGAGGCGCGCGAAGATCCGCAGGAGTTTCGGGAGCTGGCACTGTCGGCTGGGGCCGATATAGTCGCGTTCGCCAATGTGGCGCGACATCAGCCCAGCGCCAAATACCTGATTGGCAGTGGCAAGGTCGAGGAATTGCGCGACCTGGTCAGCGCCGAGCAGGTAGATTTGGTGATTTTCAATCACACCCTCACCCCCAGTCAGGAACGTAACCTCGAACGAGTTTTCGAGTGTCGCGTGCTTGACCGCACCGGTCTGATTCTCGACATCTTCGCCCAGCGGGCGCGTACCCATGAAGGCAAGCTGCAGGTCGAACTGGCTCAGCTTGAGTACATGAGCACGCGGCTGGTACGCGGTTGGACACACCTTGAGCGGCAGAAAGGCGGTATCGGCCTGCGCGGTCCGGGTGAAACCCAGCTGGAAACCGACCGGCGCCTGTTGCGGGTGCGTCTGCGCCAGATCAAGGCGCGGCTGGAGAAGGTCCGCAGCCAGCGCGAGCAGGCTCGCCGCGGGCGCAAACGGGCAGATATCCCGTCGGTGTCCCTGGTTGGCTATACCAACGCCGGCAAATCGACCCTGTTCAATGCCCTGACCCAATCCGAGGTCTACGCGGCCGACCAGCTGTTCGCGACCCTCGACCCGACCCTGCGCCGGCTTGAGCTCGATGACGTCGGGCCGATCGTGCTGGCCGATACCGTGGGTTTCATTCGCCACCTGCCACACAAGCTTGTGGAAGCTTTTCGGGCTACGCTCGAAGAGTCGAGCAACTCCGATCTGCTGCTGCATGTGATCGACGCCCATGAGCCTGATCGCATGGAGCAGATTGAACAGGTCATGGCGGTGTTGGGGGAGATTGGTGCAGAAGGCTTGCCGATCCTCGAGGTCTATAACAAACTCGACCTGCTTGAGGGTGTCGAGCCACAGATTCAGCGCGATGCCGACGGCAAGCCGCAGCGGGTCTGGGTCTCGGCGCGTGATGGGCGCGGCCTGGAACTGGTGGGGCAGGCAGTCGCCGAGTTGCTGGGGGATGACCTGTTTATCGGAACCTTGCGCCTTGAACAGCGTTTCGCGCGATTGCGCGCGCAATTCTTTGCATTGGGCGCAGTGCAGGGCGAAGAGCACGACGATGAAGGCAGCAGTCTTCTGGCCATTCGGGTGTCGCGGGTCGAGTTCAATCGCCTGGTCACTCGCGAAGGCTTGAAGCCGGCGGAGTTCATCGAGCAACACACTTTGCAATAAAAGCCCGGCGACGCGGTCGGGCAGCCGTGACAGGCATTCTGTAGCATTGGACGGCGCGCCGTGGGTGCGTCTTTGCTTTATCAGATGGAGAGCGCTATGGCTTGGAATGAGCCGGGTGGCAACTCGAACAATCAGGATCCGTGGGGCGGGCGCCGTGGTGGCGACAAGAAAGGGCCGCCGGATCTCGACGAGGCCTTCCGCAAGCTGCAGGACAGCCTGAACGGCATGTTCGGCAGTGGCAAAAAACGCGGCGGTGACAACGGCATCGGCAAGGGCGGTGGCTTCGGCCTGCTCGGCGTCGGGCTGGCCGTGCTGGCAGCTATCTGGCTGTACAGCGCCGTGTATGTGGTCGACGAACAGGAGCAGGCGGTAGTGCTGCGCTTCGGCAAATACTACGAAACCGTAGGGCCGGGCCTGAACATCTACTTCCCGCCGATCGATCGCAAGTACATGGAAAACGTCACGCGTGAGCGTGCCTATACCAAGCAGGGGCAGATGCTCACCGAAGACGAGAACATCGTCGAAGTGCCGCTGACCGTGCAGTACAAGATCACCAACCTGCAGGATTTCGTGCTGAACGTCGATCAGCCTGAAGTCAGCCTGCAGCATGCGACCGACAGCGCCCTGCGCCATGTGGTGGGTTCCACCGCCATGGACAAGGTACTGACCGAAGGTCGTGAGCAGATGGCCGTGGAAATCAAGGAGCGCCTGCAGCGTTTCCTCGACACCTACCGTACCGGTATCACCGTCACCCAGGTCAACGTACAGAGCGCGGCAGCCCCGCGTGAAGTGCAGGAAGCCTTCGATGACGTGATCCGTGCCCGTGAAGACGAGCAGCGTGCCCGTAACCAGGCCGAATCCTACGCCAATGGCGTGGTGCCGGAAGCGCGTGGTCAGGCCCAGCGGATCATCGAGGACGCCAACGGTTACCGCGACGAAGTCGTCTCGCGCGCCAAGGGTGAGGCTGATCGCTTCACCAAGCTGGTTGCCGAATACCGCAAAGCACCTGAAGTGACCCGTCAGCGTCTGTACCTGGACACCATGCAGGAAGTCTACAGCAACACCAGCAAGGTCCTGGTTTCCGGTAAGGATGGCCAGAGCAACCTGCTGTACCTGCCGCTGGACAAGATGGTCGAAGGCAGCCGTAGCAGCAGTGTTCCAGTAAGCGTCCCGGCTTCGGCCAACGACGCGGCCAATCGCGCGGCAGCTGAGCTGCAACAGCAGCAAACACAGTTGCGTACTAGGGAGAGCCGCTGATGAGCAATAAATCGCTGATCGCCCTGATCGTTGGCGTGGTGCTGGCGATCGTGGCCTGGAACAGCTTCTACATCGTCTCGCAGACCGAGCGTGCGGTAATGCTGCGATTCGGTCGTGTGGTTCAGACCGATGTCCAGCCTGGCCTGCATGTGAAGATTCCGTACGTCAACCAGGTGCGCAAGTTCGATGCCCGCCTGATGACCCTGGATGCCCCGACCCAGCGCTTCCTTACCCTGGAAAAGAAAGCGGTGATGGTCGATGCCTACGCCAAGTGGCGGGTCAAGGACGCCGAGCGTTTCTATACCGCGACTTCGGGCCTCAAGCAGATCGCCGACGAACGTCTGTCGCGCCGTCTGGAAAGCGGCCTGCGTGACCAGTTCGGTAAGCGCACCCTGCACGAAGTGGTTTCCGGTGAACGTGACGCGCTGATGTCTGACATCACTGCCTCGCTGAACCGTATGGCCAGCAAGGAGCTGGGTATCGAAGTGGTCGACGTTCGCGTCAAGGCCATCGACCTGCCCAAGGAAGTAAACCGCAGCGTGTTCGAGCGTATGAGCACCGAGCGTGAGCGTGAAGCCCGCGAACACCGCGCCAAGGGTAACGAGCTGGCCGAAGGTATTCGTGCCGACGCCGACCGTCAGCGCCGTGTATTGCTGGCAGAAGCCTATCGGGAATCGGAAGAGACCCGTGGTGATGGTGATGCCCAGGCGGCGGCGATCTACGCCAAGGCCTATGGTCAGGACCAGGACTTCTACGCGTTCTACCGCAGCCTCAAGGCTTACCGCGAAAGCTTTGCCAGCAAAAGCGATGTACTCGTGCTCGATCCGAACAGCGAGTTCTTCCGCTTCATGGACAAGGCCAAGTAGTCAGGTTGCACCCCGCCGGGCGGTTAAAACGCCTGGCGGGGTGATCCTGCGAGAAAACGGGTGTATGATGCGGCAGCCGGGAAATTCCCGGCTTTTTTGCGTCTGCAAGACCGAACGGCCGCAAGCCGTCGCCGGCCTACAGCGCAGCCCAAGGTATTTGAGGGTATCGGCACGGCGGTTGCGCTGGAATCAGTGCTGCGCGTCATAGTTTGACGGTACCTGCTTCACTCAAGGCAAGCCTGCGGGCAGGCCGCCCGGACCAAAGGGGAAATGGCGTAATGGCAACGGTAGACCGCTGGCTGCTGCCAGATGGCATCGAAGAAGTACTGCCACCTGAGGCGGCGCGCATCGAGATCGCGCGTCGTCAGGTGTTGGATCTGTTCCAGAGCTGGGGTTACGAGTTCGTCGTGACTCCGCATATCGAGTACCTGGAATCGCTGCTTACCGGTGCCGGCCAGGACCTGGATCTGCGCACGTTCAAGGTTATTGACCCGCAATCGGGTCGGCAGATGGGCTTTCGTGCCGACATCACCCCGCAGGTCGCGCGCATCGATGCGCACACCCTGCGTCGTGAAGGCCCGAGTCGTCTGTGCTACGCCGGTAGCGTGCTGCACGCCTTGCCGCGCGCGCTGTCGACTTCGCGCAGCCCGATCCAGCTCGGTGCCGAGCTGTACGGCGACGCCAGTCCGGTCAGCGACGTTGAAGTAATCAGCCTGATGCTGGCCATGCTGCAACTGGCCGACGTGCCGGATGTGCACATGGACCTTGGTCATGTCGGTATCTACCGTGGCCTGGCCCGTGCGGCCGGTTTGTCCGGCGCGGTTGAACAGCAGCTGTTCGATGCCCTGCAGCGCAAGGCTATCGATGAAGTGATCGAGCTGACCGCCAACCTGCCGGCGGATCTTGCCGCCATGCTGCGTTCGCTCACCGAGCTGTGCGGCGGTCGTGAAGTGCTGGCCGAGGCGCGCGTGCGTCTGGGGCGTGCCCCGGCTGCGGTGCTGGCAGCGCTGGATGACCTGATGGCAATCGCCGAGCGGCTGGCTACGCGTTACCCCGAGCTGCCGCTGTATTTCGACCTGGGTGAATTGCGCGGTTATCACTACCACACTGGCGTAGTGTTTGCCGTCTTCGTCCCGGGCGTCGGTCAGTCGATCGCCCAGGGCGGTCGTTACGACGATATCGGAGCAGACTTTGGCCGGGCACGCCCGGCTACCGGTTTCTCCACGGATTTGAAGACCCTGGTCACACTGGGGCGGGCCGAGGTTGTGTTGCCGTCTGGCGGGATCTGGATGCCCGACAGCAGCGATGCAGCACTCTGGCAGTTGGTCTGCCAATTGCGCAGTGAAGGTCAGCGGGTGGTTCAGGCGCTGCCTGGGCAGCCATTGACTGCCGCCGTCGAGGCGGATTGCGATCGGCAATTGATTCAGCAAAACGGGCTTTGGCAGGTACTGCCGCTGGCCATTTGAGATTCCCCGCCGGTACGAGCCGGCGCCAAGTTTGCGCGAATGAGGACAAGTGTTATGGGTAAGAATGTCGTAGTCCTGGGCACCCAGTGGGGTGATGAGGGCAAAGGCAAGATCGTTGATCTGCTGACCGAACATGCTGCCGCCGTAGTGCGCTACCAAGGTGGCCACAACGCGGGCCACACCCTGGTGATCGACGGTGAAAAGACCGTGCTGCACCTGATCCCGTCTGGCGTGCTGCGCGAAGGCGTACAGTGCCTGATCGGCAACGGCGTGGTGGTTGCACCGGACGCCCTGCTGCGTGAGATCAGCAAGCTGGAAGAGAAGGGCGTACCGGTGCGCGAGCGCCTGCGTATCAGCCCGTCCTGCCCGCTGATCCTGTCCTTCCACGTTGCGCTGGACCAGGCCCGTGAAAAGGCGCGTGGCGAGCTGAAGATCGGTACTACCGGTCGCGGCATCGGCCCAGCCTACGAAGACAAGGTCGCCCGTCGTGGCCTGCGTGTTGGCGACCTGCTCAACATGCCGCGCTTTGAAGACAAGCTGCGTGAACTGGTGGAGTACCACAACTTCATGCTGGTCGGTTACTACAAAGAGCCAGCCATTGACTTCGACAAGACCCTGGCTGAATGCAAAGAATACGCTGAGCTGCTCAAGCCGCTGATGCTGGACGTTACCGCTGAGCTGCACGACCTGCGTCGCGCTGGCAAAGACATCATGTTCGAAGGCGCCCAAGGTTCGTTGCTGGACATCGACCACGGTACCTACCCCTATGTGACCAGTTCGAACACTACCGCTGGTGGCGTCGCTACCGGTTCGGGTGTTGGCCCTATGTTCCTGGACTACATCCTGGGCATCACCAAGGCTTACACCACGCGCGTAGGCTCGGGTCCATTCCCGACCGAACTGTTCGACGAGGTAGGTGCGCATCTGGCTAAACAAGGTCACGAGTTTGGCGCGACGACCGGCCGTGCTCGTCGTTGCGGCTGGTTCGACGCCGTTATCCTGCGTCGCGCTATCGATGTGAACAGCATCTCGGGCATCTGCCTGACCAAGCTGGACGTGCTCGACGGTCTGGAAACCATCAACATCTGCGTCGGCTACAAAGATGCAGAAGGTAACGACGTTGCTCCGACTGACGCTGACAGCTACGTGGGTCTGCAGCCTGTGTACGAAGAAGTGCCGGGTTGGACCGAATCGACCGTGGGTGCCAAGACCCTGGAAGAGCTGCCAGCCAACGCTCGTGCTTATATCAAGCGCATTGAAGCGTTGATCGGCGCGCCGATCGACATCGTCTCCACCGGCCCGGACCGCAACGAGACCATCGTGCTGCGTCACCCGTTCGCCTGAGTCGCGATTGATGTGAAAGCAAAGGCCCCTTTATAGGGGCCTTTGTCGTTTCTGCCTGCTGTTCGGCACAACCTTTGCTGTAAGAATCGCTTTCGGGTTGCCATCATTTTAATGGCCCCAGTAGTAGAGGGTTCTTACGTGTCTGCCGTTCTCTCACTGTTACGAAGCCGCCTGTTGCGGCCGGTCTTTGTTGCCCTTGGTATCGCTCTTTTGGTGCAGGTGCTGGTCGCGGTCGCGCTGACCCGGAGCACGGTCACCACCCTTGAGGCCGATTTGGGCAAGCGATTGGGTGCCGATAGCCAGAAATTGTCCGCCGAGCTTGAGCAGGCCGGGCAGGAAGTCAGTGCCGGGCTCGATAGCCTTTCCGCCAGTACCCGCCAGCGTCTTACCGCTGGGCTTTCGACGCGTCTGCAAGGCGAGCAGGCCCAGTTGCGGGCGACCCTGGAGAAAAACCTCAAGGACTCGGCCAATGACATGGCTGAACTGCTGGCCTCGGTCGCCCCGCGGGCCATGTGGGACAACGATGTGCCGACCCTGTCGGAGTTCTCCCGGCGTGCCCAGCGCAACCCCAATGTGCTGTTCGTGGTGTACGACGATGCCCAGGGTCAGCACCTGACCCGCTACCTGAACCGGCAGAACCCGATCAACCAGGTCCTGCTGGAAAAGGGCCAGGGTGAACGAGCGCTGGACAAGGTCCTCGACGCTGCGCGCAATGATCCCTCGGTGTACTTCGTCGAAGCTTCGATCAGTCCTAACGGCGTCGAGATCGGCAAGGTGCTGATGGGTGTTTCCACTGCGGCAGTGGATGCCGAACTGGTCGCCCTCGACAAGCGCTTCTCGGCCTTGATCGCCAGTGGTGATCAGTTGGTTGGCGAGAGCCTGGTGGGCGCTGCCGCTGACAGTAACAAGGCCCTGCGCGCGCGCCTGGAGGCGGCACAGGCCAGTGCTGCTGGCATGCAGGCCAACACCTCGCAGAGTGTCCAGGAGGCTGCTGCAACGCTACGCTGGAATATCGGCGTAGGCCTGGCGCTGGTCGGGCTCGGCGTGCTGCTGGTGGTGGCGGTGGTACTGGGGCGGCGGGTGGTCAACAAGCTGCGTCTGCTGATCGCTGCGCTCAACGATCTGGCGGCGGGTGAGGGTGACTTGACCAAACGCGTGACCATCGACAGCCGCGACGAGATTGGCGATATGGCGGCCGCGGTTAACCAGTTTGTCGATAAGTTGCAGCCCATTGTCCGTGAGGCGGGTGAAGTGGCGCAGCGCACGGGCGTCGAGATCGGCGTCATGGCTCAGCGCAATGCTGGTGCCGATGCTGCAGCTGAACTGCAGCGTGACGAAGTGGCGGCCAGCCTGCGCGACTTGTCGAGCATGGCCGATGAGGCCCAGGCCGAGAGCCACGCCATGCAGTCGGCGTTGCAGCAAGTGGTGGATATCCGTCAGGCCACTGACGAAAACAGCCGGACCTCGACCCAGGTGGCCAAGCTCATCGAAGAGCTGGCCGGGCAAGTCGAGACCGGCTCGAAAGTCATCGAGCGCCTGGCTCAGCAAAGCGAGCAGATCGAGGTGGTGTTGACGGTGATTCACGGTATCGCCGAACAGACCAACCTGCTGGCGCTCAACGCCGCGATCGAGGCGGCACGGGCCGGTGAGACCGGGCGCGGCTTTGCCGTAGTCGCTGACGAAGTGCGGGCCTTGGCGAGCAAGACCCAGAGCTCAACCGGCGATATCCAGGCGCATATCGGTGCACTGCAGCAAGGGGCGAAAGAGGCGGTCGCGGCGATCAGTCAGGCTGGGCGCCAGGCCAGCGAAGGTCTGTTGGTGCTGCGTGACAATGCGCGCTTGCAGCAGTCGGTGCAGGCTTCGGTTGAGCAGGTGCATGCGGCGATTGGCCTGGCTACCCGCGCGGCTGAGCAACAGGCACAAGGGGCTCAGGCTGTGCGTGGGCGGGTGCAGACCATTCATGCCCAGGCCGAGCGCGCTGCCGAGGTGGTGATGCAGACCACTGCCAGTAGCAAGGTGCTGGATGATTTGGCGGCGCAGCTCAAGGCCAGCCTCGGGCAGTTTCGGGCCTGAAAGCAATCGCGGGGCAAGCCCGCTCCCACAGGGTGGCTATTCACAACCCTGTGGGAGCGGGCTTGCCCCGCGATGCTTTTCCACAGCCTCAAGCGCGGTTCAGATACATCCGCGTAGTCAACAAATACACCGGCAGCCCCGACACCAGAATCAGCAGTGCTGCATAAGGCGCTGCCGCCGCGAACTCGACGTTGGCGGTGTGCGCCCAGACTTCAGTGGCCAGGGTGGTCATGCCGGTCGGGCTGAGCAGCAGGGTTGCGGTCAGCTCCTTCATGGCATCGAGAAACACCAGGGCAAATGCTGCCGCCAGGGCCGGGAAGATAATCGGCAGGGTGACCCGGCAGAACGCCGTGAACTGCGTTGCGCCAAGGGTGCGCGCCGCTTCTTCAAGTTGCGGCGCTGCCTTGTTCAGTGCCGTGCGTACTGGCGCCTGGGCCAGCGGCAGAAACAGCAGGGCATAGGCCAGCAGCAACAATCCGGTGGTCTGGTACAGAGCCGGCACGTAATGCAGGGCGAAATACACCAGAGTCAAGGCGATCACCAGGCCGGGCAGGGCGTGCAGCAGGTAGGGCAAACGCTCGGCCCAGATCGCCAGACGGCCTTTGTAGCGCACCACGAGGAAACTGACCGGCAGCGCCAGCAGCAAGCTCAAGCCTGCGCCACCCAGCGACAGTGACAGCGACGAGAACAGTGCACGGCTGATGTCGGCCACCGGAAAGGCCGCAGACGAGCCGACGCTCAGCCAGTAACCCAGCATGCCCAGCGGAATGCCGCTGCCCAGCAGTGCCAGGATCAGGCAATACAGTTGCCCCGCTGGCATCCAGGCGCGCAGGCGGATCGGTGCACCGCGTCGCGCCACGCCCTGGCCAATGCGCACATGCCGCGCCTTGCCGCGTACGCGCAGCTCAAACCAGAGCATCAGCAGGCACATGAACAGCAGCACCGCCGACAGCATCGCCGCGTTGGCATTGCTGAACTCCAGTTCGAACTGCTGGTAGATCGCTGTGGTGAATGTCTGCAGGCCGAGGATCGACAGGGCGCCGAACTCCACCAGCATGTGCAGGGCAATCAGCAGGCTGCCGCCGAGAATCGATGGCCAGAGCAATGGCAGGGTGATTCTGAAGAACACGCCCCAGCGATTTTGCCCCAGGGTGCGCGCCGATTCCTCCAGGGAGGTGTCGAGGTTGCGCAGGGTTGCCGCCACCGGCAGGAACACCAGCGGGTACTTGGACAGGCTCATCACCAGAATGGCGCCACCCAGGCCTTCGAAGCGCGGGCTCAGGGACACCCAGGTAAAGCCGCTGACAAAGGCCGGCACGGCGAAAGGCAGGCACAGAATAACGCCCCATAAGCGCCGTCCCGGCAGGTCACTGCGCTCCAGTAGCCAGGCCAGTGACACGCCCAGGGCCATGCAGGCCAGGGTGACGCCGGCCATCAGCATCAGGGTGTTGCGCATCAGGCCCCAGACAAACGGACGCCAGAGCAGGTGCAAGGCTTCCCGCCAACCGGCTTCCCAGGCTTTCAGGGCGACATAGAGCAGGGGCAGCAGGCTCAGGCCGACCAGCAGCAGCACCGGTAGCACAACCCAGATCGAAGGGCGCTTGCGCTTGGGGACGTAGCGGCTGCTCAGCGCTGGTGCGGGTACGGCTGCACTCATCAGAGCAGGCCAACTTCGCGTTCAAGCTCCAGGGCTTCTTCAGCGTTACCCAGATCGGCCGGGGTGATTTTCGGTGGGCGCAGGTCTTCGAACGGCTTCAGGCCCTGGTCCGAAACCATGCCTTTGTGCAGCGGATACTCGGCGGTGGTCTGGGTGATCACGCGCTGACCTTCTTCGCTGGCCATCCAGGCCAGCAGTGCCTGGGCTTCTTTCGGGTGTTTGCTGGCCTTCACGGCAGCGGCGCCGGAAATGGTCATCAGGCCGCCGACGTCGCCGTCAGCCAGGTAGTAGAGTTTCGAATCCAGCTGGCCACGCTCTTTCTTCAGGGCGTACCAGTAGTAGTTGTTGACCAGTACCGCCGCCACCTCACCGTTTTCCACGGCTTTGAGAGCAACCATGTTGTTGGTGTAGGTCTTGCCGAAGGCCTTGAGGCCGGTCAGCCATTCTTCGGCGGCGTCGCGGCCGTGCAGCTTGAGAATGGCCACGGCCTGTTCCTGGAATGCACCGCTGGTCGGTACGAAGCCGATCTTGCCTTCCCATTCGGGGCTGGCGAAGTCCATCACCGAAGGTGGCAGCTCTTTCTCGTCGATGACTTTCGGGTTGAACGCCACCACCCGGGTGCGTGCGGTCACGCCCATCCAGGTACCGTTGGTTGCGACGAACTCCTTGGGCAGTACCTGCAGGGTCGACTCGTCGATCTTGGCCAGCAGGCCGAGCTCGCCCAGGTTGTTCAGCGGTGGCGACTCTTCGGTGTAGATGACATCGGCTGGCGAGCGCTCGCCTTCTTCGATGATCTGGCTGGCCAGCTGGTTGCTGCTGCCCTTGCGGATGTTGATGTGGATGCCGGTCTTGGCCTCGTAGGCCTTGGCGATGGCATCACCGATTTCCTTGTGCTGGCCGTTGTACAGGGTCAGGGACACAGGGTCGGCGGCCATGGCGGCGGGAGCGCCGAGCAGCAGGGTCAAAAGAGAAACGGCCAGGCCGCGCAATAGGGGGGCATTGCGGAACGTCATGCGGGTACTTCCTCGCTTGCGGCTACATATCTGGAAACAATGATAAACGATATCGCTTCTCAGATGCCTGAATGAGAGGAATTTCATGAGCAGGCTATCGGTTGTTTCGAGGCAGCAAGCAAGAAAACGAGGAGGGCAGAAACGAAAAAACCCGCTTTCGCGGGTTTGATCTGAATTGGTGCCCAGAAGAAGACTCGAACTTCCACGACCGTAAGGTCACCAGCACCTGAAGCTGGCGTGTCTACCAATTTCACCATCTGGGCAAAATGAAGCGGTGTAGCTTGTAACGAAAACAGTGTAGCGTGTTGCAGTAAATCTCAGAAGCGCGGGGCAGTTCTAAGATTTGAAATTGGTGCCCAGAAGAAGACTCGAACTTCCACGACCGTAAGGTCACCAGCACCTGAAGCTGGCGTGTCTACCAATTTCACCATCTGGGCATTTCGCTGAGGTCACATGATGCTTCACATCAGGTTGCATCTCAACTATAACGACGCTGTCCGTCGTTGTGGTGCGCACTATACGGATGCCTCTGAGAGCTGTAAAGCCCCGTTCAGAAAAAATCTTAAAATTTTCAAGTCATTGTTCCTTATGATGGTTTTGGCAGCATCCAGGGGGCTCTGAGAGGGCTGTCCAAGCCTGAAATTTCCGGTTTCAATACGCCTATGCCAAACTAACCCTTATATAGACAAGGTGAACCCCTCCTAATGGCCGATTGGCAGACCCTCGATCCCGAGGCCGCTCGTGAAGCGGAAAAATACGAAAACCCTATTCCTAGCCGTGAGCTGATCCTGCAGCGTCTGGACGAGCGCGGCTCGCCGGCTGCCCGTGAGCAACTGGTCGAAGAGTTCGGTCTTACCACCGAAGACCAGATCGAAGCCCTGCGCCGCCGCCTGCGCGCGATGGAACGCGACGGTCAGCTGATCTATACCCGGCGCGGCACGTATGCCCCGGTAGACAAGCTCGACCTGATCCTCGGCCGCATTGCCGGCCACCGCGACGGCTTCGGTTTCCTGATCCCGGATGACGGCAGCGACGACCTGTTCCTCAGCCCGGCACAAATGCGCCTGGTGTTCGATGGCGACCGTGCCCTGGCCCGTGTTTCCGGTCTGGACCGTCGTGGCCGCCGCGAAGGCGTAGTGGTCGAAGTGATCTCGCGTGCCCACGAAACCATCGTTGGCCGCTATTTCGAAGAAGGCGGTATCGGCTTCGTTACCCCGGACAACCCCAAGGTTCAGCAGGAAGTGCTGATCACCCCGGGTCGTAACGGCGGGGCGAAGATCGGTCAGTTCGTCGAGGTGAAGATCACCCACTGGCCAACCCCGCGCTTCCAGCCCCAGGGCGATGTCACCGAAGTGATCGGCAACTACATGGCGCCGGGCATGGAAATCGATGTTGCCTTGCGCAGCTACGACATTCCCCACGTCTGGCCAGAAGCCGTGATCAAGGAAGCACGCAAGCTCAAGCCGGAAGTCGAAGAGAAGGACAAAGAGCATCGCGTCGACCTGCGCCATCTGCCGTTCGTCACCATCGACGGCGAAGATGCCCGCGACTTCGACGATGCGGTGTACTGCGAGAGCCTGGGCAAACTGCGCCTGTTCTCCGGTGGCTGGCGCCTGTATGTGGCGATCGCCGACGTTTCCAGCTACGTGCGCCTGGGCTCGGCCCTGGATGCCGAAGCCCAGGTGCGTGGCAACTCGGTGTACTTCCCCGAGCGCGTCATTCCGATGCTGCCCGAAGAACTCTCCAACGGCTTGTGCTCGCTGAACCCGCACGTCGACCGGCTGGCGATGGTCTGCGAAATGACCATCAACAAGTCCGGGCAGATGGTCGATTACCAGTTCTACGAAGCGGTGATCCACTCCCACGCGCGCCTGACCTACAACAAGGTCAGCAGCATGCTCGAGCATGCGCGTACCCGTGAAGGCAAAGCCCTGCGCGAGCAGTACAGCGAAGTGGTGCCGGACCTCAAGCAGCTCTATGCCCTGTACAAGGTGCTGTTGGCGGCCCGTCATACCCGTGGCGCGATCGACTTCGAAACCCAGGAAACCCGGATCATCTTCGGCTCTGAGCGCAAGATCGCCGAAATCCGGCCGACCGTGCGCAACGACGCCCACAAGCTGATCGAGGAATGCATGCTGGCGGCCAACGTGGCCACCGCCGAGTTTCTCAAGAAGCACGAAATTCCGGCCCTGTACCGTGTTCACGACGGTCCGCCGCCGGAGCGCCTGGAAAAACTGCGCGCCTTCCTCGGTGAGCTGGGGTTGTCGTTGCACAAAGGCAAAGACGGTCCGTCGCCGAAGGATTACCAGGCGCTGCTGGCAGGCATTGCCGGTCGTCCGGACTTCCACCTGATCCAGACCGTGATGCTGCGTTCCCTGAGTCAGGCGGTGTACAGCGCCGACAACAACGGCCACTTCGGCTTGAACTACGAGGCGTACACCCACTTCACCTCGCCGATTCGCCGTTACCCGGACCTGCTGACCCACCGGGCGATCCGCAGCGTGATCCGTTCGCGTCAGGAAACCCCGCACGTCAAGCGCGCCGGTGCCATGAGCATTCCAAAGGCACGCATCTACCCGTACGACGAGGCGACTCTGGAACAGCTCGGCGAGCAGTGCTCGATGAGCGAGCGACGGGCCGACGAGGCCACTCGCGACGTGGTCAACTGGCTCAAGTGCGAGTACATGAAAGACCGCGTCGGCGAGAGCTTCCCGGGTGTGATCACCGCGGTGACCGGCTTTGGTCTGTTCGTCGAGCTGACCGACATCTACGTCGAAGGCATGGTGCATGTCAGTGCTCTGCCGGGCGATTACTACCACTTCGACCCTGTGCATCATCGCCTGGCCGGTGAACGTACCGGTCGCAGCTTCCGCCTCGGTGACACGGTTGAAGTGCGGGTAATGCGCGTCGACCTCGAGCAGCGCAAGATCGACTTCGAGATGGCCGAGAACACCCTGAAGGCGCCGATTGGCCGCAAGCAGCGGTCTGAAGGCGTGCGTCCGCAGGATGGCAAGGCTGTGCCGGTGCTCGACAAGGCCGAAGTGACCAAGGCCGAGCCTGCGCGCCGGAGCAAAAAGAACGAAACCGCCGAAGCTTACTTCCCTTCACATGCCGCGGCGAAGAACGCCGAAGTGCGTAAAAGCCGGGAAATGAAGAAGGCGCTGATGTCCGATGCCAAGCACGCCAGCGGCAAGCCGGCTTCCAAAGGCGGCAAGTCGTCGGAGAAACCCAGCAAGCATCGCAAGGGGCCGCCAAAAGCCGGCTCTGGATCACGTAAACCCAAGGCCAAGTCATGAGTCAGTTGGAAAAAATCTACGGCGTTCACGCCGTAGAAGCCCTGTTGCGTCATCACCCCAAGCGGGTCAAGCAGATCTGGTTGTCGGAGGGGCGTAGCGACCCGCGCGTGCAGGTCATTGTCGACCTGGCCGGGCAGAACCGGGTTGCCGTCGGCCAGGCCGAGCGTCGTGAAATGGACGCCTGGGTTGAGGGCGTGCACCAGGGTGTTGTGGCTGAGGTCAGTCCGAGCCAGGTGTGGGGCGAGGCGATGCTTGAAGAGCTGCTTGATCGCAGCGAAGGCGCGCCGCTGATTCTGGTGCTCGACGGTGTGACCGACCCGCACAACCTCGGTGCCTGCCTGCGTACCGCCGATGCCGCCGGTGCCCTGGCGGTGATCGTGCCGAAAGACAAGTCGGCAACCCTGACGCCGGCAGTGCGCAAGGTTGCCTGCGGCGCTGCCGAGGTAATCCCGCTGGTAGCGGTGACCAACCTGGCGCGTACTCTGGAGAAGCTCCAGCAGCGTGGCCTGTGGGTTGTCGGCACCGCTGGCGAAGCCGAGCAGGAGCTGTACCAGCAAGACCTGACCGGGCCGACCATCCTGATCATGGGTGCCGAAGGCAAGGGCATGCGCCGCCTGACCCGTGAGCACTGTGACTTTCTGGTCAAGCTGCCGATGGCTGGTAGCGTCAGCAGCCTGAACGTGTCGGTGGCGACTGGCGTGTGCCTGTTCGAAGCCGTTCGTCAGCGTAACGCCAAAGCCAAAGGTTGATCTTCCCGGGGCTGCTTTTGCAGCCCATCGCCGGCAATGCCGGCTCCCACAAGAATGGGCTGCACCTGACCTTGTGGGAGCCGGCATTGCCGGCGATAGCATCTACGCGGTGCTGCTCAATAATTCACCAATTCCCTTGCTTGTCCCCCGGCGCTTCTCTACAATTGCGCCCCTTGCCATGTTGGCAGGCGTTCACGCGCCTTCACCCAAGGCAAGACATACAGTGTCATTCACTCCTTGTCTGACCACTCTGGTGGCAGACTACAACCCGTAAGGAGCATTCATGCGTCATTACGAAATCATCTTTCTGGTCCACCCTGACCAGAGCGAGCAAGTCGGCGGCATGGTTGAGCGTTACACCAAGCTGATCGAAGAAGACGGCGGCAAGATCCACCG
>Ga0247827_10000026_pt1 | contig 92145 bp, 78 predicted proteins | sample 12C_Control_Day2_FD_194414 | JGI IMG/M metagenome (GOLD analysis project Ga0247827, IMG submission 194414) | Soil microbial communities from agricultural site in Penn Yan, New York, United States - 12C_Control_Day2 | ecosystem: Environmental > Terrestrial > Soil > Agricultural land | place... | reverse complement strand
CCGGGCTGACCGGCTCGGCACCGTTGAAGGCTATGCGCCAACGGCTCAGGTCCAGGCCCTCGAGGTCTTTGTCGGCAAGTTTGCTCAGGCACAGTTCGTAGGCGAAGTTGGGCGCCGCCGACAACGTGCCGTGCAAGCGATCGATGGCCCATAACCAACGCGCCGGTCGCGCCAGGAAAGCCAGCGGCGACATCAGCACCAGGCTGTAGCCGTAATACAGGCTGCCCAGCCACGCGCCGATCAGGCCCATGTCGTGGTACATCGGCAGCCAGCTGACGAACACATCCTGCGGCCCCACTTTCAGCACCCCACCCATGGTGCGCAGGTTGGCCAGCAGATTGGCGTGGCTGACCATCACGCCTTTGGGCTGGCCGGTGCTGCCCGAGGTGTACTGCAGGAAGGCGATGTCATTCGCTAGCCGTGGCGGTGTGAGGCACTCGCCGCCCTCGGCTGTCAGCTCGGCCACGCTGGCAATGTGAGTAAGGCTCGGAACCTGTGGTTGGAGCAGCCGGGCAAGCAGCTTGGCTTGCGTCACGGTAATCAGCACTTTGGCTTCGGCGTTGCGCAGGATGCCGGCCTGACGCTGCAGATGATCCTCTATCTGCGACAGGCGGAGCGGTGGGTAGATGGGCACCGGCACACCACCGGCCAACAGGATGCCGAAAAAGCCATGGAGAAAATCGCGGCCGGTGGGCAGCATCAGGGCCACGGTCTGACCGGCGAGCAAGCCACAGCGTTGCAGCCCGGCGGCAACGGCCAGGGCGCCCTGGTGCAAGGCGCCATAGCTGATATCGTCCTGCTGGTCATTTTCGCCCAGCAGGCGCACGTGGAGACGCTGCGGCTGCTGGCGTACATGCCAGTCCAGTACTTCGATCAAGGTTTGCGCTGCGTCCGGCGTCTGCGCTGTTGTTGTCAGGGCCTCGATGGCGTCGCTGGAGGGCAACGGACGTATGGCCTCGGCGCCATGCCTGCTGTGCAGCACGTACAGCACGTCGGCGGGGGTGTCTGCCGAGGCGAACAGGTTTTCCGGTAGGTGCACACCGAACTCATGCTCGATGCGTGACCACAGTTCGACCCGGGCCAGACTGTCTATGCCCAGGTCCCGATCCAGCACACTGTGCAAGGTAACGGATAAACCTTCTGCCTGCGGACGCAGCTCGACCACGGTGCGCTGGACAATTTCGAGCAATTTTTCCGCATCCCCACTGGCGCGGGGAACGGCGCGAGTCTCTAAAGGCGTATGAGACATCAGAGGCCCCTCATGACAGGACGCTCGACTTCTATTATGCGCCTATGGCGGTGGCTGGGAATGCCCTCATCAACGGCAGCGCTCGCAGGATGAGTGAGCCGGGGCTAGGCTCTCAGGACGCAGTGCCTGCAGGGAAATCACCATGCCAGCCAGCCTTGCCCCCGGAGTGACACGCCGAGAAATCTGGGCCTGGGCGATGTTCGATTTCGCCAACTCCGGCTACACGACAGTAGTGATCACCGCCGTATTCAACGCCTACTTCGTCGCTGTCGTCGCCAAGGGCGAAGCCTGGGGGACGCTGGCCTGGACCAGTGCCATAGCCTTCTCCTACACCCTGATCATCCTGACCGCGCCGCTGCTTGGCGCCTATGCCGACGCCTTCGCCTGCAAGAAGCGCCTGCTGCTGTTCAGTACCGTCGGTTGCGTGGTGTTTACCGCTGGACTTGCGCTGGCCGGGCCGGGGGAGCTTGGTGTCGCGATCCTTTTCATTGTGCTATCGAACTTCTGCTTCGGCAGCGGCGAGAACCTGATCGCCGCCTTCCTGCCCGAACTCGCCCGAACGGATGCCTTGGGCAAGGTGTCCGGCTGGGGCTGGGGATTCGGCTATATCGGCGGGCTGGTCAGCCTGGGCGCCTGCCTGGCCTTCGTCAGCTGGGCCCAGGCGCAGGGCCAGACTGCGGCACAGTTCGTGCCGGTGTGCATGCTGATCACCGCAGTTCTGTTCCTCGTCGCCAGCTTGCCGACTTTTCTGTACCTACGCGAACGCAGCCAGCCGCAGTCGTCGCACGGCGACACGCCTATCGCGCAAGCGGTGCTGGCGCGCTTCGCGCAAACCCTGCGCGAAGCCGGGCGCTATCGTGACCTGCTGCGCTTCCTGGCCTGCACCGTCTGCTACCAGGCCGGTATCTCGGCAGTGATCACCCTTGCTGCCATCTATGCCAATCAGGTCATGGGCTTCAGTACCCAAGACACGCTGCTGCTGATCCTGGTGGTGAACATCACGGCGTCCATCGGCGCCGTGCTGTTCGGTTGGCTGCAAGACCGCCTCGGCCATCGACTCACGCTGACGCTGACCTTGCTGGGCTGGCTCGGTATGGTCGGGCTGGTCTGGGGCGCGCAGGGGCCGGGGTTGTTCTGGCTGGCGGCCAACCTCGCCGGTCTGTGCATGGGCGCCAGCCAATCGGCCGGCCGCGCGATAGTCGGCCTGCTGGCGCCACCGACGCGGCTGGCGGAGTTCTTCGGCCTCTGGGGGCTAGCGGTCAAACTCTCGGCAATCCTCGGCCCGATGACTTACGGCCTGACCAGTTGGCTGACCGCAGGCGATCACCGCCTGGCAATGCTGATTACCGGCAGCTATTTCGTTGTCGGCCTGCTGATCCTGGCCAGCGTCGATCTCAAGCGCGGGCGGCAGGTAGCTGTCAGTGGCCTGGAGCCTCTTGAGAGGTGAGATGTGCATAACCGGCGGCGCGGGTGAAGTCGGCAAGATGCCAGAGACTCCCGTTCGCGCCCCAGGTGCCATCGGTAACATCCAGCAGTTGTATCGAGGTCATCAGCAAGCGCTGGTCGTCCGGTTCCTGGCACAGTGCGACTGCCTGATGCAGGCCCTGGATGTAGTCCCTGCGCATGGGCTCGTCAAGCACACCGGCAGGCACCTTGACAATGACGATGCAGGGAATGGCCTGGGCATGCGGGTTCACGCCGCCACATAGCCAATCGGTCGAGCGAACTTCTTCGATAAGCACCCAGCACAGGCTGCGTTGGCGTGGGTTGTCGCCTATATGCTCGTGCGCAATGGCTGCCTCGCTGACACGCATCAACAGGCGCGCTCGTTGTTGGTTGTTGAAAGCCCCGGTGGGTACCTTGATCAGGATGTTAGGCATGGCTGAAAACCTTGGCGAAAGTGGAGGTGCTATTGGACCAGCTCCCTCCAATTGCGCATAAGTGACCGATCCGTCTTCTTTCGGGCATAATCGGACAATGCACGATTTCACTATTCTGGTCGTACCGGGGGCATTCGCCTCCAGTGTGAGCGCCACCCTGGACATTCTCGCCACCGCTGCAACTGTCGCTGAACGTCACGGCGAGGCGACACCGCGCTGGCGGGTGTGCGGCCCCCAACCAGGACCGGTGACGCTCGGCCATGGCCTGCAGCTGCACGTCGAGCCGCTCGAGAATAGCGCCGCGGACAGCTCTTGCTGGGTCATACCGGGTATTGGCGTCAGTGACGTCGACATGCTTGAACGGCGCTTGGAGGAGGCCTGGGTCGCGCCCTTGCTCTGTGCACTGAACGCCCACCTGTCGAACGGCAAAGAGATTGCCGCGTCATGCTCGGCCGTGTTTCTGCTGCATGCCGCAGGGCTGCTGGATGGCCGCAAGGTGACCACCTCCTGGTGGCTGGCGCCGCACTTGCAGAGGATTTCGCCGCGCTGCTGCGTCGATCCGGACGTCATGGTGCTGGCTGATCCTCCGTTGACCACGGCGGGTGCCGCTTTCGCCCAAACCGATCTCATGCTGCACCTGCTACGCCGACGTCTGTCGCCCGGGATTGCCGACGCGGTTGGCAAAGCCTTGCTGCTCGATCGTCGGCATTTGCAGTCGCCCTTCGTGGTCCCGGCGATGATGGCGCAGGGCAACGCCCTGATCTCGAACCTGACCGCGCAGATCGAAGCGTCCTTGCCGCAACTGCCCGGCGTCAAGGCGCTGGCGGCGCAGGCCGGCATGTCCGAGCGGACCTTGTCGCGTCACGTCCACAAGGCCACAGGCCACTCCACCCGACAGCTCATCCAGCGAGTGCAGTTGAACAAGGCCCGGGCGCTGCTCGAATCCAGTAAATACTCTGTGGAAGCGGTTGCGGAGCAAGTCGGATACCAGGATGCAACTGCACTCCGACGTCTGATGCGCCGGCTGTTGAACGCGAGCCCACGGCAATTGCGCCAGCATTGATTGAAAGTCGACCGGCAAAGGACGCGCAGACTTTCACAAAACGCCGGCCGAAGTACAGTAGGTTAGTACGTCCGGCGCGCTGCTTCTGTGTTGCTGGAATTCAAAGGCCAAGACCGCATTCGAGTATCACCCTGCAAAGCCCTCCAGGTTAATAAACGCACTATCGACATGTAATTCGCCGCGGACAAAAACCGTTTGCCCTAGTGACAGCTTCACGGCGTTCTCAAAAGATACAAAGACAGCCCCCAATACACTGTTCCTGATAACAAAAGAATCTTCTTCTTTTATCGCTATACATATTCCGTTCAGCACGGAACTTGGTGAGCGGGGAAAAGGCTGGTCAAATAAGACTTTCGAATCGCGACACAACACAGAATATGCTAGAGAAAATGAGTTTTCTTTTATGGTTGCGTTTAGCAAGTCATTGTCAATACATGGCTTGTCCATGTATTTATTAACTATTGTCGTCGTGCAATATATCACCACGCCATCAAGCAGGACCTGCAAGTCCCGCTCATATCCAGAGCCACTGGCAGCTATAATTTCCATTGTCACTTCGTCACCTCACCAGCATCCCATGCGCGACGTCCTGAACCATCGCCTTGGCCATCCCGCTCAGGTAATGGGCGGCGCCAATCATGGCTTCATCCTGTTCGAACAACAAATGATGCGTCAGTTTATTCACGTAGCTCATCAACAGCGCTGCCTGTTCCAGAACATAATCCGCATTGTGCCCAGGTTCAATCCGGAACAGGTCTTCAACGGGAGAACCGTTCTCGCCTTCACCGAACACGCCGATGCCTATTGTTTTGAGGCCTGAAGTGCGGCCTGCAAGCGAATCCTCGTTCATCCACCTTCTCCCGGTATGCACTACGCCCTAAGCAACCAGCCTTGCCTCAGCAAAGCTGGCACTCACTTGTGGATAACTCAGTGTTGTGACTGAACTCTGCTCAACGCCACTTCAACCAAGCTTCGGGCGTTGTCGATTTCGTGCATGGTGGACAAGGTCAGGATCTGACCTGGGGAGCTGGAATGGAGGAGGACGGTCTGTTGCGCCACGGTCATGGCACAGACCAGGTATTCAGAGATCTGGACGAGGATGTCTTCGAGGGATTGGTTTGTGTGGAGCGGTGGATCAGGGACGATTTTTAACATGGTGTCTCCGAGTAAGTGGAGCCGCCACGCATCTGCTGTCAAACAAATGGGTGGCAACTGTACGCGGGTTGACAGACCGATCGGAGAACTCGGCGCACACGAAGGTGCCCCACGTACAATTGCCATAAAGACTTGCACATGTCTCACGATGTTGCCGGCCTGTCAAAACCGATCGTTGAAATTGACAACGACCGGTCGAGACTAGGCCCCTCGCGGGACCACTGCAATGGCTTGAAAGCCGCAAAAGTATGATTCGGAAATGGACTACATGGAATCGGGAAATTCTGAAGATTCGTTGCGCTGATGCAGGTGACCCTGCCAGGGCGCAGGCCATCATAGAGTTCTGCGTTTTATACGAAGGGCAACCAATGCCCTCATTTTTTTGCTGGGGCGATGGATGAAACAAGGGCTGGTTTGGGCACTGATGCTGATGTGTGTGATCTTGACTGGCTGCGCCACCGCGCCGCCCAGGGATCAGAACAATCTCTGCAATATCTTCCGCCAATACCCTGACTGGTACGAAGATTCGCTGGAGATGCAGGAAAAGTACGGCACGCCGCAACACGTGGCGATGGCGATCATGAAGCAGGAAAGCAGCTTCATTCACGATGCACTGCCGCCGCGTGATTACCTGCTGTGGGTAATTCCCTGGGGGCGCGTGAGCTCGGCCTATGGTTATGCACAAGCCCAGGACCCGGTCTGGGGCGAGTACAAGGACGGCACCGGCAATGGTGGCTCGCGGGACAACTTTGATGACGCGATGATGTTCATTGGTTGGTATACCGACGGCACGCAAAAACAGCTGGGGATCTCCAAGTGGGATACCTACAACCAGTACCTGGCGTACCACGAGGGGCGCGGTGGTTTCAGTCGCGGCACCTATCGCAGCAAGCCGTGGCTGATGCAGGTGGCGCGCAAGGTCGAGCAGCAGTCGAAGGTCTATGGTGCGCAGCTCAAGCAGTGCCGCGCGGAGCTGGAGGAAGACACCGGCTGGTTCTGATCTGACCTCCCGTCTGTCATCAATTGCCAAGCCGCTGACGCTCAATGAAAAGCAGCGAATCCGCTGGTGACGATACTGAAAGGCGCTAGAAAAACTGACAGGGCGCTGTCAGTTGCCTTTCAGGAACGCCATCACAGGGAGCGCGGCATGAAGTTCAGCTTTTTAGGTAGCAACAACCTTGGCCGTCGACGTGTTCTGCGCGATGCCTTTGCCCTGGCGGTGGCAGCTTCGCCGTTGGCGAACCTGGCCAAGGCTGACGAAAGCGCTGAAGGGGTGACCTTCGCCGCCGGCCCACGGCCGCTGGTGCAATACCCACAGAAGCGCCCACTGACCCTGGTGAGCACCCGCCCGCCGCACCTTGAAACGCCATTCGCGGTGTTCAACGAAGGACCGATCACGCCCAATGACGCGTTTTTTGTCCGCTACCATCTGGCTAATTTCCCTACCAGCATCGACCCGGACAGCTACAGGCTGACGGTCAAGGGCTCGGTCGGTACACCGCTGTCATTGTCGCTGAATGAACTCAAGGCCCTCAGCGACCCCGTCGAGGTGGTGGCGGTCAATCAGTGTTCAGGCAACAGCCGCGGCTTCTCGATGCCGCGGGTGTTCGGCGCGCAACTGGGCAATGGCTCGATGGGCAATGCACGCTGGCTGGGGGTACCGCTCAAGGCGGTACTGGAAAAGGCCGGGGTGAACGCTGCGGCCCGGCAAGTGACCTTCCGTGGCCTCGACAAGCCGGTACTGGCGAGCACGCCGGAATTCATCAAGGCCCTGGACATCAGCCATGCCATGAACGGCGAGCCGATGATCGCCTGGGCAATGAATGGCACCGATCTGCCATTTCTCAACGGTTATCCGATCCGTCTGGTGGTACCGGGATACTTCGGCACGTACTGGGTCAAGCACCTGAGTGAGATCGAGGTGCTCGACCACACCTACGACGGCTTTTTCATGGCCAAGGGATACCAGGTTCCGGATAACGATTGTTTGTGTATCGCGCCCGGCACCACGGCGGCGAAAACCCGGCCGATTTCCACATTGCCGGTGCGCAGCTTCATTACCAGCGTCAAACATGGCGATGTGTTGCCACTTAACCAGCGTGTGTTGCTCAAGGGCATCGCCTTCGACGGTGGTGCCGGCGTCAACAAGGTGGAGGTTTCGATTGACGGTGGTCGGCATTGGCGTGAGGCCACACTGGGTGAGGATCTGGGGCGATTCTCCTTTCGCGAGTGGACGCTGGCGATCAGCTTCGGCAGCCAAGGCGCCACTCAACTGATGGTGCGCGCCAGTAACGCTGCGGGCGAGACACAGCCGCTGCGAGCCGACTGGAACCCCGGCGGCTATCGCCGTCACGTCGTCGAAACCACCCACGTGACCGTCGCCTGAGGAAGCCTGCATGAGCCAGATGAAACGCATGACCACGTTACTGTGCGCGGTTCAGGTTTGTTGGGTCGCGATGCTTGAGGCCGCGCCGCTGTCGATCACCTTGCCGGCGGAAACGGCGGTGTTCAAGGCCAATGCGCTACCGGGCTACGCCTTGGCCCAGCAGAAATGTTCCACCTGCCATTCTGCCGATTACATCAGCTTCCAGCCGCCGGGCATGAGCCTGGCGCAATGGACGGCCGAAGCCGGCAAGATGCAGAAGGTGTATGGCGCGCCGATCAGCGATCAGGATGTGAGCATCATTGGTGCTTACCTGGCGGCGACCTACGGCAGTGCCCAGGCGAGCGATGCCGATGTGCAGGCGGCCTCGTATCCGGCGCCGGGCAAACCCTCGTCAGCGCAGGGGGCAAAGGTCGATGCCATGGCCTTGTTGCAGAACAATGCTTGCCTGTCCTGTCATGCGCTTGATCACAAGGTGGTAGGGCCGGCGTACCGCGATGTGGCGGCCAAGTACGCTAACGATGCGCAGGCATTGGCCAAGGTGACGTTGAGCATTCAGCAGGGCGGTACGGGGAGATGGGGGAGTGTTCCAATGCCGCCGTTTGCGCAATTGAGCCAGGATGATCTGCAGGCCATGGCAGCTTTCATATTGCAGCAGTAAGCGCAGTTCAACCGAAATCCTCGAACCCTCGACCGACGCCAGGCCTCCTGGCGCATGTCGGCGCGCCGGAAATTTAATCAGTACTAAAGTACTGATTTATTTCCTGGATTAGCACTAACAAGGATTTTATTGCCGATTAGCCTTGGCGGAGCTATATTTTGCAGCATTAAAGTTCCGATTTACGAGGGCGTGATGGCTGAGCAACTCACTCTGCAGGCCTTCGTGGAAGGCCAATGGCACGACGCTTTGGTACTTACCGTTCAAAATGGGCAGCGAGTTGCCTGAAGGCGTACGCAGGGCACAGTCGATTCCCTTGAATAATCTGGATGTCCGTTTGGCAGAGTGGGGCCTGCAATGAAGTTGATCTCGATTGAAGAGCGCCAAAAGCTCATTGAAGACATCAAGCTGAAAAATGTGGCTGGCCAGGAGACCCTCGGCATCACGATTCGCCGCTTGCGTGTCGAGGTGACCGGCCTTGATCAGGCAACCTTTGCTGCCATGTGCAAAATATCGACGAAAGCGCTTTACCAGCTGGAAACTGACAAGGGTAATCCGACCATCAATACGCTTAACGGCATTCTGCGCATCTTCGGAATGAGGATGACCCTTGGCTCACTCATCAATATGCCGATCATTCCCGCAGAGGATCGTGCGGTCATCAAGAAACGCGGTGCGCGACCACCGGCCCGCACGGCTAAGGCTGGCTTGTAAGTTTGTCGTCAGCCTTTACTTGGCCAACCAAACAACTCGCACGCATTGCGCGTACTCACCTCAGCCAAGCGCTCCACTTCAATCCCGATCACCGCTGCCAGCGCGGTAGCAATCTGCGGCAAATGCTCAGGACTGTTGCGCATCCCGGCATACATAACCGGCGCCATATCCGGCGCATCGGTTTCCAGCACCAGACTCTCAAGCGGCAACTGCGGCAGCACCTTGTGCAAGCGCAGTGCTTGCGGCCAGGTCGCGGCACCGCCCAAACCCAGTTTGAACCCGAGTTTGTGATATTCGCGGGCTTCTTCAAAGCTCCCCGCAAATGCGTGAATGATGCCACCACGCGCAAGTTTGTAACGCTTGAGCGTGGCAATCACCGCGGCATGACTACGGCGCACATGCAGCAGGGCGGGCAGGTTGAAGTCGACGGCCAGTTGCAGCTGGGCTTCGAACCAGTGCTGCTGGCGTTCGCGATCCAGTTCCGGCAGGTAGTAGTCGAGGCCGAATTCACCTACTGCACACAGCTGGCGCTCGCCACGCAGGCGGCTTAGCCAGTCGCCCAGTTCACGCAAGTGCTCCGGGCGGTGCTGGTCGAGGTAGACCGGGTGGAGGCCGAAAGCGGCGTACAGGTGCGGGTCGCTGCGCACCAGGTCCCACACCCGCTGCCAGTTGTCCTGATACACACCGAGCACCACCATGCGCTCGACACCCGCGGCCCTGGCGTTGGCCAGCAGGGCCGTACGGTCAGGGTCGAAATCCGGAAAATCCAGATGGGTGTGGGTGTCGATCAGGCGCATGGTCAGGCCTTGATGATTCGCTGTTTGAAGGTTCGACCGACGGCGTGTACGCCAGGTTCGTAGTGTTTTTCTTCAACCGCAGCCAGGGCCAGTTTCAGGGCGATTTCCGCCATCACGCCGTGTTGCTGGGCCATGGCATTGACCGGCAGTGGCAAAAAGTCGAGCAGCTGGTTGTCACCGAAGGTGCCCAGTTGCAGGCTGCGCGAGTCGGCCGGGCGCGCCTGCAGGACGTCGAACACGCCTTGCAGCAGCACGTAGGAGGTGGTGACCAGGGCATCCGGCAAACCGCCCAGCTCGGCGATCAGTTCGTTCATCAGGCGCTGGCCGCACTCGCGGCTGAAGGCTTCGCCCTGGTAGCGGCTGACTTTGCCGGTAAAGTCTTGCAGCGCTTCATCGAAACCACCGGCCCGCGCCTGGCTGACGCTGAGCTCTGGCCGCGCACCGATCAGGGCGATGTGCGCGGGCTTGGTGGCGAGCAGGCTGCGGGTCAGTTGCAGGCTGGCGTTGCGGTCGTCGCTGACCACGGAGCAGAAATGCGCCGGGTCCAGGCTACGGTCGATGGCGATGATCGGCAGGCCTTTGGCTTGCAGCTGGCGATAGCTGTCGTCACCGGCCGGCAGGCAGCTGGCGACAAACAGCGCATCGCAGCGGCGGGCACGGAACAGCTGCTGCAACTGGCGTTCGCTTTCGGGCTGGTCGTCGCTGCTGGCAATCAGCAGTTGGTAACCCTTGGCCCGGGCGCCTTGTTCCAGTTGTTTGGCAATGCGTGCATAGCTGGGGTTTTCCAGATCCGGGAGAATGAACCCCAGGGTCTTGGTGTGACGGCTACGCAAGCCGGCAGCCTGCGGGTTGGGGGTGAAGCCATGGGCTTCGACCACCGCACGCACACGCTCCACCGTGCTGCTGCTGATGCGTTGCTGTTCGGCCTTGCCGTTGATGACATAGCTGGCAGTCGTTACGGACACACCGGCCAGTCGGGCGATATCGCTGAGTTTCACCGCAAATTCCTTGTTATACCGGGGCTGCTTGCACAGCCTGACCGGGAATTGTCGCCGATTCTTTGTTCAGGGCGCAGACGACCATTGTCGCAATTGTCCGACAAGATGGGGCTTCATTGATCGAAGATTATCGAGTAACGTGCTCACAATTCCAGATTAAACGTTTCAGCAGGCGATTTTTCTGCCGAACCACCGCCTGCCGAGGGCTGATAGCAACTGGCCCTATGCTGAAAAATTCACAACAATACCTCAGCACCCGCCGGGTGCTGCAAAGGAGAAGGTCATGCTCGAGCTCACTGTAGAGCAGATATCCATGGGCCAGTCGGCTGTGGATAAGTCGGCGGCGCTGCAGCTTATGGCCGAGCACCTGGTCAGCGATGGCCTGGTTGCCGACGGCTACCTGGCGGGCCTGCAGGCCCGCGAGGCGCAGGGTTCGACCTTTCTGGGCCAGGGTATTGCGATCCCCCATGGCACCCCGGAAACCCGCGATCAGGTGTTTACCACCGGCGTGCGTCTGTTGCAGTTCCCCGAGGGCGTGGACTGGGGCGATGGCCATAAGGTGTACCTGGCCATCGGTATCGCCGCACGCTCCGATGAACACCTGCGCTTGCTGCAACTGCTGACCCGCGCTCTGGGTGAAACCGACCTGGCCGAGGCGCTGCGTCGGGCCAGTTCTGCCGAGGCACTGCTCAAGTTGCTGCAAGGCGCCCCGCAGGAGCTGGCGCTGGATGCGCAGATGATCGGCCTGGGCGTGGCGGCCGAAGATTTCGACGAGTTGGTCTGGCGTGCTGCACGTCTGTTACACCGCGCCGACTGTGTCAGCGCTGGTTTTGCCGGGGTGCTGCAGCAGGTCGAGCCGCTGCCGCTGGGCGAAGGCCTGTGGTGGCTGCACAGCCAGCAGGCCGTGCGTCAGCCCGGGTTGGCCTTTGTCACCCCACAGCAACCGCTGCGTTATCGCGACCAACCTCTGCACGGGGTGTTTTGCCTCGCTAGCCTGGGCGAAGCCCATCAGGCTTTGCTTGAGCGCTTGTGCACGCTGTTGATCGAAGGCCGCGGCCAGGAACTGTGCCGCGCCACCAATAGCCGCGCGGTGCTCGAAGTGCTGGGCGGTGAAGTGCCGGCGGATTGGCCCTGTGCGCGCATCGGCCTGGCCAATGCCCATGGCTTGCATGCGCGGCCGGCCAAGGAGCTGGCGCAACTGGCCAAGGCGTTTGACGGTGAAATTCGTGTGCGTGTGGTCGACAGCGGCCAGGCGGCCGTTTCGGCCAAGAGCCTGAGCAAGCTGCTCAGCCTCGGTGCCCGGCGCGGCCAGGTGCTGGAAATCATTGCTGAGCCTAATGTGGCCGCCGATGCGCTGCCGGCCTTGCTGGCGGCGATTGAAGCGGGGCTGGGCGAGGACGTCGAGGCACTGGCCGTGGTGGCCGAAGCCGCGCCTGAAATGCTCCCGGAGCCTGAGCTTCAGGCGCCATCGCCGGGTGCGGTGATCCACGGTGTGGCGGCCGCGCCGGGGATCGCCAGCGGCCCGGCGCATATTCAGGTGCTGCGTGAGTTCGATTATCCGCTGCGCGGTGAGTCGCTGCCCATCGAGCGCCAGCGTCTGCAGCAGGCGCTGGCGGCGGTCAATGCCGAGATCGGCGCGCTGATCCAGCGCAGCCAGGCCAAGGCCATCGGCGAAATTTTCATCACCCATCAGGAAATGCTCGCCGACCCCGAACTGAGTGACGAAGTCGATCAGCGTCTGCGCCAGGGCGAAAGTGCCCCGGCGGCGTGGATGGCGGTGATCGACAGCGCGGCGCGCCAGCAGGAGGCGTTGCACGATGCCTTGCTCGCGGAGCGTGCTGCCGACTTGCGCGACATCGGTCGTCGGGTGTTGGCCCAGCTGTGTGGCGAGGCGGACATCCCGGCACCGGAGCAACCCTATGTGCTGGTGATGGAGGAGGTCGGCCCGTCGGATGTGGCGCGGCTGGATCCGGCACGTGTCGCCGGGATTCTCACCGCCCGTGGCGGCGCGACGGCGCACAGTGCCATCGTCGCCCGCGCCCTGGGCATACCGGCAGTGGTCGGCGCGGGCGATGCGGTGTTATTGATCGCTTCGGGGACCGCGCTGTTGCTCGATGGTCAGCGTGGTCGCCTGCACGTCGCGCCGCCTGCCGATGAGCTGCAGCGCGCCCTGGCCGAACGCGATCGCCGCGAACAACGCCTGCAACTGGCCCGCGCCCATCGCCTGGAGCCGGCGCTGACCCGTGACGGGCATGCCATCGAAGTGTTCGCCAACATTGGCGACAGCAAGGGCATCGAGGCGGTGGTCGATCATGGCGCCGAAGGCGTCGGTCTGCTACGTACCGAGCTGATTTTCATGGCCCACCAGCAGGCCCCCGACGAAGCGCTGCAAGAGGCCGAGTACCGCCGTGTCCTCGACGGTCTCGGCGGTCGGCCACTGGTGGTGCGTACTCTGGATGTGGGCGGTGACAAGCCGCTGCCTTACTGGCCGATCGCCAAGGAAGAGAACCCCTTCCTCGGCGTGCGCGGTATTCGCCTGACCCTGCAGCGTCCGCAGGTGATGGAGACTCAGTTGCGCGCCTTGCTGCGTGCGGCGGGTGATCGTCCGTTGCGGATCATGTTCCCCATGGTCGGCCAGCTTGAAGAATGGCAACAGGCACGGGCGATGGTCGAACGCCTGCGCGAAGAAATCAGCGTCAGCGACCTGCAACTGGGGATCATGATCGAGGTGCCTTCGGCGGCCTTGCTCGCCCCGGTGCTGGCCCGCGAAGTGGATTTCTTCAGCATCGGCACCAACGACCTGACTCAATACACCCTGGCCATCGACCGTGGCCATCCGAGCCTGTCGGCCCAGGCCGACGGCCTGCACCCGGCGGTGCTGCAACTGATCGACATGACCGTGCGTGCCGCCCATGCCCATGGCAAGTGGGTGGGCGTGTGCGGCGAGCTGGCGGCTGACCCGCAGGCGGTTGCCGTGCTGCTGGGGCTGGGCGTCGATGAGCTGAGCGTTGCGGCGCGCAGCATTGCCGAGGTCAAGGCCCTGGTCCGCGAACTGAATTACGAACACGCCCGGCAGCTTGCTCAGCAAGCCCTGCTGCAGGGCAGTGCCAGCGCCGTACGGGCGCTGGTGGAGAACGATTGAATGGCCAAGATACTCACCCTGACCCTCAACCCGGCGCTGGACCTGACTGTCAGCCTCGATACCCTGCGCAGCGGCCAGGTCAACCGCAGCCAGGCCCAGCACAGCCATGCGGCGGGCAAGGGCCTGAATGTTGCGCAAGTGCTGGCGGACCTTGGCCATAACGTCACTGTCGGTGGTTTTCTCGGCGCCGGCAATCTGCAGCCTTTCGAGGATCTGATTGCCCGGCGTGGCTTTGCCGACTGCTTTGTTCGCGTACCGGGCGAGACCCGCTGCAACATCAAGCTGGTGGAAGCCGATGGCCGCGTGACCGACATCAACGGGCCGGGGCCGGAGGTGAGCGAACAGGCCTGTGAACAACTGCTGGCCAAGCTAACGCATATCGCGCCGGGCCATGATGCGGTGGTGGTGGCCGGCAGTCTGCCGCGTGGCTTCAGCCCGCAATGGTTGCGGCAACTGCTGGAACAGCTCAAGGCCATGGGCCTGAAGGTCGCTCTGGACAGCAGCGGCGAAGCCCTGCGCGCCGGGCTGCAAAGTGCGCCCTGGCTGGTCAAACCCAACACCGACGAGCTCGGCGAAGTGCTCGGTAGCAGCGTGCACAGTTTTGCTGAACAACAACTGGCCGCCCGCCAACTGATCGCCCAAGGCGTCGAACATGTGGTGGTGTCCCAGGGTGAGCATGGGGTCAATTGGTTCCAGCACAGCCGCGTGCTCACGGCCGTGCCGCCAACGGTCAAGGTGGCCAGCACGGTGGGTGCCGGTGACTCGTTGCTGGCAGGCATGGTCCATGGCCTGCTCGGCGCCGATTCAGCGGAGCAGACCTTGCGCCTGGCCACGGCGATCGCCGCCCAGGCGGTGACCCAGATCGGTTTTGGCATCAACGACCGCGCGCAGCTGGCGCAACTGCAGCACGACGTGCGCCTGGGCGAAGAACAACAAGAGGGTTGCAGATGAACATTGCCATCGTCACCGCCTGCCCCAACGGCCAGGTTTCCAGTGTGCTCAGTGCGCGCCTGCTGGACGCCGCCGCGCAACGTCTGGGCTGGAGCACCAGTGTTGAAGTGCATGATCCGCGGCAACCCCAGGGGCAATTGTCGGCGGCGGTGATCGCTGCCGCCGACTGGGTGCTGGTGGTCAGCAGCGGCCCGCTGGACTTGCAGCGTTTTGCCGGTAAGCGCCTGTTCCAGAGCTCGCCGGCCCAGGCCTTGAGCGATATCCAGCACTTTCTCTGTCAGGCGGCGGAACAGGCTGAGGTTTATCAGCCGGTCGCAGAAGCGCCATCGACCCCTGTCGAGCGCAGCGCCAGGATCGTCGCCATCACTGCCTGTCCGACCGGGGTCGCACATACCTTTATGGCCGCCGAGGCGTTGCAGCAGGCGGCGCAGCAACTGGGCCATCAACTCACTGTCGAGACCCAGGGCTCGGTCGGTGCGCGCAATCCACTGACGCCTGCCGCGATTGTCGAGGCCGACGTGGTGCTGCTGGCCGCCGACATCGAGGTGCCTACCGAGCGCTTTGCCGGTAAACGCATCTATCGCTGCGGTACCGGCGTGGCGTTGAAACAGGCCCAGGCCACCTTGAACAAGGCCCTGGCCGAAGGCCGCGAGGAATCAACTGCGCAAAGCGCCAATACCAGTACGACCCGCAGCGAGAAAACCGGGGTGTACAAGCACCTGCTCACCGGGGTCTCTTTCATGCTGCCGATGGTGGTGGCGGGCGGTTTGCTGATCGCCTTGTCCTTCGTGTTCGGGATTGAGGCCTTCAAGGAGCCGGGCACCTTGCCGGCCGCGCTGATGCAGATCGGTGGCGAAGCGGCGTTCAAACTGATGGTGCCGTTGCTCGCCGGTTACATCGCCTACTCGATTGCCGACCGTCCCGGGCTGGCGCCGGGGATGATCGGTGGCTTGCTGGCCAGTACCCTGGGCGCCGGGTTTATCGGTGGCATCGTCGCCGGTTTTCTCGCCGGTTACAGCGCCAAGGCGATCAGCCGCTGGGTGCGTTTGCCCAACAGCCTCGAGGCGCTCAAACCGATCCTGATCATTCCGTTGCTGGCCAGCCTGTTCACCGGTCTGGTGATGATTTATGTGGTCGGCAAACCGGTGGCCGGGATGCTCGAAGGGCTGACGCATTTTCTCGACAGCATGGGCACCACCAACGCGATCCTCCTCGGTGTGCTGCTCGGCGGGATGATGTGCGTGGACCTCGGTGGCCCGATCAACAAGGCTGCCTATGCCTTCTCGGTGGGCTTGCTGGCGTCGCAGAGCTATGCCCCGATGGCCGCCACCATGGCCGCCGGCATGGTGCCGCCGATTGGCCTGGGCATCGCCAGTTTCATTGCCCGGCGCAAGTTTGCCCAAAGCGAGCGCGAAGCCGGCAAGGCGGCCTTTGTGCTGGGCTTGTGCTTCATCTCGGAGGGGGCGATCCCGTTTGCAGCCAAGGATCCGTTGCGGGTGATTCCGGCGAGTATCGCCGGTGGTGCGTTGACCGGCGCCCTGTCGATGTACTTCGGCTGCAAGCTGATGGCGCCGCATGGCGGGCTGTTCGTCATGCTGATTCCCAACGCCATCAACCATGCGTTGCTGTACTTGCTGGCGATCCTTGCGGGCAGCCTGCTGACGGCACTGGTCTATGCCGTGCTCAAGCGCAACGAAGTGGTGGAACTGGCGGTGCAGCCGGTCAAGGCTTGATCAGGGGCGGCGGCGCGGGTGCTTCTTGCGCAGGGGCACCAACAGCTCGCCCAGGCCGTTGTGGTCGATCTCGTGCATCAAGGCCAGTAGCCCGCCGAGTTCCCCTTTGGGAAAACCCTGGCGGGCGAACCAGGCCAGGTAATGACCCGGCAGGTCGGCGATCAGCCGGCCCTGGTATTTGCCGAATGGCATTTCGCGGGTGACCAGCAGTTCAAGTGTCTCGGGATTCATGCAATGTGATTCTGTAAAGGGACCTGTCGAACATACATGCAATCTGCATGAAGGCCAAAGGACAGTTCATGCAGAACGCTGGAGCCTGAAGAGTTCAATTAATCGTAAGCTATTGAAAATTATTAAAATATTTTTCAAATTCAGGCTGGCACGAACACTGCTCGGGTTACTGCATCTTCCCTCATGCAAAGGAGTAGTGTCATGACCAGTCCCCACAAAGATGTTATCTCGGTACTCAATGAACTGATCGAGTTCAGCAAGGATGGCGAGAAAGGTTTCAAAACCTCTGCCGAGGATGTGAAGAATCCCGAGCTGAAAAGCTACTTTGTGCAGCGCGCCGGCGAATGCGCTACCGCAGCTGCCGAGCTGCAGCATCAAGTGCGTGCCCTGGGCGGCGATCCGGAAACTTCCACCAGCGTCAGCGGTGACCTGCACCGTGGCTGGGTCAATCTCAAGTCGATGCTTACCGGCAAGGATGAAGAGGCGGTGCTCAATGAAGTCGAGCGCGGTGAGGACCACGCGCTGAAAGCCTACAAGGATGCCCTGGAAAAACTGGCCAAGCTGCCGTTGGCCGCTGGAAGCGAAGTCATTCCCATGGTCGAGCGCCAATACCATGGCGTGCAACGCAACCATGACCAGGTCAAGGCACTGCGCAACGCTGCCCGCGCCCGTTCCTAGTCTGCGGTTTCGACGCGGTTGCGACCGTTGCGCTTGGCGCTGTAGAGCGCATCGTCAGCACTGCCCAGCAAGGTCGCCAGATCGTGCTGGGCGTCTGGCGTGTAGCAGCCGATACCGATACTCACCGTAACCGGCTGGGTGTCATCACCGAACGGCGGCAGCGCCTCGACGCTGCGGCGAATGCGTTCAGCCAGCACCTGGGCGCCGTGCCGCTCGGTCTCGGGCAGGACCACCAGAAACTCCTCGCCACCGTAGCGCGCCGCCAGATCGGCGGGGCGGCGAATGCTGCGGGCAATGGCGGCGGCGACCTTGCGCAAGGCTTCATCGCCGCCCTGATGACCATGACGTTCGTTGAACGCCTTGAAGTGATCGACATCGACCATCAATACCGCCAGCGGGCGGTGGTTGCGCTGGGCCCGTGACCATTCGCGGCGCAGCACCTGATCGAGCTGGCGGCGGTTGGCAAGGCCGGTGAGGCTGTCGGTGGCGGCAAGCTCGGCCAGATCCTGCTCGGCAGATTGCCGACGGCGTAGCTCACGGCCCAGCAGCAGCGTCAGCCAGAGGATACCGATGCACAGCACGCCAGTGGCGCAGCTGACCAGCAACGCCGTGCGTCGCCAGGACTCGAATACTTCATCGCTTGAGCGCGCCACGACGACGATCAGCGGCAGGTCGGCGACCCGCGCGAAGGTGTACAGCCTGGCTTTGCCGGTACGCCCGGAGTAGCCGGCGAAACTACCGTTGCCATCGGCCATCAGACGCTTGAAGTTGGGGCGGTCGGCGAAGTTGGCGCCGATCAGCGCGTCTTCGGCGATGTTCGATTGCCGGGCGAGCAAAACGCCGTCGGTGTTCATCAGGTTGATGCTGCTGTCGCTACCGATATCCAGGCGCTTGAACAGATCGGTGAAGTACGACAGGCGCAGGGCGCCGGCGGCCACCCCGGCAAACTCGCCGTTGGCAGCGGAAATGCGCCGGCTGAAACTGATGCACCAGTCCAGGTCGCCCAGGCGCGCTTTGAACGGCGGGCTGATGACCATGCCCAGATCGGCATTCTGGCGATGGGCCTGGAACACTTTGCTGTCGGCGAAGTTGGCCTGGCGCGGGGGAACACTGGTGGAGTCAGCCAGTACATTGCCCTGCGCATCAAGCCAGAGCAAGTCGCCGCGTACCGGCATGGCGAAGGCCTGGTTGAACAGGATTTTTTGCCGCAGGGTCGGTGACAGGGATTTCAGATCGGGCTGTTGTACGGCCCAGATCAAGCTGCGCAGGGACAGGTCGTAGAGTTCGACGTTGCGCTGGATGTCACTTTCGATCAGCTGGACGATATTGCTCGCCGCACGGCTGGCGCTCTGCTCGACGTTAATGCGTTCGCGCAGCACCAGATAGCTGACGATGGCCACGATAGCGAGCACTGCAAGGCAACTGCCCAGGTTCAGGATCAGCTCCGGATGAGACTTGTACAGGGCGGATCGCTGGGATCGGGAGGGCAAAGTCATGGTCGCTGTAGCCGAACACCGTCAGAAGAGTCGCGGCGTGGTTACGCGACGGCGCGGTATTCTAGGGGCCACAGGATTGTCGAACAAGAACTTTGCTAGCGAGCCGACGGAAAGAGCTGGCTAGAGCGCCAGCTCTTGTTCGCGCAGGGTCAGAAGATGTTCAGTGGGTAGTCGACGATTACCCGGTACTCGTCGGCATCGCTGCCGGTCTGCGGGTAGCCCTGGCTGCCACGGTGGCTGGCCCAGCGCAGCAGGACCGAGAGGTCCTTGAGGGTGCCTTGCTGGAACACATACTGCAGGTCGATATCGCGCTCCCAGTGGCGGGCGTTCTCGCCTTCGGGGTTGTACCAGTATTCGCCATAACCGACGCTGTTGGGATCGACCTTGGTCAGGTCCAGTTCACCGCGCGAGTAGGAGACGATCGAGGTCAGGCCGGGAATGCCCTGGCCGGTGAAGTCGTAGGCATATTTGAGCTTCCACGAGCGCTCGTTGGGGCCGTTGAAGTCCGAATAGATCTGCGAGTTGTCCAGGTAGACGCTGTCGCCCTGGTTGATGTAGTCGAACGGGGTGTTGCCATTGACCCGCTGGTACACCGCGGTGAGGCTGTTGTAGCCGACATTGACGGTGAAGTGCAGGCTGTAGGTGTTGTTGTCGATGTTGCCGAGCAGCGCCTGGCCGGTGTCCTGGGTGTGGTAGTAGTGCAGGCCCGGGTTGAGGCTGACCAGGTCGTTGACCTTGTAGGTGTAGTCGAGGTCGAAGTAGTACTGGTTCCAGATGTCCTTGAGCTCGGAGGCATACAGGCTCGAGGTCAGGTTCGGTACGCCGCTCCAGGCTATGCCGGCCCAGTTCAGGTGACGGCTCTGGCGATCATCCGGCAAGGCGCCGTAGAAGGTGTCGATGCGGCGGTGGCCGCTCTGGTTGTAGGGCTTGGTGAAGCTGGCCTGGCCGGCTTCGAGCATCAGGCCTGCGAAGCTGTTGTTGGTCAGGCTGACGCCGCGGAAGGTCTGCGGCAGCATGCGCGACTCACCACCGGCGATTACCGGGTTGGTCAGAAACAGATCACCGGCCTTGAGTTCGGTGTCGAAGGCCTTGAGTTTGACTGCCGCACCGGCGGTCGAGAACGAGTCGTGGGCCTTGCCCGGCTCGCCATCGCCCTGGGTGTTGATCGGCAGGATGCTGCTGCCGGAAGTGCCGGCGCCACCATCGAGTTTCAGGCCGAGCATGCCATGTACATCCAGGCCGAAGCCGACGGTGCCCGGGGTGTAGCCCGATTCGAACTTACCGAGAAAACCCTGTCCCCACTCCCGATTGTCATGCTCGCCGCGATTCAGCTGATTGCGGTTGAGGTAGTAGTTGCGCGCATGCACGTTGAGGCTGGACCCTTCGATAAAGCCTTCGGCCTGTTCCTCGTTGGCCTGGGCGTTGAAGGGGATCGTTGCAGTCAGTGCAACGAACAGGGGGCTGAAGCGTAAAGCAGTGTTCACCGGGGTGGACTCCTTGAGGTGAAAGTAAGGCAATTTCGGTGGTGCGAAAGTTGATCTTTTTATGAGCAAACGAGCCAGCTGGCTGGCACTTTTCGACACACGAAAAAAAAGCCGCTGATCATCAGCGGCTTTGAAAGACAACCGCACAGGCGCTCAAGTCACCTGTGCGATTACCCAAGGAGTCGAAGGGAGATACGGCGTGCTGATCAGCTCTCGGCTGCGTCACTCGAAGAAACCTTGGAAGCGGTCTGTTCTGCGGGCTTTGACCCTTGCTCGGACTGGGCGGCGAAGGCCTCGCGAGCCTGTTCGTGGACGACAGCCAGCTCGGCATTGCGAGCGATGAACGCCTGGGATTCCTCGGCCATGGCCAGAGGAGACAATAACAGGGAAGACAGGACGAATACGCTGGCAACACCCATACTGTTGGACATTTTGAAACAGCCTTCTTGCGGTGCAAGTGTTAAGTAGGTCCGACTAAATTAGTCGGAAACACCGGCAAGAAACAGTGACTTTTTCGAGAAGTACTATTGCGTCCAGGGTAATAGTCGTTGCAGGCATCGCTGGCAAGGCCAGCTCCCACAGGGACATATATGCACAGTTCTTGTGGGAGCTGGCTTTGCCAGCGATAGGGCCCTCAAGCCGGTAACAGGATCCCGAAGGTATTGGCCCCCGCCTGGCTGCGCACGAACACGCTGCCACCATGCATCAGGGCAATTGCCTTGACGATCGCCAGCCCCAGTCCATGGTTGCCAGCGCCGCTGGTGCGCGCGGCGTCGACCCGGTAGAAGCGCTCGAACAGCATCGGCAGATGCTCCTCGGCAATCGCCGGCCCCGGGTTGCTCACCGCGATGCTGATCTGTCCATCGACCTGTTCGATGCGCACCCGGATGACCTGCTGGGCGGCGGTGTGTTGCACGGCGTTGTTCAGCAGGTTGATCAGGGCCCGGCGCAACTGGGCCTTTTCGATGTGCGCCTGGGCGTCGCCACTGACCTCGACGCGTACCTGGGCGTCCTCGAGGATGTAGTCGAGGTAATCGAGGGTCGCCGCCACTTCTTCGGCCAGCGAGCTGCAGGTCAGGGCCGTGGCCTTGCTGCCCTGGTCGGCACTGGCGAGGAACAGCATGTCGTTGATGATGGTGCGCAGGCGTTCGAGTTCTTCCAGGTTCGATTGCAGCACCTCGAAGTAATGCTCGGCACTGCGCCCCCGCGTCAGCGCCACCTGGGTCTGGCCGATCAGGTTGGTCAGCGGTGAGCGCAGTTCATGGGCAACGTCGGCATTGAAGGCTTCAAGGCGGGTATAGGCCAGGTCTACCCGCTCCAGGGTGGAGTTGAAGGCGCTGGCGAACTGCGCCACTTCCGGTGGAAGGTCGGATAACTGCAGGCGACCGCTCAAGCGAGGCGGCGCAAGTTTTTGCGCTTCTGCCGAGAGCGTGCCCAGCGGCTTGAGCCCGACCCGCGCCACCCAGTAACCGAGCAATGAGGCGAGGAAGACGCCGAACACCGACAGGCTGATAATCGCCACCAGCAAGGTGTGTTGTGTCTCCCAGAAGGTTTCGGTGTTGATGGCGATCAGAAAGCGCAACGGCGGGCGCGCGCCCATGGCCGGCAATTCACTGACCAGCACTTTGTACGGGTAGGGGCTATCGCTCAGGCGCAGGTCGCGCATACCCAGTGCCCCTTGGGCGAAGGCGCGGATGCCGGCATCGGGATGGCCGTACTCGAACGTGCTGTTGCCACTGACCACCCAGAAGCGGATACGGCGATCTTCTTCGCCCAGCAGGTTGAGCTTGTTGGTGATCTTCGCCCAGTGCTCGGTGGTGTCGTAGCGGGTCAGCGACGACTCCAGCACACTGAAGCGCGCCTCCAGTTCCGCCACTGGCAGCAGGTCCAGGCTGCGGTCCACCTGCTTGTACAAGGCGCTGCCGATCAACAGGAACACACCCAGTGCGACCAGGGTAAACAGCGCGCTCAGGCGCAGGGCGATGGAGTTAGCCGGCACGGTTTTCCAGAACATAGCCCATGCCTCGAATGGTATGCAGCAGCTTGGTTTCAAAGGGGCCGTCGAGCTTGGCGCGCAGGCGCTTGATCGCCACTTCGACGACGTTGGCATCGCTGTCGAAGTTGATGTCCCAGACCAGTTCGGCAATGGCGGTCTTGGAGAGGATTTCGCCCTGGCGCCGGGCCAGCACACTGAGCAGCGAGAACTCCTTGGCGGTCAGGTCCAGGCGTTGTCCGGCGCGGCTGGCCTTGCGGCTGATCAGGTCGACCCAGAGGTCGGCGACCTGGATCTGCACCGGTTCGTGGCTGCCGCTACGGCGGGTCAGGGCTTGCAGGCGAGCGACCAGTTCGAGGAAGGAGAACGGCTTGCCAAGGTAGTCATCGGCGCCCTCGCGCAGGCCATGAATGCGGTCCTCGACCCGCTCGCGGGCGGTGAGCATGATCACCGGCGTCTGCTTGCGTGCGCGCAGGGCGCGCAGCACGCCATAACCGTCGAGGCCGGGGAGCATGACGTCGAGCACGATCACCGCGTAATCGCCTTCCAGGGCCAGGTGCAGGCCGTCGATACCGTCGCGGGCCAGGTCCACGGTGAAACCTTGCTCGGTCAGGCCGCGGTGCAGGTAGTCGGCGGTCTTTTCTTCATCTTCGATTATCAGCACACGCATGTTCGGTTCTCAACTGGCATTGGGCTGCGCCGCGCTTTGCGACGCCTGACGCCGATGGAACAAGCGTTCCAGGGCCAAGTATATGATTGGCGTGGTGAACAGTGTCAGCGCCTGGCTGACCAGCAAGCCGCCGACCACGGCAATCCCCAGCGGCTGGCGCAGTTCGGCGCCAGCGCCCATGCCGAACATCAACGGCACGGCACCGAGCAGGGCGGCGAGGGTGGTCATCATGATCGGCCGAAAGCGCGTCAGGCAGGCCTGGTGGATCGCCTGCTCGGGGCTCAGGCCAAGGTTGCGTTGGGCATCCAGGGCAAAGTCGATGAGCAGGATACCGTTCTTCTTGACGATGCCGATCAGCAGCACAATGCCGATCAGGCCCATGATGCTGAAGTCCTGGCCCGACAGCCACAGCAGCGCCAACGCGCCAAGCCCGGCGGAGGGCAGGGTGGAGATGATGGTCAGCGGATGGACGAAGCTCTCGTAGAGCACGCCGAGAATGATGTACACCGCCACCAGCGCGGCGAGGATCAGCCATGGCTGGCTCGACAGCGAACTCTGGAAAGCCTGCGCCGCACCCTGGAAATTGCCGATGATCGAGTCGGGCATGCCCAGTTCGCGTTGGGTGCGTTCGAGGATCTGTACCGCATCACCCAGTGCCACACCGGAGGCCAGGTTGAACGACAGGTTGGCCGCCGGGAAAAGACCGTCATGGCTGATCGACAACGGCCCGGTACTCGGCGGTGCGACCTTGGCCAGCACCGACAGCGGTACCATTTCGCCGGTCAGCGGTGAGCGCAGGTAGAAGTAATTCAGGCTTTCGGCCTTGCCGCGCTGGCGGGCGTCGAGCTCGAGGATCACCTTGTACTGGTTGGTTTCGGTCTGGAATTCGCTGATCTGGCGCTGGCCGAAGGCGTCATAGAGCGCCTGGTCGATGTCGGTGGTGGTCAGGCCGAAGCGTGCCGCGGCGCGGCGGTCGATATCGATGCGGGTGACGCTGGCGCCCAGCTGCAGGTCGTTGGACAGGTCGCGAAAGGCCGGGTTGGCCTTCAGGCGTTCGGTCAGGCGCTGGGTCCACAGGTTCAGCGCCGCGCCGTCGTTGCTTTTGAGCACGTACTGGTACTGGCTGCGGGTGGGGCCGGAGCTGAGGTTGATGTCCTGGCCGGCGCGCAGGTAGAGGACCACGCCGGGTACCTTGGCCAGTTTCGGGCGCAGGCGATCGATGAACTCGCTGGCCGAGACGTCGCGATCACCACGGTCCTTGAGGGCAATCCAGAAGCGGCCGTTGGCGATGGTCTGGTTGCTGCCGGTGACCCCGACCGCATGGGAGAACGCCCGCACTGCCGGGTCGGCTTCGATGACCTTGGCCAGTGCCTGGTGCTTTTTGATCATGTCCGGGTAGGAGATATCCGCAGCGCCTTCAGAGGTGCCGAGGATGAAGCCGGTGTCCTGGACCGGGAAGAAGCCTTTGGGAATGGCAACATAGCCGACCACCGCCAGCGCCAGGGTGACGCCGAAGATCCCCATCATCAGTCGCTGATGCGCCAGGGCCTTGACCAGCACGCGCTCGTACCAGGCCAGCAGGCGTTCGCCGAAGGTGACCTTGTGTTGGTCTTTGTGTTCGGGGCGCTCCATGAACAGGGCGCATAAAGTCGGTGCCAGGGTCAGCGACACCACCACCGATATGAGGATGGTCGAGGTTGCGGTGAGGGCGAATTCCTTGAACAGACGGCCAACCACACCGCCCATGAACAGCAGCGGAATGAACGCCGCCACCAGCGAAAAACTGATCGAGACCACGGTAAAACCGATCTCTCCGGCACCCTTGATCGCCGCCTCGCGCTTGCTGTCGCCGGCTTCCAGGTGACGGTGGATGTTCTCCACCACCACGATCGCGTCATCGACCACAAAGCCCACGGCGATGACGATGGCCACCAGGGTCAGGTTGTTCAGGCTGAAGCCGAACAGGTACATCAGGGCAAAGCTGGCGATCAGCGACACGCCGAGCACGCTGGATACGATCAAGGTCGCCGACCATTGCCGCAGGAACAGCGCCATCACCCCGATCACCAGGATCACCGCGATCATCAGGGTGATTTCCACTTCGTGCAGGGAGGCGCGGATGGTCTGCGTGCGGTCGTTGAGCACCGAGACCTGGACCGCCGCCGGGAGCATCTGTTCGAGCCGCGGCAAGGCCTCCATGACCCCGTCGACAGTCTCGACGATGTTCGCGCCCGGTTGGCGGAACACCACCAGGTTCAGGCCCTGCTGCTCGCCGGACCAGGCTTTGACGTAGGCATTTTCGGCGCCGTTGATGACCTTGGCGACATCCTTCAGGTGCACCGGCGCGCCGTCGCGGTAGGAAACAATCAGCTGGGCGTATTCCTCGGGGTGGAACAGCTGGTCGTTGGTGGCCAGGGTCGAGACGCTGCTTTCGCCATACAGCGCACCTTTGGCCAGGTTCAGGCTGGTTTGCTGGATGGCCTGGCGCAGGTCGGCGAGGGTCAGCCCCAGGGCGGCGAGTTTTTCCGGCTGGGCCTGAACACGGATGGCCGGGCGCAACTGGCCGGTGATGTTGATCAGGCCGACGCCTTCGATCTGGCTCAGCTGCCTGGCCAGCAGGGTTTCGGCGTAGTCGCTCAGTTCGTTGGCCGGCATCTGCGCCGAGCTGACGGTGAGGATCAGCACCGGGCTGTCCGCCGGGTTGACCTTGCGCCAGGTCGGCGGGCTGGGCATGTCCTGGGGCAGGCGCGCGGTGGCGGTGTTGATTGCGGCCTGGACTTCCTGGGCGGCGGTGTCGATGCTTTTTTCCAGGCTGAACTGCAGGATCAGGTTGGTCGAACCCAGGGCGCTGCTGGAGGTCATCTGGGTCATGCCGGGGATGGCACTGAACTGCACTTCCAGCGGCGTGGCCACCGACGAGGCCATGGTCTCGGGGCTGGCGCCGGGCAACTGGGCGGTGACCTGGATCGTCGGAAAATCGGCCTCGGGCAAGGGCGCGACCGGCAGGCGGGGAAAGGCGATGACCCCGAGCAGCACCAGCGCGAATGTCAGCAGCAGTGTGGCGATCGGGCGGTCGATACACCAGCGCGATAGCGAACCGCGGGCGTTCATGGCTGCACCTGGCCGGCGGCCACGTCTTCAGGTGCGGCCGTTTCGGCGGCCACTTCGACGGTGGCTCCGGGCTTGAGCCGGGACTGGCCGTCGGAGACCAGTTTATCGTCTCGGCTGACCCCGGCGATGATGTTCAGGGCGCTGTCCTGATACAGCACCTTGACCGGCACGCTTTCGACTTTGTTGCCGGCCAGCCGGTACACGTAGTGCCCGTCAATGCCGCGCTGCACCACCTGCGGAGGCACCACCAGGGCGTTCTGCTCCAGTGCGGTCTGCAGCTTCAGGGTCACCAGCTGACCAGGCCAGAGGCGGGCGTCGGGGTTGGCGAACTCGGCCTTGACCCGGATGGTCCCGGTGTTGGCGGCCACCTGATTGTCGATCAGAGTCAGATGACCCTCGGCCAGCAACGTGCCGCTGCTGTCGCCATCGCCTTCCAGGTAGGCCTGGACCACCGCCGGGGGCTGCGCTTTGAGCAGCCCCTGCAAGGTCGGCAACATGTGTTGCGGCAAAGAGAACTCGACCCCGATCGGATCGATCTGGGTGACGCTGAACAATCCCTGGGTATCGGCCACGCGCAGGAAGTTGCCTTCATCGACATTGCGGATACCGACCCTGCCGGTCACCGGTGAAAGAATCTGGGTGTAGGACAATTGCACCTGAGCGGCGGCAATCGCGGCCTGATTGCCCAGCACGGTGGCTTGCAACTGATTGAACAGCGCTTGCTGCTGGTCCAGGGTCTGGCGTGATACGCCATTGTCGGTGCTGAGCAACCTGTAACGCTTGAGGTCGACACCGGCGACCTGCAACTGCGCCTGACTCTGACCCAGCTGCGCCTTGGCCTGCTCCAGGCTGGCGCGGATGGCGCGGTCGTCGATGGTCGCCAGCAGATCGCCTTGCTTGACCCACTGCCCCTCCTTGACCAGCAGGCGGGTCAGCACCCCTTCGACCTGCGGACGGATGACCACGCTGTGCAGCGACAGCACCGATCCGATACCGCTGACAAAGCGCGGCACATCCTGCTGTTTGACGCTGACCACCCGAACCGGTATGGCCGCAACCCCGGCCGGCTTTTCACTGCCCGAACGACTGGACAACCACAGGGCAGCACCTGCCAGGGCGAGGAGGAGGGTGCAGATCACAAGGGTACGGGAGTTGATTCGCATGCTTGCCGGGCACCGCTGGCAGAGGGGTCATGCCTAGTTTATAGCGGCTCGATCAGGTCAGCAGCGTGACGGCTAACTGACAGCGCGGACAGCTTGTAGGGGAGGGTAATGGCCAATTGCCAATTATCCTGAGCTGGATCAATAAATCGGGCCAATTTGTCACTAGAGTCGTACGCCCTGCCGATTCTCCCAATAACAACGAGTGCCTCCGATGAAGAGCAATATGCCTGTGACCGGTCGCAATGTGGATTATCCCGGTGACGCCAATATCCTTTCCACCACTGATCTCTCCAGTGTAATCACCTACGCCAATGACGACTTCGTCAAGATCAGCGGTTTCAGCCGTGAAGAACTGATGGGCAGCGCGCACCATATCGTGCGCCATCCGGATATGCCGTCACAGGCATTCGAACAGATGTGGCAGACGCTCAAACGCGGCCAGTCGTGGATGGGGCTGGTGAAGAACCGTTGCAAGAGTGGCGATCACTACTGGGTCAGCGCTTTCGTTTCGCCCATCGCCAGTCAGGGTCATACGGTGGAGTATCAATCGGTACGGACCAAACCCAGCGTCGAGCAGATCGAGGCTGCCGAGCGCTGTTATGCACAGCTGCGCAGTGGGCGCCAGGCCTGGTGGCAACGTTTACCGGTGCTGGGGCTTGGCTGGCAACTGTGGGCAGGGGTGACACTTGGGGTGGTGCTGGCCTCGGCGCTCACGCGCTGGTTGCTGCCGGTATTGCCCTGGCAAGGCGTGCTGGAGGTGCTGCTGGCCAGTGCTTTGAGTGCGTTGGTGATTCTTGCCGTGCTCAAGCCGTTTCAGCGTCTGTGTGCCGAAGCCCTGACCATCGCCGATAACCCGCTGAGCCAGCAGTTGTATACCGGCCGACGCGATGGCATTGGCCAGATCGATTTCGCCCTGCGTATGCTCAAGGGCCAGCTCGGTGCGGTGGTCGGGCGCATCGGTGACACTTCCCGGCGCCTGGCCGGACACAGCGGCTCGCTGGCGCAATCGCTGCAAAGCAGTCACAGCAACAGCCTCGAGCAGCAGGGCGAGGCCGACCAGATCGCTACCGCAATCAACCAGATGGCCGCCAGCGTCGCCCAGGTCGCCAGCAATGCCCAGCAAGCCTCCCAGGCCGCCGATCAGGCCGAAGGCGAAACCCGTGCCGGGCATCAGCTGGTCGACCTCAACCGTAGCGCGATCCAGGAACTGGCCAGCTCGCTGGATGCCGCCACCGAGGTTATCCACACCCTGCAGAACCACAGCAGTGAGATCACCGGGGTGGTGGAGGTGATTCGCGGGATCGCCGAGCAGACCAACCTGCTGGCACTCAATGCCGCTATCGAGGCGGCTCGGGCGGGGGATCAGGGCCGTGGTTTTGCTGTGGTCGCCGATGAGGTGCGTAGCCTGGCGCAGCGTACAGCGCAATCAACCCACGAGATTCAGCGCATGATCAGTGTCCTGCAGGTCGGTGCTCGCGATGCGGTGCAGGTGATGCAGCAGAGCAGCGAGCATGCCGGGCACAGCGTCGATCAGGCCCGGCGTGCGGCCAGCGCGCTGGACGGCATCAGCCTGCGGGTCAAACAGATCAGCGAGATGAGTGTGCAGATCGCGGCGGCGGTGGAACAGCAGAGCCAGGTCAGCGAGAGCATCAACTGCAACATCATCAGTATTCGCCAGGCCAGCGAGTCAACGGTGCAGGTCGGTCAGCAGAGCCACCTCAGCGCCAGCGACGTGGCCGCACTGGCCGAGGATTTGCGGCGCCTGGCCGCCGAGTTCTGGCGGCGCTGCCATTGAGGCTGATCAAAAACCGATGAAGCTGTAGTGCCCGGCCGCTTCACTGCGGAACCGGGCACCGCAGGCCTCGAGTTGTTCGCACAGCTGCGGGTCAAGCACATGCAGGGTCCAGGGCGCGATCTGTCCCTCGGGGCGGACTTCTTGCAGTGCCCGGGCCAGGGCCTGGGTGTCAGGCAAATAGGCGGTGAAGCCGTTACCTTTCACGGCGCTGGTATCAATGCCCAGTGCCTGGCAGATGGCAACTTTGCCACGGATATCGTCGCGGTCGGCCTGGCGCGAGCGTTCGATCAATTCGGCCAGGCGCCGGTCGACCAGGTGCTGGCCGTGGATCAACGGCGGGCCGCTTTGCCAGGCTTCGCCGGGGCAGTCCTTGGCTTCGGGGCGCAAGGGGATGTGCGGGTTGATTTCCATCGGATAGATGCGGCACACCAGTGGCCGGATTTCGTAGATGGTGCAACGGTCGTCGGCATCCAGGTTGCGGCAGCGTTCGGGGTTGAAGGCGGCGAAGGTGATCGCCACATGCGCCTCGGTGCTACCGCACGGCACCGGCCAGGAACGACGCAAGGCATGCTCGCGCTGATCGGCGGGCAAGCCCAGGCCGTTGGCCAGGAAGGCTTCGACCAGGACGATGACCTGGCCGCCGGAGCTCGTCCATTGGCGGGCTTCGCTCAGGGTCAGGGGGACGTGGTGGCCAGTGCAGCATTTGCCGCAGCCGGTGCAGTCGAAGCGGATATCGCCAGTTTGGGCAGTGTTCACGGTTTAGCGGGGACTCGATAGACAATGGACTCGATTGTGCCTGAGGTTCAGGCACTTTCAAGCACAACCCTCAGCGCTTGGGTGTCAGCCTTCTGCGAAAGCCACGGCGCGGGCGGCGACGATCAGGCAATCGGTCAGGTCCGGTGAGGAGAACTTGGTCAGCACCGCATTGGCCCCGGCGAGCCTGGCCTTTTCGCTGTTCATGGCACTGTCCAGAGAGGTATGCAGCAGTACATAGAGGTGCTTGAAGTCCGGGGTGTCGCGCAGGGTGCGGGTGAAGGCGTAGCCGTCCATTTCGGACATTTCGATATCCGAGACCACCACGTTGATTTCCTGCTCGGTGCCTTGCAGCTCCAGCAGGGTGTTGATCGCATCCTTGGCACTGCGCGCGGTGTGGCATTCGATCCCGAGGCTGCGCAGGGTGTGCACCGATTGCTGCAGGGCGACCTGGCTGTCATCGACCACCAGTATATTGGTGGCGGCCAGCAGCGACGCATCATCCGCGCTCAACTCGCTGGTGAGCACTTCGTGAGCAGGCGGGGCGATGCCATGGATGACTTTTTCGATGTCGAGCACCTGCACCAGGGTGTTGTCGACCCGGGTGACGCCGGTGATGAACGACTTGCTGCCCGAACCATAGGGCGGCGGTTTGATGTCGGTGCTCAGGCAATGCACGATCTTGCTCACCGCCTGCACATGCAGGCCCTGCTTGGAACGGCTGATGTCGGTGACGATCAGGCAACCGCCCTGAGGATCTTCCAGTGGCCGTTCGCCAATGGCGCGGGACAGGTCGATCACCGACAGCGAGTTGCCACGCAGGGTGGCCACGCCTTTGACGTGGGGGTGCGACTCCGGCAGTTTGGTCAGCGGCGGGCAGGGAATGATTTCACTGACCTTGAGCAGGTTGATCGCCATCAGCTTGCCACTGCGCAGAGTGAACAGCAGCAACGACAGCGAGTCCGCGCGGGCATTTTGCGAGGCCATAGGCACCTTCAGGACAGATTGAAATGGGGATATGCCGGGTTATCGACCCGCCAGTCCGTGGCTTTAATCGCTTGCACAAATCAGCGTAGACCCAGGCGCTTGGCCAGGCGACCGAGATTGGCGCGGTCCAGGCCCAGTTCGCGGGCGCTGCTGGCCCAGTTGTGCTGATGGCGCTCAAGGCAGGCCTGGATCAGCTGGCGCTGGTAATCATCGAGGGCCTGGCGCAGGTCGCCGCCAGGCAGGGGCACTTCGGCAGGTAGCGGTGCCTGGCTATGATTGGTTACAGGCTCGACAGGTCTCAGGTCCAGGTCGGCAGCATCCAGGGTCAGAATCTTCGGGCGCTGGCGGTGCTGGCCGAGGGCCTTGAGCGCCGAGCGGCCGATCAGGTGTTCCAGTTCACGCACGTTGCCCGGCCAGTCGTAGGCCAGCAGCGCGGCCTGGGCTTCAGCGCTCAGGCGCAGGCTGCCCAGGCCCATGCGCGAGCGATTCTGTTCGAGAAAGTAGCCGCTGAGCAGCAGCACATCGCGCCCACGTTCGCGCAGCGGCGGCACCAGCAGCGGGTAGACACTCAGGCGGTGATAGAAGTCGGCGCGATAACGTCCGCTGCGTACTTCATCGGCCAGGTCGCGGTTGGTGGCGGCGATCAGACGTACATCGACGCGGTGTTCCTGGTCTGAACCCAGTCGCTGCAATTGCCCGCTCTGCAGCACGCGCAGCAGCTTGGCCTGTACCGTCAGCGACAGCTCGCCGACTTCGTCGAGAAACAGCGTACCGCCGTTGGCCAGTTCGAACTTGCCACGGCGTTCACCGACGGCGCCGGTAAAGGCGCCGCGCACATGGCCGAACAGCTCGCTCTCTACCAGGGTGTCGGGCAAGGCTGCGCAGTTGAGGCTGATCATCGGCTTGTCGGCACGGCTTGAGGTCTGATGGATGGCCTGGGCCACCAGCTCTTTGCCGACCCCGGTTTCACCGGTGATCAGCACGGTCAGGTCGCTGCTGCCGACCAGCTGGATCTCCTCCAGCAGGCGTTTGTGCGCTTTGCTCTGACCGATCAGTTCCTTGTGCTGCTGGCCGCTGGCCTGGCGATACACTTCGGCGCGTTCATGCTCATCCTCGGCGCGCAACGCCAGACGCTCGATGCGTTCGGCGACGTTGACCGTGGCTTCTGCCAGGCTGGCAAAGGCTTGCAGGGCATCGAGTTCGACCTGCTGGAACTGCTCCGGGTCCAGCGCATCGAGGGTTATCAAACCCCAGGGCTGCTCATCGACGTACAGCGGGCAGCCCATGCAGTCGTGGACTTCCAGGTGCTGGTGCAGGCCTTCGACCAGGCCGTCGTAAGGGTCGGGCAGTTCGCTGTCGCTGGCAAAGCGGGTGGGCGCGCTGTTGCCGAGAATGGCCTCGAAGCGCGGATGTTCGTTGACCTTGAAGCGCCGCCCAAGGGTGTCGGTACTCAAGCCATCGACCGCCAGCGGCACCAGCCAGTCACCGTCCAGACGCAGCAGCGCGGCAGCGTCGCAGGGCAACAGGCTGCGCATGGCTTCGAGCAGGCGTCGGTAGCGTTCGCGTTCGGGCAGGTCGCGCGCCAGGTCGCTGACCAGCGGCAGTAGGGCGGTGAGCAGGGATTTTGCGGTCATAAAGACTCCTGTTGGTCTTATTGACTATATCGCATTCATGGTCTTTATGACTCTATAAAATATAACTCGTTGATTTATAACGATTTTAAAGTTGGCATGGAAACTGAATTAACCAACGCATTCATCAAGAAGCCACAGGCTCAGGAGTCATTCATGCTCAATGCCCAGGATCGTGCAATCGTCAAAGCCACTGTTCCCCTGCTGGAAAGCGGCGGTGAGGCGCTGACCACTCACTTCTACAAACTGATGCTCAGCGAATACCCGGAAGTGCGCCCGCTGTTCAACCAGGCGCACCAGGCCAGCGGCGACCAGCCTCGGGCCCTGGCCAACGGTGTACTGATGTATGCCCGGCACATCGACCAGCTCGAACAGCTCGGTGGCCTGGTCGGCCAGATCATCAACAAGCATGTGGCCTTGCAGATCCTTCCGGAACATTACCCGATCGTCGGTAGCTGCCTGCTGCGCGCCATCGAAGAAGTGCTCGGCAAGGAAATCGCCACCCCTGAAGTGATTGCTGCCTGGGGCGCCGCTTACCAGCAACTGGCCGATATCCTCATCGGTGCCGAAGCCGACATCTATGCTCAGAAAGCCGCCGCTCCGGGTGGCTGGCGTGGTGCGCGCGACTTCAAACTGGTGCAGCGCGTCGACGAAAGCAGCGAGATCGTTTCCTTCTACTTCGCTCCGCTCGATGGTGGTGCGATTCTCAGCGCCGAGCCCGGTCAGTACATCGGCCTGCAGCTGTTCATCGACGGCGTGGAACAGCGCCGTAACTATTCGCTGTCGGCCCTGAGCAATGCCGGTCAGTACCGCATCAGCGTCAAGCGCGAGGCCGGTGGCAAGGTTTCCAACTACCTGCACGAGCAACTGGCCGTGGGCGACACCATCAAGCTGTTCCCGCCATCGGGCGAATTCACCTTGAGTGCCAGCGACAAGCCGCTGGTGCTGATCAGCGGCGGCGTCGGCATCACCCCGACCTTGCCGATGCTGGAAGCGGCGCTGGAAAGCGGGCGTCTGGTGCACTTCATCCACTGTGCACGCAACGGTGCGGTGCACGCGTTCCGTGACTGGGTCGATGGTCTGGCGGCGCGTTACCCGCAGGTCAAACGCTTCTACTGCTATGCCGAAGACGATGGAGTCAGTGAACCTGCCGATGCCGTTGGCCTGCTGACTGCCGACCAGCTGAACGAATGGCTGCCGCAGGAGCGTGACCTGGATGCCTACTTCCTCGGCCCGAAAGGCTTCATGGCCACGGTCAAGGGACACCTCAAGGGCCTCGGCGTTCCTGAGAAGCAGAGCCGCTACGAGTTCTTCGGCCCGGCTTCGGCACTGGAATAACACGGTTTTTCCAACCTACGGTTGAAAGCACAAGGCACAGCCAGCGATGGCTGTGCCTTGCGGCGTTTGGTCACCTTCTCAAACACAGCCCCTGGCCTTTTTACTGCATGCAGAAAAAGCGTCATGCGTGTGGCGCATCATCCTCCCAGCCGTATCAAGGAAAGCGAAATCGTGAACATCAAATGGGCAGACAAACTGCGCAAAGGCCTGCATGGCTCGGCGGACTCGCTGGGCAACCTCTGCGTCGAAGCATTTCACTACCTAGCCCTGTTCGGTATCGGTGCGATAACTGCCTATGCGGCGGTGGCGACCTTCATCGATATGCTCGGCAAGGGCGGCGTCAGCGTCGATGACATCCTGCTGCTGTTCATCTACCTCGAGCTGGGGGCGATGGTGGGGATCTACTTCAAGACCAACCACATGCCGATCCGCTTCCTGCTTTATGTAGCGATCACCGCACTGACGCGCCTGCTGATCGGCGACGTCTCGCACCATAAAGCGCCGGATGTCGGTTTGCTGTATGTGTGTGGCGGGATTTTGCTGTTGGCGTTTGCGATTCTGGTGGTGCGTTATGCCTCGTACCAATACCCCTCGACCAAGGCTATTGATGCGAGCGGCAAAGAGATCGAAGAAAGCAAGTAACATCCGGTGGGGTGGCGGTCTGTGGGAGCGGGCTTGCCCCGCGATGCGATGTGACTGAAACACTGCAATCGCGGGGCAAGCCCGCTCCCACCGGGTCTGGTTTCAAGGCAGTTGTTGCAATAAAAAAGGCGAGCCCACCGGGCTCGCCTTTTTACCGTCTGCGTTATGTCATTCAGCTAATACTGCGAGCTTGCTCGTTCTCCAGAAATTCTTCCTGTAGCAAACCGTCGTTCTGGGCGCCGTCAACGCTTTGCTGGGTCACCGCACGTTTGCTGCGCAGCTTGCCGTAGAAGTGCTCCAGAGCGTGGTTGAGCTTGATCGCGGCACCCTCGACAGCCTGGTCGAGGGACGCGGATTTGTGGCTCACGGAAATCGGTTGATGGCCTTTTGGGCGTGCCTCCATCTGGCAGCGTTTGTCGTGCGGACCTGGCTTGTCGCCATTCTCGTCGCGCAGGTGGACCTCGACGCGGGTGAGGTCTTCATCAAATCGTTCGAGCGTGCTTTCTACGGTGCTGCGGACCCACTCTTCCAGTCGAATGTTGCCTTGAATATGGTTGTCGCTATTGACTTGGATTTGCATAGTTCAATCCCTTATTCAGCTAGCTCGCAAGAGAATCGATGGGGCCTTTGCGGCCTGTGGAAACCATCGCCTCTTGACTACAAGGTCAGGCACTTGGCGCAACATTTCAAGTCCTTTTGAAAGATAAATTTCTTGTTGCAAAAAGCCCGGCTTCGGCCGGGCTTTTGCATGCGCTGGATCAAAACGCGACGGAGGTCTGCAGGTATACCGTACGAGGTTCACCGACGTACTTGCCCTTGTTGTTGTCATCAAAGGAGCGCGTGTAGTACTGGTGATTGAAGATGTTTTTCACCCCGACGGCGACGTTCAGGTTCGACAGTTGCGGGCCGAAATCATAGGCCGCGCGGCTGCTGAACAGCATGTAGCCAGGGATGCGTCCGGTGCTGCCATCGGCACTTTCGCTGGAGGTATTGGCGTTGTCGGCGTACTGGTCGCTCTGATAGGTGCTGTCCAGGTTCAGCTGCCACCGGCCTTCGGTGTAGGCAACGCCGAGGGTGCCTTTGTGACGTGACGAGAAGGGTACACGATTACCCTTGTTCGGCCCGTCTTCACGGATTTTCGCATCAACAAAGGCGTAGGTTGCATACACGTCGAAACCGGCCAGGGCAGGGTTCAGGCCCTCGAGGGCGTACTTGACGCTGGTCTCGATACCCTGGTGGCGGGTTTCGCCGCGGGCAATCACCGAGTCGTTGGTCTGGTTGCTTTCGTACTGGTTGTCGAAGTTGATCAGGAATGCACCGATCTCGGCCTGCAGCAGGCCATCGTCATAGCGCGTACCCAGCTCCCAGGTCCGGGCTTTTTCCGGTTTGACTTCGCCGCTGCTGACGCGGTTGGGCATCTGGCTGTACTGCACACTGCCGAAGGAACCTTCGGTGTTGGCATACAGGTTCCAGCTGTCGGTCAGGTGATACATCACGTTCAACGCCGGCAGGGTGGTGTTGTAGTCGCCCTGGTAGTGCTGGCCAGTGAGGTTGTTGTTCTGCTCGGAATCGATCATCTCGTAGCGGATGCCCGGGGTGATGGTCCACTGGCCGATGTCGATGCGGTCATCGAGGAACAACGCATGGGCTTCGGTGCTGCCGCGGGTGTCGCGGTCGTTGCGGCTGGCGGTGGTTGGCAGCTGGTTGGCGCTGATCGGTTCGCGGTAGCGCAGCTCGTGGCCGGCTTCGTTGATGTAGCGGTAGCCGACTCCGACTTCATGCCAACTCTCACCGAGCGCGAAGCCCTGGGAGAAGCGCGTTTCGATCCCGCGTACCCAGTATTCACGCGGCGACAGCGAAACGAAGCTGCCCTGGTCCAGATAGCCGCTGCGCAGGGTCTTGGTGAAGAAGCTGTTGACGCTGAACTGACGGGCATCTTCCTTGTAGTCGTAACCGAAGTTGAACATCGTCCGGCGGCCCCAGAACTTGTCCTGCAAGCGGGTCGACTGATACGGATCGGCATCGTAATCGGCGACGTTCAGGCCGCCGGGCATCTGCGCTTCACCCTCGTAGTACTGGGCCATGGCGTGCAGGCTGTTGGCTTCGTCGAGCTGCAGTTTGCCCTTGAGGATCAGGTCGTCGATCTGTGTGTCGCTGTGCTCGCGCCAGTCGCCACCGCGGGTGCCGGAATAGAGCAGCGCGCCGCCCAGGCCGTTGTCATTGGTGCCACCGGCGAGCAGGTTGGCGCTGGTCTTGAAGCCGTCGTGGCTGGACGACGGGCTGGTCTGGGTCTGGAAGCCGGCTTTGACCGTCGGCTCATCAGGAATCGCGCGGGTCACGAAGTTGACGATACCGCCGACGTTCTGCGGGCCGTAGCGCACCGCACCGCCGCCGCGCACGACGTCTACCGCATCCATGTTGCCCATGCTGATCGGGGCGAACGACAGCTGTGGCTGACCATAGGGTGCAAAGGGCACCGGGATGCCGTCCATCAATACCGTGGAGCGCGATGCCAGACGCGGATTGAGGCCGCGGATGCCGAAGTTCAGCGCCATGTCATGGCTGCCGGTGCCGTTGTTTTCAGGGGCGTTGACCCCGGGAATGCGGTTGAGCACTTCTCGGGCGGTAGTGGCGCCTTGACGTTCGAATTCTTCGCGACGGATGACATCGCGGGCACCGGGATGCTCGAAGACATTGTCCTGTTCAGCTGCCCCCAGCCAGTCGCCGACCACGGTCGACGTACCCAGCTCTACAGGCGCGTTGGCAGTGGCTGCCGGTTGCAGGCTGAAGGCGTTTTCACCTTCGGCACGGGCCTGCAGGCCGCTGCCCTGGAGCAGGATATCCAGTGCCTGTTGCGGGCTGTACTGGCCGTCCAGGCCCGGGCTCTGCACACCGCTGGTGACCTGGGAGCCGAACGAGATCAGCACGCCGCTTTCCCGGCCGAACTGGTTCAGGGCGCTTTCCAGCGACATCGGCGCGATGTGGTAGCTGCGTGCTGCAGGCGCGTCAGCCAGGGCTGGGACGGCGGCAACGCTCAGGCCAGCGCCGAACAGGAATGCACGAAGGGCTTGAGCAAGTGGGCTCGGGCGAAGGGGCATGCAAGGGGTCCTTGAGAAGGTCAAAGCAAAGGGTTCTGCCTTCTCTGTCACGCGAGATGAAAAAACGGCTCAGGTGTTTTGAAAATTTTTCAGGCCCGTGCTTCGACACTGACCCAGTAGCGCGTAAAGCGCCGGACCCGTACCGGCAAGGCAATCTCGAGCAGGTCGAGGATGCGTTCGCTGTCGGCCAGTGGATAACTGCCGGAAATCAGCAGCTCGGCGACTTCGGGGGCGCAATTGAGCTGACCTCGGCGATAGCGGCCCAGCTCATCGAGAAAGTCACCAAGGCGCATATGTGCAGCCACCAGCATGCCATCGACCCAGGCCCCGGCATTGCTGTCGAGCAGTTGGCTGGCCTGCCACTGCGGGCCATTGAAGCGTGCTTGCAGGCCAGCGGCCAGGCTGTTGCCGGCCAGGCTGGCGCTGCCTTGATGGACGCTGAGCAGGCTGTAGTGCTCGAACTGACGCAGGTTGTAACGACCACCGCTCAGTTGCAGCAGGCCGAAATCGCTGAGCAAACGCAGAGGCCGGGCATCCTCGGCGACGGTGAGCTGGATTTCCCCTTCGAGCAGGCGCACCAGACGTTGCTCGGCATCGAAGCGCACATCGGCGGCGCTGCGGGTGTTCAGGTGCAGCTGGCTGCCATCGTCCAGTTGCTGACGCCGCCGTTCGCCCACCGGGCTGCGGTAGTCGGCAAGCAGGCTGGGCAGCGGATTGTGCGGTTGCAGGGTCAGGCCGGCAGCGCCGCCGACACCGAGAATCAGCAAGGTCTTCAGTGCCCGCCGGCGGCTGGCCGAACGCGGTGCCTGCAACGCCGCATGGGCCAGTGGCGAAGACAACCCGCGCAAACGCTGGTTGACCCGCTGGATATGCTCCCAGGCCCGGCGATGTTCTTCATGGGCTTGCAGCCATTGCTGCATGGCCTGCTGCTGGCGCGGATCGAGTGCGCCGCCTTGCAGTTCGATCAGCCAGTGCACGGCCTGTTCGGCCACCTGCGGCGAGAATTCCTGATGGGCGCTGTTCACAGGGCGAAGTAACAGCGCATGGCCGCCTTGTTCAGGTAGCGCTTGACCGTGGCCAGGGAGATGTTCAGCTGCGCGGCGATTTCGCCGTAGCTCAAACCGTCGACCTGAGCCAGCAGGAACGCGCGTTTGACCAACGGCGCCAGGCCATCGAGCAGGCGGTCAAGCTCCAGCAGGGTCTCGAAGATGATCGCGCGATGCTCTTCCGAGGGCGCCAGCTCTTCCGGCAATTGCGCCAGCGCCTGGTAGTAGGCGCGCTCCAGGTCCTGACGCCGGTAGTGGTTGCACAGCACCCGCTTGGCCACGGTGGTGAGGAACGCCCGCGGCTCGTTGAGCACCGGTGTTTCGCGGGCCTGCAGCAAGCGCATGAAGGTGTCCTGGGCCAGGTCGGCGGCGTTGTCCGGGCAGCCCAGGCGCCGCCGCAGCCAACCGGTCAACCAGTTGTGATGGGCGTGGTAGAGGCCTTCGAGCGAGGAAGAAGAGGCACTGGGCACCGTGAACACTCCGGCGCCAGAACGCGCAACAGAATAAGAATTGTTCTCATTGTAGTGTTTTCGCGGGCTGTTCGGCAATCAGCCGCTGACTGACGGCAAAAGCGCAGGACGGAAAATGTAAATAACGTAAATAAACTGTACTCTCATTTGAGAATAAATAGCATTCGCTCCCTAAGTGGTTTACCAAACCTTTACATTTCTCAGGGAGAGCTCTACGTGTCCCCGCTTTTTACTCGATCCTGCCTCGCCATTACCCTCTGCTCGTTGTACTCCGCCCAGGCCAGTGCCGAAGGCCAGAAGCCCATGGAGCTGGACAACGTGGTGGTTACCGCCTCGGGTTTCTCCCAGCAGATCAAGGATGCCCCGGCGTCGATTTCGGTGATTACCCGCGAGCAGATCGAGAACAAGTCCTACCGTGATGTGACCGATGCCCTGAAGGATGTGCCGGGTGTAGTGGTGACCGGTGGCGCCAGTTCCAGCGACATCAGCATCCGCGGCATGGCCTCCAAGTACACGCTGATGCTGGTCGACGGCAAGCGCCAGGACTCGCGGGCGACCCGTCCGAACAGTGACGGTGCCGGGATCGAGCAAGGCTGGATGCCGCCGCTTGAGGCGATCGAACGCATCGAGGTGGTCCGTGGGCCAATGTCGTCGCTGTACGGCTCCGACGCCATGGGCGGGGTGATCAACATCATCACCCGCAAAGTGACCCCCAACTGGTATGGCGGCGTGCGCAGCGAAGCGACCTTCCAGGACCGCTCCGATTCGGGCGACTACAACAGTACCAGCGCCTTCGTCTCCGGGCCGCTGATCGAGAACCTGGTCGGCTTGCAGCTCTATGGGCAAACGTCGAATCGTGACGAAGACGACTTTACCAACGGCTTCAACGAACAGCACACCGACAGTGGTACGGCCAAGCTGTCGTTTACGCCTGATGAGCACAACGACATCACCTTCGAGGCAGGCAAGTCCGAGCAGGACCGTTACGCCCACAAAGGCAAGTCGGCGCGATCTTCCGACAGCTTCAGTGACTATGAGCGCACCAACTTCGCGATCAGCCACTCCGGGCGTTGGGAAACCATCACCACTGACACCTACATCCAGCGCGAGAAAATCGAAAACCCGGGCCGGCGTATGGAGCTGGAAAACACCGTGCTCAACTCGCAGGTGTCGTTCTTCAGCGATTCGCACATCACCACCATTGGCGGCTCGTATAAATACGAAGACCTGAGCGATGAAGGTAACCAGTTGGCTGCGGCGTCCGACGTTAACCAGCTGACGCGCTGGTCGTGGGCACTGTTTGCCGAAGATGAATGGCGCCTGACCGAGTCCTTCGCCTTGACCGGCGGTATTCGCATGGACGAAGACGAAAACTACGGTACGCATTGGTCGCCACGCTTGTACGGCGTGTACCACCCGACCGAGCACTGGACCGTCAAGGGTGGTGTCTCCACTGGCTACCGTTCGCCGGACATCCGTGCCGCAGTGAATGACTGGGGCCAGATCACCGGTGGCGGTGGTGACCCGGCGATCATCGTCGGTAACTCCAATCTCAAGCCGGAGAAGAGCGTCAGTCAGGAGATCGGCGTGATCTGGGACAGCCTGGAAGGGGTCTCCACCGGTCTGACTGTGTTCAACACCGACTTCAAAGACAAGATCACCGAAACCCGTCGCTGCACCGACAGCACTGGCGGAGCCTCGGGTCAGTGCCAGATCGGCGGCACCTCGTACAAGTTCATCAGTGACCGGGTGAACGTTGATGAAGCGCAGATGCGTGGTATTGAAGCGACCCTGGACTGGGAAATTACCCAGGCCCTGAAGCTTGCCACCAACTACACCTTCACCGACTCCGAACAGAAGAGCGGCCCGCAAAAGGGCAAGGCCCTGAACCAGATGCCACGGCACATGGTTAACGCCACCCTGGACTGGCAGACCACCGACCAACTGGGTACCTGGGCGCGCCTGAACTACCGCGGCAAGACCTCTGACTACCTGGGTCGCACCACCATGTCCGATGGCACGCCGTCCTACACCTTCGTCGACCTCGGCGGCACCTACCGGGTGACCAAGAACGTGAAACTACTGGCCGGTGTCTACAACGTGTTCAACAAGGAAGTCGACTACGAGAACTACCAGACCGTGCTGGATGGCCGCCGCTACACCGTGGGCGTCGACCTGTCGTTCTGAGGATGAGGCCAGCGGCTTTGCCTATGAGAATATAAATCATTACTATTGGTAGTTCTTCACCAGGAATGGATGCCATGAAAAGCAAAGCCGCCGGGCTGCCCCTCAGTTATCGCCTGGCCGTGACCTCACGTTGCCTGGCCGCCGTATTCGGTGGCTATCTGCTGGCGGCGATGGCCAGCGTTTGTATCACCCTGCTGGCGCCGATGCCCAAGGCTGAAGCGGTGGTCAGCGGCATGATGCTGTCGTTTCTGTTCTACCTGGTGGCCTTTCTCTGGTGCTTTGCCAGTCGTAGCGCCTGGCAGGCCTGGCTGGGTGTGTTGCTGCCGAGCCTGGTGCTGGGCGTGATCAATGGACTGGCCTACTGGATGAAAAACTGATGAAAGAGGGCTTTCGCCAGGCCATGGCCTGGCTGCACACCTGGACCGGGCTGATCTTCGGCTGGCTGTTGTTTGCGATTTTCCTCACCGGGACCATGTCCTACTTCAAGGAGGAGATCAATCACTGGGCCCAGCCCGAGGTACCGGTTCGAGCGCATGATCCGCTGGCCAGCCTGACGCTGGCGCAGAACTACCTGCAGGAGCACGCACCCAATGCCGGCAGCTGGTTCATTCGCCTGCCGGAAGCACGCGAGCCGGGCCTGAGTGTCGGCTGGCGGGTAGAGGGCGCCGGGCGCCGAGGCTTCATTGAAAAAAACCTCGACCCTGCCACTGGCGCAGAGGTCCAGGCCCGCGAGACTCGCGGCGGCGATTTCTTCTACCGCTTCCACTTTCAGCTGGAGATGCCTCATCCCTGGGGCCGCTGGCTGTCGACTTTCGCCGCGTTCATCATGCTCCTGGGGCTGGTGACCGGCATCATTACCCACAAGAAGATCTTCAAGGAGTTCTTCACTTTCCGCCCAGGCAAAGGCCAGCGCTCCTGGCTGGATGGCCACAATGCCATCGGTGTGCTGGTGTTGCCGTTTCACTTGATGATCAGCTACAGCAGCCTGGTGATCTTCATGTCGCTGGTGATGCCGGCCAGCATCATTGCCAGCTATGGCGATAACACCCGGGCTTACTTCAATGATCTGTTCGGTGCGTCCGAAGAGGTCAAGGTGGCCGGTGTTGCCGCGCCGTTGCTGCCGCTGCCGGCGCTTTACCAGGCGTTCCAGGAACAGGCGCCGGGCAGCCGCCACGGCTGGATCGAAGTGCAAAACCCGGGTGATCAGAATGCCCGCGTGCGTTTCTCCCGGCATGGCGGTGATGGCATTGCCTATCAGCGTGGTGGTGGCTGGGTGTTCGATGGCGTCAATGGCACGCTGCAAAACGACAGCAAAACCGAAGCTGTCCCGGTGGTGATTGCCGGCGGTATGTACGGCCTGCACATGGGCATGTTCGCCGGCCCCTGGCTGCGCTGGCTGTACTTCTTCTTCGGCGTGGCCGGCACGGCGGTGATCGGTACCGGTCTGGTGCTGTGGCTGGGCAAGCGTCAGCTCAAACACGCCAAGAGCGGCACACAGCCCTTCGAGTTGCGTCTGGTGGAGGTGTTGAACATCGCCAGCATGAGCGGCCTGTTGCTCGGTGTCGCGGCCTTCTTCTGGGCCAATCGCTTGCTGCCGGTGGGTCTGGAAGGCCGTGCCGGGTGGGAAGTGAACAGTTTCTTCCTGCTCTGGACGCTGTCGCTGATGCACGCCATGCTGCGACCGGGGCGTCGCGCCTGGGCCGAGCAACTGGGACTGGCTGCGCTGCTGTGGGCCGGCTTGCCGCTGCTCAATCAATTGAGCACAGGCCAGGGCTTGATTCATTCGATCCCGGCTGGCGATTGGGCCATGGCCGGATTCGACCTGACGGCGCTGGGCTGCGGCCTGTTCTTCGCCTGGGGCGCGCGCAAGATGTGGCGCCCGCCGGTGCTGGTCGCCAAGCGTGCGCCGAAGGCGGCGAAAGCAGCCAGCGCCAACCTGATCGAAAGTGAGGTGAGCTGATGCTGGCCGTTACCCTGTTTGGTTTTGCCGGCTTCGCCTGCCTGTGTCTGGCCATGGAGAAACACTACAAGGACCTGCTCGAAACCGCGCCCAGCGCGGCGCGTTTGCGCATCCTGCGAATCGCTGGCTGGTTGTTGCAGTTGCTGGCGCTGTCACTGGCTGTGCATAACAGCGGCTGGGCCATGGGCCTGGTCGAGCTGTTTGCGGTGTTGATGGCGGGCGTTACGCTTTGGGTGTTCCTGCTGCCTTATCAACCACGGCTGTTGCTTGGGCTGCTTGGGCTTAGCCTGGTACTGGGGCCAGTGTTGTTGATGTTGCCCGGCTAGGCTGATCTAGCACCTGAAGGCCGCCCGGTAGGCACCGGGCGTTGCCCCCAGGGCCTGGCGAAAGCGGTTGCTGAAGTGGCTGGCGCTGGCAAAGCCGCACTGCAAGGCGACTTCGCCCAAAGGCAGTTCGCCAAAGCGCAGTAGTTTACGTGCCGTGGCCAGGCGCCGGGCCAGCAGGTATTGGTGCGGTGGCAAACCGAAGCTTTCGCGGAACATCCGCGCGAAGTGGTACTCGGACAAATTGCACAGAGCAGCCAGTTCACCCAGGCTTATGGCCTGATCCAGATGCCCTTCGATGTAGTCGCTCAACTGTCGGCGCTGATGCGCAGCCAGACCACCTTTGAGGCGCAAGCCCTGACGCAGGCCGACCTGGCTGAGGACGGCGTGGTCGAGAATTTCATGCGCCAGCGTGCTGGTCAGCAAACGTTCCCCCGGCTCGTCCCAGTCCATTGCGATCAATTGGCGAAAGCGGCGCGCTTGCTCGGGGTCGTCGAGGAATGTTGCTTCCTGCAATTGCAGTTCACGCGGTTCGCGGTCGAGCAGGCTGATGCAACCGAGGGCGAACTGCTCCTGGCTGATATACAGGTGCGCCAAACGGATCGAGCCATTGACCACCCAATGCGACGCCGACCCTGCAGGCATGATGCACAGTTTGTCGGGCGCGCCTTTGTGGCTGGGCTGGTCACGGCGGAAGGTGCCGGTGCCGTCGGCGATGTAGCAGGACAGGGTGTGGTGGGTCGGTGCTTCGTAGTCGCGGGCGTCGTGACGGTTGTTCCACAAGGCTGCTGCCAGGCCGTCACCCAGGTGCGCGCTGTGCTCCAGACGGGCATGGGGTGAGTCGTGCATGGCTTTGAAAACTTGCAGCTGGTCCAACGCGTTCATGTGCGCTACCTCTGGCCGTCATCCTACTCCGCTGCACAACGGCTGACAGCAGCAGGCGCAGCAAAAGCGCAAGAATCTGCAAGCGCGCTCGGCCCGTTCGCCCGGAGACTGGCGGCCTGGATGCGAGGAGCGCTGCCATGAACCTGTCGTTGTACCTGCTGACCGTATTGATCTGGGGCACCACCTGGATCGCCCTGAAACTGCAACTGGGCGTGGTCGCCATTCCCGTGTCGATTGTCTATCGCTTTGCGTTGGCCGGGCTGATCCTGTTCGCCATTCTGCTGCTCAGCCGTCGCCTGCAACCGATGAACCGGCGCGGTCATGGCATCTGCCTGGCCCAGGGCTTTTGTCTGTTCTGCGTCAACTTCATGTGTTTCCTCACAGCCAGCCAATGGATCCCCAGCGGTCTTATCGCCGTGGTGTTCTCCACTGCAACCTTGTGGAACGCGCTGAATGCCCGGGTGTTCTTCGGCCAGAGGATCGCCGCCAATGTCCTTGGTGGCGGTGCGCTGGGCTTGTGCGGGCTGGGCCTGCTGTTCTGGCCGGAACTGTCGGGCCATGCGGCGAGCCGTGAAACCCTGATTGGCCTGGCGTTGGCGCTGCTGGGCACCTTGTGTTTTTCGGCGGGCAATATGCTCTCCAGCTTGCAGCAAAAGGCCGGTCTGCGGCCTATGACCACCAATGCCTGGGGCATGCTTTATGGTGCCGGGATGCTTGCGGCGTACTGCCTGTTCAGCGGCATTCCTTTCGATATGGAATGGAATGCGCGCTACATCGGCTCGCTACTGTATCTGGTGGTTCCGGGCTCGGTGATCGGCTTTACCGCCTACCTGACCCTGGTCGGGCGCATGGGACCGGAGCGTGCGGCGTATTGCACGGTGTTGTTCCCGCTGGTGGCGTTGAATGTGTCGGCGTTCTACGAGGGCTATCAGTGGACGGCGCCTGCGCTGTCTGGACTGGTGCTGGTGATGCTGGGGAATGTGCTGGTGTTCAGGAAGCCCAAGGCCAAGGTGGCTACACCGGCTGTAGTCTTGAGGTAGCGGTTGTTTGTTATGGCCTCATCGCCGGCAAGGCCGGCTCCCACAGGGTTTGCACTGGCTCTGTGGGAGCCGGCCTTGCCGGCGATGAGGCCGGTAGTAACAGCAGGATTACTTCCACACCTGCGGATTCACCAGGTCCTTCGGTCGCTCACCGAGCAGGGCACTGCGCAGGTTATCGATGGCCCGGTTGGCCATGGCGTCGCGGGTTTCGGCGGTGGCCGAACCGACATGCGGCAGGGTCAGGGCGTTGGGCAGCTGGAAGAGGGGGGATTCAGTCAGCGGTTCCTTCTCATACACGTCCAGCCCGGCGCCACGAATGGTGCCGTTGCGCAGGGCCTCCACCAGCGCCGCCTCATCCACCACCGGCCCACGCGATACGTTGATCAGGAAGGCGCTGGGTTTCATCAGCTGCAGTTCACGGCTGCTGATCAAATGTTTGGTCTGGGCGCCAAGCGGCACCACCAGGCAGACGAAATCGGCTTCAGCCAGCAATTCATCCAGGCTGCGGAACTGGGCGCCGAGCTCCTGCTCCAGCGCAGTCTTGCGCGAGTTGCCGCTATAGATGACCGACATGTTGAAGCCGAAGCGCCCACGACGGGCAATGGCCGCGCCGATGTTGCCCAGGCCAACGATCCCCAGGGTTTTGCCGTGCACATCGCTACCGAACTGTGCCGGGCCGACGGTGGCCTGCCATTGCCCGGCCTTGGTCCAGGCATCGAGCTCGGCGACGCGGCGGGCGCTGCCCATGAGCAGGGCGAAGCCCAGGTCGGCAGTGCTTTCGGTCAGTACGTCAGGGGTGTTGGTCAGGGCAATGCCACGCGCATTGAAGTAGTTCAGATCGTAGTTGTCGTAGCCCACCGACACACTCGACACCACTTCCAGTTTACCGGCGTTGGCCAGCTGCGCCTCACCAAGCTTGCGGCCCACACCGATCAGGCCGTGGGCCTCGGGCAGGGCGTCGTTGAACTGGGCACTGATATCGCCGAGCTTGGGGTTCGGCACGATCACGTTGAAGTCTTGCTGCAGGCGTTCGACCATCGCCGGGGTGATACGGCTGAAGGCAAGGACGGTCTTTTTCATCGGCGAAATCTCTGCGGGCGGTGGAGAATGGGTAGCACGCTATCATTCTCCACCGCCTGTGTGCAGCAAGATTTCAGTTGGCGATCAGCAGCTCGTGGGTCTTGAGGTCCGCCTCATGGGCGGCGAGGATTTCCGGCAATGAGTTGCGCAGGTACTCGACCCAGGTCTTGATCTTGGCATCCAGATATTGGCGGGACGGATAGATCGCGTACAGGTTCAGCTCCTGCAAACGGTAATCGGGCATCACCCGTACCAGCGAGCCGTCACGCAGCCCGTCGATGGCCGAGTAGATCGGCAAGACACCGACGCCCATGCCACTGCGGATCGCAGTTTTCATCGCATCCGCCGAGTTCACCTGGAACGGCGCCTGGGTGATGTTCACCACTTCCTGGCCTTCCGGGCCGTCGAACAGCCATTTTTCCAGCGGGATCACCGGGCTGACCATGCGCAGGCAGGCATGGTTGAGCAGATCGCTGGGCTTGTGTGCGATGCCGTGGCGTTTCACGTAGTCGGGCGAGGCGCAGACGATGCTGTAGGTGATGCCCAGGCGCTGGGACACGAAGCCCGAATCCGGCAGCTCGCTGGCCAGCACGATGGACACGTCGTAGCCCTCGTCGAGCAGGTCCGGCACGCGGTTGGCCATGGTCAGGTCGAAGGTCACGTCCGGGTGGGTTTCGCGGTAGCGGGCGATGGCATCGATGACGAAATGCTGGCCGACGCCGGTCATCGAATGCACCTTCAGCTGCCCGGCCGGACGAGCATGCGCGTCGCTGGCCTCGGCTTCGGCTTCCTCGACGTAGGTGAGGATCTGTTCGCAACGCATCAAATAACGCTTGCCGGCCTCGGTCAGGGCAATGCGCCGGGTGGTGCGGTTGAGCAGGCGGGTTTGCAGATGGGCTTCAAGATTGGAGACCGCCCGCGAGACGTTGGCGGTGGTCGTATCCAGGTGCACAGCCGCGGCAGTAAAGCTGCCGACCTGGGCTACGCAACTAAAAGCACGCATGTTTTGCAGGGTGTCCATGGGTCGCTCTCAAAGTAGACGACAAATTGTGACATGAAGTAACCGAGGCGGTCTTCAGACTAAAGCCGGATTATCGCTGTTTTCGTAACAAAGATTCGCAGTAATACACGCTTATCGCCAGTGCGGCGGCCCCCTAGAATTGCGTCTCCAAGCGTCATCCACCTTCTACGTCGGGAATTCGCAGCTGTGCCGCGTCGCATCATCAGAGCGCTGAATGCGCTCAGTGTCTGTGCCCTTAGCTTGACCTTGAGCGGCTGTATCGGAACCTGGGGCATTGCCCCGCAAAGCAAGACGCTGCAAGCCAATACCCTGACCACCGACGAGGCGATCCGCGAGGCCGCCCGTGATGCCCACTGGCCTGACCAGCAGTGGTGGCGCGCCTATGGCGACCCACAACTGGACCGCTGGATCGCCCTGGCGGTCAACGACAGCCCGAGCATGGCCATGGCCGCTGCGCGAGTGCGTGAGGCCAAAGCCATGGCCGGGGTGGTCGAGTCTGCCGAAAAACTGCAGGTCAACGGCGAGTCGACGCTCAAACGCCATAACTGGCCGGAAGACCAGTTTTACGGCCCGGGGGCGTTGTCCGGGGCCAACACCTGGGACAACAACGCTGCCCTTGGCTTCAGTTATGCGCTGGACCTCTGGGGTCGCGAGCGCAATGCCAGCGAGCAGGCCGTGGACATGGCCCACATGAGCGCGGCGCAGTTGCGCCAGGCGCAGCTGGAACTGCAGAACAACATCGTCAAAGTGTACATCCAGCTGTCGCTGCACTTTGCCCAGCGCGATATCGTCAAGGCCGAACTCGAACAGCAGGAGCAGATCCTGGCCCTGGCCGAACGGCGCCTGGCCGGCGGTATCGGCACCCATTTCGAAGTCAGCCAGGCGCAGACGCCGCTGCCGGAAACCCATCGTCAGCTCGATGCGCTGAATGAAGAAATCGCCCTGGCGCGTAACCAGCTGGCGGCGTTGGCCGGTAAAGGCCCGGGCGAGGGCGCGCAATTGCAACGTCCGCAACTGGCCCTTGGTGCTGCGTTGAAACTGCCGTCGGCGTTGCCTGCCGAGCTGGTCGGCCAGCGTCCGGACGTGGTTGCCAGCCGCTGGCAGGTCGCGGCCCAGGCGCGTGGTATTGACGTCGCCCACGCCGGGTTTTTCCCTAACGTCGACCTGGTTGGCGGGCTCGGCTTCATGGCCACCGGCGGTGGTCCGCTGGAGTTCCTGACCGGGCGCAAGTTCAACTACAACGTCGGTCCCGCCATCAGCCTGCCGGTGTTCGATGGCGGCCGCCTGCGCTCGCAACTGGGTGTCGCCTCGGCCGGTTATGACATCGCCGTGGCGCGCTACAACCAGACCGTGGTCGAGGCGCTCAAGGGCATCTCCGATCAGCTGATTCGCCGCGAGTCGATGAACGAGCAGCAGCATTTTGCGGCCGAGTCGGTGGCGTCGGCGCAGAAGACCTACGACATTGCCATGATCGCCTTCCAGCGTGGCCTGACCGATTACCTCAATGTGCTCAACGCCCAGACCTTGCTCTTCCGCCAGCAGCAGATCCAGCAGCAGGTCCAGGCCGCCCGCCTGACCGCGCATGCCGAGCTGGTCACCGCCTTAGGTGGCGGCCTCGGCGCTGGCAACGATGTACCGGATGAAGACAAACAACAGGCGCCGAAAACCCCGGCGACCCTGGCCATCTTCGACAAGCCGGACCGTGCCGAATGAGCGCACTGACCCTGCCGTTTCGCTGGTTGGCAAGTCTTGAATGGCGTCGTGGTTTCTTTGAGTGGGCACGCACCGACGGGGTGACCTGGGTCTACATCATCAAGGTCCTCAGCGCCGCGTTCCTGACCCTGTGGCTGGCCATGCGCCTGGAGTTGCCGCAGCCGCGCACGGCGATGATCACCGTGTTCATCGTCATGCAGCCGCAGAGCGGGCACGTGTTTGCCAAGAGCTTCTGGCGCTTGCTCGGGACCTTGGCCGGCTCGTCGATGATGGTCACCTTGATCGCCCTGTTTCCGCAGAACACCGAACTGTTCCTGCCGAGCCTGGCGATCTGGGTGGGCCTGTGCTCGGCCGGTGCCATGCGCTATCGGACCTTCCAGGCCTACGGTTTCGTGCTGGCCGGTTACACCGCGGCGATGGTCGGGTTACCCGCTCTGGAACACCCGGACGGCGCGTTCATGGCGGCAGTCTGGCGGGTACTGGAAATCTCCCTGGGGATTCTGGTGTCGACCCTGGTCAGCGCCGCGATCCTGCCGCAGTCGGCCAGTGCGGCGATGCGCAATGCCCTGTACCAGCGCTTCGGGGTGTTCGCCGGTTTTGTCGTCGAAGGCCTGCGTGGCGACAGCCAGCGCGATCGCTTCGAAAGCAGCAACGTACGTTTTGTCGCTGAAGCGGTTGGCCTGGAAAGCCTGCGCAATGTCACTGCTTTCGAAGACCCGCACATGCGCCGACGCAATGGCCGGCTGGGGCGCATGAACAGCGAGTTCATGGCCATCACCACGCGCTTCAACGCCTTGCACCAGTTGCTTGAGCGCCTGCGCCTGCGCGGCCCGTTGCAGATCGTCACGGCGATCGAACCCGGCCTCAAGGCCTTGACCGAGCTGCTCGATGCCTATGCCGGGCGGGCGCTGACCAGTGCCGATGCCGCGCGCCTGGCCGAGCAACTGACGGCCTACAAGGAAGGCCTGCCGGAGCGGGTGCGCAGCCTGCGCGCCGCCTATGTCGAGACCGGGCCGAGCGATGCCGATCTGCTCGACTTCCATACCGCTTACGAATTGCTGTACCGCTTTGTCGACGACCTGCACAACTACGCTCTGACGCACGCCTCGCTGGCCGAGCACAACCATGCCCGTGAGCAGTGGGACGAGCCCTATGTGGCGCAGACCAACTGGATGGTATCGCTGGCGGCAGGGCTGCGTGCTTCGTTCATCCTGCTGGTGCTGGGCAGCTTCTGGATCCTCACGGCCTGGCCGAGCGGGGCGATGATGACCTTGATCGCCGCCGCCACCGTGGGCTTGTCGGCGGCCTCGCCGAACCCCAAGCGGATGTCGTTCCAGATGGCCTGCGGGACCTTGATCGGGGCGTTCATCGGCTTCTTTGAAACCTTCTTCGTGTTCCCCTGGATCGACGGCTTCCCTTTGCTCTGCCTGGTGCTGGCGCCGGTGTTCGTGCTGGGCGCATTCCTGGCGTCGCGGCCAGCGTATGCCGGTGTCGGTCTGGGCCTGCTGATCTTCTTTGCCACCGGTTCTGTGCCGGATAACCTGACGGTCTACAACCCTTACAACTTCATTAACGACTACATCGCCATGGTCATCGGCATGCTGGTGTGTGCCGCGGCCGGGGCGATCATCCTGCCGCCGAACAGCCGCTGGTTGTGGAGCCGCCTGGAGCAGGACTTGCGCAGCCAGGTGCTGTTCGCCATCAGCGGCCGCTTGCGTGGCCTGGGATCGGGCTTTGAAAGCCGCACGCGCGATCTGCTGCACCAGGCTTATGGTCTGGCCGCCGGTAAACCGCAGGTACAGAGCAACCTGCTGCGCTGGATGTTCCTGGTGCTGGAGGTCGGGCACGCGATCATCGAGCTGCGCAAAGAGCAGGCGATCCTGCCGGTGCACCCGTGTTATGCCGAATCGCAACCCTGGCGCCAGGCGATCCGGGTCATGGGCCGGGCCCTGGCGCGCTTGTTCCTGCAGCCGAGCGCGAGCAACCACGAGCGCGCCCTGGTCGCTGTGGACCACGCCATCAGCCGCGTGCAGGCCACCGACGAACCCTTTGCCCGGCACTTTGATACCTCGGCCCTGCGCCGGGTGCAGAGCTACCTGCATTTCATCCGTACTTCGCTGCTCGACCCCCAGTCGCCGCTGGCCGCACTGGCCCCGGCCCAAGGACTGCCCCATGCCTCGTGAAATCGCCTTCCATGGCGTCTACATGCCGACCATGACCCTGATGTTCCTGTTCGCCGCCGGGCTCGCCTGGGGCCTGGATCGCTTTATCGCAAGTTATGACGGCTACCGGTTTTTCTGGCACCCGGCGCTGCTGCGCCTGTGCCTGTTTATCTGTTTGTTCGGTTCCATGGCCCTGACTCTCTACCGTTGAGACCCCTGTTGATGAAAAAGTTTTTCAGCCTGATCGCCACCTTGCTCGTGCTGGCTGCTGCCGTGGTGATCGGCCGCCAGCTCTGGGTGCATTACATGAACACGCCCTGGACCCGGGACGGGCGGGTGCGTGCCGATATCATCAACGTTGCCGCCGATGTTCCGGGTTACGTGGTCGATGTACCGGTGCGCGACAACCAGTTGGTGAAAAAGGGCGACCTGTTGCTGCAGATTGACCCTGAGCACTATGAAGTCGCAGTCAAACAGGCCCAGGCCCTGGTCGCCTCACGCAAGGCCACCTGGGAAATGCGCAAGGTCAACGCCCACCGGCGTGCGGACATGGACAACCTGGTGATCTCCCGTGAGAACCGCGACGACGCCAGCAACATCGCCAACTCGGCGCTGGCCGACTATCAGCATGCGCAGGCGCAACTGGCGGCGGCTGAGCTGGACCTCAAGCGGACCAAAATTCTCGCCACCGTCGATGGCTACGTGACCAACCTCAACGTGCACCGCGGCGACTATGCGCGTACCGGCGAGCCGAAGATGGCAGTGGTCGATAAAGATTCGTTCTGGGTCTATGGCTTCTTCGAGGAGACCAAGCTGCCGCATGTGAACGTCGGTGACCAGGCTGACCTGCAGATGATGAGCGGTGAAGTGCTCAAGGGCCATGTGGAGAGTATTTCCCGCGGCATCTACGACCGCGACAACCCGGAAAGCCGCGAGCTGATCGCCGACGTCAACCCGACCTTCAACTGGGTGCGCCTGGCCCAGCGGGTGCCGGTGCGGATTCATATCGATGAAGTGCCGGAGGGCTTTTTGCTGGCGGCGGGGACGACCTGTACGGTGGTGGTCAAACCGGCGAAAGACCAAGGCTAGCGTTGACCCCATCGCCGGCAAGGCCGGGTCCCACAAAAGTTGGTGCTGCACGTTACTCTGTGGGAGCCGGCCTTGCCGGCGATGCTCTTCAGGCTTGCCGCGAATCCACCAGCACAGGGCATTTCACCTGATCGGTGACCTTGTTGCTGATCGACGGATCCAGCAAGCGCCCCAGGCGGTTCAGGTGCCGATGCCCGATGATGATCAACGCGCAATCGAGTCGCCGGGCTTCGCTGACAATTGCCGTCACCGGATCGTCCTGAGCCAGCTTGCCTTCGCTCTCGAAACCCAACTCCCGCAACCGTCGCAGTGCCTGTTGCACGGCAGCAACGGCATGGCGCTGCTCGTCAGTGGCAGCCGGATACTCCTGCTGCTCGTACAGGCTGATCGCTCCGGGGCCATCGCTCAGGGAAAACGCACTGTCGACCGCCAGCAGCACATGCAAGCGATGGCGGCCAGGCTGACAGTACTGTTGCGCAAGCTCCAGCAAACCGTGAGAGGCACTGGAGCCATCGATGGCGATCAAGACGGGACTGAGCATGCACGGCTCCACTGTGGCAGTTTCGAGCCGACTATTGTTGGCCAAGGCCAGGCGCAGATACATGGCCCGGCATGCACTGTGTAGTTGTGTGCAACGCAACCCGGTGCTCGTTGCCGAGCTGTTAACATCAATGTCTTTTACCCCATGGAAACCTGGCAATGCAGATTCCGGATATGAACCTGTTGGTCGCCCTCGATGCGTTGCTCGATGAGGGCAGTGTGGTCGGCGCTGCACGGCGCATGAACCTGAGCCCTGCGGCCATGAGCCGGACCCTGGGGCGGATCCGCGAGGCGATTGGCGATCCGATTCTGGTCCGCGCCGGTCGCGGCCTGGTGCCGACACCCCGGGCGCTGGCCTTGCATGACCAGGTGCGGGCGCTGGTCGAGCAGGCCGGGTTGGTGTTCCGCAGCCGTGAAGAAGTCGACCTGGCCACGCTCGACCGGGCGTTCAACATTCGCACCAATGACCTGTTCATCGCCCTGTATGGCGCGCAGTTGCTGCGCATGATGCACGAACAGGCGCCGCGCACCGTGTTGCGCTTCGTCCCGGAAAGCGGTGGCGATGACGATGCGGTGCTGCGCGACGGGCGCACCGACCTGCTCGTCAGCTCGACCATTGACCTGGGCCCCGAGATCAAGGTGCAGAGTCTGTTCAACACCATCTATGTCGGCCTGGCCCGCCAGGATCACCCGATCTTCGACACGCCGATCACCCCCGAGCGCTTTGCCGCTTACCCGCAGATCAGCGTGTCGCGTCGTGGCCGCGCCAATGGGCCGATAGACATCGAACTGGGCAACTACAAGGTGCAACGCCGCGTCGCCCTGATCACCCCGAGTTTTCACTCGGCGATGTTCTCCCTGCCAGACTCCGACCTGCTGCTGCCGATGCCGGCCAATATCCTCTCCAGCGTGACCAAGCTGGGGTTGCCGTTACGTTCGTTCCGCATTCCACTGCCGATGGAGCGGGTGACGGTGATGCAAGCCTGGCATCCGCGTTTCGACAACGATCCGGCCCACCGCTGGCTGCGCCAGACCCTCAAGGCGTGTTGCAGCGAGAGCGCTTGATTAGCGGAATGCGTTTGCTGCACTAGTAAACTGCCGATATGTCAGTTTTCGTCATCATTGCCGCTTCATAGACTTCTGCCGGTAGTTGTTCACCCCCGGAGATGTCTTTTAATGAGTTCGTTGACTGCGCTGCCCACAGCTGTCGCGCCCAAGCCTGTGGCCAGCCCCGGTGGGAGCGGGCTGGCCCCGCGCATCGTTGTCGGGCTGCTTGGCGTGTTACTGGCGGTACTCTGCGCCGGCCTCAACGAGATGGTCACCAAGGCGTCGCTGGCCGACATCCGTGGCGGCATGTTTATCGGTGCCGATGAAGGTGCCTGGCTGATTGCCGTGTACGCGGCGGCGTCGGTTTCAGCCATGGCCTTTTCGCCGTGGCTGGCCGCGACCTTTTCCCTGCGCCGCTTTACCCTTTGCGCCATCAGCGTCTTCGCCGTGCTCGGGCTGTTGCAACCCTATGCCCCGAACCTCGCCAGCCTGATGGTGCTGCGCACCCTGCAAGGTTTGGCATCGGGGGCCTTGCCGCCGATGCTGATGAGTGTCGCATTGCGTTTTCTGCCACCGGGGATCAAGGTCTATGGCCTTGCCGGTTATGCCCTGACGGCGACCTTCGGGCCGAACATGGGCACACCGCTGGCAGGCCTGTGGACCGAATATGTCGGTTGGCAGTGGGCGTTCTGGCAGATCATCCTGCCTTCATTGCTGGCCATGGCCTGCGTGGCCTGGGGCCTGCCTCAGGATCCGCTGCGCCTGGAACGATTCAAACAGTTCGACTGGCGTGGCCTGTTGCTGGGTTTACCGGCGATCTGTGCGCTGGTGATCGGCCTGACCCTGGGCGATCGCATGGGCTGGTTCAGCTCGCCATTGATCTGCTGGCTGCTGGGGGGTGGCCTGGTGTTGCTGGTGCTGTTCCTGTTCAACGAGTGGTCCGAGCCGTTGCCGTTCTTCAAGCTGCAGATGCTCAAGACCCGCAACCTGACGCACGCGCTGGTCACCTTGTTTGGTGTGCTGATCGTGCTGACGGCGGCGATCCTCATCCCCTCCAATTACCTCGCCCAGATCCAGGGTTACCGCCCCGCGCAGACCGCGCCATTGTTGCTGCTGGTGGCCTTGCCGCAGCTACTCGCGCTGCCGTTGACCGCAGCGCTGTGCAACATCCGCGCAGTGGACTGCCGCTGGGTCCTGGCCATGGGCCTGGGCATGCTGGCGTTGTCCTGCGTGCTGGGTAGCCATCTCACCAGCGTGTGGATTCGCGACAACTTCTACCTGCTGCAGATGCTGCATATCTTCGGTCAACCGATGGCCGTGTTGCCGTTGCTGATGCTCGCCACCGGCGGCATGACCCCGCAGGACGGCCCGTTCGCCTCGGCCTGGTTCAACACCGTCAAGGGCCTGGCCTCGGTGGTCGCCACCGGGGTGCTGGAGGCGCTGACCACCCTGCGCCGGCATTTTCATTCCAACACCCTGGTCGACAACCTGGGCAACTCGCCGCTGGCCGACGGCCAGGTGCCGGGCCTGGCCAAGCGTATTCACGAGCAGGCGCTGGTGCTGGCCTCGGCTGACCTCTACCTGTGCATGGCGGTGCTGGCTGCGGCGCTGATCCTGCTGATTCCTTTTGTACCTACACGGATCTATCCACCGCGCGCGGTGGCTTAGGTTGCGGTTCTGAGAGAACGACATGACGACAAAAACGACCCACCGAAAAACCGCCTTGATCGTTGCCGCCTTGGTGCTGGCGGGCCTGGCCGGAGTCTTTGGCCCGATGCTGCTGGGCAGCAACGGCGAACAGAGCACCAACGATGCCTATGTGTCAGCGGATTACACGGTGATTGCGCCCAAGGTGGCGGGCTTTATCAAACAAGTGCTGGTCGAAGACAACCAGCAGGTCAAGGCTGGCCAGGTGCTGGCGTTGATCGACGACCGTGACTATCAGGCGGCCCTGGCGGCGGCGCAGGCGCAACTGCTGGTGTCTACCGCGCAGCAGCACAATGCGCGGGCAACGCTCGAGCGCCAGGCATCGCTGATCGCCCAGGCCCAGGCTGCGGTGAATGCCGACCAGGCCGAGCTGGCGTTCGCCAACCATGAGCTGACCCGCCACAGCCGTCTGGCCGAGCAGGGCGCCGGTACCGTGCAAAATGCCCAGCAGGCGCGCAGCCGGGTCGATCAGGCCAGTGCCCGGCTGGCCAACTCACAGGCGGCGCTGGCCGCAGCGCGCAAGCAGGTGGATATCCTCAGCGCGCAAGTCGACAGCGCCGAAGGGGGGCTCAAACATGCCCAGGCGAGCCTTGAGCGGGCTCAGCTGGATCTGTCCTATACCCGTATCGTTGCGCCCATCGACGGTATGGTTGGCGAGCGCGCGGTGCGTATTGGTGCTTACGTCAATCCGGGCGCCCGGCTGCTGTCGGTGGTGCCGCTGGAGCACGCCTATGTGATCGGCAACTTTCAGGAAACCCAGCTGACCCATGTGCAGCCCGGGCAACCGGTGCAGATCCGCGTCGATACCTTCGCCGATGAGTACCTGCATGGCCGGGTCGAAAGTATTGCGCCGGCTACCGGGGTCACCTTCGCGGCGGTCAAGCCGGACAATGCCACCGGCAACTTCACCAAGGTGGTACAGCGCATTCCGGTGAAGATTGTCTTCGATGCCGACCAGCCCTTGCTGCAGCGTCTGCGGGTAGGCATGTCGGTGGTAGCGAAGATCGATACCGAGGCCAGGCTCACCTCCGGCAAAGAGGTCAGCGCCCGATGAAACCTGCACTCGCCTTATGCCCTTTGTTGCTCGGCCTGCTGGCCGGCTGCACCCTGGGCCCGGACTTTCACCAGCCTTCCAGCCAGGCACCGGCAAGCTGGGCGCCGTTGCAGGAAGCGCCAGCGCCGAGCCAGGCCCTGGCCGAACCGATCGAGCAACGCTGGTGGCAGAGCTTTGATGACGCCAGGCTCAGTGCCCTGATCGAGCGCGCCAGTCAACGTAACCTCGACTTGCAGATCGCCAGTGCGCGGCTGCTGCAAAGCCGCGCGTTGCGTACCAGTATCGCTTCCGAACAAACCCCGGCGGTCGATCTCGACGCTGGCTACAGCCGCGCGCGCAACAGCGCTGAAGGTCTCAGTGACCCATCCGGCAAGGGCGGCAAGTCGGCCTTCAATCTCTGGCAGGGCGATCTGACCGCCAGTTGGGAGCTGGACTTGTGGGGCCGGGTACGGCGTCAGGTCGAAGCCGCCGATGCCGTGGTTGAAGTTGCCGAGAACGACCGCCGTGGCGTGCTGTTGTCGTTGCTGGCCGAGACGGCCGGCAATTACATCCAGCTGCGGTCGGTGCAGAGCACCCTGGCCGTGACCCGGGAAAACCTTGAGGTCTCGCGGCATAGCCTGCGCCTGTCGCAAATGCGTTTGCGCGATGGTGTCGCCACTGCCCTGGACGTGGCCCAGGCCAGTGCTCAGGTCGCCTCGATCGAGGCGCGCCTGCCGACCCTGGAGGAGCGCCAGGCGCAACTGATCAACGCCCTGAGCCTGTTACTGGCCGAACCACCGCGCAGCCTGCAGGCCGAACTGCTGGCGCCCGCCGCGATGCCGACGCCGCAGCAGCGCTTTGCCATTGGCGTACCTTCGGAGTTGGCTGAGCGTCGCCCGGACATCCTTCAGGCCTCGGCCCAACTGCATGCCGCCACGGCCAGCATTGGTGTAGCCAAAGCCGATTTCTACCCGAGCATTCGCTTGTCGGGCAATGTCGGTTTTCAATCGATGCAGTTGTCTGATTTCGGCGCTTGGGATTCGCGGCGCTTTGGCATCGGTCCGCAATTGAGCCTGCCGATCTTTGAAGGTGGACGCTTGCGTGGCGTGCTCGAACTGCGTGAGGCCCAGCAGCAGGAAGCTGCCTTGCACTATCAGCAGGTAGTGCTGCGCGCCTGGCATGAAATCGATGATGTGCTGCGCCTGTACAACGCCAGTCAATTGCGTCGCGACCTGCTGGCCGAAGCGGTGCGCCAGAACCGCATTGCCTTGCAGACTGCGCAGCAACAATACGTGGAAGGCGCGGTGGACTTCCTCAATGTGCTCAGCGTGCAGGGCGCCTTGCTGGCCAGCCAGGAGCAGTGGGTCGAAAGCTCGGCGGCGGTTTCCCAGGCCCTGGTTGGTTTGTACAAGGCGTTGGGGGGAGGCTGGCAGGCTTTCGACCCGGCCATGAGTGTTGCGGTTACAGCGGGCGGCTAAGGCCGAAGCGCTTCTTCAGGACCGTATCCAGCAGTGTGCGAGGCAACCAGCGCGCCAGCAGCGGCAGCGCGCGGCTGCCGTTGCCCAGGCGCACCAAGGACGGCACAGGCTGCTTTTGCACAGCAGCCAACAGGCCTTGGGCGAAGTCGCTGGCGGAAGTCGGGTGGTCCTGGGAAGCGCGGGCGCGGGCGTGTATCTGTTCGCGCAACGGCCACCACGGCGAATCGGCAGCCAGCACCTGTTCGGCCTGGGTCTGGGCGTTGTCGGCAAACTGCGTGGCAATCGCCCCCGGCTGGACCTCCATGACCCGGATGCCCATCGGCGCCAGTTCCAGGCGCAGGGCATCGCTGAGGGCATGCACGGCGGCTTTGGAGGCGCAGTAGGCACCGGCAAAGGGCGTGACCAGCACACCGGAGACGCTGCCGATGTTGACCACCAGCCCCTTGCTGCGCCGCAACGCCGGAAACAGCGCGCGGGTGACACCGACCAGCGCAAACACATTGGTTTCAAACTGGCGCTGCATGGCCTCGACGCCGCCATCGAGCAGCGGGCCCATGGCGCCGTAGCCGGCATTGTTGACGAGAATGTCGAGACCGCCATGGGCTGACTCGATTTCCGCGCTCAAGCGTTGCAAGGCTTGCGCGTCGTTGACGTCAAGCTGTCGCCCTTTGAAGCCAGCCGCGTCGAGGCGGGTTACATCTTCGGCCTTGCGTGCTGTGGCCCAGACCTCATAACCAGCCTTTTTGAAGCTGTCTGCCAGGGCGCGGCCGATGCCGCTGGAACAACCGGTGATGAGAACGATGGGCATGGACGATCCTTCGCGACACAGGGTAAGGAAGGCCGATCATACCCAGCTCGCCAGCACACCGAAACGTTAGTTGGAAAAGCTGCCGCGCAGCTGTTCGGCCCTGAACTCCACAGACTGCGGGCGATAACCCGGGCGCAAGGGTGGCAAGGGCAGGCAGTCACTCCATTGCGCTCCCGGCTGCAGTTCGCCTGGGCCACGGTAACGTGGAGCGCTGTAAGTGTTTTCGCTGAGGTTGACGCTGTCGCCTGGCGCGTAAGCCGCTACTCGCCAGCGCAATGTCAGCAGGGGCACGTCGTTGCTGTTTTTCATCTGCACGCGCAGGGGGCGGTCGGCCGGGCAGCTTTCGGGGGCGTAGGTCAGACGCAGGTCCAGGCGGGCCAGTTGCCGGGTTTCGCGGTTGTCCTGCCAGACCACCCACAGCGCCACCAGCCCCAGGCCGAACAGCGCCGACAGGGAAATCGGCAGGGCCTTGGCCGGGTAGCGCAGCAGCAGGACCAGCCAGGTGAGGACGAGCAGGGCGCCGATGATCATGGAGCAAACCTTGTGTGCGGGTGTGCTTTCATCCTAACCGCAAAAATGCCCACCCTCAAAAAGCATCGCCGGCAAGGCCGGCTCCCACAGTGATCTTAGTCAGACTCAAATGCTGAACCGGACTCAGAACCTGTGGGAGCCGGCCTTGCCGGCGATGGGCTTTAAAACAGCCCCGGTGTTACTGCGCGATGGTCTTCACCGAAATCCCGCGCTCGATCGGCGTCGAGCGCCCATAGATATCTTCAAAACGCTCGATATCGTCTTCACCCAGGTAACTGCCCGATTGCACCTCGATGATCTCCAGCGGAATCTTGCCCGGGTTGCGCAGGCGGTGCACCGAGGCGATCGGGATGTAGGTGGACTGGTTTTCGGTGAGCAGGAACACGTTCTCGTCGCAGGTCACCTCGGCCGTGCCCGACACCACGATCCAGTGTTCGGCGCGGTGGTGGTGCATCTGCAACGACAGGCAAGCGCCCGGCTTGACGGTGATGTGCTTGACCTGGAAACGCCCGCCCATGTCCACCGAGTCATAGGAACCCCATGGCCGGTACACTTCGCAGTGGTTCTGGGTTTCGCTGCGGCCCTGTTCGTTGAGGGTGTTGACCAGCTGTTTGACGCCCTGGACCTTGTCTTTGTGGGCAATCATCATCGCGTCCTTGGTCTCGACCACGACGATGTTCTCAAGGCCAATCACCGACACCAGCTTGCCGTTGCCGTGAATCATGCAGTTGCGGCTGTCCTGGACGACGACGTCGCCCTTGGTGACGTTGCCGTTGCTGTCTTTCTCGTGCACGTCCCACAGCGACGACCAGCAGCCGACATCGCTCCAGCCGGCACTGAGCGGCACCACGCAGGCGCGCTGGGTTTTTTCCATCACCGCGTAGTCGATGGAGTTGTCCGGGCAGCAGGCAAAGGTGGCGTCATCGATGCTCAGCTCGTCGCCATCTTCCTCGCTGCGCTCCAGGGTCAGCAGGCAGGTGTCGTAGATGTCCGGGTCATGCTTTTTCAGCTCTTCGAGGAAGCGGCTGGCACGGAACAGGAACATGCCGCTGTTCCAGAAGTAACCACCCGCCTGGACGAATTCGTTGGCACGTTTCTCGTCCGGCTTTTCGACGAACTGGGCGACCCGGCTGATACCTTCGGGCAGCAGTGCATCCTGGCTCGACCTGATGTAGCCGTAACCGGTTTCCGGCTTGGTCGCCGGCACACCGAACAACACCATCTCGCCACGCTCGGCAGCCACCGTGGCCAGGGCCAGGGCGCGTTGCAGGGCTTTCTGGTCGTCGATCACGTGGTCGGCCGGCAGCACCAGCATCAGCTCGTCACGGCCTTCATTGACCAGCTTCATCGCCGCCAGCGCCACCGCCGGTGCGGTGTTGCGACCGAACGGTTCGAGGAGGATCGCCTGGGTTTGCAGTTTCAGGCTGCTCAGTTGTTCGTTGACGATGAACTTGTGGTCCTTGTTGCACACCACCATCGGCGTGTCCATGCCTTCGAACACCAGGCGCGACAGGGTTTGCTGGAACAAGGTGTGTTCACCGGTCAGGGCCAGGAACTGCTTGGGGAACTGTTTGCGCGACAGCGGCCACAGACGCGAACCGCTACCGCCGGACAGGATGACTGGAATCATGAGTGTTCTCCGAAATTTGAAAGGGGCAGTTGATTAACGGGTCGATACCGGGCGCTTGACCCAGACCGGCGACAGGTTGCTGCCGGATCCGGTGACGTAGAGCACCGCTGCTTCGCCGCGCTCCAGAGCCACCGGCTTCAGATCGCTGACTTTCTTGTCGCCTTCATACAGGGCCAGGCTGACCTTGACCGGGTTGATCTCGCGCTCGCCGCGGGCCTTGGCGGCCACCGGCTTGACCACTTCGGTCTTGCCGTCGGCGGTTTTCAGGGTCAGGGCCTGGTCGCTGAGGTTCTGTACTCGTACCAGGGATTTCTGCTTGTTCTTGAACGGCGGTTCCTCAACCAGTTGCGGGGCGCCCGAGGCGTTGTTGACCAGGGTGTAGTAATGGTCGGAGGCGAGCTTGACCGGCAGGCTGTGGCTGCCGAGTTTGGCGCTGTAGTCGCCCTGCGGCATGAAGCTGAAATCGCTGCTGGCCTGCGCCACCACGTCGTTGATCTGGGTGTTGCCGACACTGGCGCTGACCGCCTGGTTGCCGGCGTTGTAGATGCGCACGAAGGTCGAGCCTTTCGGCGCACTCGGGCCGTACAGGGCGGCATCGGCGCCGGCCCAGGCCTGCAGCGAAAGCAGGCTCATGCCAGCGGTCAGGGCAAAGGCTTTGGCAATACGGTGCTTGGTGGTCATGTGCGTTACCTCTCAGTGTTGCGTCCGATTGGACGACAGGGCCAGGTCATGATTGGCGTTACGGGTTTTCTTCAGCTGGGCGATCCACTGCGGATCGAAGTCGCTGAGGTCGTTTTTCATTGGCAGATAGCGTTCCGGGAACTCCCAGATCAGCACTTGCGGGGCGCTGTCCTTGAAGGCCTCGCTCTGCAGGTACTTGAGCATCGGCAGCAGCGGGCCATGGCCGTCTTCGGCGTAATTGACCACGTCACTGCGCAGGGCCTGCTGCAGCGCGCCGAGGAAGTTCCAGTTGGGGTTGGCGCTGTAGCTGGTGCCTATCAGCGCCACCGGGATTTCGTTGTCGGCGAACAAGGCGTCGCCACTTTCGCCCTCGGCTGCAGCCGGGCGGGTGCTGCGCTTTTGCAGGGTGTCCGGCGCTGGTAGCAGGTTGCTGAACAGCGGGTCGAGCGGCAGGAAGTTGGTCAGGTCGCCTTTGTAGGGCGCGCTCTGGCGCTGTTCGGTGATGAACTGCTGCGGTTCGCCGTTGAGCAGGTTCTGGCGGCTGACGGCTTCGGCCAGGTGCTGGGCCGCCACTTCGGCGCCCAGTGGCGTCCAGTGCGTGTCGGTGCGCAGGAACACCTGGCCACGGGCCTTGGCGCTCTGCAACGGGGTCAGCAGGTCGGGAGCGAAGACCCCGGCCTGACGAGCCTGGGCATGGAACTCGTTGTACAGGTCAGCGTGCAGGCTGGCCGGGGTCTGATCGCCGAGGTACTCGCTATACAGCCGCGCCTTGGCCGGCACGATCGCCAGCACCAACTGCACGCCGCGCTGTTGCAGGGTGTCGCGTACGCCGCGGATCAGCGCCAGGTTTTCCTGTTCGAACTGATCGCTGTTGGCGACCGGTTTGAATTCCTCGTCGCTGAACAGCCACTGCTCGCGCCCCAGCACCACGCCGGGGCGGCCTTCGTTGAACAGTTTGAAATCCAGCGCCGCCCACAGGTTGGTGCCGATGCGCTTGAGCGGGAACTGCTCGTCGTAATGGGTCTCGGTGGCTTTGGCCAGCTTGCCGTCGAGCACGCTCATCTGCGCGCTGCGCTGGAAGCTGCCCAAGCCGCCCAGCGACCAGATACCCAGGCCCAGGAGCAAGGCGAGGAACAGCACGGAATAGAGTTTGCGTAATGATCGGGTCATGGTCGGCTCACTCAGAACTGGAAGTAGAGAAACGGCGAGTAGCTTTGCGCCGAGAGTTTCAGGATCGAGGCGATAAACAGCAGCAGCACCAGCGCGCGGGTGGCATACAGGCCCCAGTCCAGGCTCAGGCTGCCGTCGGCCTGCACGGCCACCGGGCTGGCCTTGGGTACAGGTCTGGCGTTGCGGTAGAAGTCGCGCAGGCCGAAGAACGCCAGGGTCGCGTAGGCCACCAGCAGGGTTGCCACTTGCAGGCCGGTAAGGTTGGCGCGGTTGAGCTCGGACAGCTGCCAGTCAGCGAAGCTGAACATGGCGCCGTACATGCGCGCGGCGACGTCGAGGTTTTCGGCGCGGAAGATCACCCAGCCGATCACTACCAGCAGGAAGGTGAAGGCCCATTTCACCGGGTTGAAGCGCTGTGGGTTGGTGTCCAGGCCCAGGGCTCGCTCGATGGCCAGCCACATGCCGTGCCACGCACCCCAGATGATGTAAGTGAAGTTGGCGCCGTGCCACAGGCCGCCCAGCAACATGGTCAGGAACAGGTTGCGGTAGGTGGCGAAGGTGCCGCCGCGGTTGCCGCCGAGGGTGATGTACAGGTAGTCGCGCAGCCAGGTCGACAGGCTGATGTGCCAGCGCCGCCAGAACTCGGTGATCGACTGGCTGATGTAGGGCTGCTTGAAGTTTTCCATGAAGCGGAAACCCATCATCAGGCCCAGGCCGATGGCCATGTCGCTGTAGCCGGAGAAGTCGAAGTACAGCTGCGCGGTGTAGGCCAGGGCACCGAGCCAGGCGTCGCCGGTGGTCGGGTTCTGCAGGGCGAAGCAATGGTCGGCGACCACCGCCAGGGTGTCGGCGATGAACACTTTCTTGATGAAGCCCTGCATGAACCGCGTGCAGCCTTCGGAAAACTTGTCGAGGGTGTGGGTGCGGTGGTTGAACTGGTCGGCCAGGTCCTTGAAGCGCAGCACCGGGCCGGCGATCAGGTGCGGGAAGATCGCGACGAAGGCGGCGAAGTCGATCAGGTTGCGGGTGGCCGGGGTGTCGCCGCGGTAGACGTCGATGATGTAGCTGATCGACTCGAAAATGTAGAACGAGATACCGATCGGCAGCAGCACGTGGGTGAGGATGAACGGCTCAAGACCGAACGAGGTCATGATCGCGTTGAGGCTGTCGACACCGAAGTTGGCGTATTTGAAATAGCCGAGGATGCACAGGTCGACCACCACCCCGAGCAGCAGCCAGCGCTGCGCTGACTGGGTGCGCACGCCGGCGGCGCCGACTTTCAGGCCGATCCAGTAGTTCCACAGGGTGACCCCGGCGAACAGGGCGAGAAAGTCCACCCGCCACCAGGCGTAGAACAGGTAGCTGGCCAGCAGCAGCAGTGCGTTGCGATAGCGTTGCCCGCTCAAGTAGTACAAGCCGAGAAAGATCGGCAGGAACAGGAACAGGAACACATTGGACGAAAACACCATCCCGATCTCTCCTTGTCGTTATCCACAAACGGGGCAGCAGCCCCCCAAACCCCCCACGCAACATCGTCGGGGAAACCTAAACTGTGGGAGCTGGCGGAGCCGGCGATGGGCTGCACAGCAGCCCCACAAACCAGCAAGGCTGTGCCTTGCATCGCCGGCTTCGCCAGCTCCCACAGGGACTAGCGTCGCTCGCTATTTTTTCTGCTCGGCCTGCGGGTCGTAGACCCGGGTCAGGTCACCGCCGAGGCGGAAATTCCTGAATGGCTGCATGTCGTGCTTCTTCTTCAGCGCATCGGCACCGCAGCGGTAAAGGCTGCACCAGGGTTCGAGCCAGGCGTATTTGCTGTCGACCTTGAGGTCACCCATGGCTTGTTTCTCGCCGCTCTTGGTCTTGAACGGACTCGGGTCTTTCGCCCCGGACAGCACTCGTTTACCCAAGCGTTCAAGTGCGCCGTTGTTTTCGGGACGCACATCGACACCATTGGCCTGGGCAAAGCTGGCGATCATCGCCAGTGGCGGCAGGGCGTAGTTGTGGTAGGCCAGGGCGCGTTGCTTGCGCTTGAGCTCGTTGGGCAGGAAACCCTGCGCGTCGATCTGGCTAGCCGCCACCCGGTATTCCTTCACCGACCAGTTGAACAGGTCGCGGCGGTCGGTCGCCACGGCAGTGGCCATCACCGACCAGGCGGCCCAGTAGGAGTGGTTGTTGATCTTTTCCAGCGGCAGATCGCTCCAGTCCTTGACCACCTGATCGGCCAGGCGCGCGAACCATTTTTCGATCAGTTCGGCTTCCTGCTGATGCGCGGCCAGGGGTTGGGAGTTGGAAAATTTCAAGTGCAGCCACGACGAACTCAGGCTGCCCAGCGCCCATTTGCGCATGGACTTGCCGGTGTGGTTGTAGTCGGTCGACATCAACGCATCGGCGCGGGCCCAGCTGCTCAACCATTCCAGGGTGCAATCGAGCTGCTGCGGACGGCCGTCGCGCATGTACTGCATGACCTGTTTGCTGACCCCGCGCTCAAGCGTGGTGATGCTCGCGGTGGAGTCGCGGAAGGCTTTTTCCGAGGCTTTGTTCAAGGTTGCGCGGGCGCCGTCCGAACCTTCGTACTTGCTGCGAAATTGCAGCTTGCCGGTATAAGGCTTGGGGATGGCCTCGCACTTGTAGTCGCTGGGGCCGGTCTTGAGTTTTTCGATCCCGGCGTAGTAACCCTGCGGTGGAACCAGGCCGGCGGCCTGCGCGGCCGGGCCGAACAGGGCCAGGGCGAGCAGGGCCGGGGCCGTCAGTTTGCTGATGTGCATGGTGTGCCTCACTGCCCGGCCTGCGCAGTACGTTGCGCAGCGGCGAAGTTGTTGCGTTTGCAGAGCGTCGCTTCGACTTTCTGGCTGCCGCTCTCCGGGCCCTGGACTTCCACTGCGAGCAGGGTCTGGCTGGCCCAGTCCTCGTCTTCGCGCAGCTGGAAAGCGAAGCGGCCATCGGTGTCGGAGGTTTCCGGCTTTTCGATTTTCACGTCTTCATGACGGCCGTTCAGGTACCAGAGCGTGGCCTGCAGCACCTTGACCGAGGTGTCTTCGAACTTGAAGTCCAGCTGGTGACGGCCATTGGTCAGGTCCTTGATCACGCCGCCCTTGCCGTTGACCATCAGTTCGTTCTTGCCCGGCTTGAGCGTGGCACTGGCATGCAACTGCGCCGGCTTGCCTTCGCAGCCGTTGTCGAGCAGGGCGAGCATCTGCCGCCAGATGGTTTCCTGGTCCAGGCGATACAGCGGCGAGAACTCCCAGATGAGGATCTTCGGCGGGTTGTTCTTGAAGTCGTCGCTGCCCAGGTACTGGATCATCGAGCCTTCCAGGCCACCGCCAGGGAAGGCGACGTTGAGTACGTCGGCACCGATGTGCTGTTCGAGGAAACCGGAGAAGTTGTAGTTCTTGCCGCTGTGGCTGGTGCCGACCAGGGTGATTTTTGGATTGGCGGAATCGCCGAACAGGTCGTCGCTGCCACTTTCGCCTTTGGGCTCGGTGACGAACTGGTCCATGTACTGCACCGCATAGCTGGTGCCGCACAGTTGCCCGGCAACGTTGTGCAGGGTGCCGGTCTTGCCCATGCGTCCGGACTTGTGGCTCTCGAATTCGCGCCGGGGGATGTCGGCGAAGGCCGGCATGTTGTGCACGGTGTCGGCGACGATCTTCGCCGCACGCTCGGCGCCATAGGGCGTCCAGTGCTGGTCACCACGGAAGTAGAAGTCCTTGCCCTGGTCGGCGGCGGCCAGTTGTTCGTTGGTCAGCGGCGACAGGTCGGGCACGTTGTAGCCCATCTTGCTGAAGCGGGCGAGCATCGCCTGGTAGTTGCCCAGGGCTTTCTCGTAGTTGAACGCGGCTTTCTCGGCTGGCTTGAGCATGTTGCGGTTCACCAGGCCACGGGTCGGCTGGTAGACCACCACCAATTCGATGCCGCGTGCCTTGAAGGCGTCATGCAGCTGTTGCAGGCGTTTGTAGCCAGCGGGGGTGGTCTGGAATTCGGTGCGCAGATCTTCGCGGGTACGGAACAGCCAGTCACCCTGGGCCTGCACCAGGGTGGTGAAGTTCTGCTGATAGCGCGTGGTGTAGCGGCTGGCGTCGTGCGCTTCGGGGCACAACTGGCAGCAGGGTTCGGCGCTGAAGGTCGGCGCTTGTACGGTGTCGGCATGCGCGCTGTTGTTGATCGCCAGTAAGGCAGCGCTCAGGCCAAGCAGTTTCATCAGATGTGGAGTCATGTCGTGGCTTCCTTAATCCGCCATTTCGGTCTGGCGCTCGACCGGGTCGATCAATACGGCTTTCTGCTGGCGCACCATCAGGTCGAGGATCTCGTCCTGACGCTCACCCAGCACCCCGGAAAAGCTGATGCCGCTGGCCTTGCTCGGGGCCAGCATCGAGACCCGGTACAGTTCCACGCTCAACGGCGAGTCGATCGACAACGGGCCGCTGCCGTTGGCCGCCAGTTCGCCACCGACGACGATCAGCGAGACCTTGGTGTCGAACGGGTCGAGGGCAATGTCGCGGTCGGTGTCGGAGAGGTCCTTGATGTGCCCGTACACCCCGACCAGGCCGTTGGCCATGGCGACGTTTTCGTAGAGGCGGATGTTGACGCTGTTGCGCACGCGAATGCCGTGGCGACGGTTGTTGATCAGCTTGTTGCCCCAGATCAGGTTGTCGCCGCTCTCGTACAGGGTGATGCCGTCGGTGTGGTTGCGGTAAATCTCGTTGTAGGCGATCAGGTTGTTGACGCTGTTACGGTCGATCACCACGCCCGAGAGCTTGTTGTCATAGCTCTTGTTGTTGATGATCCAGCTGTCGTTGACCTCGCGGGAGACGATGATCCCGTGCTTTTTCTTGGTGCCGTACACGGTGTTGCCGGCGATGATCAGGCGGTGCGAACGGTCGTGCGGGTCGATGCCGTAGACGATGTTGTCGCGGTAGGTACTGTCCTTGACCACGAAGTCGCTGGTTTCGTAGCAGTAGAAGCCGTACCACATGTCGCTGAACTCTGACCCGATGATCCAGCCGGTGGGTTCGGCGCGGCCCATCTGCTTGGCCATGTTCGGCGTGTACTGGGAAATGCTCACCCCGTAGGACTTACTCTTGGCGTAGCCGAAGCTGGCCATCTGGCTGTTGACGATATAAGTCTCGGTGCCGCCCCAGGACAGCAGGAACGGGCGGAACTCGTTGGGCGAACGGAACGTCGCCGGGCCGTTGTCCTTCTCGCGCCAGCCGGTCACCTTGGTATCGGTGACGAACAGTTTGCCGTCGTTGACGATGAAGGAGCCGCCTTCCTGGGACAGGCGCAGTTCCTTGACCTTGGCGTCGATCTCCAGCACGCCCTTGGCGCCGACCACAATCGGCAGGCGCGCCAGGTACACGCCTGGCGAGGTTTCGCTCAGGTACTGCTTGGGCACGCGCTTGCTCAGCTCGGTGAAATCGACATGGCCGTCATCGATGAAGATCGCCTGAGGGATGCCGTGTTGACGCGCCACCCACTCGGCCATCTTGTTGTCGCCGCCGATGAACTCCTTGAGCGCATTTTCCTGCAGCATGCGCCGCACTGAGACCTTGCCTTTGTGCGTGCGCTCGATTTTCTTCTGCACGGCTTCTGCGGTATAGCCGGACAGGTCGGGCAGGGTCGGCGGCGGAATCTGCAGTGGTTCGATCGGCGCACTGCTGACCGTGTAGGTCTTGGCTTGTTGCAGTCCTTTGGCCACCGGCACCGGCGCCTGGCTGTTGGCCAGGGCGATGCTGCTGGCCAGCAGCAGAGTGCCGGCCAGCAAGCCGTTCAGGGTGTTCGATTGAAGGCTCATATCAGTGCACTCCAGGCATCAGAAGCGCCAGACCACGTCGACGAAGGCGCGGTGCATGTACGAGTCGGTGTCCTTGCCATAGGCATCTCCCGGCTTGAACACCCCGGCACGCAAGCGCACCAGCGCCGACGGCTCGTCGACTGACTGGCTCAAGGAGGCGGGCAACAGACCCTGCTTGAAGTACTTGGTGACCACCACGTCCATTTCCTGGCCGAGGTCTTTCTCGCCCTGGATCAGCGGACGGTTGATGCCGTTGTCCTCGACCACCGCGTTGATGCCGCTGCTGCCGATGTTCTGGTCGCCATCGACGCGCCAGAATTTGTGGTAGATCAGGCTGGCGTCGTAGTCGTCGCGCAGCTGCCAGGAAGTGAACAGGGTCGCGGCCTGGAGGTTGCCCAGCTCGCCACGGAAGGCCTCGCCGAAGCGATGCACGCGCGAGCGGGTGCCGGTGAAGTTGGAGCGGTTGCTTTCCAGGCCGGTCTGCTCGTAATTGCCCGAACCGTCGCTACCACCGCCGCCGCTGCCGCGGGCATAGGCGGCGCCGACTTGCCAGTTGGGGTCAAGGCGCAAGCGGATACCGAGGTCGGTGGCCCAGGCGTTGACGTCGCCGCTCTGCTTGCCGCTGGCGACCTGTTCACCGTTGACGGTGGTGGTGTTGAGGCTGTCGCGATCGCCGGTCAGCCAGGTCACGCTGCCCCAGTAGTTGACGCGGTTCTGGTTGCGCCAGTTATAGGCGTCGCTGTTGGCCTCAAGGCCCAGCCAGGTGAGGTCGCCGGTGCGGGTCTTGTCCAGCGCATCGACGGTTTCGCCGGGGCTTTTCAGGTTACCGTCGTCGTGAGTGTGGTGGGCGCGCAGGCCGACCCAATGGCCAGGTGTCCACTGGGTGGCGACATCGCCGTAGACGTGCAGGCGGTCCTTGTCTTCCGGGGCCAGCTCGGTGAGGTCGGTGCGGTACTCACTGAAGCGTTCGGCGACGCCCAGGTTGGCGCGCAGCAGGGTGGTGTCGAAGGTCCAGTTCAGCGCTTCGATGTTGGTGTCGCGCCACATGCCGTCGTCGTTGCGCAGGCGCTGGCGACCGAAACGCAGCTGTTCGCCGGGGTAGGCGGTCAGGCCGCTGTAGCCGACCCAGAACTCACGCATCGCCAGGTAGCTCTTGTCGGCTTCGCGGCCATCGGCACTGCTGTTGTCAGATTCGGCTTCGTCACCGGACTGGCGCAGGGTGTCGGTCTCGATGATGTCGGTAGCGGCTACCGCCTGGCCCATGGCAAAGGCGCTCCAGTTGCCGCGCTCGCCATAGACCCAGGGGCGCAGGTCCAGACCCATGCCGTTGACGTCACCGCCGGAGCGGGTGCCGAGGTCGCGGTCGTCTTCGGACTGGGCGGTGATTTTCACGTCCAGGCCGAAGTTCTTTTCAGCAGTCATCGCCGCCAGGGTCGGGCACGACCAGAGCAGGGCGAAGCCAAGGCCGAGGCCGGCTTTCATCCACGGGTTGAGTGTCATAGGGAGTCCTCGCCTTCTACGGGTTGTTGCACAGCCTGCAAAGCCAGGGCGCCTGCGCCCTGGCCAATGGCGCCACGGGCCTGGCGCTCTTGCTGCAACAGGCGCTCGGCCTGGGCCTTCTGCGCTGGGGTGATTTGCTGGTCGAGCTGGGCGGCCAGCTCACGCGATTGGTCGCTGGGGTTGGCTTGCGCCAGCTGACTGAAGACCCAGGCATTGACCAGGTCCTGGCGGATGCCATGGCCTTCGCTGAACAACTGGGCCAGGGCATAGTCGGCGCTGAGCTGGCCGCTGCGGGCGGCGCGGAGCAGGTGGTCGACGGCTTTCTGCGGATCGACGTTGCCCAGGTAACCACGGCGATAGAGCTGGCCGAGGTAGTAATGGGCACTCACTTCACCGGCATTGGCGGCGCTGAGCAGGTGGGTTTCGGCCTGCTGTGCATCAGCGGGAACGGTCTTGCCTTCGTAGTACAGGCGACCGAGCAACAGTTCGGCGCGAGGCTGTTCAGCGGCGCGGCCCTTGTCGATGTATTCCATCAACTTGTCGGTGTCGCCAAGCTCGGGAAAGTCGTAGAGCAGTTGCGCCAGGCTGACCCAGGAACCCGGATTGACCGGCGCGACCTGCTCCAGCAAGGCTTGCGCGGTTTTTTCGTCGGTCTGGCCGAGGCTGCGGTCAGCCAGTACGCGGGCCGTGCTGTCGACCCGCGTGGCCGGAATTGCACCGCGTTGATAGGCGCTTTTCAGCTGTTCGAGCAGCGCGGCTTGTTGATCAGCCTGGCCGCGTTTCTGGTATACGGTGGCCAGCTCGACGTAGCAGATGTCGGTAGTGTTCAGCGCGGCTTTGCAGATCCGCTCGACGTCTGCCAGGTGCTGGTCATAGGTGTTCTGGGTGCGGTACAGCAGGACCTGGGCCAGGCCTGCTTCCGGGTAGCCCGCAGAGCGCCATTGATCGATCTGCTGTTGCGCATTGGTGCCGGGGAAACTCTGCGGGTATTGCAGGTAGAGCATCGCCAGCGGGATCAGGGTGTTGCCCTCACCATTGGCGAAGGCTTTCTTCAGCAGGGCTTCGGCTTCCTGGCGCTCGGCTTCGGTGGCGTCCGGCTTGGCCGCCAGCAGGCGACCGAGGCGGGCCTGGGCACGCGGCGAGATATCGGCGGCGGCGCGGTAGGTCGCTTCGGCTTGCTTGAGTTTGGCCGGGTCGCGGGTTTCCACCTGGATATCGGCCAGACCGACCTGGGCCTCGCTGTAACCGAGGTCGGCCAGTTGCCGATAGTTCTGTTCGGCCAGGGCGGTGTCGCCACGCTTGAGCGCTTCGTTGGCCAGGCGCTGGTCGGGCAGGCCGGCGCAACCGGCCAGGCTGATGGCCAGCGCCAGTCCCAGGGCAGCACAACTGTGGGAGCGGGCTTGCCCCGCGATAAAGGCAGTGAAGTTTCTAGAGCAATCGCGGGGCAAGCCCGCTCCCACAGGGTAATTGGCAAGATTCATGGGCAGATCCTCTTAAAGCCCACGGGCCACGGCTTTGTCGATCAGCCAGTCCAGCGACGGGCCACGGTTGCTGTCCACCGCCACCGGGCGGCCAGCCAGTTCGCTGGGCAGTGCGCCTTCGGGTTTGATCTGCACGCGAATGTCCGAAGACAGGTCTTCGCTGTTCAGGCTGGTGCTGCTGACGATCTGGCCTGTGCGCCATTCGTCTTCGCCAGCGATCTGGAAGTTGACCCGGGTACCCGGCTGGACGTCATCGAACTGGCGATAGCTGAAGCGCGCCTCGACCGTCGGATTAACCGTGCGCGGAATCAGTTGGAAGATCACCTGGCCTTTGCTCGCGTACTGGCCGTCATCCACCAGTTGGCGGGCGACCACGCAATCGCAAGGGCTGGTCAGGGTGCCGCTCATCTGTTTGCCGAACAGCTCTTCGACCTTGCTCGGTTCAAGCTGCTGGTCGTCCAGGTGGCCCTTGAGCATGTCCAGCATGCTGGTGCTGAACGACGCCAGCGGCGCACCTTTGACGATCTGCCCACCACTCTCGACCAAGCCTTGCACGGTGCCGTCGCGAGGCATGGTGACGTTGGTGGTTGGCACGCTGACCACACCGGCCTGGGCATGGCTGACGAAGTACAGGCCGTACACCGACTTGGCGATGAAGCCGAACGCCGCCACGCCAACCACGAACACGCCGAGGCTGAAGGTCACCGCACGCAGGCGGCCAAGGGCGCTCATGCCGCCGTTGGCATCTTTGTGTTTGCGCGCCTTGGTGAAGTTGTCGCGTTGCAGGGTGCTGAGCACATCGCCAACGGTGATCAGCTCGCCCGACAAGTGCGAAGTGATGATGTGGCGCAGGGTCGCGATGTCGCGCGGCTCAAGGTTTTGAAACTGCACGCCGGTACGGCCGCTGGACGGGTCGAAGGAGCGCACCTGGAACTCGATGTCCATGGCCAGGCCGAGCTTGTCGACGGTGAACTGCAAGCGCCCGCGTGACACCTCGCCGACTTTCAACGGCTGCTTGGCATGGAAGCTCAAGCCCCCGGCGGACAGGTCGTCGACCTTCACTTCCAGGGTTTCGCGGCTGCTGCCCAGGTAACGCAACTTGGCCGGGATACGCACCCGGGCGTGCTGGCGCTGGGCTTCGGACTCATGCACGACATTGATGTTCACGGCGGTATTCATGGCGATTTGTTCCTGTTTAATCCAATCGGTTTCCGGCTCACACGACCATGAACAGCACAGCAATGAAGATGCTGGCCGCCGAGAAGGTCATGGTCCGGGAGGACCAGGTGTTGAACCATTGTTGAAAGCTGGCGAGGTCGCGTTTGAGGGCAGTTGGCTGGCGCGTCCAGGACTGCTTGTCGAGGCGGAAGAACACGTAGATCTTCATGATCGCGCCGACGATCTGGTTGTAATAAAGGATCAGCGGGTAGGCCGGACCGATGTTGTGGCCCGAGCACAGCAGCATGAACGTCAGGATCAGGCGGGTGATGCCGATCCACAGCAGGTACACCAACAGGAACGCCGGGCCGAATTTCAGGCTGGCAATCAGCGCAACGGTCAGGCCGAGCAAACTGGTCCACATCGACACCCGCTGGTCGAACAGCACCACACTGGTGAACAGGCCCAGACGGCGGATCCCCAGGCCCAGGGCCCGCGAGTTCTGGCGCAGGTTGTTGCCGTACCAGCGGTACATCAGCTTGCGGCTGGCCTTGATGAAGCTTTTTTCCGGCGGGTGCTCGACCGTGTTGATCGCCGCGTCCGGTACGTAGAAGGTGTCGTAGCCCAGGCGCATGAGGCTGAACCAGCTGGACTTGTCGTCACCGGTGAGGAACTTGAAGCGGCCAAGGCGCCAGTGCTGCAGCGAGTCGTTTTCGACGTCGGCGATGAATTCGGGGTTGGTGACCACCGCGGCGCGGAACACCGACATGCGCCCGGTCATGGTCAGCACGCGCTTGGACAGGGCCATCGAACACATGTTGATGTGGCGCTGGGCGAAGCGCAGCTTGTGCCACTCGCTCATGATGTAGCCGCCGCGCACTTCGCAGAACTCGTTGGTGGTCAGGCCGCCGACATTGCCGAACAGCTTGAACCACGGCACGGTCTTGCGCACTACGCCTTCACCGAGCACGGTATCGCCGTCGATCACCGCGACCACGGCATTCTCGTCCGGCAAGTGGCGGGAGATGGCACGAAAACCGTAGGCCAGGCCGTCACGCTTGCCGGTCCCGGCGATACGCACGAAGTCCAGGGTGACACGGTCTGGCGGATTGAATTTTTCCCAGAGGCTTTTCACCAGCAGCTCGTCGGACATTTCCACCAGCGAGCAGACCACTGTGGTCGGGTAGCCGCAGTCGATCGCCTCGCGGATCACCGAGCTGTAGACCTGGGCGGTGGTCAGGGCGTCGATGCGAAAGCTGGTGACCATCAGGTAGACATGCGATGGATCAGCGGCGCTGCCGAGCTTGCGCACCTTGCGCCGCAGCAGCGGATAGACCACATAGAGAAACAGCATGCCGCGCACAAAGTGCGTGGCACCCATGGAATAGCGCCAGATACCGACGGCACCGACGAGGAAAATGAAGTCCTTCGAGTCGGGGTCGAAAATGGAGTTGGGCAAGGCCAGGGCGATCAACATGAGCAGGCTCACGTAGAACAGCCAACCGGCGACCTGTAGCAGGCCGTGCTTGAGCCTTTGCATGTTCTGCATCCGTATCCAGAGAGGGGAATAGGGTGGTGCGCAAGGCCCGAAGGCCCTGCGCAACCTGCCGGGTTACCAGCAGATACCTTCGGTGCGGGTGGCCGGCGAGCTGGCCTTGTTCATGAACCCGACCAGGTCGATGACCTGTTTGCCTTCCGGCGCTTGCTGGGCGAGGGCGCGGAACTTCTCGTCGCGGTTGCCCAGGACGATCACGTCGGCGTGGTGGATGACCTGGTCAAAGTCAGCATTGAGCAGGGAGGAGACGTGCGGGATCTTCGACTCGATGTAGTCCTTGTTCGCCCCGTGGACGCGGGCGTACTCAACGTTGCTGTCGTAGATGTTCAGCTCGTAGCCCTTGCCGATCAGGCGCTCGGCCAGCTCCACCAGCGGGCTTTCGCGCAGGTCGTCGGTGCCGGCCTTGAAGCTCAGACCGAGCAGGGCGACCTTGCGCTTGTCATGGCTTTCGATGATGTCGAAGGCGTTCTGCACCTGGGACTCGTTGCTGGTCATCAGCGAGTTGAGCAGCGGCGCCTTCACGTCCAGGCTACTGGCGCGGTAGGTCAGGGCGCGCACATCCTTGGGCAGGCACGAACCGCCGAAGGCAAAGCCCGGGCGCATGTAGTACTGCGACAGGTTCAGGGCTTTGTCCTGGCAGACCACGTCCATCACTTCGCGGCCATCGACACCGACCGCCTTGGCGATGTTGCCGATCTCGTTGGCGAAGGTCACTTTCGCCGCGTGCCAGACGTTGCAGGTGTACTTGATCATCTCGGCCACTTCGATGTCCTTGCGGATGATCGGTGCGTCGAGCTCTTCATACAGCGACTGCAGAACGTCGCCGCTGGCCTTGTCCAGCTCGCCGATGACCGTCATTGGTGGCTGGTCGTAATCCTTGATTGCGGTGCTTTCTCGCAGGAACTCAGGGTTGACTGCCACGCCGAAATCGACGCCGGCTTTCTTCCCGGAGCAGTCTTCGAGAATCGGGATCACCACGTTTTTCACTGTGCCCGGCAGCACGGTGCTGCGTACCACGATGGTGTGGCGGCTGGCTTTTTCGCGCAGCACGAAGCCGATTTCACGGCATACCGACTCGATGTACTCCAGGCCCAGATCACCGTTCTTCTTGCTCGGCGTACCGACGCAGATCATCGACAGGTCGCTGTCGCGGATCGCTGCGGCAAAGTCGGTGGTGCCACGCAGGCGGCCGGTGTCGATGCCCTGTTGCAAGAGGGCTTCAAGCCCGGGTTCGACAATTGGCGATTTGCCCTGGTTGATCAGGTCGATCTTGGTACTGGAAACATCCACGCCAATCACTTCATGACCCCGTGCGGACAGACAGCCAGCACAGACTGCACCCACATAACCCAAACCAAAGATACTGATACGCATCGCTATCACCTCATGTGTTTATCATGCCGGCTCAACTTTCGGAGCCAGGCCGGGTTGATTAACCAGCAATGTCCGGGCGAACGAAGTTGTGGCAAAAAGATGTCACTTCACCGTGCGCAGGCATATAAATGTGGAGTGCAAAATAATCTGCACTCAAAGTTGGCAGCCAATGGCCAATAGTTATGGACGTGCCCTTAAATGCAGCCGTCTTTATTGCAGTTCCGTGTCCGGATACTGCAGTGCTTGCTCTTTCAAGCGGATAAAATCCTTTGAAATCAACCACTGGGACGAGTTTTGTAGGGCGCGGATCTCCTGGGTTCGTTGTAGGTCATCTCTTACACGATGCTCGAGAATCGTTACCGGTGCTATGAGCGATGGGCGAGGGGATAAGTTCCGAGGGCAGTTCGCTGAGCGTGAAAGATTTTTAAATAATTATTGAAGTGCCATTACTTTCAATTTGATAGCACTGGGCAGTTTCGTCCCTGTATATAAAGGGCGAACTCGGGGAGGGATGTTTTATTGCCAGTATCGGGAAATATTTTTTGAATTTCGTCAAAAAATTACGAATGGTCTTGGTGGCGTTTTGCAATATTGGCGTTATCGCGGGGCAAGCCCGCTCCCACCGGGGCAATATAATTACTGTGGGAGCGGGCTTGCCCCGCGATGCTTTTACTCGTCCGGGTGATCGCGTAGAAACACCAGATTGTCCGGCTTCGATTGCTCGGCACTGTAGTAGTAGCCCTGCACATCGAACTGCTTGAGCTGCTCGGGATCGTTGATGCGTTCCTGGATCACGAAGCGGCTCATCATCCCGCGGGCTTTCTTGGCGTAGAAGCTGATGATCTTGTACTGGCCGTTCTTGAAGTCGCGGAACTCGGTGTTGATGATCCGTGCCTTGAGCGCATTGCGTTTGACCGCGCTGAAGTACTCGTTGCTGGCAAGGTTGAGCAGCAGGTCGTCGCCTTGCTCGGCCAGGGCCTGGTTCAGCCATTCGCTGATGCGCGTGCCCCAGAAGGCATACAGGTCCTTGCCGCGGGCGTTGGCCAGCTTGGTGCCCATTTCCAGGCGGTAAGGTTGCATCAGGTCCAGCGGCCGCAGCAGCCCGTACAGCCCCGAGAGCATGCGCAGGTGATCCTGGGCGTAGCTGAAGTCGTCTTCGCTCAGGCTTTCGGCGTCCAGCCCGGTGTACACATCACCCTTGAAGGCCAGCAGCGCCTGCTTGGCGTTTTCCGGGGTGAAGGCCGGGGTCCAGCTGCCGAAGCGCGCGGCATTGAGACCGGCGAGCTTGTCGGAGAGGTGCATCAGCTCGCTGATCTGCGCGGGTGTCAGCTCGCGCAACTGCACGATCAGCTCCTGGGAGTCATCCAGGTACTGCGGCTGGGTGTAGCGCTGGGTCACCGGCGGGGTGTCGTAGTCGAGGGTCTTGGCGGGGGAAATCACCGTCAGCATCGGTCGGGCTCCTGAAATCGTGGCGCCGATTCTACGGGGCGGGGGCGCTGATCTCCAGCTATGACGTTGATAGCCACAGACCATCCCGACGCTTGACGCTATAGTGCGCGGCGAGGAAAACGGGGAGCTCGATCGTGCGCATTGCTTTTCTACTACTGACCGGACTGTTGAGTGCTGTGGTGCAAGCCGCGCCTGTGGCGCCGACAACCTTCGACCGTAGCCACTGGCCAGAGCAACTCGACAGCCCGGCGCTGTTCGATGTCGCCTCGCGGGCCGAGATTCTTGGCTTTTCCCAGGCCCTTGCGGCCAGCGAAGCGCTCGACGAACCGACGCTGGCAGCCCGCCTGGGCCTCAAGCAGATCAATCTGCTGTCGATCAACCAGGTGCGCGCGCGTCTGTGGCAGCAATTGTGGCGCAACTATGACCTGGCCCAGCAAAGTTGCGAACAGGATGCCTCGTTCTGTTATGCCATCGACGGACAGGCCGAGCTGCGCCAGCAAGCAGCAAAATTCGCAGTGGCCGGCGATTCCTTCTATGCCGGCTGGGCTGAACCGAGCCGCGAGTTCCATCAGCGCTACCTGGACGAGCTGTTGCGCAAAGCCGCGCTGTTTCCGCAGATCGCCAGCGAGATCGAGCGTTACTCGGCGCTGGAGCGCAACGGCGCTGAACTCAATGACCGCTTGTTCATGCTGACCTTCGATGCTGGCCCCGGCCCGGTCGGTGGTGGCACCGATAGCCTGACCGAGTACCTGCGCCGGCAGAAACTCGGCGCCACCTTCTTCGTGCTCGGCAACAGCCTGCAAATGCGCCGCGACAAGAGCTCGCTGAGCGACCTGCGCGCCCTCTACAAAGGCCAGTGCGTGGGGATTCAAGGCTGGCAGTACCGCTCCCACGGGCAATGGCAGGACTGGCAGCAATCGGTGCTGCGCAGTCAGGCCCGGGTGCAGGCGGACCTGCCCGATCAGTATGTACCGTTGTTCAGGCCGCCCTATGGCCAGCGCCGGGCCGACAGCCAGGACTTCTTCGCCAGCCAGGGGTTACAGGTGGTGTTGTGGAACATCGATGGCCAGGACCAGAGCGCCTTGAGTGGCGAACAGTCGGCACAACGGGTGCTGACCCTGATGCTGCTCTGGCGCCGCGGGCTGATCCAGTTTCACGACGCCCAACCCAAAGCACAGGAGGCCGTGGCCTGGCTGCTCAAGCAGACGGCACAAAGCGGTATTGGTTGGGAAGATTGCCGGCATTTTGCCGGAAAAAGCTGAAATCAGGATGAGAACTGTGCGTCCAGCAAGAAAATGTTACACGCAATTCACTGGGCCTGATTTATGACTGTAGCGGTGCTTTGACCCCGCGCCAAGGGCTAAGTGTCATCACGAAAAATAAACTTCAAAAATACGTAAAAATGCTTTTTCCGGTCATGGGTTTTGCGGTATCAAGAAGACAGACCGCCGAACCCTGCATCACAGGTGGCGTCATTGGGCACCATTTTCTGTGAGGGCAGCTTCCCACCCGTAACGACGCGGACCAGGGGAGAACCGGCGGCCACTTCACGGCGCAGCACCGTTCAGGTATTGCGTTGTATGGCTTCCACAAAGGTGACCGAGTATGGATGATCAAGGACGCACCACTTCCTCCAACCAGCCAATCCTTTATGTGCTCGATACCAATGTACTGATCCACGATCCAAACGCATTGCTCAATTTCGAGGAGCACCACGTCGCCATACCGATGACGGTGCTGGAGGAGCTCGACAAACTCAAGACCGGAAAGCACACCATCGCCGCTGAATGTCGCCAGGCCATCCGCCTGATCGACCAGACCCTGGGCGATGCCACGCCCGCTGACGTTGAACAGGGCGTGCCAATCCAGCGTGGCAAGAGCGGGCCCAAGGGCTTTCTGTCCATCCTGATGAGCCCGCGCAACGAGCCCAACCGCCTGCTGCCGGAAACCCTCAACGACAACATCATCATCAACCAGTTGCTTGAGCTGCGTAGCCGGCGCAAGGACATGGATGTGGTGCTGGTGACCAAAGACATCAACATGCGCCTCAAGGCCCGCGCCTGTGGGATCGCGGCCGAGGACTACAGCACCGACCAGCTGGTTGACGACGTGTCCCTGTTGTCCAAGGGCTATCACAGTGTCACCGGGTCGTTCTGGGACCGGGTCAGCAAGGTCGAGACCCGTCAGGAGCGTGGCCGCACCTGGCACCGGGTGCAAATGATCGACAACCTGCCGGCGGTGCACATCAACGAGTTCATCATTGACGAGCAGGGTTTCGTTGGCTGGATCAAGGGCATCAAGGACGACGAGCTGCTGTTGCTCGACCTGCACCAGGAGCCTCTGCTGCACCAGGAAGCCTGGGGCCTGAAACCGCGTGACATCCATCAGAGTCTGGCCTTGTTCGCGCTGCTTGATCCGGACATTCACCTGGTCAACCTGACCGGTGCCGCCGGTTCCGGTAAAACCATCCTCGCCCTGGCCGCGGCCATCGAGCAGACCATGGTCAGCAAGCGTTACCGGCGCATCATCGCCACCCGCAGCGTACAGGGGCTGGACCAGGAGATCGGCTTTTTGCCGGGCACCGAAGCCGAGAAAATGGAGCCTTGGCTCGGGGCGATCACCGACAACCTCGAAGCGCTGCACATGGATGATGAAAACACCCATGGCAGTGTCGACTACATCCTTGAACGGGTGCCGCTGCAGTTCAAATCGCTGAACTACATTCGCGGCCGCAGCTTCCAGCAGAGCCTGATCCTGATTGACGAATGCCAGAACCTTACCCCGCACCAGATGAAAACCATCATCACCCGTGCCGGTACCGGTTCGAAGGTGATCTGCCTGGGTAACCTGGCGCAGATCGATACCCCTTACCTGTCCGCTACCAGCTCGGGCCTGACCTACCTGACCGAGCGTTTCAAAGACTTCCCCAACGGCGTACACATCACCCTGCAGGGCGTACCGCGCTCGATTCTGGCCGAATACGCCGAAACGCACCTGTAACCGGCAACCACCGGGCGGCCTTGCCGCCCGGTTTTTTTCGCTGCGATATCCGCACCCTTGGGTTTACACTCTTTACTCCTGAACAGGAGGAAGGCTGTGCTGACTCATCTCGATTCCCAAGGTCGGGCCACTATGGTCGACGTTACCGATAAAGCCGTGACCTCGCGTGAGGCTGTGGCCGAAGCGCGGGTACGCATGCTCCCGCAAACCCTGCAGATGATTGTCGATGGTGAGCACCCCAAGGGTGATGTCTTCGCCGTGGCCCGCATTGCCGGTATCCAGGCGGCGAAGAAGACCAGCGACCTGATCCCGTTGTGCCATCCGCTGATGCTGACCAGCGTCAAGGTCGAGCTCAGCGCCGAAGGCAACGACACTGTCTATATCGTCGCGCGCTGCAAACTGGCCGGGCAGACCGGCGTGGAAATGGAAGCCCTGACCGCCGCCAGCGTCGCCGCTCTGACCATCTACGACATGTGCAAAGCGGTTGACCGCGGCATGATCATCGACGGTGTGCGGGTGCTGGAAAAGCTCGGCGGCAAGAGCGGCCATTACCAGGCGGATGACGTGAAATGAGCATCAAGGTGATGTATTTCGCGCGTTACCGCGAAGCGCTGGGCGTCGATAGCGAGAAGCTCGAAGGTGCGTTCGCTACCCTGGACGACGTGCGCAAGGCGTTGGTCGCCAAGGGTGGCAAGCATGAGGTTCTGGGCGAACAGAACTTGATGTGCGCGCGTAACGAAGAGCTGTGCAAGCTTGACGAGCCAGTGACAGACGGCGACGAAGTGGCGTTCTTTCCCCCCGTGACCGGAGGCTGAAATGAGCATTCGTGTCCAGACCGCAGCCTTTGATCCGGGCGTCGAAGTCAACGCCATGCATGCCGCCAATGTCGGTGTTGGCGCGGTGGTCGGCTTTGTTGGCTACGTGCGCGACTTCAATGACGGCCAGGAAGTGGCGGGCATGTTTCTGGAGCACTATCCAGGCATGACCGAAAAGGCCCTGGCCAAGATCGTCGTTGAGGCCGAGCAGCGCTGGCCGCTGCTCAAGGTCGAGGTTCTGCATCGCATCGGCGCGCTCGAGCCGGGCGAACCGATCGTCTTCGTTGGCGTGGCCAGTGCTCATCGCCAGGCTGCGTTCGATGCCTGCAATTTCATCATGGACTACCTCAAGACCCGCGCACCGTTCTGGAAGAAAGAACAGACCGGTGACGGCCCGCGCTGGGTCGAGGGCAAGCAGAGTGATGAAGACGCGGCGGGGCGTTGGTAGCCTGCGGCATTGCAGGTCTTGGTGGAATCCCTGTGGGAGCTGGCGTAGCCTGCGATCGAGCGCGAAGCGGTCGCAGAACCTGCTTACCGTTTGTTGTTGGTAATACTGGCCCCTCGCCGGCAATGCCGGCTCCCACATGCTTTTTGCCTGTTGAGTTTTTATACAATAAAGTCCAGTATGGAATTATAAGTACAAAATAATTCCAGGCCGTCGCGTGCCTGCCCCCCTTTCCCTCTGTCTTGCAACACACCTCCAATAACGAGCGAGAGAGACCCAGCATGAAGAACTTCACCCTGATCAGTGGTCTGGCCCTGAGCCTGATGGCCGGCAGCCTGTTCGCCGCCGAAGACACCTTGCGCATCGGCATCGAAGCCGCTTACCCACCCTTTGCCTCGAAGAACGACAAAGGCGAGATCGTCGGCTTCGACTACGACATCGGCAATGCCTTGTGCGCGCAGATGCAGGTCAAATGCGTGTGGAACGAGGTGGAGTTCGACGGCCTGATACCTTCGCTGAAAGTGAAGAAGATCGACGCCGCGCTGTCTTCGATGACCATCACCGACGAGCGCAAGAAGTCGGTCGACTTTACCCACAAGTACTACTTCACCTCATCGCGGCTGGTGATGAAGAAGGGCGCCACGGTCGATGACCAGTACGCCAGCCTCAAGGGCAAGACCGTGGGTGTGCAGCGCGCCACCACCACCGATCGCTACGCCACCGAAGTGCTGGAGCCCAAAGGCATCATCATCAAGCGTTACAGCAATAACGAAGAGATCTACATGGACCTGGCATCCGGGCGTGTCGATGCGATTTTCGCCGACACCATCCCCCTGGATGATTTCCTGTCGATGCCGCGCGGGGCTGACTATGCCTTCGTCGGTCCAGAGCTGAAGGACCCGAAATACGTTGGTGAAGGCGCCGGGATCGCGGTGCGCAAAGGTAACGAGGCGCTGGTGAGCAAACTCAACAAAGCCATCGACGACATCCGCGCCAACGGCGAGTACCAGAAGATCCAGTCGAAGTACTTCAAGACCGACATCTACGGCGATTGATCGCCGCGCTCAGGGCCTGAAGCTTTCAGGCCTTGAGTTCCTTCAGGTGCTTGTACACCGTCGCCCGTCCCATCCCCAGCACATTGGCCACGTAGTTGGCTGCACTCTTGCCCTTGAACGCGCCTTCGGCGTGCAGGGCCAGGACCAGCTCGCGTTTATGCTCGCGGGTCAGTACGTTCAGGCTCAACTGGCGCTGGCGTAGCCAGCTGTTGAGGAAGGTATTGATACGCTCCTGCCAGTCGTCGCGAAACAGCGCATCGGGCTGGGGAATCAGCTTGCTTGGCGACAGGAACAGGTCCAGCGCGGCCCTGGCATTTTCGAACAGGGAAATGTTCAGGTTGATGCACAGCACTGCCAGCGGTGTGCCCGCCTCATTGCGCAACACGGTGCTCAACGAGCGGATCTTCTGCCCGTCCCAGTTGAGCTTCTCGTAGGGGCCGATATTGGTTTCATCGGTGCCGGTCTCGAGCAGGTCTTCCAGCGCGGCATCATCACCGATCTCGCGTTTCGACAGGTTGTTGGCGATGTAGTCGATTTTCTGGTTGCGCAGGTCGTGCAGCACCACCTCGGCGTGGGGGAAGAACAGCGTGGCAATGGCATCGGCGATGGCCCGGTAGTTGTCCAGGACAGGGTCGGGGCGAGAGGTCGACATTCAGGCAGGCTCCAGGCGGTGTCAGCGCCCTTGGCACAAGGGCGCTGCGAGTGTGCCGCAATCGCGGCGGCGCGTCATCCCTGCAGGCGGCGCGGGGAAAGCATCGCGGCGTTCAGGCCAAAGCCCTTGAGGGCCTCGGGCAGGTCTTCACCACGCACCAGGGCGGCGCTGGCCTGGCCCATGGCGGGCGAGGTCTGGATGCCATAACCACCTTGTGCCGCTACCCAGAACAGGCCGGGCACCTGTGGGTCGAAACCGGCCACCAGGTCACCGTCGGTAACGAAGCTGCGCAGGCCGGCCCAGGTGCGGGTGGGCCGGCGAATGCTCAGGGTGGTGGCTTCTTCGATCTGGTAGATGCCCATGGCAATGTCCAGCTCTTCGGCCTGCACGTCATGGGGTTCGACCGGGTCGGCATTGGCGGGCGAGCCGAGCAGCATGCCGGCGTCGGGCTTCATGTAGAACGATTCGTCGAGACTGACCAGCATCGGCCAGGCGTGGCTGTCGAGGCCCTCGGGGCCGGCGAAGATGAAGGCCGCGCGACGTTTGGGCTGCAGGCCAAGCGCTTGCGCACCGGCCAGTACACCGATGTGGTCGGCCCAGGCGCCAGCGGCGTTGATCAGCACCGGTGCGCTGAAGCTGCCACGGCTGGTCTGCACCTGCCAGAGCCCCTTGTCGTCGCGGCTCAGTTGCTGGACCTCGCAATCGCTGTGCACTTCACCCTGCTGACGGCGGATACCGCGCAGGTAGCCCTGGTGCAGGGCATCGGTGTCGATGTCGCTGGCGCTCGGGTCGTAAAGGGCGCCGTGGACTTTGTCGCGGCGCAGCACCGGCAGGCGGGCGCAGGCCTGGTCGGCGCTGAGCAGTTCGACTTCCGGCACACAGGCCTTGGCGCTTTGATACTGACGCTGCAGCTCTTCAGGATCGCCAGTGAGGTCGACGGTCATTTCCCCGCGCGGACTGAGCAGCGGATGCTCGGCAAAGCCTGCCGGCGGATGATCGAAAAATGCCCGGCTGGCCAGGGTCAGGGCACGCACCTGCGGCGTTCCATAAGCAGCGGTATACAGCGCGGCCGAACGCCCGGTGGAGTGATAGCCCGGCTGCGGCTCGCGTTCGAGCAGCAACACCCGGCCGTGAGCGGCCAGCCAGTAGCCGGTGGAAGCGCCCGCGATACCGGCACCAATGATGATGTAGTCAGCCTGTTGCATGGATATCTCCTCAGTCGGCGCGCTGCAGGCGGTACAGGGCGTTGGCCAGGGCGATGTCTTCCAGGCCCAGACCGATGGAACGGAAGAACGCGTGGCGCTGGTAAGTCGGGGCAGGGGCCTGGTTGCTCAACAACTGCGCCAGATCACCGACGATGGCTTCCGGTTGCCAACCATGTTGCTCCGCCGCGATACGCATTTCGCCAGCGCTGCCCGGGGTGGTTACCCGGTAGTCGCAATACACATCCATGGCGCCCAGGCTGGCGGGCGGTACTTCATGGGCGCGCACGGCATTGGTGCTGATCGAGGTGATCAGCGCCGGTTTGCTCAAGGTGCCCGGGTCGATAACCGGGCTGGCCGAGGAGGTGCACAGCATGATCACATCGGCATCCTCCAGCGCCTGGTCGAGGCTGTCGCTGAGCGTCAGGCGTGGATCGAGGTCAAGCAGCGCCTGGCGCTGTTCGGCGCTTTGCCCGGCCAGGCTGGGTGAGAACAGGCGAATGTCCTGCCACTCGCGCAGGCCGCGAACATAGTGGAGGTGGGCGCGGGCGATCGGGCCGCTGCCGATCACTGTCAGGCGCCGGGCACTGGCGGCGGCCAGGGCATCGACCGCGACAGCGGTGGTGGCGGCGGTGCGCGCGGTGGTCAGTTCGCCGGCGTCGCACAGCAGCAGCGGCTGGCCGCTGTCCATGGACATCAGCAGGGTCCAGGCGGTGACCAGCGGGCCTTGCTCGCGAACGATGTAAGGCGAGGTTTTCACACCGTAGACACGTTCCTGCGCCAGTACCCCGCCGTAGTTGATGAAGTCACCCTGGCCGGCAGGGAACTCCACCAGCTGTTGCGGCGGCTGCACGGCTTGCCCGGCCGCCAGGTCACGGAACAGGCTGCGCAGGATCTGCGGGACATCCACCTGGGTCAGCAGTTGGCGAGCGAGCTGTTGATCGATGACGAGAGGCGTGGACATACGAGTCTCCAATTAAACTATTTTGTCTATTATGGACTCTTTGTTTATTTGGACAATATCAGCGACATAAAAAAACGCAGCCAGGGCTGCGTTTTCAGACGACTGTCAGTACTCAGTGATGCTTGCGCGGCACTGGCTTGAGCAGTTCGGTCGGCGGCATCTCGCAGCTGATCTTGCGACCCAGCAGCTCTTCGATGGCAGGCAGCTGGTAGGAGTCATCCTCGCCGGCGAAGCTGATCGACACACCGCTGGTGCCAGCTCGACCGGTACGGCCGATACGGTGTACGTAATCGTCCGGATCTTCCGGCAAGGTGAAGTTGATCACATGGCTGATGCCGTCGATGTGGATACCGCGACCGGCGACGTCGGTCGCGACCAGCACGGTAATACGGCCTTCGCGGAAGTTTTCCAGGGTCTTGATGCGCTTGTGCTGGGGCACGTCCCCCGACAGCTGGGCGGCGTTGACGCCATCGCGTACCAGGCGTTCTTCGATGCGCCGCACTTCATCCTTGCGGTTGGCGAAGACCATCACCCGTTCCCACTTGTTCTCGGTCACCAGGTTGTACAGTAGCTTGTACTTGTCGCTGCCGGCTACGGCATAAACGTGCTGTTCGACGGTTTCGCTGGCAACGTTCTCCGGCTCGATCTCGACGATCGACGGGTCGGTGGTCCACTGCTTGGCCAGGTTCATCACGTCTTCGGTGAAGGTCGCGGAGAACAGCAGGGTCTGGCGTTCGCTCTTCGGCGGGGTCTGGCGGATGATCTGCCGTACTTGCGGGATGAAGCCCATGTCGAGCATGCGGTCGGCTTCGTCCAGTACTAGCACTTCGACCATGTCCAGGTGGGCTTCACCGCGTTGGTTGAAGTCCAGCAGACGGCCGGGGGTAGCCACGAGAATGTCGCAATGGCGCGCTTCGAGGGCCTTGAGCTGCTTGTCGAAGTCCATGCCGCCAACGAAGGTCATCACGTTCAGGCCGGTGTACTTGGTCAGCGCCGCGGCGTCCTTGGCGATCTGCACCACCAGTTCGCGGGTCGGGGCGATGATCAGTGCCCGTGGCTCGCCCATGTAGCGCTCTTTCGGCGGCGGAGTCTGCTGCAGCTGGGAAATGATCGAGATCAGGAAGGCGGCAGTCTTGCCGGTGCCGGTCTGGGCGCGGCCAATGGCGTCCTTGCCGCGCAGGGTATGACCCAGCACTTGCGCCTGGATCGGCGTGCAGTACGGAAAGCCCAGGTCGTGGATCGCATGCATCAGCTCGGGCGAGAGCTTGAAATCATGGAACCGGGTCTTGCCTTCTTGCGGCTCGACCACGAAATCTTCCAGCTTCCAGGTGGAGGCTGCAGGTTTTGGCTTGCGCTCACGGCGCGGTTTGGGCTCGGCCGGCTTTTCGGCGCGTGCCGGTTGGGCAGCCTCGGCTTCGGTCTTGAGCGGGGCGGCCGGGGCAGGGGCCTTGGGTGCTGCGGGCGGCTGCATCACGGGGGCAGCGCTTTCGGTGGCGAGTTGCTCAACCTCGCTCTTGCCGAACATCTTCTTGAGTGCTTTGAGCACGGTCATCTCATCAATTGGTTAAGGAATGTACGCCGGCCAGTGTAATGCAAGAATCGGGCGCGGCGTAGTGGATTGCACTGACAACTACAGGGAAGTCTTCTTTTAACGCAGGCGTTCGGTCAGCCAGGCGGCTATATCGTTGATCTCCTGGGGCAGCACTTCGTGCTCCATGGGGTATTCCTTCCACTCAACGTTGATGCCCCAGTGCTTGAGGTGTTCATAAGCGCTGCGGCCCATGGCCGGTAGCACCACCGGGTCGTAGATACCGTGCAGGCACAGGGCCGGGGTGCGTTGCTGGCAAGCGCTCAGTTCACGCTCCTGGGTAAAGGTCGGCGCATAGGTCGACAGGGCGATCACCCCGCCCAGGGCTTCCTGCCACTTTATATAAGCAGTGTGCAGCACCACCGCGCCGCCCTGGGAGAAACCGGCGAGAACGATACGGGCCAGGTCGATGCCTTTGGCCTGTTCGGCCTTGATCAGCTCGATCACCTGCTCGGCCGAAGCCTTCAGTTGATCTTCATCGATCGCCCGCGCCGGGGTCATGGCCTTGATGTCGTACCAGCTGGGCATTTCATAGCCACCGTTGATGGTCACCGGACGGGTGGGCGCCTGGGGCATGACGAAGCGGGTGGTCAGCAGAACTTCCTGCAAGGCTTCGGCCACCGGCATGAAGTCGTAACGATCGGCCCCCAAGCCGTGCAACCAGATCACACAGGCGTCTGCGGTTTTTTGTGGTTCGAGAATCAACGGGTGGCTCATGACTGCTCCGAAAGTGTGCGCGCGCTCTTGTTTGCGTGCATGAAATGAAGGCGCGTCGGGTAAATCCGGGAAAAACCTGTCGCAACGTTGCAAGTTTTCCTATTGACGTTAACTGAAACGCTTTAGCCGCTCAGTGTGGTACGCGCTTTGCTATGAAACTCCTGATGCGAGGTTACACGTTTTGGACGGTAACACCCGTTAGCGGTCCCCAAGGCTGTCACAGAACAGCGCATTGCGCCAATTGACCCAAAAACAAGCCAACACGGGTCGGATGCGCCTCATAAGGGTGCGGTGCAATCCCGGCTCAACACAATAAGAGCAAAACTGGAGGTTTGAATGAAGATGTTGAAATCCACCCTGGCAGTGGTTACCGCTGCTACCGTGTTCGGTATCAGCGGTATCGCACAGGCAGGTGCGACCCTGGACGCCGTGCAGAAGAAGGGCTTCGTTCAGTGTGGTGTCAGTGACGGCTTGCCGGGCTTCTCGGTTCCGGATGCCAAAGGCAACATCGTCGGTATCGACGCAGACGTCTGCCGCGCAGTGGCCGCAGCCGTGTTCGGCGATGCCAAGAAGGTCAAGTTCAGCCAGCTCAACGCCAAGGAGCGCTTCACCGCGCTGCAGTCCGGCGAAGTCGACGTGCTGTCGCGTAACACCACCTGGACCAGCTCGCGTGACGCCGGCATGGGCCTGGTGTTTGCCGGTGTTACCTATTACGACGGCATCGGTTTCCTGGTCAACAAGAAGCTCGGTGTTTCCAGCGCCAAGGAACTGGACGGTGCAACCATCTGCATTCAGGCCGGTACCACCACCGAACTCAACGTCTCCGACTACTTCCGCGCCAATGGCTTGAAGTACACCCCGATCACCTTCGACACCTCCGACGAAAGCGCCAAGTCGCTGGAGTCCGGCCGTTGCGACGTGCTGACCTCGGACAAGTCGCAGCTCTACGCACAGCGCTCCAAGCTGGCCGCCCCGGCCGATTACGTAGTGCTGCCGGAAACCATTTCCAAGGAACCGCTGGGCCCAGTGGTGCGCAAAGGCGATGAAGAGTGGTTCAGCATCGTCAAGTGGACCCTGTTCGCCATGCTCAATGCCGAAGAAATGGGCATCAACTCGAAGAACGTCGAAGCTGAAGCCAAAGCCACCAAGAACCCTGACGTGGCCCGTATGCTCGGCGCCGACGGCGAATACGGCAAGGACCTGAAACTGCCGAAGGACTGGGTGGTGCAGATCGTCAAACAGGTCGGCAACTACGGTGAAGTGTTCGAGAAGAACCTGGGCAAGGAAACCCCACTGCAAATCGACCGCGGCCTGAACGCCCTGTGGAACAACGGCGGCATCCAGTACGCGCCACCAGTGCGCTGACGGTTGCGGCCTGCGGCGGCCCATGCCGCCGCAGGCTGTTCGCATCCCTTCCTTGCGGGGCATTACATGCAAAATCAAATCGGCGCACCTAAGGGGCTATCCCTTAACGATCCACGTGTGCGTGCGTGGCTGTTCCAGATCATCACCGTGGTCGCGGTGCTGGCTCTGGGCTGGTACCTGTTTCATAACACCCAGACCAACCTGCAACATCGCGGGATCACTTCGGGCTTTGACTTTCTCGAGCGCAGTGCCGGTTTCGGCATCGCCCAGCACCTGATTCCCTACACCGAACAGGACAGTTATGCCCGGGTTTTCGTCATCGGCTTGCTCAATACGCTGCTGGTGACCTTTATCGGCATCATTCTGGCGACCCTGCTGGGGTTCATCATCGGTGTGGCGCGGTTGTCACCGAACTGGATGATCAACAAGCTGGCCACCGTGTATGTCGAGACTTTCCGTAACATTCCGCCGCTGTTGCAGATCCTGTTCTGGTACTTCGCGGTGTTCCTGACCCTGCCGGGACCGCGGGGCAGTATCAACATCAACGACGCCTTCTTTATCAGCAACCGGGGCCTGAACATGCCCGGTGCTTCTGTGGCCGAAGGATTCTGGCCATTCGTCGTCAGCCTGGTGCTGGCCATCGTTGCCATTGTGGTGATGGTGCGCCTGGCCAACCGGCGCTTCGAAGCCACTGGCGAGCCGTTTCACAAGTTCTGGGTCGGTCTGTTCCTGTTCTTCGGCATTCCGGCGCTCAGCGTGTTGCTGGCGGGCAGCCCGCTGCACTGGGAAATGCCGCAGCTCAAGGGCTTCAACTTCGTTGGCGGCTGGGTGCTGATCCCGGAGCTGCTGGCCCTGACCCTGGCGTTGACCATCTATACCGCAGCGTTCATCGCCGAAATCGTGCGTTCGGGTATTCGCTCGGTCAGCTACGGCCAGACCGAAGCGGCCCGCTCCCTGGGGCTGCGCGAAGGCCCGACCTTGCGCAAGGTGATCATTCCCCAGGCGTTGCGGGTGATCATTCCACCGCTGACCAGCCAGTACCTGAACCTGGCGAAGAACTCCTCGCTGGCGGCCGGTATCGGCTATCCGGAAATGGTCTCGTTGTTCGCCGGCACCGTGCTCAACCAGACCGGCCAGGCCATCGAGGTGATCGCCATCACCATGAGCGTCTATCTGGCCATCAGCATCAGCATTTCCCTGCTGATGAACTGGTACAACAAGCGCATTGCGCTGATCGAGCGGTGAGGATACGCGCATGACTACCCATGTTTTCAAACCTGATATGCCGCCGCCGGTGAAAACCGTCGGCGTGCTGGCCTGGATGCGCGCCAATCTGTTCTCCAGCTGGCTCAACACCCTGCTCACGCTGTTTGCCCTGTACCTGGTGTGGCTGATCGTGCCGCCGCTGCTGCAGTGGTCGATCTTCGACGCCAACTGGGTTGGCACCACCCGTGCCGACTGCACCAAGGACGGCGCCTGCTGGGTGTTCATCCAGCAGCGTTTTGGCCAGTTCATGTACGGCTACTACCCGACCGAGCTGCGCTGGCGCGTCGACCTGACCGTGTGGCTGGCGGTGATCGGCGCGGCGCCGCTGTTTATCGCGCGCTTCCCGCGCAAAGCGATCTACGGTCTGAGCTTTTTGGTGCTGTATCCGCTCATTGCCTTCACCTTGCTGCATGGCGGCTACCTGGGCCTGAGTACGGTGCCGACCAACCAGTGGGGCGGGCTGATGCTGACCCTGGTGATCGCCACCGTGGGCATCGTCGGTGCCTTGCCGCTGGGCATCCTGCTGGCGCTGGGACGACGTTCGAACATGCCGGCGGTGAAGGTGGTCTGCGTGACCTTCATCGAGTTCTGGCGCGGTGTGCCGTTGATCACTGTGCTGTTCATGTCGTCGGTAATGCTGCCGCTGTTCCTGCCTGAGGGCATGAGCTTCGACAAGCTGCTGCGGGCGATGATCGGGGTCATTCTGTTCCAGTCGGCGTATATCGCCGAAGTGGTGCGCGGTGGCCTGCAGGCCATTCCCAAAGGCCAGTACGAAGCCGCTGCGGCGATGGGCCTGGGTTACTGGCGCTCAATGGGCCTGGTGATCCTGCCGCAAGCCCTGAAGCTGGTGATTCCCGGCATCGTCAACACCTTCATTGCCCTGTTCAAGGACACCAGCCTGGTGATCATCATCGGCCTGTTCGACCTGCTCAACAGCGTCAAGCAGGCCGCTGCCGACCCGACCTGGCTGGGCATGGCGACCGAGGGTTACGTGTTTGCCGCCCTGGTTTTCTGGATTTTCTGTTTCGGTATGTCCCGCTACTCCATGCATCTGGAGCGCAAGCTGGATACAGGCCACAAGCGTTAGGAGTGTTCCCATGAGTGAAGCGATCAAACAGCCTGTGAGCCCTGAAGGCATTATTCAGATGCAGGGCGTGAACAAGTGGTACGGCCAGTTCCACGTGCTCAAGGACATCAACCTGAATGTGCGCCAGGGCGAGCGTATCGTCCTGTGCGGGCCGTCGGGCTCGGGCAAGTCGACCACCATCCGCTGCCTCAACCGTCTGGAAGAGCACCAGCAGGGCCGCATCGTGGTCGATGGCGTGGAGTTGACCAACGACCTCAAGCAGATCGAAGCGATCCGCCGTGACGTCG